>Ga0208856_1000022_pt1 | contig 71483 bp, 53 predicted proteins | sample LakMenEpi13Jul12_FD_150690 | JGI IMG/M metagenome (GOLD analysis project Ga0208856, IMG submission 150690) | Freshwater microbial communities from Lake Mendota, WI - 13JUL2012 deep hole epilimnion (SPAdes) | ecosystem: Environmental > Aquatic > Freshwater > Lentic | place: Lake Mendota, Madison...
CTCGTGCCCAACCAGTTTCCCGTGGTCACGGAAGCCGCCCCTGCCAGGGTGCCGGACGATCTCGCGGGCCTGCGTCAGCCGGCCCATGGGGTGCACGAGGTGCTCGTCGAGTCGCCCGAGCATGAGCGGTCGATCCTCGCGATCGATGCAGACCACTGGCGCGACGCCTGGGAGCTCTGTCGGAGTCGGCTGGCCATGCTGGCCGAGCGGAGCGATCTCGCCTGGGCGTTCGTGTTTAAGAACTCCGGCCCCGCGGCCGGGGCATCGCTCGAGCACGTGCACAGCCAGCTCGTGGCGCTCGACTTTCTCCCGCCGCTCGTCGCCGGCAAGATCGCGATCGCCGGCTGCTCGAGTGACCCGTTCGGCAGCCTGATCCGCCAGGCCGAGGCCGAGCAGAGGGTCGTGGCCGAACAGGGCGATCTCGTGGCACTCGTGCCGCACGCTCCCCGCCAGCCGTTCGAGACCATGATCCTGCCGCGCTCGGCCTGCCGGCACTTTCACGCAGCCGATGCCGATGCCGTCACGGCACTCGCCGCGCTCACGCAGCGGATCATCGCCAGGCTCAACCGCGTCGCCCCGCGGGCGGATTACAACTGGTGGCTCCATCAGGCGCCCTTCGCCGCGGTGGGCACGAGCGGCCCGGGCATCGAACAGTGGCACTGGCACCTGGAGATTCTCCCGCGGCTTTCCGCCTTCGCCGGATTCGAGCTCGCCACCGGCTGCCACATCACGACGATGTCGCCCGCCGAGTCGGCCCGGCGGCTGCGCGAGGCCTGACGGCCGGTTTCTTTCGCTGACCGTCATGGCCGGCACAGCCGGCGCTCGAGCAGGCAGTCGGGCCGCAAAAAACCCGCTCCGACGGTTTGGCGCCCGCCGGACAAGGCCCGAGAATCCGGCGACTCCCCGCCGTTGTTCTCGCCCGAGGCCGTCCATGCCCGCTGCCGTCCGCTTCGTCTTCGTGCTCCACGACCATCAGCCCGTCGGCAACTTCGACGAGGTGATTGAGCAGGCATACCGCGACAGCTACCTGCCGTTTCTCGAGCTCTTCGAGCGGCATGCCGGCATCCGCATGGCGCTGCACACGAGCGGCCCACTCGTCGAATGGCTCGATCGGAAGCATCCGGACTATCTCGACCGCCTGGCCCGGCTCGCCGCACAAGGCCGCGTCGAGATCGTGGGCGGCGCGTTCCACGAGCCTGTGCTCGCGATGCTGCCGGCCCGCGACCGTATCGGACAGATCACGAGCTTCACACGCTGGCTCGAGCAGCGGTTTGCCACGCGAGTGTCGGGCATGTGGGTGGCCGAGCGGGTGTGGGATCCCGGGATGACGGCCGATATCGCCGCGGCGGGCATCGAGTGGACGATTCTCGACGACAGCCACTTCCGGGCCGCGGGGGTGGCCGACGAGGAGCTCGACCGGCTGTGGCTCACCGAGGGAGACGGCGCGACGCTCGCGGTGTTTCCCGTGAGCGAGCGCCTGCGCTACGTGATCCCCTTCGCCGCACCCCATATGACGATCGACCACCTGCGCTGGCTGGCGTCGCGCCGCCACGGGGCGCTGGCGGTGTTCGGCGACGACGGCGAGAAGTTCGGCGTCTGGCCCGACACACACCGAGCCTGCTTCGAGGAGGGCTGGCTGGAGACGTTCTTCACGCTCCTGGAGGAAAACGCCGACTGGATCGAGATGGCGCTGCCCTCGGAGGTGGTCCGCGACACGCCGCCGGCCGGCACGATCTGGCTGCCGGAATGCAGCTACCGCGAGATGACCGAGTGGGTGCTGCCGCCGGAGAAGCAGCTCACCTGCGTGGCCGCCCGCGTGGCCGCCGCCACCGATCCGGCGTTGGCATCGGTGGCGCCCTTCATCCGCGGCGGCACCTGGCGGAACTTCCGGATGCGGTATCCCGAGGCCAACGAGATGTATGCCCGGATGCTCGCCGTGAGCACGCGGCTAGAGCGGCTGCGGCACTCGGGCACGGCCGATGCCACGGCGCTCGCCGCCGCCACCCAGGCGCTCTATCGCGGGCAGTGCAACTGTGCCTATTGGCACGGGGCGTTCGGCGGCATCTATCTGCCGCACCTGCGCAACGCCATCTTCAAGGAATTGATCGCCGCCGAGAAGGCGGCCGACCGGGCCGCAGGCAGGCAGGGCGAGTGGGTCGAGGCCACGACCGCCGACTACGACTTCGACGGCCGCACCGACGTGCGGCTCTCGAACGACCGCCTCGACGCCTGGCTCGCTCCGGCGAAGGGAGGCATGCTCTACGAACTCGACCTCCGCGACCAGGAGCACAACCTCCTCGCGACGCTCGACCGACGGCCCGAGGCCTACCACGAGCAGGTGCTCGCCGGCCCGGGTGTGGCCCGCAGCGTGGTCGATGCCTCGCAGCTGGCGAAGTTCAAGCAGGAAGGGCTCGAGCGCATGGTGCGCTACGACCGCTCGCGGCGCAAGAGCCTCGTCGATCATTTCTGGGATTGCGACGTCGCGGCCGAGGCGGTCGTCGAAGGCACGGCGCTCGAGCGGGGCGACTTCGCCGCCGGCACCTACGAGGCGAGTGTTCGCCGCAACCCGGGCCGGATCCAGGTGCTGCTCTCGCGGACCGGTAACGCCTGGGGCATTCCCTTCACGCTCTCCAAGGCCGTAACGCTCGAGGCCGGGTCGGGCGCGGTCGAGATCGCGTACAAGCTCGACGGGCTGCCGCCCGACTTTCGCCAGCACCTGGCCATCGAATTCAACTTCGCGGGGCTGCCTGCCGCCGCCACCGGCCGCTTCTTCTACGACGAGCTCGGCCGCGAGCTCGGCGACCTCGGCCGCCGGCTCGACCTCCCGCACGTCCGCAGCCTCGGCCTCGTCGACGACTGGCTCGATATCGACGCCCGGCTCACCTTCGGATCGGCGTCGAACGGCGCCGCCACCGGCCTCTGGACCTTTCCGATCCAGTCGGTGAGCCAGTCGGAGGGGGGCTTCGAGCTCGTCCACCAGTCGGTCGTCGTGATGCCGCACTGGCTGGTGACGCCGGCCGCCGATGGCACCTGGAAGGTGGTGATGCGGCTCGATCTCGGCCGCTTTTCCGCCCGCTCCCGCGTGGCGGCCGCCACCCTCGCAGCCTGCCCTACCTGACGACGTCGAAGGGCGGCTCGATCGAGCCTGCGCGATGGGCAAGCATACCCACGGGCAAGGGTGCGAGTGCGGCTGCGAGGTCGGCGCGGCTGTCGTGGGCGATCCGCCACATGCTCGCCGGAAGGCCGCGCTCGGCCTCGTCGAGCCATGTCGTCTGAGAGAGCACGACTGCGGCGACGGTGAGCCCCCTGGCGCGTGCGGCGGTCACAGTCGCGAGCGTCCGGCCGATCGCCCCGAGCCGGGCGGCATCGACGACGACCAGCGGCATGCCGAGCCGGCCGGCAAGATCGGCGTTGGAAACGCCGTCGGCGAGTGGCGAGAAGAGCCCGCCGGCGCCCTCCACGACCACGATGTCGAAGCTGCGCGTCCACGGCTCGAGGCCCCGTGCGAGGAGCGTTGCATCGACCTCGGTGCCGGCGGCACGTGCACTGCGGGGCGGCGAAATGGCCGTGGGAAAAACCTGCGGGCAGACCTGGTCGAGTGTCAGCGGCCGACCGGCAGCCTCCCAGAGCGCGGCGGCATCTCCGGTGCCACCCGTGGCCACGGGCTTGTAGACGCCGACCCGCTCGCCTGCCGCCACGAGCCGCCGCACGAGCGCGACGGCCACGGCCGTCTTGCCAACGTCGGTATCGGTGCCGGTGACGAAAATTCCGTGACGCATCGCAGCGAACTGGTTTGCCGGTGGGACCGACACGTTCTACACTTTCGCGTGAGGTGAGTTGAGAATCAGTCTCAACGCTGCACCCTGGAGCCGCACAATGCGGTTGTGTTCCATGCCATCGCTCGCTGAAGTCGCCGTCGGCCAGACGGCTGCGGTGGTCGATGTGCCCGGCGTTGATGCGGTGTCGCTGCGGCTCCTGGAAATGGGCCTGACCCCGGGTGTGCAGGTGGCTGTGGTAGCGACCGCGCCCCTCGGCGATCCGCTCGAGATCGAAGTGCGGGGCTACCGGCTGTCGATTCGGCGGCGCGAGGCGGCCCTCGTCGCCGTGGCTCCATGAGGTGCAGGTCATGATGGCGCCTGGCGGCACGAGCCGGCCGCTCACGGTAGCGCTCGTCGGCAATCCCAACACCGGCAAGAGCACGCTCTTTACGGCGTTGGCCGGCATTCCCACCCGGATCGGCAACTATCCCGGCGTCACGGTCGAGGAGAAGGTCGGCCGCTTCGTCCACCAGGGCCGTGCGGTGGATCTCGTCGATCTGCCAGGCACCTACAGCCTGCGGCCCCAGAGCCCCGACGAACGGGTCGTCGACGACGTGCTGGCCGGCAGGATCCCGGGCGTGCCTCCGCTCGACTGCGTGATCATCGTCGTCGACGCCACGAATCTCGCGCGGAACTTGTTCCTGGCGAGCCAGACCCTGGAGATCGGCCTGCCCACCGTGGTCGCGCTCACGCTCGGTGACTTCGCGGCAGACCGCGGCATCTCCATCGACACCGAAGCCCTCTCCCGGCGGCTGGGATGCCCCGTCGTCCCTGTCGTGGCTCCACGCGGAACTGGCATCGAACTCTTGCGCGACCGCGTGCTGGGGGCGGCGGGCGGCTCCCCGGCGCGACCGCCCGATCTGGCCCGCTACCTGGCAGCGATCGATGCATCCCGGCCGGCAGTCGCCCGCGATGCGATCGCCCGCTATGCCTGGATCGACGACGTCGTGGCCGACGTGCTGCGACGCTCCCCGCCCCAGCGCCGACCTCTGGCCCACACCATCGACGGCGTCCTCACGCACCGTCTCTGGGGCACGCTCGTCTTTGCGCTCGTGATGCTCGGCCTGTTCACGTCGATCTTCCGGCTGGCAGCCCCGGCCATGGATCTCATTTCCGCCTCCATGGACGCCATCGCGGCCTGGTTCGAAACGCAGCTTCCCGAAGGTGCCCTGCGGTCGCTCTTCGTCGATGGCGTGCTCGCCGGAGTCGGTGGGGTCGTGGTGTTCCTTCCGCAGATCGCGCTGCTGTTCCTGTTCATCGCCCTGCTCGAAGGCTGCGGCTATCTCTCGCGGGCGGCGTTTCTCATGGACCGCCTGCTCGTGGGGGCGGGCTTGAGCGGAAAGTCGTTCATCCCGCTGCTGTCGAGCTTCGCCTGCGCGATCCCCGGCATCATGGCCGCCCGCACGATCGAGAACCGCCGCGACCGCCTGCTCACGATCCTCGTCGCGCCGCTCATGAGCTGCTCGGCCCGCTTGCCGGTCTATCTTCTGCTCTGCGGTGCCTTCGTGCCCGACGTTGCGGTGGGATTCTCCTGGCTCCGCCTCCCCGCGGTGGTGCTCGCCGCCATGTACGCGCTCGGGGTCATCGTGGCGGCAGCCGTGGCCTGGGTGCTGTCACGCACGGTGTTTCGCGGCCCACCGCAGCCGTTCGTGATGGAACTGCCGGGCTGGCGCTGGCCGCAGCCGGCGGTGGTGCTTGAGCGGGTGCGCGAGGCGTCGTGGTCGTTTTTGAAGAATGCCGGCACGCTGATCCTGGCGATGAGCGTCGTGATCTGGGCCCTGGGCAACTATCCCAAGCCGCTCGATCCTGACCCGACCCTGAACGAAGCGGAGCTCCGGGGCGAGGCCCTGCGGCAGAGCTTTCTGGGGCGGGCAGGCCGCGTGATCGAACCGGTCGTGGCGCCCTTGGGATGGGATTGGCGGCTGGGCTGCGCGGCGATCGCGAGTTTTCCGGCCCGTGAGGTCGTGCTCGGCACACTCGGCGTGATCTACAACCTCGGCGACGTCGACCCGGGTGAAGAAGAAGGGGCCTCGATGCTCGTGCGTCGCCTGAAAGCAGCCACCTGGGACGGCACCGACCGCAAGGTGTTCACGCTCCCGGTCGCCCTGTCACTGATGGTGTTCTTCGCGCTCTGCGCCCAGTGCTTGAGCACCCTCGTGGTGATCGGCAGAGAAACGCAGAGCTGGGTCTGGCCCGTGGTGACGTTTTCGTACATGACGGCGCTCGCCTGGCTTGGGGCGTTCGCCGTGTACCAGCTCGGCACGGCGCTGGGGTGGTGATCCATGCAAGACGCCATCGCCATCGCGATCGCCATCGCCGCGGGCCTGTGGCTCGTGCGCACGCTCTGGCGGCAGGTGGCAGCGCCCGCGTGCGGCAAGGCCGACACCCCTGCCGGCAGCGACGGCTTCGTGCCCCTCGACGATCTCACACGCGCAAAAAAATCGGGGCGGCCCTGAGGCCGCCCCGATCGCTTGAGGAGATGCCGCTCGCCGCCCTTGGCGGCTCGCGTCATCAATACATGTCATAGTCGCCGCCGTGGCCGGCTCCGCCCGCCTTCGGCTTCGAATCCTTCGGCTTCTCGGCGATCAACGCATCGCTCGTGAGCAAGAGCGTCGACACGCTCGTGGCATTCTGGAGGGCCGTCCGCGTGACCTTCGTCGGGTCGATCACGCCCGCCTTCACGAGGTCTTCATACTCGTTGGTGGCGGCGTTGTAGCCGAAGTTGCCGCTCCCACCGAGCACCTTTTCACACACGATCGATCCGTCCTGGCCGGCGTTCGACGAGATCATCGTCACCGGGGCCCGCGCGGCCCGCACCACGATGTTGAAGCCCACGGTCTCGTCCTCAGAGAGACCCTTCGGCTTCACCTGGGAGCTGGCCCGCAGGAGGGCGACGCCGCCGCCGGGCAGGATGCCCTCTTCGACGGCCGCACGCGTGGCGTGCAGCGCGTCTTCGACGCGGGCCTTCTTCTCCTTCATCTCGCTCTCGGTCGCGGCGCCGACGTTGATCTTGGCCACGCCGCCGGCGAGCTTCGCCAGCCGCTCCTCGAGCTTCTCACGGTCGTAGTCGCTCGTGGCGGCTTCGATTTCGCGCCGGATCTGGGCAATCCGGGCCTTGATCTCCGAGGCCTTGCCGGCCCCCTCGATGACCGTCGTGTTGTCCTTGTCGACGATCACCTTCTTGGCCCGGCCAAGCTCGGCGAGCCCCAGGCTCTCGAGCTTCATGCCGAGGTTCTCGAACACCGCGGTGGCGCCGGTGAGGATCGCGATGTCCTCGAGCATCGCCTTGCGGCGATCGCCGTAGCCGGGCGCCTTCACGGCACACACCTGGAAGGTGCCGCGGAGCCGGTTGATCACGAGCGTGGCCAGGGCCTCGCCGTCGACCTCTTCCGAGACGATCAGCAGCGGCTTGCCGGAGTTCACCACGGCCTCGAGCAACGGCACGATATCTTTCACGCTCGAGATCTTCTTCTCGTAGACGAGGATGTAGCAATCTTCGAGCACGCACTGCATCTGCGTGGGATTGGTCACGAAATACGGCGACAGATAGCCGCGGTCGAACTGCATCCCCTCGACGAACTCGATCTCGGTCTTCAGGCTCTTACCCTCGTCGACGGTGATCACGCCGTCCTTGCCGACCTTGTCCATGGCCTCGGCGAGCAGTTCACCGATCTCCATGTCGTTGTTGGCGGCGATGGCCGCGACCTGGGCCATTTCCTTCTTGCCCTTCACGGGGATCGACATCTCCTTGAGCTTGCCCGTGATCTCCTCGACAGCCTTCTCGATGCCGGCCTTCATCTGGACGGGATTGCAGCCCGACACGACGGCCCGCAGGCCTTCGTTGAACACGGCCTCGGCGAGCACCGTCGCGGTCGTCGTGCCGTCGCCGGCCACGTCGCTCGTCTTGCTCGCGACCTCGCGCACCATGCGGGCGCCCATGTTCTCGTAGACATCCTCGAGGTCGATTTCCTTGGCGACGGTCACGCCGTCCTTCGTCACGGTCGGCGAGCCGAAGCTCTTCTGGAGGATCACGTTGCGGCCCTTGGGGCCGAGCGTCACCTTCACGGCTCGGGCGAGCTTCTGCACGCCGCGGCGCATCGCCTCACGGGCTTCCTGGTCGAATACCATCATCTTGGACATCGGTCGAATCTCCTCTCGGGATAGGTCTGGGGAAAAGTGCTGGTGTGCGGGAGCGGACGGATGACGATGCTCAGCCGAGGATCGCGAGGATGTCGTCCTCGCGCATCAGCAGGAGTTCGTCGTCGCCCACCTTGAACGGCTCGCCGGCATAGCTCGTGAACACCACGCGGTCGCCGGGCTTGACCTGCAGGGCGTGCCTGTGCCCCTTGGCGTCGAGCTTGCCCTCACCGACGCTCACGACCACGCCGCGGGCCGGCTTGTCCTTGGCGGAATCGGGGAGCAGGATGCCGCCGGCGGTCTTCTGTTCGCTCTCTTCGCGTTCGACGACGACGCGATCACCGAGGGGGATGAGGCTCGACTTCTTCTTGGCGGGCTTGGTGGCTGTGGCTGACATCGGGGCTACCTTTCGAAAACGAGTCGGGGTCGAAGATGGGGACGGTCGCCGGCTGCCGCGGCGACACACCATCAGAGCGGTCTTCGTCAGGGAAGCAACTGGCGCGCCGGACTGGCGGGAATCGGGGCCGCCGCGGTTTTTTCGGGGGCAGAGCCCTGCCCCCCGGCCTGCCCCGGCCCCTCTTGATTCGGGCCGCCGCTGCCAGTTTGGCAGCACCCCTCACGGCCGACGTCGATGGCAAACCCGGGGGCGACTCGGTACGCTCCACTGACGAGCGCCGCTCGTGACCCACGCCGCCCGCCCCCGAGAGATTTCCGCATGACCGCCCACCGTCGCATCGACACCTCGAAGGTCGGAGAGGTCACCGTGGTGCGGTTCATCGACAAGAAGATCCTCGACGAGGCCAGCATCCAGGAACTTGGAGCCGAGCTCTTCGGGCTCGTCGAGCAACTCAACCGCAAAAGCATCCTGCTGAACTTTTCCGACGTGGAGTTTCTCTCGAGCGCCGCCCTGGGCAAGCTGATCACGCTCGATCGCAAGGTGAAGTCGGCGAAGGGTCGCTTGAAGATGAGCAACATTCGGCCCGAGATCCTCGAGGTGTTTCAGATCACGAAGTTGAACAAGGTGTTCGACATCCGCGGAGACGAGGCCGAGGCGATCGCCGCCTTCCAATAGTGGCCCGAGGAATGGAGCCCATGGCACACGAGGCCGCGGCTGGTGCCCGACTTGATCCGTCGTCCGGCGGCTGGAGCCGGGAGGTGGATCTGCCGAGCGAGCGCGGAGCGAGCCGGCTCATCATGGAGGAATTACTCGAGCAACTCGGCCACCACGGCTGGGAGCCGACGGATATCTTCGGCATTCATCTGGCCGTCGAAGAGGCGATCGTCAACGCGATCGTGCATGGCAACAAGCTCGATCCAGAGAAGACGGTGCGGGTGTCGTGTGCGGTGACGCCGCACTTAGCTCGCATCGAGATCACCGACGCCGGCGTCGGATTCGATCCCGGAGCGGTTCCCGACTGCACGCTCGACGAACGCCTCGAAGTGCCGAGCGGCCGGGGGGTGATGCTGATGCGATCGTTCATGACCACGATCGCCTACAACGCCCGTGGCAACAGCGTGCTGCTCGAGAAACAGCGGGCCCCGCACGCAGGCTGAACGGGTCGATTTCAGCCGCGAAATACGCTAGGGTAATTGGACGTTTTCCCCGATAGCTCAACGGTAGAGCGAGCGGCTGTTAACCGCTAGGTTGTAGGTTCGAATCCTACTCGGGGAGCTTTGGCCGTTTTTGAAGGTGGCCGCACGATCCCGTACGAAGCCGTAGGAGGTCGCAAGTCCTTCTACGGCTTAGTCTTTTGATGGGGATGCCAAAATCGCAGTGCGAGTCCCTGCGTGCTCCTGCGAGCGGAGAGTGAGTCGTTTTTTGAGTCACTTTTTGAGTCACCTTCAAAAGCGAACACTTACGGGATCGTAGGGCATCGTGACGAAGGCTCCGGTGTCCGCCTCTGCCGTTGCCGTGGTCGGCGGGAAAACGAAAACCACCCGAGCGTCCTTCTCGGAACTCGGTCGGGTGGCTCTTTGATGGCCAGGTAAGCCGACACTATCCAGCTCGCTGTTCAGGAACGCATCTCAACAACGCCCTCTGAAAGTCCCCGTCAGTGACTTGGAGATAGTGCTTTTCCGCCACTTAGTCCACCATAACGAGTGAGTGCAACGATGAGCCTCCACTCATCGTCGGGGCACGCCGCCAGCACCGGCGAAAAAATCACTGTTGCCGAGGCGCCGCGGCGGTCTCGGCAGGCAAAGCAGACTGATCTCGTGACGTGCGGACGAAATGGTCACTACCCGCCATCCATCTCGCAGGCGTGAGTTCACCGAACACGATGCCATCAAAGTCCTTGCTGCGGTCGTCGATCGTCAGCACGCTGCCGCCGCGCTATGCGAGGTTGGCGGATGCGGCCCACGCCACGAGCGTCTTGTCGTGCAGCGGGGCGGCGAACGGGTAACGCGCCGCCCATGAGGGACGGCGGGGAACCGCTCCAAACCCGTTGCCGAAAATTACTTTCGGACACTCACCCGGATTCGCCCAAAGCTGCGGGGCAGAAGTTCGCACGTGTTCTTTGTGACGGCCTCGATCGTGCCGCACTCTCCCTCTCCCTGCAGGGTGTTCTCAGAGTAGGTGCAGTTTTCCAAGAGCGAAACGCCGTCGACGCTGAATGTCACGGAGGTTGAACGCAGGTTCGCCCAGAAGAGCGTGTCACCGACCATGCAGGCACGAACGAGAGTGCCGTCGACGACCACGGGGATGACTGTGTCACCACGGGCCGTGTGCCTCGTAAAGTTGGCCAGCGCGTGAAACACCGGATATACATCGCCCGGTGCAGTGCGATACCCCCACATGCCGTAGGCCATGAGGTCACAGGCAGCCCGCGGGTAATAACACTGATGCAGCACCCAGAGCGTGAACCCGGATACGCCGTGGCTGAGCCCATCAATCATGAAGTCGGCGGCGTACAACGCGTAGTCATAGGTCTTCATCAGTTCGTTTGCTGCAGTGCCGTGCCCACCCGCCGCCGAAAAACCGAATTCGGCTATCACCAGGTCTTTCCCGGGAGACGCGCGTTCGATCAGGTCGATCCGTCCCTGAAATAGGCGAGACACCTCCGTACGGTTCAATTCGTACTCTTCGGGATAGATGTGGGAAGAGAAAATGCCCGCCGACTCGCGCACCGCGTCCGACTCGATGCACTCGGCGAGGAAGTGGTAGCTCCCGGCGTCGTCGCTTCCGACCAGGGAGATCTCGAGGTTTCTCTGCTTCAGTTCCTCGCGAAGCAGGCGGTGAATAGTCTCGAATGCCTCGAAGGTGCCGCGTTTTACGGCGAAGAAGCCGGCATTCGGCTCGTTGGTGAGCGTGAAGTATTTGATGCAGGTGAAACCCTTTTCCTTCACCAGGTGTTCGAGCAGGTCGGCATACACTCGGGCAGCTTTTGCAGGGTCTTCCCACATCGGGCCCAGATACTCGATGCCGCCGCCTTCCACGCCCGTGATGTTCACGGCAGCGCCGAGCGCCTGGTATTGGGCCAGGGTCTTGAGGCGGCTTTGCCACAGATCGTTGCTCACTGTCTCGGTTTTCCAGAGATAGTCTGGCGCTGGCGTCGTCCTGAAAAAATCACGCGGCAGCCACTCCCCCATCCAGATGAACATGCGCACGAGGCTCGGCTTCAGATGGCGGATTCGCGCCTCGCGCAGGAGAAGCTCTTCCGGGGTGATGCCGTGCCCCAGATTCCGGTTTGAGTACGCATACCCGTCGTCTTCGAACCCGATGCCCACGAGCGGACGTGGATTGGGCTTGGGCGCCAGCCTGGCCGTCACGCGCGCCTCAAGTGCGACGCCACGCGTGGGCTCGATCTCCGTGACGCTGATAGTGCGCCACCATGCGGTCCCATGACCGTGCAGAATCAGTTGGATTTTCGTTTTTGCCGCCGTCACCGGCACCACGACGTTCAGACGCGTCGGGGTCCAGGCTCCTTCCTCCATCAAGGGCGTTCCGGTGGAAAGGCCGGTGCGGACGCCGGCGGCGTCCAGATATTCGATGCAGTAGTAGGGCCCCGCACCGCCTCCAGCGTTTTCAGCGTCAATCTCCAGAAACACCGCATACGCCTTCCCAGGCACCAGCTTCAAATCCTGCGAGACGATCCGAAAGCCCGTTTCGTCGGACGGCGCGACCGCCATTTGCAGTGCCTTAGACCCGTGTCGCTCGACGACGGATGCCTGCAGCGTTCCGGATGGATCCCACTTGCTCCAGCCATCAAGACCATGCTGGAAGTCGGGGTTATGAACGATGTTGTGCCCACTCGCATCGCCTGGTGCGGCGACACTCCAAAAACTGACTACGGCACACACCACCACCGCGATGTGACGAGGGGAAAAAGCTTTCCGGAGTTGAGTTACGTCGGCCATGGTGTTCCTCAAAAGATGATCATTCCACCTGCCGACGGGGAAGTTTCGCGGCGAAGCATGCGGCGTAACGCAACGCTCATTGGTTCGGCGGCATGGGTTCCAGCTTTTTGAGGAGCTGGCGTGCCTGCGAGGCTGCCGTCGCCGGCGACTTCACGATCGCCGCGAGGCCTTCCTCCACCACTGGAGCCCGCTGGGGATCCGTCTCGCGGACTCGAGTGACCAGCCGCTCGAAGTTGACCGACTCGCTGCCGACCGGCTTGCCCTCGGCATACCACTGCAGCAGCGACCGCACCTCATCCAGCGGGACCGGTGCGTTCGTCAGCACGTACCTCTTCACGGGCTTCTCCGCGTCACCGCAGCCAGTCGCGGCGCTGGTGGCCGCCAGCAGGATCGCGGCCGGAATGGAGAATTGGGGAAACCGCATCAGATTCCTCCTACCGAGGCCAACTACTCGACGCTCGTCGCCGCGGCGTCGTTGCGACTGCCCATCCGCTGGAACGTGAGCAGATCGACGCCGCCGTTGACGAATCTCACCGCACCGTCGCAAAAGAGCGCATTCACGCCGGCCGCGTGGCGGCTTCGTGGCGGGATGACTCCCCACCACCAGTTGTCCGCGTAGCCAGGGCAGCATCGACCGCCGGCCGTGGGATACTCCCAGTCGGGCGGGGCCGCGGCGTTGAACAGCGAATGGGTGTGGGCATACCACGCCCAGAGCGTGCCGTTGTTGCCCCGGTGGCCGCCCCCTGCCATCGCCAGCGCTGCGGTGCCGATCGCCGCCAGCTCCGCCCGTGTCGGAAACTGTCGATTCGCAATCGCAGCGTACGGCGCATCGCCGGCGTAGAACACATCGAACGGATAGGTCGCCGGCCCGGCAGGCGATCCACCGCCGCCCGTCGAAAAGCCCGTGCCGGCCACCATTTCCGCAGCCATCAGCGTCTTCGCCAGGCCGTCGGTGACGTCGCGCATCGACCGCGCGACGCTCGCGTTCATGATGCCATTCTGCTCGTCGATGTACGGATTGCCGGTCGTGTGGGGCCCGCTGCCCGAGCACCAGCCATAGTTGGAGCCGGGCCCGCCATAGTCGAATCCTGGGGCTTGCGGCTTCGCGAGCGTTGCCGACGGACAGAGAAAAGCTGGCACTTTTGTCTGCATCGGTCCGGAGAGGTTGGCGGACCATGTGCCAGCGAGATTGAATCGGTCGAACAGCGTCTGCAGTTCCAGGAACGGCAGCAGTTTGTAGTGTGCGCTCAACCGCTCCCAGACGTTCCACGTCACACCCGCGTTGGGCGGATAGCCATTGATTGGGAACACGCCCTTCGTGGTCCCCGCGTAACTGTGCATGGCAAGCCCGAGTTGCCGCAGGTTGCTCGAGCACGATGAGCGGCGGGCTGACTCCCGAGCCACCTGCACCGCCGGCAGCAGGAGCCCGATGAGCAGGCCGATGATCGCGATCACCACGAGCAGTTCGACGAGGGTGAAAGCGGGGCGCGGGCTATTTTTCAGGCCCCGCAGTGAGGCAAATGGCGAGCCTTTCCGCAGTGTCCGGGACGAGGCGACGAACATCGTGCGGGGTTCCAGGCGAGAACGGAAGCTCCCGCTGCAGATAACCCGAATCCCCGGACCGGCTTACGAAACCCGCGGCAGAAACGCCCTCATTCAAAGGGCGTACTGGCTCACCCTCAGCCTCTCAACAACGCTGGCTTGCTTCTCGCAAACCATTGCTGCCAAGTCACTTGTGGAATTCTTCAATATTTTTTTCGGGGCCTGCGTAAGCGGCCGGGCCCGCAAGGGTTATCTGTTCGGAAATTTCTTGGGGCGGCATTCCCCGAAACAGAGGCGAGTGGCGGTTTTGCAGCAGCATTTGGGCGATTTTCTCGCCTCATCTGTGGAGAAGCGGTCGAATGAGCGGCATCCGGACAGTTTCACGGGGTAGTCGAGCCGGGGTCGCTGCGGGGGTGGCTTCGCTGGTCTGTCTGTCCATCGCCCCGGCTGCCGTCGCCCTTTTTGGAGCGGCCTTGCTGATGAGTCAGTCTGCTACCGCCGCCACCGGCACGTGGACGGGCGCGAACAATGCCACTTGGAATTCCAGCGCCACCAACTGGTCCGGGGTGAGCGGCACGCCGTGGGACAGCACCAATGGGCCGGCCAATGACGCGGTGTTCAACAGCGCGAGTATCACTGCCTGGGTCAGCGGCACGGTTTACGCCAAGAGCGTCGCTTTTCCTTCCACGGGCATTCTGTACAGCAATCCAGCCAGCGGGATCAGCCTGAGCGGCAACTCCACGTTCAGTGCGGCGAGCGGCCGGGCGGGCTTTATGTATGCCTCACTTTTCGGCTCCGGGACGCTCACCAAGTCGGATGCCGGCGACATCACGGTCTTCAACCAAGTTGGGTTCGGCGCCAACACCTTCAATGGGGCAGTGGTGGTGGATGCCGGCAGGCTCTACCTCAATGCAGGTGGTTCAGGAGCTTCTGGGGGCCGGGCCCTCGCGTCTGCCTCTTCCTACACGATCAACAGCGGCGCCACGATCGCCATGCTGGGGAACGACCCGATGGGATCGGGACCCATCACCGTCAACAGCGGCACGCTGCGGCATGAGGCGGGTAGCGCTCAGTTCCAGAGTGTTGGCGCATTGACGCTCAACGGCGGAACGGTGTTGTCCGCCCAAGGCGCCGGTGCCTCCTTTCAAGGCCTTGCCTTGACCGGCAATGTCACGGTGGGGGGCGCTTCCGCCTCCACCATCGGCACGCAGGAGAGCACCAACAACGGCGTGCATCTCTTCTTCAACGCGTCAGATCCCGCCCAACAGCGCACGTTCAACGTGGCCGATGCCACCGGTGACCTCGGGGCCGACTTGGTAGTCTCGGCCTCATTGCTCAACAGTTCGCATACCGGCACAGCCGCGGGCCTGATCAAGACCGGAGCGGGCCTGATGTTGCTGACGGGTAGCAATAACTACACCGGCGCCACCACAATCTCCAACGGCATCCTGGTTTTCCAAAACAAGTACACCCGCGCCGGCGGCAGTGCGGTCACCGCGGCCGCGGCCGGCGCGGTGGGCCTCGGGGTTGGCGGTGGTGGGGTGACAGACTACTCGGACAGCGAGGTCGCCAGCCTTTTCAACAGCACGCTCACTGGTTTCACGCTCAACGCGGCATCCGGCGTTGCCATCGACACGACCGCGGGCAACGTTACGCAATCCACGGCTCTCACGGCCGCCCGCGCACTTACCAAGCTCAGCGCCAACACCCTCACCCTCACCGGCTCCAACACCTACAGCGGCAGCACGACGATCGGCGGTGGCACGCTCCAGATCGGCAACGGCGGCACGACCGGCTCGATTAATTCCGCCAGCGCCATCGCCGGCGCGACCGGCGCCACGCTCGCCTTTAACCGTTCTGACGACATCACGTTCGCCAACACGATCTCCGGCGGCGTCGGCCTCACCAAGAACGGCGCTGGCGCCGTGCGGCTCACCGGCGCGGTGTCCTACACTGGCACGACGAGCATCACGGCCGGCGTGCTCGACTTCGGGTTCGTCTCGGGCACGACGACGTGGACGGCGCCGATCGTCGGCTCGTCGGGAACGTTCCGCTATTCCGGCACGGGCACGCTCGCCCTGAGCGGCAGCGTGGTTTCGGCCAATTCGTTCACAGGCGCGGTCGTCGTCGATTCCGGCGTGCTGCAGATGGGGCTCCGAGACCTCAGTCAGTCTCGCGGCTTCACGACCGCGTCGGGCTTCACGGTGAACTCCGGCGCGACGCTCGCAGTGACCCGCGATTCGATCAGCAACTCGGCGCCGATCACGCTGAATTCGGGCACGCTTGCCGCAGGCTTGGCGGGCGGCAGTAGCAATATGTATCAGGCGCTCGGGCCGGTCACGATGAACGCCGGCACGATCGTCACCGGGCAGGGTATCGGCGCGGCGTTCAACTCGTATGGCCTGAATGGCGACGTCACGGTGGGCGGGAGCGCGGCATCGCAGATCCTGGCCGGAGCGGGCAGCGACAATGGCGTGCACCTCGCGTTCAATGCGGCGAGTGGCGGATCGCGGACGTTCACGGTAGCCGACGTCACGAGCAGCGCTGCGGCCGACCTCACCGTGTTGGCGGCTCTCCTCAACAGTTCCCACACCAGCGGCACGATCAACCTCGTGAAGGCGGGCGCCGGCACGATGGTGCTTGCGGCCACGAACCTCTACACGGGCACGACGTTCGTGAACGCCGGCACGCTGCAGATCGGCAGCGGCAGCACGGCCGGCTCAATCGACGCGGCAAGTGCCGTCACCGGCTCCGCCGGGGCGTCACTCGTCTTCAACCGCTCCGACAGCCTCACGTTCGCCAACGCCGTTTCCGGCGGCCTGGCGGTCACGAAATTAGGTGCCGGCACGCTGACGGTTACCGGTTCGAGCAGCTACACGGGCGCTACGACGTTGAATACGGGCACGCTGCAAATCGGCAACGGCGGCGCGACCGGCTCGCTCAGTTCGGCGAGCGCGATCTCCGGCGCGGCCGGCACTACGCTCGGCTTCAACCGGTCTGACAACATCACGTTTGCCAATGCGATCTCGGGCAGCCTCGGCATCGCCAAGAATGGCGCAGGATCCGTTCGGCTCACCGGGCCCGTCACCTCCACCGGTACGACCACCATCGCCGCGGGCACGCTCGACTTCGGGTTCGTCTCCGGCACGACGACGTGGACGGCCCCGATCGTGGGCAGCGGGGGCACGTTCCGCTATTCGGGTTCCGGCACGCTCCTGGTCACCGGCACGTCGTTCGCGGCCAATTCCTTTACGGGCGCCGTCGTCGTCGACTCCGGGGTGCTGCAAACCGGGGCGATTGATTTCGCTCAGGGTCGCGGTTTCCTGAACGCTTCCAGCTTTACGGTGAACGCCGGGGCGACGCTGGCGATCGCCCGTGACGCGAACAACGCCGCGGCAACGGTCACGCTGAACTCAGGTACGCTCACGACGGGTTCGCTCGGCGGCTCGAGCCCCGTGTTCCAGGTGCTCAGCGCGGTGGCAATGAACGCCGGATCGATCATCACGGGTCCGGGAATCGGCGCCGCGTATAACACGTTCGCACTGGACGGAAACGTGACGGTTGGTGGAAGCGGCGCATCGCAGATCCTTGCCGGCGCAGGGGCGAACAATGGCATCAACCTGACGTGGAATGCCGTTGCCGGCACGTCGCGGACGTTCACGGTGAACGACGCCACGGGTAGCCCCGCCACCGACCTCACCGTGGCGGCATCGCTGCTCAACAGCGGAAACACGAGCAACGCCGCCAACCTCGTGAAGGCCGGCGTGGGCACGATGCGGCTCACCGGCGTCAACGCCTATACCGGCACGACCGCCGTCAACGCCGGCACGCTGCTCGTGGATGGCAACAACTCCGCTGCCACGGGCGTGGTCACGGTGGCCAACGGGGCCACTCTCGGCGGCTCGGGCACCCTCGGCGGGGCAGTCACGGTAGACGGCATCCTCTCGCCGGGCAGCAGCCCGGGCGTGCTCACCGCTCCGTCGATCCTGCTCGGCGGCTCGAGCACATCGATCTTCGAGATCGACGGCACCGTCCGCGGCACGGGATATGACGGCGTCACGATCACGCAGTCGGGCGGCCTCACCTACGGCGGAGTCCTTTCGCTCGTGTTCTCGGGCACGTTTGCCAACGACACGACGTTCGACCTGTTCAACTTCTCAGGGGCGGCTCTCGGCAGTTTCGCGAGTGTGACCGCGTCGGGCCCGTATGGTTCGCTCACGTTCACGAATAACGGGTCCGGCGTGTGGACGAGCGGCTCGACGAGCCTTTCCGGCCAGACGATGACGTTCACGCAGTCGACCGGCGATCTCGTGATCGTGCCCGAACCGGGCGCGATCGCCCTGGCAGGGCTTGGCATCACGGCCGCCGTGGCCGCCTTCCGCCGCCGGCGCCGGTAGGATCGCCGGCATCGGCCTGACAGGGAGGATTTCGATGCCGCTTTCCCACGACGAGTTCGTGTCGCTCCTCACGTCATCCCAACGGCGTGTATACGCCTTTATCTGCACGCTCGTCATCGATCGCGCCGATGCCGACGAGGTGCTCCAGGAGACGAACCTCGCCCTCTGGCAGCAGATCGAGCGGTTCGAGCCGGGCACCGACTTCGTGGCCTGGGCCTGCCGCGTTGCCCACTTCAAGGTGATGAAGCTCCGCGACGCCGCCAAGCGGCACCGCGTGAAGCTCGACGATGCCGTGATCGAACTGCTGGCCACGGAGGCGATCGAGGAGCAGCGGGCCGATCGCCGGCTCGCCGCCGAGCGATACGAGCGGAACCGGCTCGCGCTCGTGGCCTGCCTCGACGAACTGTCCGAGCGCAATCGAAACATCCTTCTGCTCCATTACCAGGGCGAACAGTCGCTCGCTACGATTGGCACGTCGATCGGCCGCACGTCCAATGCCGTCGCCCAGCTCTTCCACCGCATCCGAGCCGCCCTCCGCTCCTGCGTGCAACGCCGCCTCGCCGACACCCCCGCCTGACCCCGCCCCAGCCCTCAGCTCCCGCCCATGCCCAGCCTCGCGCCACGTCCGATGCCCGACGATCTCTCGGCCCTCGTTTGCGCGCTCGTCGATGGCACGATCGACGGCCCCGGGCTCGCGCGGCTGGAGGAGCGCCTTCGGGGCGACAGGGAAGCCCGCGACGCGTTTCGCGACTTCATGCAGATGGAGTCGATCCTCACCTGGGAACTCGTGAGGCTGCCGCCTCTTGGCGGCGAAGTGGAGGGCCCTGGCGGTGCCTGCGACAGGCTGACCCCACGCTGGGGCGGAGCATTGCGGCGGGCAGCGGCCTGGCTGCTCCCGCTCGTTGCAGCGGCGGTGACGGCCGGGGTGGTGGCTGTGATCCCCATGGTGCGGCACAAAGACGACAGGCCGGGCGTCGGCGGGCGCCAGCAGCATGCCCGGCTCGTCGATGCCACCGACGCACGCTGGGCCGGCGGAGTGCGGCTCGAGGTGGGCGACGAGATCGCCGACGGGCCATTGCGGCTCGAAGCCGGTTCGGCACAACTCCGATTCGAATCGGGCGCAGTCGTCACGCTCAATGGCCCGAGCGAGATCGAGACGCTCGGGCCAAATCGCCTGTTTCTCAGGAACGGCAACATCGTCCCCTTCGTGCCGCCGACGGCGAAGGGGTTCACGGTCGTGTCGCCCACCGGCGAAGTGATCGACCTCGGTACGGAATTCTCCGTGAGTGTCGACGCTCGGGGGCAGACTGACATCTACGTGATCGACGGCGAGGTGGACGTTGCGGCTGGACATTCCGCTCCGGCGGACCGCCTGCGCATGACGCAAGGTTTTGGAACGAGACTCGCGTCGTCCGACAGCGCACCGATGCTGACGCAGAGCCCGCTCGTCATCGATAACTTCGACGGTGAGAAATCGCTCCAGTGGCACGATGCGGATGGCGGCAGGCCGTCCTCGATCGTAGGCGGCAAACTGTCGATACCGCTCGAATGCCGGCTTGAGGACGGCGTTGTCAAGTGCTACACGAGGCTCGCGCTCGACCACGACTTTTCGAAGCTCTGCGGGCGACGTTCGGTGATCTCATTCACCGTCAACCTGCCGGCTGAAGAGCTTTCAAACCCCAACCGCTGGCTGGCCTGCGTGATCGATGCCGGTGAAGGCAACCCGCCGCTGGCCTACGAGGACCGCGCCGCCCTCGGCGTGCTCGTCTCGCCCCACTTCCAGGTCGGCGTCCGGATCAACGGGACGCCGATTTTGGATACGCGGGTGTTTGCCCGCAGCGAGGATGCAGTTGGCCCTTACCAGGTGTTCATCGCGATCGACGACACGCCGGTAGCGTGGAAGCAGCACGGCGGCGCGATCGTGGGCGTGACTGTAAACGGACAGCAGCTCGTAGGGCCGTTCGTGATCAGCCTCGCCGACAATCCCCGCATCGGTCTTCAGGCATTTTGTGAGGAAAGCAAACGCGGCCGCGCGCTCGTGGATGACTTCAGCGTGAGCGTGTCGACGGATAGCGATGAGCTCTCGCAGCGGCCCGCCACCGCGCTCGGTCAGTGACGCCTGGGAGGGATAGGTCGGCCAATGGCACTTCGGCAAACGTTGGCCGAATGGGGCGGATCATGACCATCGACTCAGCAACGGTCTTGCTGCAGATGCTCGAACCCCAACTCGTCCACTAGCCGTGCCCAGAGTTCCTTCGGAATCCTACAGGATCCATAGCTTTGTGGGTCGGCAATAGAGAGGGAGAGTATTCCCTCTTTTGGCGAAATGAGAATCCTCAATTCCTTCCACGGATCAGGAGAGATCGCAGCGATATCATCCTTGATCTCACCAAGGCAAGGAAGACGTCTGCCTGAGTGAAGAACCTCTGCGTATCCATCCAAGACGCGAATCAGCAGCGAGTGCAACTTTGGTCCGCTACCGTCAGGATCCTCGAGCATGCTCGCCATGTATTCGCGCTGACTGCGAGAGATGTGATCCCAGAGTGCCATAACCCTCGCTCCTCAATATGGTAGACACGATCACATTCAGACTCATTGACTCACAGTTCGCCGGCCAGCAGGATCAGCCAACTGCATGAAGAACGCCGTGTGGTACTTCCCCCACTTTCCGCTTTGGATGCCGTTCCGTTCCGCGGTGCGGCCCGCCACCATCACCCATTGATCGGCATACGTGGCCGAGGCGAAGGATTGCAGGCCGGGAAGGGGGTTGAGCGGATCCGCCCACGTGGAGCGCTGGAGGGAGATCTGGTAGGCGTGGTTGCCTGCGGACCAGTTCGTCACCGAGGAGAAACCGGCCGCCGTGGTTCCTAACGCCTGGTCTTGGGCCGAAACGGGGGCGGCGAGCGCGTGCAGCAGGCAGGTGGCGAGCGCCAGGCCGTGCCGGGGGCGACATCGAGCAACTCTCTTTATGGCTCTCTCCCGTCGAACGATCGGAGTGGACTCTGCCGCATCATCAGGCGGGCGGCCAGCGGCGCACGAGCCGCCAGCCCCACGCCAGCGCCACCCCACCCGCGGCGAGGCCGAGCGACGCCGGCTCCGGCACGGGGCTCACGAGGCGAAAGCCTCCGAGCGGTTGCAGCGGATCCTCGTCCCCACGGCCGAGGGCGGCCGAGATGGTGGTCGTGCCGCTGGCGAAGTTGCCACCGCGCAGCCCGACAAAGAAGCCGCCGGTGCCGTCGAGGTCGTTCCATTCGAACACGTTTCCGGTCTGATCGAACGTGCCGTAGGCGCTCGGGCTGCCGGAAAATGCGCCCACGTCGGTGAGCAGGTTTTGGTCTTGGGGGAAACTCGCCGACTGCGGCACCGCAAACACCCCGCCCGGCGCGTAGTTGGCCTGATTGGCCGCAGCGCCGATCACGTTGCCCGGGGCGGAGTCACTCTGGGTGGCGTAGGCCCAATACCCGGCGGTCGGGCCGCCGCCCTTGTAGTAAGCCGCCTTGTACCATTCGTTTTCCATCGGCATCCGGTAGAGCGGGGCTGAGCCCGTGTTGGGATTCGTGCCGTTGGCCGCCGGGGCGATGCCCAACTCCCAGAGCGAGAGGTCGTAGGCGCCGTTTTCAGTCGTTGTCGGCCCCTGCGGCCCCGTCGGCCGGCCGTTGCTCATCCAATTGGCGAAGCGGGCGGCGTTGAACCAGCTCACGTACGAGATCGGGCGGTTGCCGGGGCTGGCGGCGCCGGCGGGCGTGAGGCCCGATGGGCCGATCACCGCGTAGGCGAACGCACCGGAAGAGCCGGTGCGCGCGATGCCGGCCAGACTCGGATCACTTTCCATATTCGAAAAGTAGAGTCCGTTGGGATCACTGTCCGCGACGGCGTTGAGAAAGGCGGCGTACTGCCCTATCGTGACCTCGTACGTGCCGATCCAGTAGTTCGAGGTCACGGCGCCGTAGCCCGTGGTGTCGCTCGAGTTGCCGGCGTCGATCACGTGGACGAGGTCGTAGGTCACGGCGTGAGCGCGGGTCATTGGCGTGGCGGCCAGGGCCGCGATGGCTGCCAGTACGGCGATCGTGCCGTTCAGCGAGGTCTTTTGCATACGGGCTTTCTCCGCCGGCGGGCGGGGCGGGCAGCAAGCGATGGGGGTCCCGGACGTAGGATAGGTTCGCGACACATCCGATGCGAGAAAATTCGCAGCGTCCCGTAACGGGTGCCCCGAGTCATCGTGACCTGCCCGCCTTAAACGAGGCCACCATCGGAGCGCGAATCCGGGATGGTTGAGGCTGCCCAGAGCACCATGCGGTCGGACGCGATTCTAGTCCTCCCTTCACGTTTTTGTCACGGCTCGGGCTTCATCGGGCGACAAGAACGAGTGCTGGTTCACGCACTCGTCTCGAAGCCGACCGTTGAATGGTTCGATCACTGCATTATCCGCGGGCTTTCCCAGTCTGCTGAAGCCGAACTTCAAGCCGTTGAAGTACACCCACTGACCCATGGATCAGGACGGGCTTCAAAGCGTCCTCCACCATGCTGGCTGAGGTCTCTTTTGATGGACTCCCATGACATCAGAGGAACTAAATATGCCGAGCCTGGAGGAGTTGATCCGCATGCTGCTTCCGATCCTGCCCGAGGCCGAGGTCTCCGAGGATCAGGATGGCCAGATCGTCATCTACACGGGGCTGACGATGCCCAAGGGTGATGGGTGATGGGCTCTCCGCGGCGGCTCGGATGGGCATGGTGGAATTTGGGGCGAGGAGATAAGGCCATGACCACAGTGACGCTCAAGGAAGCACAGTCGGCCCTGGCCGACCTTATCCATCGCCTGTCGCCAGGGGAGGAAGTCGTCATCACCGAAAACGACCAGCCCGTGGCTCGGCTCGTTCCGACGCCAGTGATTCCGAAGATGGCTCAATGCCGATTGGGAACGATGAAGGGCACCGTTCTGTACATGGCCCCAGACTTTGACGCCCCGCTGGAGGACTTCAAGGAGTACAAGGAATGAGGCATCTTCTTGATGCCCATACGCGGATCTGGTCGTTGGACGACCCGAACAGACTCGGTGCCCGAGCCAGAGCGGTTCTGCAAGACCCAGCCAACGATTTGACAGTGAGCGTCGGGACGATCTGGGAACTCTCCATCAGTGGCCCAATGCCTCGTTGACGGCATTCCGCTCGTGAGTGCCGATGCGGTGTTTGACCATTACGGTATCACCCGCGTTTGGGAATGACCTCCTGCTTTTCCCAACGATTCGCTGAAGGGTTCTTGGTTTCTGGTGGGAGCGTGGCGAAAGCCCGTGCGACTCCCTGCGACTTCATGCGGGCTTCCAGACTCCAACTGAGTGAGTCGTTTTTTGAGTCACTTTCCTGCCGACCCCATCTATTCACGGAGAAAACAGCGGTTGTAACGAATCCTACTCGGGGAGCTTTGGCCGTTTTTGAAGGTGGCCGCACGATCTCGCACGAAGCCGCAGGATGACGCAAGTCGTTCTGCGGCTTGTGTTTTGGCCGGCGGCGGATTTTTCGGTGCGCCCTCCTGCGGCGTCCTGCGAGCAGCAGCTGCGTCCATCAGTGGGGCAGGTCAGGGGCGAGAGTGCTCCTACCGATTCCAAGCGGTAATCAGCAGTTGCAGCACCGTGGCAATCGACACCCAGACCAGATACGGCACTTGGGCCACCGCCACCCAGCGGTGATACGGCCAGATTGAGGCCATCATCCACGGAATCGTTCCCAGCACGATCAGGATGTCGGCGGATGCCAGCGGCAGATTCCGCATTCGAAACTGGATGGGACTGAAGATCAGATTCGCACCGAGGTTAATGGCGAACGGAAGGGCCGCTCGCCATGGCAACTTGCCTCGGATCGTCTGAACGAACACGAACCCGAACGTAACGATGATGAGCGGATAGAGGATCGACCAGATCAGTCCAATCGTGGCCGGGGCTGGAGTCCACGAGGGCTTGGCGAGCGCGTCGTACCATTCACGCCATGGCATCGGGAACCCTGCTTTCAATCATCCAACGTAGCCCCGATCTTCACCCGCACCTGCCAATGGGCAATCTTGCCGTTTTCTATATGCCCTCGGGTTTCGACAACCTCGAACCACCGCATCTTGCTCTCATTGATATCAGCCTTCGCGATGGCATTTTTGACCGCGTCTTCAATGCTGGTGTGGGAAGACCCAACCAGCTCAATCATCTTGTAAGTATGTTCGCTCATGAAAGGCTCCCGCTTGGAGGATGGCTCAGATACTCTTTTCTGACTGATGGAAAGACGAAACCATAGGCGTGTGCGTCAACGCCTCTATCCCAAATAAGGAGGGGCGGACGGCTGCTGGCGTACTCGGACAGCCAGTGAAGCGGGCTTGGTATCTTCAGTCGTCTACTCGATCAGCTGGATATCCGAGAGCACCCAGGAGCGATCGAAGTAAGCCTGGGTGGGGCCATACAGGCGGAAGTAGCTGAACCAGCCTTTGCCCGGGAGCGTCTTGATCCAGTTGCTCTCCGGCAGGCCGGCGGGAGGCGCGGGGCCGAACGTGATGTCCACGGAGCCGTCGGCGTTCGTGACGATCGCGTCACGCGACGAACGATCCGGCGACACGCCTGAGTTGACGAAACAGCGGGTCTCGTTGTCGTACACGGTGACAGACCAGAATTGCGCCACGGGAACGTCCTTCGGAACCGTGAGGCGATAGGTCTTGCCGCCATCGAGCCAGCGGTCCCGGCTGTCCTTCGCGGCCTCGAGGTAGACCTGCCCGACACCGACGGCCCGGCCCATCATGCCCACGGAGACACCGACCGCTTCGTAAAACCAACTCGTGCGCTCATCCAACTGCGTATGGTGAGGCGCTTCCTGATTGGTCTCGGCAAGCAACAGCGACAACTCCCAGTTCCTGCCCGGCCAGACTTTCGCGCCTTCGAACCGCTTTCGATAGGCGATCGCCCGAGCCATCACCTCCCCCGTCTGCGCGGCGTCGATGAGGATTTCCTTCTGCCGTTCAGTCGGCGTGAACGGCTTGCCCTTCTCGATTCCCAAGGGCTGCAGCATCCCCATCATGATCCGGTCGCGCTCGTGGACGGGTTCTTGCTGGATGATCTTCGACAGGCCTTCCCAGTAGGCGAGGCCGCGCGGTTGTTCACCGCTCCAGGGCCGACCCGCCGGCGAAACGTGACGGGTTGGGGCGGGGTTGTCACGCTGGCTGAAGGGATAAATCTTCAACCCCTCGATGAGCTGCTTGGCTTTGGCTGGATCGGGGTCGAGCGCGCGGTGGGCAGACCAGACGTTTACCGTGGGCGAACGGAAGACGTAATACCCTTCTGGCTTCAGTTCCGGGTCGTCGGGGCCGAGGATCAGATACCGGCCGCCCGCGCCCTTGTCGGGGCCTGTCTGGCCCGAATCGGTGATAGGCCGCTGCCAGAAATCGGTGAAGCCGCCTGCCGTGGGGCCGGCGGGAACCTCGAACACCAGCGGCCCGGTTTCCGCCAGGTTGGGAAACGCCATGATGTACGGTGTCGTGGCATTGGCCGTGAGGAGGCCGAGCTTGTCCTGGAAAGTGAGGTAGTCGCCGTAGTCGAGCTTGCCGGCGCCGAATCTAGCGAGGTGCTCGCTCTGCCATTGCTGCATCGCCATCAGCGGCAGAGCCCAGAGGTAGGCCTGGCACGCCCGCTGGTAGTCGATGTCGTCGAAGATCTTTGCGACGGTGGCATCGGTGGGATAGCCGTTCTCCAGTTCGAGCGTGCCGAGCCGGGATGCAAGTTGTGTCATGGTCAGGGAACCTTTTCGATGTCGCCGGGCTTCCAACTTTTGTCGATGGCGGCTGCGGTCGGGCCGTAGAGCCGAAGGATGGCGAAATACCCCTTGCCCGGCACCGTCGCCAGCCAGTTGCGGTCCTTGCCGGCGGGCGTTGTGGGCCCCAGGTAGAGGTCCGTGCTGCCGTCGGCGTTCTGCACCGGCGCGTCACGCGAACCGAGCGATGGAAACGGCTGCCCGTTGGCGAGTCCCGAACCGTTTTCGGCCTCGTAGAGCGTCACCGACCAAAAGTTGGCGGCCGGAATGTTGCGCGGCAGACGGAGGTGGTAGCTCGTGCCACCCGACAGGTTCTCGCCGCGACTGTCGACGAAGGCGATCATGTATTTGGCGCCCCGGCCGGGCGTCTGCGACAGCATGCCGGGGCTGACCGAGTAGTAGTTGGTGAAGAACCAGATCCGGGCGTCGAGATCGAGATAGCCCCCGGATACCCTCCGCCACCCGAGGTCGAACGGGCCCGCCAGCTTCTCCGGGGTCGCGTCGGCCATGGGGTTGATCCATCGGCGGTCTGGATACATTCGCAGGGAACGACCGGCCACCTCTTCCCCGAAGCCGATGACGCGGCTCATCTTGTAGGCCGTCTTCGCGGCGTGATCGAGAATCGACCGTGTCTTTGCATCGGGCGCGAAGGGCTGGCCCTTGGCGATGCCGATCGATGCCAGCATGCCGAGCGAATCCGAGTCGGCGAGGGTGGCGCACTCGCTCTCCACGAGTTTCGCGAGTTCATCGAACGCTGTCCCATCGCTGATCGGCAGCATGTTGACCGGCACACCCGAGGCATCGGGAAACTGCATCGGCCTGGCGGTTTCCCGGCCGGTGAGCGGATAGATCCTCGACTGTTCGATCAGGGCCACGGCCGGCGCGAGGTTCTTGGGGTCTTGATAGAACGCCCGCAGGAAGACAAACACGTTGTTGGTCGGAGAACGGTAGACGAAACAATCCTCCGGCACCGCTCCCGCGTAGCCCGGCGGCACGAGCAGAAACTTTCCGCCCTTGCCGGCGTCGGGGCCCGGCAGGCCGACGTCCCCGAAAAACGTGCCGCCATCGACCGGGATCGGCCGCTGCCAGGCATCGAGGAGGATCCCCTGCAGATTGGGCGGAGCTTCGAACACGAGCGGGCCGTCTTTGCCGAGGTCAACGTAGCCCATGGCATAGATGACATCGGAGTTGGGGGTCGTCACCAGGGTCTTGGCGTCGAGACGCTTCTTCCAGACCGGCAGGACGTTGTAGCCGGCGCCGAAGACCTTTTCCGAGCCGACCTTCATGCCGAGCGTGTTGAAGAGCGGCAGTGCCCAGAGATAGGCCTGCGTCGCCCGCTGGAACACCAGTTCGTCACGCAGCGTGTGCGCCGTCTCCGGCGTGGGTCGGTTTTCCGAAAAGGGAAGGCCGCTCAAAGCCTCGAAGCGGGCGAGCTCTGCGGAGCCCGCCACACCGGGCATGAGCACGACCGTGAGCGCCGCCGAGATGAGCCTCTGACCGCGTTTGTTTTTCATCACTGTCTCCAAGGGTTCCTGAGGATAGCCGTGTCGATGGCGTTTCTGCGAGCGTCGAGGTGACCCCGTCCCTTGTTCCTCGGGGAGCTTTCCTCGCAGCGTGCCGCACCGGCGCGCATGTGCCATTCGTCACAGCTGTCGGCTTCTGGCAACGCCACATCGACGTGCGCGCCGCTCACGAGGGAGGACGAACCGTCTTTCTCACGGGGGCGCGGCGATGTCGCCTGCGGCACGCCAGGGTGGCCAGGCCGGCGGCGAGTGCGACGAGCGCACCGGGTTCGGGCACCGGCACGACCGGGCCCAGCCCCAGCGATGGAGCGACGCTGCCGGCAAACACGGGAAACGACGTCCCGTAGAGCGCGAACAAGGCGTCGAGCGCGGCGAATGTCTCGCCCCCGCTCCCCTCCGGCAGCGTTTCGTAAAATGACACGCTGAACTGCCCATTGATGAGGTCGATCAGCATCTCGTCGGCCTGGTTGAACAGGTTCATTCCCAGGATGCCGTCGAGGCCCGGCACGCCGATGTCGTACACATAGACCGGCACGTCGAGGAACCGCAGCGTGTCGTCCACCTCCGATCCGTCGATCGCGGCACCCAAGACGATCTCGCCGAGCGTGAAGCCGGGAATCGCCACCGGGTCGCCGGCGGCCCCCTTCACGGAGATGGTTGTCTCAGGATTGCCGAGGTCGAGGCCCAGGTCAGCGGCGAGCCCCGTGGAGATGAGCGATACCTGGGCACCGGTGTCAAAAAGCATGCTGCCGGCCGTCACAAGCGTCGAGCCGCCCGCCACTCCGAGGCCGACTCCGGCAACCGTGGGGTTGGGCACGACCGTGATGTCGGAGCCCTCGTTCCCGTAGTTGTCGACGCCCAGCGGAATCAGCGGAATGACGGCCGGCTGCGTGCTGCCGGCTTTCGCTGTCAGCGTTTGCCCGGGCGTCACGAGATCGAATGTCGGAATGAACAGTTGGCCTGTCAGCCCGAGCGACGCCGCAAAGTCGATCCCCGAAAACGACACATGAGCAGCCGAGCCGCCTGGAAAGGCGTCGCTCGGCTTGTGGATCGGCGTGCCCGCGAGCGTGGGGAGATTCGGGCTGCCGTCGAGCGAGCCGACAAAAGCCTGGATGCCGGGCACGGCCCGCGTGGGCGACGTGGAGATGCCGACATCGAAGTCAAACGTTTCGACGTCGACATTGACAGAAAAGTCTTGGAAGCCACCTACGAGAACTGTGCCCGGCTGGGAGACGTCGCCGATCACGCGGCCGTTGATCCCCTGGCCCCCGGCCCCACCCGGATTGCGATGCGGCTGGGGAAAATACTCATTGGCGTAGGCAGCGAACGAGATCACCGCCGCCCCGGTGTCGTAGATGCCAAGATCGAGCACTGCTGTCGTGCCGCTCGTGTACGTCTGCACCGTGAGGATCTGCTGGCCCACGGTATCGATGCTCGGATCGAGTGTGCGCGTGATCTCGATGGCCGTGGCCAGGGGTGCAAGCCACGCTGCTGCGACGCTGGCATACAGGAGGCTCAAAGACCGGCTCATTGGAACCCTCGAGGCGGACGCAGGGCGATTCCCAGACAGCCGACCGCGACAGTCGTCCGGCCGCACGACCGGAACATGTCGGGGAATTCGGTTAGCCCGCCCGGATGCAAGGATCGACGACGACACACGTGCTGTCAACTCGTGCGAAGCTTCGCGGATGCGAGCAACCGTTCCCGCCGCTGCACGGCACGCCGTGGCGATCGACTACGCAATGGCCGCGATCGCCTGCGGTTCGGCCACGCACGTCTCGTCGTGCGGAGCTTCGTCGCCGGCCGTTCCATAGATCTCGGCCATTCCCGCCACCGCTGCCAGATACTCGTTGAAGTGGGCATCCATGATTTGCAACCCTCCGTGGTTGAAGAACTCTACGCATGTCCAGCCACGAAGTTCACTTTCACCCATTCTGCCCGCCTTGCCTAAGGCGCCAGAAAGCTAGTCGGCTGTCCAGCGGCTCTCGTAGACGGTGTCGCGGCGGGGCATGATCACCGACCAGCCGATGAGTTGGCCGTAGGGGTGATCGATCGTGTACCGCGCCGTGAGCGGTTCGACGTTGGCTGGGTCGTTGCGGGGATAGCGGACGAGCTCATACCGCCGGTAGGGATGATCCTCGGGAAACAAGAGCCAGACGGTGACCAAGTCGGCATCGAACTGCATCACGAGCGGCATGCGGCCCGGGGGCAGCGACGAAAACCGCACGCCACCGGTGATCTCGAGCGTGATCGGTTCATCGAGCGGGGCCTGCGAAAGATCACAGTGAAACTCGTAGAACACCGGCAACTCGCCCGGCTCCGCCGCCGTCACGCGCCGCACGGAGATCGGATACGGGCTCTTCGGCTGGCGGTAGTCGACATCCTCGATCGCAAGCGCCGTGCGAAACACGACGCCGCGTTTCCGCCGTGCCGCATCCTTCACCCGGAGCACGAGCCGTTCGCGAAAATGCACGCGGCCGCCAGCGTCGGGCCGGAGGCTGCCGGCCCAGGCGTGGCGCAGGTCATTGATCCGACTGTAGGAGAGGATCTCGATGCCTGCGTAGTCGTCCGGCGTGGCCACAGCCGCGTTCGTGACGTCGATTTTTCGCCAGCCGCCGAAGGGATCGCTTTCGACCAGGTCGAGCACGATGCGGATGTCGGGATCGCCCTGGGCGATCGAATCGATCACGCTCGTGAGCATCTCGGCCCGCCGATGGAGCCGGTAGAACCGCACCGGCAGATAGACGAAGAGCAGACAGCCGAGTGCCAGATAGAGATACGTGGGCCAGTCCCTCCAGTCGAGCAGCGTCGACCAGACCTTCCGCTGACTCGATCGGCGCACGCGGGCGGCGAGCAGCGCGCTCGAGTTCGTGGCCGCCGTCCGGGCCGTGCCGGCCATATGCGTGGCCTCGGCGGAGGTCGTTCCGCGCGGAACGACGGAAGAGCGGCCCGGCAGCGGCTCCCATGGTGGCCCCTCGGCGACCGGCCTGAGCGCCTGGTCGCCGATCCGCCGATGGAGGCTTCTCGCCACCTCGTAGCCGTGGGTGACGAGTGCGTTCACTTCCAGGTCGCTGAAGCGGTCGAGATCGGTGCGGATGCTCGACACCTCGGCCTGCACGACCGGGTGCAGGGCATGCGGGTCCTCGTGCGGGTCGACCACGTGCGTGACGGGCACAAAATGGAAGCCCTTACGGTTGCCGAAGTTTTCGCGCTCGAGCTGCCAAACGCGGTCCCAAAGGATGTCGGACGCCCGGATCGACTGGGCCACGAATCCCAGCGGGGCGTTGCCGAGAATCTGGAACGGCTTGCCGGCATCGCTCACGATCACGCGGTCGTACGTGCGGCCGCCATGCCGTGCGAGCCACGCGAACGCCCGCGTACCGAGGTTGTCGTAGACGCCGCCATCGGTGAACGACTCCGTCGGAAATTGACCTTCGTGCACCCCGAGATCGGAGGCCGTGATCTCGACCGGCGGAAAGAATCCGGGAAACGCCGACGAGGCGCTCACCACCTTCGCGATGCTCGCGGTCTGGCCGGCAACGTGTCGGAACGGATCCACTTCGCCCGCCTCCCGCTTTTGGATGTGGAGGCCGTCGCGGTTGAACACCGCCATCACGCCGTCGCTGACGTTCGTCGAGAGCATGTGCAGGGCCGGCTGCTCGGGCAGTTCGAAGAGCCGCCGGTCGCCGTAGAGAAACCGCCGGTAGTCCCGTTCGAGGAGGGCATTCGGCGCGAGGCCGGGCGCATGCCAGCCAGTGACTTTGGCGGCCAGCCGTAACGGAAAGAGCAGGGGCAGCCGGCGGACGATCCGGTTGCGGACGTCGTGCTGGACGAAGCGCACGATCTCCGCGGCAGCCTCGGCGAAGGCCCGATCGTCGCCAGTGTAGCGATCCCAGTTGAGGACGAGGTGCGCTCCCAGGATGCTTCCGCCGGAGACCGCCGCGATGTCGGTGAGGAGCGACAGCGTGCCGTTGTCGCGGAGGTAGCGGATCACGCCCAGGTGATAGAGCGTGGCTCGAAATCCTCCGCCTGAAAGGGCAAGTCCGATGGCGGCCATGGGGCGAGATTCCTCCTGCATACCTCCGCGTGCGCTCCTACTGTCACCCAGGCTCGTCGGAACTGGCAACTGCGCGCGTGCGGGTGGCGTAGGCGACGAGCGCCGTCGGCAGTCGACGACGCTCAGGGGGGCGAATAACCGCGGTTCATTGGAACCAGACGGCTCCCCGGGTGACACTTGTGGCATGCGCTCGAGCCTTCGAAACGATTCGCTCACGGCCCGGCTGGTCTTGCCCATCGTGGGGCTCGTCCTCGCAGGCGTGCTCGTGAACGTGGCGTTTGCGGCATGGCTGGCGACGCTTCGTGCGGCGGCAGCCGCCCGCGAACGGCAGGAGCGGGTGGCCGCCGCCCTCGCCGAATCGCGCGTGGTCCTGTCGCCCACGGTGCTCGACGCGCTGCATGCGCTGACGGGCAGCCATTTCGTGGTCTGGGATTCGACGTCGCGGCAGCCCGGTGCATCCTCGTTGCCCGCCGAGCAGCATGCCACCACGAGCGGCGCGGAGCTCGCCGCTGCGATCGAGGCCGGACGGATCGAACTCGACGGCGCCCGATATCGGATCGGCGTCACCCGGGCGGCGGGCGTGCGGCCGGAGCGCGTACTCGTGCTCACGCCCGAAACGCCCACCCTCCCGGCGGCATTCGACACGGTCTGGCCGGTGCTGGCTGTGGCGGTGGCGACGCTCGCGGTGTTCGTGCCGTTGGCGCTCCGCACCACGCGATCGCTCGCGGCCCGCATCACGGCGGTCGAGCGGCACGTCGACCGGATTGCGGCGGGCGAGTTCGGTGAAATCCTTGCCGACGGCGGCGGAAGAGACGAGGTCGACCGGCTCAACGCCGGCGTCAATCGCATGAGCACGACACTCGCGGCGCTTCGTACGTCGCTCGTCACCGGCGAACGACAGCGGCTGCTCGGCCAGTTGGCCGCCGGCTTCGCCCACGAACTGCGCAACGCCATCACGGGAGCCCGGCTGGCGATCGACGTCCATGCCCGCCGGTGCCCGAGCGGCTCGGGCAAAGTCGACGACGGCCTCGCGATCGCCACCAGGCAGCTCGCGATCGTCGAGGAAGAAGTGCGCGGCCTGCTCGCGCTCGGCCGGCCCACGGAGGCGGCCCGCGGCCCGGTGGCCGTCGACGACCTGGTCACGGCGGTTCGCGACCTGACCTCCCCGCGCTGCGATCACGCCGGCGTGCGGTTCGAGCGCGAACCACCCACCGGGATCACGCTCATAGGACGGCCCGATTCGCTCCGCGCGGCGTTGGTCAATCTCGCGCTCAACGGCATCGAGGCGGCCGGCCGTGGCGGAATCGTTCGGCTCTCGGGCACGTCGACCGACGGCCGGATCGAACTCGTCGTGGAGGACACCGGCCCCGGGCCGCCGGAGGCGATCGGCAACGTTCTCGGAGAGCCATTCGTGACGGGCAAGCCCGAAGGAATCGGCCTGGGCCTCGCGATCGCCAAGGCCGTGGCGGAAGATCACGGAGGCATGCTCACCTGGAGCCGCGGCGGCGACCGCACCAGGTTTGCGATCTCGTTGCCAGCGGAGACACTGGCGCCCGCGCCCCTGCCCTCGGAGTCATCCGCATGAGCCGGATCCTCGTCATCGAAGACGAACCAGCGATCGGCTGGAGTCTGCGGGAACGACTCACCGACGACGGCCACGCCGTCGATCTCGTGGCTTCGGCCGAGGCCGCCCTCGAAACCTGTGGTGAATTCGCACCAGACGTGATGCTGCTCGACGTCCGCCTCCCCGGCCGCGACGGACTCGCCGCATTCGCCGATCTTCGAACGCTCGCTCCGGCGGCACGGATCGTCGTCATGACGGCCTTCGGCGACCTCGATACGGCCGTGCGAGCCATGAAGGAAGGGGCCTTCGATTACCTCGTGAAGCCGTTCGACCTGGAACGGATGACAGCGGTCGTGTCGCGGGCACTGGCCGAAGTCCCCCTGGAAACGCACACCGGCACGGGGTCGCCCGCACCGCCGGGCGGGGTCCGTCTGATCGGCACGTCGCTGCCGATGCAGGAGGTTTTCAAACAGATCGCGCTCGTGGCCCCGACCGACCTGCCGGTGCTGATCACAGGCGCGACGGGCACTGGCAAGGATCTCGCCGCCCGTGCGATCCACACGCACGGTCCGCGGCATGCGCGGCCGTTTCTGGCGACGAGCCTGGCGGCCCTCGCCCCGAGCGTGATCGAAAGCGAGCTCTTCGGCCATGTCCGCGGGGCCTTCACCGGCGCGGCGGGCGATCGGCAAGGGCTCTTCGAACTGGCCGACGGCGGCACGCTGTTCCTCGATGAGATCGGCGACGCGCCGCCCGACCTGCAAGTGAAGCTGCTGCGGGTGCTCGAAACCGGCGAGATCGCGCCGGTCGGTGCGGCCCAGCCGCGGCCCGTCGACGTGCGGGTGATCGCGGCGACCAACCGCGACCTCTCCGCGGCTCTCGAGACCGGTACCTTTCGGAGTGATCTCTTTCATCGCCTCAATGTCTTCCCGATCTCGATGCCGCCTCTGGCTGCCCGGCTCGACGATCTGCCGGCTCTCGTGGCGGCGTTCGTCGAGCGGATCGCTCCGCAGCGGCCGGCCGTCACCAAGGCGTTTCTCGATGCCATCCGCGCCCGGCCGTGGCCCGGCAACGTGCGCGAGCTCGAGCATGCCGTCGAGTACGCCTGCGTGGTGGCCCGCGGGGGTGTTCTCCAGCCGGAGCACTTGCCGCCGTCGGCTGCCGGCGAGGCGGCAGCCCGCGACCGGGCAGGTCTCGAAGACGAAGATGCCCTCACCCGGGCGGTGCAGGCCTGGGTGGCCGACCACTGGCCTGCCGACGGTGCCGGCGCCGGCTCGCTCCATGCCGGGCTCGTCGGGCTGGTGGAAACGGCCCTCATCGAAGAAACCCTGGCCCGCGTGGGGGGCAACCGCACGGCGGCGGCCCGGCTGCTCGGCGTCGACCGTGCGACGCTGCGCGCCAAGCTCGAGCGGTGATTCGCTGCCGCTTTCCCGAGCGTGATTCCGCCCGTAGACTGCTTCGTGGTGGAGCCCGTCTCAGCGAGGCTTCGTACCCGATTTTTCCTCCGGACGATGGAGAGCCACGATGGACATTCTCGGCGAGATCTTGAAGCAGGTGCTCGAAGGCGCCACTCAGCAGCAGCAAGCCCCCCAGCGCGCTCCCCAGCCGCAGCCTCGCGCCCCCCAAGGCGCTCCCCAGGGCGGCCCCTCGGGCATGCCCAACCCCAACGACCTCGCCGAGATCTTCAAGCAGATCTTCGGCGGCGGCGATGCCCAGAAGCTGCCCGACGTCGTGAAGCAGTTCGAGGAAAAGGGCCTCCGCGACGAAGTCGATTCGTGGGTGCGCACCGGGCCCAATAAGCCCGTGAGCCGGCGGCAGATCGAAGACGTGTTTGGCGAGCGCGAGCTCGAGGAGATCGCCCGCCAACGGAATATCGACCGCGAGCGGCTCGCCGAGGTACTCGGTCGCTACATTCCGAAGATCATCGACGAGCTCACTCCGTCGGGCCAGATGCAGGCCCGCCGCTAGTCGCGGCTCCGACGGACCGGTGCCCTGATGAAGACGCTCCTCAGTCTGTTCTTGGCGCTGGTCGTCTGCGGCGATGCCACGGCCCTGGCTGGAGAACGTGATTGGGGGAGTGTGCAGCTTGCCTGGCGGGGCGACCCGCGGGCCACCGCAGACGCCCCCTTCGAAGCGGAGGCACCGCCCGCACGGCGGCCGTCTCGGCGGGCACAGCGCCGGGCGGCCAGCCGCCGCCGGATGCCGTTCGACGACCTGCCCGTCGGAGTGTCACCGCCCACCGCCCCGACCGATCCGGGGCTCGAGGTGTCCGAAGTGATCACTTCCCGTGCGCAGGCTCTGCCGCTCCACGTCGAATCAACCCTCGAATCACCGTTTCACACGCTGCCAGCCGATCCTCCGCAAGGCCAAATCCTCGTCCATCGCGATCAGCCATCGCTGCCGACGGCCGACTCGCGGCAGCGGTTCGACATGTTCCTGCCGGCAGGCTGTGCCGGCGGCGGGATGCCGCTCGTGGTGTGGATTCACGGCGACACGTGGCGGGATGGCTCCCGCGCAGACTGTCCTGTGCGGTGGCTCGCGGACGAGGGCTATGCAGTCGCGAGCGTCGGCTATCGCCTCACTGATTCGGCCACGTTCCCGGCGCAGCTCGACGATTGCCGCGCGGCGCTCGACGAGATCCGCCGCACGGCGGAGGTGTGGGGTGTCGACCGCGAGCGGATCGCCGTCGTGGGCTCCGGGGCCGGCGGCCACCTCGCCGCCCTCGTGGGGCTGGCCGGCCCGGCCGAAACGCGCGTGGCCGCGGTGTGCGCGGTCGCCGCACCGACCCACCTCACGTCACTCGGGCCTGCATACGACCGGCCCTCGTCCCCGGCCAGCCTGCTCGTCGGCGGACCGCTCGCCGAGTTTCGCGAAGCTGCCCAGCGGGCCAGTCCACTCTCGTACATCTCGGCCGACGATCCCCCGTGCCTCGTGATCCATGGCGATCGCGACGAATCGATTCCGATCGCCCAAAGTGTGTCGCTCGATGCGGGGCTGCGTGCCGCGGGTGTCGACAGCACGCTCGTCGTCCTCGAAGGCACGGGACACCGTCCGGCGCTCGATCGTGTGGCGCCGGCCGGCCGGGCGCTCCTCGAGTTTCTCGATCGCACGCTCGGCCCCGGTGTCCGGGCGGCCGGTGGTGTGAACCCATGAGTGAGGCGACGCCGCCGGCCACAGCACGAGTCATGAGCCGCCGCCGGCTCATGACGGCCGGTGCGATGGTCGGGGTGGGCGTGCCGACCGTCGGTGCCATCGATGGCGTGCTCATCACGCCCCAGCACCTCCACACGACCGACCACAGACTGGCCAGTCGTTCCCCGCGGGCCGACGCCATGGTGCGGCTCCTGCAGGTCAGCGACCTCCACCTGCATCGGATCGGCCGCCTCGAAACACGGCTGCTCGAAACGCTGCACGACTCGCGGGCGGATGTCATCGTGTTCACGGGCGACATGCTCGACCGGCGGGTCGATCTCTGGCAGCTCGAGACGTTCCTGCGCGAGTGCCCCCCGGGTGCTCGTCGGTTCGCGATCCTCGGCAACTGGGAGTATGAGGCGGGCGTGCCGTGCGAAGCCCTCGAGCGGCTCTACGACAGCCACGGCATCGAACTGCTCGTGAATCGCTCCGTCGAGTTCTCCACCGCTGGCACCCGGGTACGGATCACCGGCCTCGACGACCTGCGCGCCGGCGCGCCAGACATGATCGCAGCGCTCCGCGACGCCACGCCGACGCCGAATCACCTCCTCCTCGCCCACTGTCCACTCTCACGCGACGTCGTCACGATGCCGACAGACCATCCCGTCGACCTCCTGCTCGCCGGCCACACGCATGGCGGACAGGTAGCGCCCTTCGGCCTCGCCCTGACGCTCCCGGCAGGGAGCGGCCGCTACGTGGCCGGCTGGTATCGCGACGCAGGCCCTCCGATGTATGTCTCGCGCGGCATCGGCACATCGCTCATTCCGGTGCGGCTCGGCGCCACGCCCGAACTCGCCCGCTTCGAGTGGACGCTGGCGTGAGCCGGGCCGGCCGTCCACGGCCACGCTTTGCCAGCCCGCACGACCACTCCAGGCCGCACGCGCCACCCTGCTTCTCCGGCCTGTCCAGTTCCGTCACTCGGCCGCCGATATCTCGTGGTGCCGTGGGACGGCATCCGGGTCTCTCGCCCGCCGGACCCCTGCCGAACCATTCAGCTCCTTCACTCCAGCGTCGAATAGGTGTCCGTTTTCATGCCCGACAAGCGCCGCAAGCCTTCGACCGCCGTCCAAAACCCGCTCGAGACCTACCTGCGGGAGATCAACGACACGTCGCTTTTGACTGCGGACGACGAGAAGCGGCTCGCCTACGCGATCGCCAAGGGCGACGCCGCCGCACGAGACCATATGGTGCGGGCCAATCTCCGGCTCGTGGTGAACATCGCCCGTGGCTACGCCAACCGCGGCCTGCCCCTGCCCGACCTCATCGAAGAAGGCAACCTTGGGCTCCTGCGGGCGGTCGAGGGGTTCGACCCGACGATGGGTACTCGGTTCAGCACCTATGCCAGCTACTGGATCAAGCAGTCGATCAAGCGGGCGCTGATCAACTCCGGTAAGACGATCCGAATTCCGGCCTACATGGTCGAACTGCTCTCGAAATGGCGACGGGCCACGGCCCGCCTGCTCGACGTTCTCGGCCGGACGCCGACCCAGGAGGAGGTGGCGCGCATGCTGGGCCTGGCCCGCAAGAAGCTGCCGATTATCAAGAAGGCGATCCATGTGCACCACGCCTCTCCGCAGACGGAGCAGGCCGACGGCGGCTGGTCGCTCGGCGAGATCATCCGCGATGAAAACACGAAGTGCCCGGCCGAGGTGCTCCTCGACGAAGACACGTTGCGGCACGTGCTCGACCGGATCGAAAAGCTCGACGAGCGGGCCTCGAAGATCCTGAAGCTCCGCTTCGGGCTGGGTGGCGGAGAACCGATGACCCTCAAGGAGATCGGCACCGTGCTCGGGCTCACCCGCGAACGTGTGCGGCAGATCGAAGCCGAGACGCTCGCCACGCTCGCGCTCGAACTCGACGGCGTGCCGCGGGCGACCCTGCAGCTGCGGCGGGGGGCCTGACGATGGCCGCGGATCACACCGTGGATCTGGCGTCGTTCATTCGGCCGGTCCCCGACTTCCCGAAGCCGGGCATCCTGTTTCGCGACATCACGCCGGCCCTCGCGGAGCCCAGGGCATTCGCCATCGCGATCGAGCGCATGGCGGCGCCGTGGCGGGGTGAACCGCTCGACGCCATCGCCGCCGTCGAGGCCCGTGGCTTTCTGTTCGCCGGCCCGCTGGCCCTGGCCCTCGGCGTGGGCGTGATCCCGGTGCGGAAGCCTGGCAAGCTGCCGGCCGAAACGATCCATCACGACTACGATCTCGAGTACGGCCGCGATCGCCTCGAAATGCACAAGGGCGTGCTCACCCCGGGCGCGCGGGTGCTCGTCGTCGACGACGTGCTGGCCACCGGCGGCACGGCGGCGGCCTGCATGCGGCTCGTCGAGGCGGGCGGGGCGACGGTCGCGGGCGCCGCATTCCTGCTCGAACTCGAGGCCCTCGGCGGCCGGGAACGGCTGACCCCCCACCGGGTCGAAACCGTGCTGAAGTACTGACGATTTCGTTCAATTTCCCTTCGAGGAACTCGTGGACTACCCTTGCGGGAGGTGAGGGGGTCGGCGAACGCTCGAGGAGCCTTGGGCCGCCGCGGCCCACGCGACGAGACTTTTGCCGCCCCCGAACCGGCGCCCCCACCACGGGAGCGTGCCCTTTCCGGCTTCCGTTCGTATGAGGTGACGCTTGAACCAGGCTCCCGTCCAATTGCCGCTCCCGGTGCTCGTCGTTGGCGGCATCGCGCTTGGGCTCTTCGCCCTCACGCTGCTCCTCTTGATCTTCAACTACGGGCAACTCTGGTTTCAGGCGTTCTGGTCGAAGGCGCCCGTCACGTTCCTCGAGCTCCTGGGCATGAGCCTGCGCAAAGTGAATGCCCGCACGATCGTGCAGGCCAAAATCATGGCCACACAGGCCGGCGTCGGCCGCGACGCCTCCGTGCGGCGGCTCGAGGCCCATTATCTCGCCGGCGGCGACGTGCCACGGGTAATCCGGGCCCTGATCGCCGCCCATCGGGCCGATCTCGACCTCGACTTCGACCGGGCATGCGCGATTGATCTGGCCGGCCGCGACGTGCTCGATGCGGTGCAGACGAGCGTGAACCCCAAGGTGATCGACTGCCCAGATAGCGCCAGCGGCAAGTCGACGCTCTCGGCCGTCGCCAGGAACGGCGTGGAGCTCAAGATCCGGGCGCGGGTGACTGTGCGCACGAATCTCCAGCAGCTCATCGGCGGCGCCACCGAGGAGACGATCATCGCGCGGGTCGGCGAGGGGATCATCACATCGATCGGCTCGGCAGAGAGCCATTTCGAGGTGATGGAACACCCGGACACGATCTCGAAGGCGGTGCTGCAGCGGGGCCTCGACGCCCAGACGGCGTTTCAGATCGTGTCGATCGACATCGCCGACATCGAGGTGGGCGAGAATATCGGGGCCAGGCTCCAGGCCGATCAGGCCGAGGCCGACACCCGCGTGGCTCGGGCCAAGGCCGAGGAACGCAGGGCGTTCGCGATCGCCCGTGAGCAGGAAATGAAGGCTGCCACCGCCGAAAACCGCACCCGCGTGCTTCAGGCGGAATCACTGGTACCCAAGGCGATGGGCGAGGCTTTCCGGGCCGGCCGCATGACGACGGCCGACGGCACCGCCCGCCCGCCCGCGTAAGGCATCTCCCGGCTTACCCGGCCAGCCTGTCTTGACGGGTGCCCGCGGAATTTTCGTTACGACTCGGGAATTCGGTCAAACCTTGCCGGCTGTCGGAGCCGATGTTTCAGGTGTCACTTCGCCTGCCATGGATGGCCGGCACGCCCCGCGACAAGACGGCCGATGGCCAGGGAGATACTGATGGCGCTGCGGAAACTTCGCGTGTACACCGGCCCGGATGCAGAAGCGGTCGGCTCACCCTTCGTCCACGATGCCCACCAGCCCAACACCGTGCGCACGACCCTCGGCGACATCCTGCCGCTCTTGGCCGATGCCGTCTCGAGCAACCGCACCTGGCTGACCGACTTCGAGGCCGACGAGATCACGATCTCGTCCGACCTCCACGACGTGCTCCAGGCCTACCGGCACTTCCGCCGTCCGGTGGCCTGACGCGGCGGCCGGGGGTGGCAGTCCATGGGGGTAAATTCTCCCCTCTTGCGAGTGGATGCCGGGGATTGCATAGTTGTGCGACCCACCTCGGATGCCACGCCATGCCCTCCCCGGTCAATCTCGCCGATCTCGGCCAGCGGGTTCGTACGGCCCGCCTCGCCCGCCGGCTCACGCTCGAAGAGGTTGTCTCCCGAGCTGAATTCACCGTGAGCTGGCTTTCAAAGCTCGAGAACGGCCAGCTCACTCCGTCGCTCGACGGGCTCGTGAAACTGGCGGAAGTGCTCGAGTGCGGCGTCGACGCGCTCGTCGCCGGGCTTTCCGTGCCGCCCCGCTATGTGACGACGAAAAACGGAGCGGGGCGGACCGAGCCGCTCACCAAGGAACGTCGCAACGGCACCACCATCGAGCACCGGGCCGACCAGTGGCGCGACCGGGCGATGCATCCCGCGATCCTCCACGTGTCGGGCAACGGCACCAAGGGCATGCCCGACTGCCACCATGGAGAGCGGTTCTTATTCGTGCTCGACGGCGATCTCAAGCTGGAGTACGGCGACGAACTCCTGCTCTTGTCGGAAGGCGACAGCATCTATCTGCACGCTGCGATCCCGCACACGCTCCTACCGGCCACCCGCGGCTCGACGGCGAAGGTGCTCAGCGTGATCCACGAGCACGGGCCGGCCCCGCAGACAGGCTCGGCGAACGGGGCGAAAGCAGCGACACGGCCACGAGCACGAAAAAACCGAGCGGGATCGTGACGAGCCCCGGCTGGCTGAAGGGCACGAGCGAAGCCTCGCGGCTCCAGCCGTAGACCTTCTCGAAGGTGTCGGCCGAGAGCAGGATCCAGCCCAGCGAGGCGACCATCCCGACGGTCACGGCGGCGATGATCCCCTGCTTGGTCGTCCGCCGCCAAAACAGCAGCATCACCAGCGCCGGGAGATTGGCGCTCGCGGCGATGTTGAACGCCCAGCCGACCAAGAAGCTCACGTTGAAGCTGCGAAACACGATGCCGAGCGCCATCGCCACGATGCCGAGGCCGACGGCCGCGAGCTTGCCGCATCGCACTTTTTCGTGATCGGTCATCCGCACGCCGCACACATTTTCCACGAGATCGTGGGCCACGGCGCCACTGCCGGCCATGATCAGGCCGCTCACGGTGCCGAGCACCGTGGTGAACGCGATCGCCGAAATGATGGCGAACAGGGTCGTGCTGAACGACTTGGCCAGGAGCGGGGCGGCCATGTTCGAACTCGTGGGATCGAGGGCGCCGCTCGTCATCGCGCCCAGTCCGAGGTAGAGCGTGAGCACATAGAAGGCCCCGATCGCGGCGATTCCCACCACGGTGCTCTTGCGTGCGGCCGCGGCGTCTTTGACGGTGTAGTAGCGGATGAGGATGTGCGGCAGCGAAGCCGTGCCGCAGAAGAGCGCAAGCATGAGGCTTGCGAAATCGAGCCGGTCGGCCAGTTTTCCCGTCGTCAGCCCTTTGAAATAGCCGCCCGGCTTGAGGAGATCGATGCCTCGCCGTTCGACCGGCGTGAAGGTCGTGTGCACGCCCGCCTCGTCGACTCGTTTCGACGGCGTCCAGGTGATGATCGAAGAATCCTCGAGCACGCCGAGATATTCGAGCGGCCGCAGGGGTCCGGTGGACGTCTTGCCGGCGTAGCGGTCGGGGAGCCGCAGGATCGTGCCCACCGGCCGGAGGTCGTGCGTGTTCGACTGGAGTACGCCGTCGACGAGCACGCTGCCGTCCGGCCGCACGGTCCGCACCTGCGGGGCGAGATTCTCCGCGCCCGGGCGGCCGGCGTTGACGGCCAGGCCGCGATCGAGAATCAAGACCGCGAGCACGCCGCAAAAAAACACGAGCAGCGATCCCTTGATGAACTGCACCCAGGTGGTCGACACCATGCCGGCCGTGACGACGATCAGGGTCACCGCCACGCCCACGAGCACCACGCCCGCCCAGTGGGGCAGGCCGAGGAGCGGCACGATCAAGTCGCCCGCGCCGACCATCTGCGGGATCAGATAGAAGACGCTCACCACGAGGGTCGATATGGCCACGGCGAGCTTGATGCCACGGCTGTTGAACCGGGCGTCGAGGGCATCGGCAAACGTGAAGCGGCCGAGGGCCTTGATCGGCTCGGCGATCACGAATAAGGCCACGATCCAGCCGGCCAGAAAACCGATCGAGTACAGAAACCCGTCGTAGCCGTGGAAGGCGATCATCCCGCAGATGCCGAGAAACGACGCCGCCGACAGATAGTCGCCCGCGAAGGCGATGCCGTTCACGAACCAGTGCACCTCGCCATGCGCGGCGTAATAAGCCTGGGCCGACTGTCCCTTGCGGCCGAGATAGAACGAGAGCCCGATCACGCCGATGACGAACGTGGCGAAGATCGCGATGGCCAGCGGCGAAGACTCGTAAAGCATCCGCGTTGTTCCGCTACCGCCCTGGGCGGACGACCAGGGACAGAAGGGCCAGCCCAAACGCCGCTGCGATCAGCCCCATGCCCGAGGCGATCGCAAGGTTCACGCCCCCGAACGGCCGCAGCGAGAGCAGATCGGGGCGAAACAGCACGAGCCCCATGAAGCCGGCGTACAGCGCGACGTAGATCCAGAAGAACACGAGGCCCAGCCGTCGGCCCGGTGATTCGTCGGGAGATCCCATGCGATCCACTCCACCCATTGCCTATTCAAAGCACGGTGGCAGTGTATCGCCCGGCAACCGCGTGTCCCAGCACAGCCGGTCGTCAGTGGGCCGCGGCCGCCTTTCGACGCTTGGGCCCATTCCAGCCGTGCGCCCGCCACCAGTCGGGGCCCTCGGCCTCGATCTCGGCCGTGTGGGCTCGGAGCCGCTCGAGCATGCCGGCCAGGCGCTGCGGCTCCCGTTCCGCAAGGTCATGTGACTCGGCCCGGTCGGCTCCGAGGTTGTAGAGTTCGGGCTTCGCGAGCGCCTCATCCGCCACGAGCTTCCAGTCTCCCTCGCGATACGCCACCTTGCCGCCCCACCGCCAGTACAACGGCTTGGGACGATCGATCAGTGATCCACTCAGGGCGGGCAACAGGTTGACGCCATCGAGTGTGCGTTTAGCCGGTGGTGCGAGCCCCGCCGCTGCGAGCACGGTTGGGAAGACGTCGCTGCCGACAACCGTGAGATCGCTCTCCGTGCCCGGCTGAATCCTTCCCGGCCACCGGACGATCCCCGGCACGCGGTGGCCGCCTTCGTACACCGATCGTTTCCGCGAGCGGAGGCCGCCGGTCAGCCCCCGGCCGGGCCCCTTCACACCGTCGCCTTCGGGTCCATTGTCGCTCGTGAAGAACACGAGCGTGTCGTCGGCCGCGCCGAGTTTATCAAGGGCCTTCATGACCGCACCGAAGGCGTCGTCGAGTTGCGTGACGTTCGCGCGGTAGGTCCGCTCCTCCGGGTCGGCGATGCCAGCGTGAAGTTTTTCGTAGCGTTCGGCCGACGCGATCGGATAGTGCGGCTCATGCGTCCACACGGCGAGAAAGAAGGGCTTCGCAGGGTCGCGCTTCATCGTCAGCCATTCCACCGCTTCCCGGGCGATGAATGGCGCGGAATAGTCGTCGACCCTGCCGATCGCCGCGCCGTTACGGACGAAGTTCTCCGGAAAGGCGTGGCTGGGAGCCGCGTTGTTCTGCGTGGCCAGCCACCAGGCGTAGCCGTGGTCGTTGGGCTGCGGCTGCTCCGGAGAGTTGAACATGCCGTTCAAATGCCATTTGCCGACGTGGCAGGTGTCGTAGCCGGCGTCGCGCAAGAGCGTCGGCAGCGTGATCTCACTCGTGCGCAGGTGGATCGGGCTCCCCTCGGGAATCCAGGTGAACACGCCGTTGCGATAGGGATGGCGGCCGGTGAGGAGCGCCGACCGCGACGGTGAGCACACAGGGCAGGCGGAATGGCAGTCGGTGAGCTTCAGGCCCTCCGCCGTGAACCGGTCGAGGTTGGGCGTGATCGCGGCCTCGTTGCCATAACAGCCGAGCTCGCCATAGCCCAGGTCGTCGGCCAGGAAGAGGACGATATTCGGCCGTGCGTTGGCAGCCCCCGGCAGGCAGCCGAGCGTGACGAACGCGGCCAGAAGCATGGCCAGGCTCCGCGGGCAACAGGGCAGATTCATCGCGCTCCAGGCTCCACAGGTTGATCGGAAAAACGAAACGGGTCGTCGTGTCGGATCATCTCGGCCAGCAGAAGTTCCTCCATCTCGATCCGCTGTGCCACATGCATCGGATCGTCGGCGAGATTTTTCTGATGGGCCTCGGCCGCTGCAGGCAGCGCCCCCGCGACGGCCGGGGCGTGGTGCTCGGCGAGGAGTTCGTGCGGGTTCTCCCGCAGGTTGAACAGCTGCGTGTGCAGCCCGCCCGACGGCGATTCGTATTTGATCAGCTTCCAGTCCCCTTGGCGCACGCTGCGAATCCCCGGCTTCTGGCCGCCGCAGTAGACGCCGTAGAGCACGTCGCGAACCGTCTGCTGACGCCCCTCGAGCACCGGCAGGAAGCTCGTGCCTTCATTGGTCGCCGGGGAATCGATATCGCAGATGTCGCAGAGTGTGGCGAGCGTGTCGCCGAGGTAGATGTTGCCGGGGACGCGACTGCCCGGCTTCACGCCCGGCCCCTTCACGATGAACGGCACCCGCCAGGTGTGTTCATAGAGGTTTTGCTTGCCCTGCAGGCCGTGGCGGCCGATCGCCATCCCGTGGTCCGACGTGTAGAAGATCCAGGTGTTGTCGAGCTCGCCCATGGCGGCAAGCTTGTCGAGCACCCGGCCGATCTGCCGGTCGATGTTCTCGCTGCAGGCATACTCGCGGCCGCGCTCGTTGCGGATCGTCCGCTCGTCGCGGTTCTTCCACACCCCGCTCACGTCGACCTCGTCGCGGACGTCCATGTGGCCATGGTCGAAGGGATGCCGCGGCAGCCAGTTGGGAGGCAGCGGCGGCTGCCGCGGGTCGGCCGACGGGGGCGACGTCGTGTCGACGTGGTTCGTGGCGCCGTACGTCGCCAGCAGTTCCGGCGTGCCGTCCCGCGTGTCGTGAGGATGGGAGAAGCCGAAGTAGATCAGGAAGGGATCGACATCCTTGCTGCGCTCGCGCTCCTCGAGATAGGCCATCACCTGGTCGCCGTGCCAGGCACTACCGCCTTCCGGGGTGCCCTCGCGCTTCGTCGCGTCGCGACGGATGCCAAACAGCGCATCGGCCGCCTCGTAGGCGTTGCCCTGCTTGCAGGTCCGCATCGTGTCGTAGCCGGCGGCCTGGAACACCGGCGCCATCGTGAACCGCTCGAGGCCTGGCGGACAGTGCGGCGGCGGCGATGATGCGGGCGGCGCCCCCTTCTTGCGCTTCGGGGTCCCCGGCCCGATCGGCAGATGCCAGACCGACCGGCCGCTCATCACCATGTGCCGGCTCGGCGTGCAGACCGCGCCCGAAAACGAACCCATGTGGTAGGCGGCATCGAACACCATCCCCTCGGCGGCAAGCCGCTCGACCGCTGGCGCGTGGAGCGTCGAGGACGGACCATAGAATCTGAAGTCGAACGGCGATTGGTCGTCGACGATGATGTAAAGGATGTTGGGCCGGCGGGCCGGCGGGTTCGCGGGCGCCGCGGCAACCGGCATGCAAGAGGCCAGGCACGCAAGCGCCGCACAGAGGCTGCCTCGCATCGGAGATCCTTTCCTCACGGGGACTTCGTCAGCACGTCGAGCAGGTAGTCCTCGACCTTGGCGTGCCTGACATCAGGAGCGCCGGGATAGGCCAGTTCGCACGGCACGCCCACGGCATCGAGCCGTTCCTTGAGCTTGAAGCCGAAGTTCGCGGTGTGGGTTGGGTCCTTCTGGGGCTGCCCGAGCGATGGAGCAGACCCATACCAGAGATAGACCGGCGGATCGTCCGGCGTCACGAGCGCGTAGGGCGAGTACAGGTTGATCACGGGCAACAGCCGATCACGAGCGGCGAGGAAGTTGGCGAACTGGCTGTCGCGTTGCCCTGCACTCGACATGATGCCGAATGCATGGCCCCCATAGCGGCTATTGGGGGTCCACTCCTTCATCTGCACGGGGTCGAGTGTCGTCTGCGCGCCGCTCACTGCCGCTGTGAGGAGCCGCGTCGATTCGCGGGCGATCGTGTCGTCGCTCGCCGGTTCGGCCATGTCGTCGTGGAAGGCGAGCCATAGACTCGTGCACGCGCCGGCCGAGCCTCCGCTCGCAGCGATCCGCCGGGGATCGATCTGCCATTCTGCCGCCTTGCTCCGCACCGTCTGCAGCGCCCGCGCGGCGTCGGTGAGCGGTGCCTTCACCGGCGGCTCGACGCCCTCGTCCATGGCCTCCCTGATGAAGCGATACTCGACGCTCGCGACGGACACGCCTGCGTGCAGCATCTTCGGCACCATACCCGCGAGCCCCGAGAGCCGGTCGCCCCCCTGCCAGCCGCCGCCATGGACGAAGAACAGCAGCGGCGCGGGATGCTCCGCCGTGGAAGTGGGGCTTTTCCAGAAGTGCATCCGCTGCTTCGGGTGCGGGCCGTACGGGACGTCGGAGAGCGTCGGTGGCGGGGCGAATTGCCGGTCGTACGCCTTTCTGAACGGATTCTCGGACGGCCCGTCGAGGTCCTCGTTGACGAGATCTGGCTGCACGCTCTGCCACCAGGCGTCGTACTCGGCTCTGAGTCTCTTCACGATGTCCGGATGCTCTTTGGCGACGTCGGTCTGCTCGCCGGGATCGGCCGCGATGTCGTAGAGCTCCCAGGCGTCTGGGCGATTCTTAACGTTCACGAGGCTCCACTGCCCCTCGCGGATGCGGCAGTTGCGAAAGGCGCTCTCCGCAGCCTGGCCGCGATCCCAGCGGCCGACGTGCGTCACGAGCGGACGGTCGGGCCAGGCGATCCGAGCGCCTCGCAACAGCGGCGCGAAACTCCGGCCCTCCACCTTCTCTGCGACCGACGGCGGGATCTCGACCGCGGCGATGTCGCAAAGCGTGGGCAAGACGTCGATGTGGGCCACGAGCGACGGCATGTCCATGCCCGCCGGCAGGCCTCCCTTCCACCGCCAGAAACTCGGCACGCGCGTGCCACCGCGATATGGCGAGCCCTTGTGAGCCCGCATGCCAGCGTTGAACACCGCCGCACCCGCGGCCGTGCCGTTGTCGGTCGTGAAGACAACGAGCGTGTCGTCGGCAATCCCCCAGTCGTCGAGCTTGGCGAGCAGCCGGCCCACGTTTGTGTCGATGTTTTCGATCATGCCGTAGAACTTCGCGATCTCGGCCCGCTGTTTCTCGTTCTTAACGCCGGCCGCCTCGAGCCGGGCGAGGTAGGGCTCGTCGGAGCCGGGCGGGCAGTCGTAGGGGGCGTGCGGGGCATTGGTCGCCACATAGCAGAAGAACGGGGCGTCGGCCTTGCGCTTCATGTCGATCCAGTCGAGCGCTGCATCGAAGAACACGTCGGTGCAGTAGCCCTTCGTCTTCACGAACGTGCCGTCGCTGCGGATCACCGGATCAAAGTAGGTGTTGCCGGGCGCGTCGCCGCAGCTGCCCGGATACGACTGCCCGATCCCGCCGCCGCCGTGGATGAACACGCGGTCGAACCCGCGCTTCTCCGGCTGGTAGGCATCCTCATCGCCGAGGTGCCACTTGCCGAAGATGCCGGTCGTGTAGCCGGCGGTTTTCAGGATCTGGGGCAACGTCGTCGCCGAGAGCGCCAGCCGCTCCCGTTCAAAAATCGTGTGTGTCACGCCCGAGCGAAACTCGTGCCGGCCGGTCATGAGCGCCGCGCGGGTCGGCGCACAGGTGGGGCTCGCGTGAAACTCGGTGAGACGCACGCTCTCGCCGTGCATCCGGTCGAGGTGCGGCGTCTTCACCACCGGATTGCCGTGGGCGGCGATGTCACCGTAGCCCTGATCGTCGGTGATCACGTAGATGATGTTCGGGTGCTTCGTCCGCGCCTTCCCGCCAGGCGCCGCCTCCTCGCTGGCGAGCACCCGGCACTCGTCTGCGATCCGGTTCCAGGTCGCCTCGAGGTCCTTCACGCGCGTGGGCTCCGCCGCGGCGAGGTTCCGCGTCTCGCAGCGGTCGGTCGCGAGGTCATAGAGTTCCCAGGGCGTGTGTTTCGCGGCGACGAGCTTCCAGTCGCCGACCCGCACCGCGCGGTTGCCCTCGTGGCACCACCACAGCGTGTCGTGCGCGGGCGGTGCCTGCGCATCCGCGAGGGCGCTGGCAAAGCTCCGACCCTGGAGCGGCGGCACCGGTTTCTCGTCGTGCTCCCGCGGTGGTGCGACGCCCGCGAGTTCGAGCACCGTCGGCACCACGTCGATCACGTGCACGGGCTGCGTGCGGAGCGCGCCCTTCGCCGCGATCCCCTGCGGCCAGTGGGCGATCCAGGGCGTGGCGATCCCGCCTTCGTGGACCCACGTCTTGTGCCTGCGAAACGGCGCATTCGCACAGCTCGACCAGCCGGGCCCGAGGCACAAAAATGTCTTCCTCGAGCCGGGCGGCGCAGCGGGATCGTGCCCCTCGCCGCGGATCATGATCTCCGCGCTCGCTCCGTTGTCGCTCGCGAACAGAATGAGCGTGTCGTCGAGCGCATTCAACGCCTCGAGGGCGGCGAGGATCCGGCCGATCTCACGGTCCATCGCCTCGATCATCGCTGCATGAATCGCCATCTTCGTGGCCTGGAACTCCTGTTGCTCGGGCGTGAGATCGGCCCATGGGAGCGGCCTGTCCACCTCACCCTCACCGAGCTGGTCGAGCGTGTCGGGCTTGGGCTGGTAGGGCGGCCCCATGTCGCGCTCAGGCTCAGCTGCCGGTGTGGTCGCGATCTTCATGCTCTGCAAACGTCCGGCCCGCGCCTGCCGCACCACGTCCCATCCGGCGCGATAACGCTCCCGGTACTTCCCGATCAGCTCCGGCGGTGCCTGGAGCGGAAAGTGCGGCGCCGTGAACGCCACGTAGTGGAAAAACGGCTTGCCAGCATGGTTGGCCCCGTGATCACGCAGGCACTTGACGGCGTGGTCGCCGATCGAGGTCGTCGTATAGAAGTTGGCGCTGTCCGGCAGCGGCCGGCCATCCTCCGTGACGCCGGCGGCGTCGAAGAAATTGCTCTGCCCGGCTCCCATCACGTCGAGCGAGCGGGCAAAGCCCTGCTCACGTGGGTCGCCGTCGATGTGCCACTTGCCCGAGTGGTAGCTCACGTAGCCGGCCGGTGCGAGAAGCTCGGGCAGGAGGCGGGCCCACGACGGCCGCGTGCCGCCGCTGCCCCCCTTGCCGCCCGGCAGAGCGTCCCGCCGCGTCGCCTGGGCGTAATAGCCGGTGAGTAGCGCCGCCCGCGAGGGCCAACACCGCGCCGTGTTGTAGCCCTGCGTGAACCTGAGGCCGCCCGCGGCGAGCCGATCGAGGTTCGGTGTGTCGATCTCGCCGCCGTAGCAGCCGAGATCGGAAAATCCGAGGTCGTCGGCGAGGATCACGACGACGTTCGGCGGGGCCGCATCGGCCACGCCACCCATCAGCCATGCGCCGAGCAACGCCACTGTTGCAAACCGCATCGAATGAGCCCTCCTGTCATCAGGTCGGTGACCGCTCTGCCGACCGTCACGGTTTCTCGATCTCGGCGACGACCTTTGCGTAGGCGGCGGCCCGGTCCTCGGGCTTGAGGCCGCGCAGCTCGAGCAGCCTGGGCCGCAGCCCCACGGCCCAGGCAGGATCCTTGGATATTTTTGCGTCGGCCTTCGCCCGCAGCGCATCGGCATCGAGGCTTCCGGCGGCGGCCGCCGCGGCCACGACGCTCCGCACGTATTCCGCCGCCTGCACCTCGGGATTCGGCGTCGCCGACGCAGTCACCCGGCCGAGCGCCCAGGCGATCCCCTGCTCCATGTGCTGCTTGAACATCGGATCGGTCCAGGTCGCTTCGTTGTGGCCGAAGTTCGTGGCAAAGACGCGTCCCTTGCCGTACTCGCGAACCCACGCCACTGGCACGTGCCAAGGCTCCTGGGGCGTGCTCGCCGCCATGTCGAGGCTCAGGAGCACGCGCAGGTTTTCCGGCTTGTACCGCGGGTCGTACTGATAGATCTCGTCCTTCCAGCGAAACCGCTCGGGAAACATCTTCACGACCGGATGGCCGGGATCGTGGACGACGAAGCCGTGCTCGCCACCGGCATTCCACGGGTGGCCGGCAAAATAGCCGCCCACCATCTCGCAGTAGGCGTCGGAACTCTTGAGCGTGTCGGTGGCCGCATGAAAGCCGATGAAGGCCTTGCCTGATTTGATCCAGGCGAGGAAGGCGTCGAGATCGGGGATCGGGAGCTCGCCCGTCGTGCTCGCGAAGATCACGCCGTCGAAGAGGGCAAGCGACTCCGGTGCGAACGCCTTCGCAAACTGCTCGCGGAGCGTCGCCTGCCAGGGGGCGTCGTCCTTCTTGAACTGCTCCTGCGCCGTTTTGAACGTCGCCTCCTCGGCTGCCCATGCCGCGTCGGTGGTGTCCTTGCCCCGCTGCGGAGCCTTGGGGGCGGCCGGGCGACCGGGTGGCATGCGCAGGAAGTCGACATGGAACAGGCCGCTCGAGCGGCCGAGTTCCTCGAGTACGCCCTCGGCCGTCGCGATCGACGCGTGTCGAAACCCGGTGGTCACCGTGACGACGAGCAGCCGGGCGGGCTTGGGGGCATCGGCCGCCGACGCGGCACCTGCGACCAGCACATTGCTGACGAGACAAAGAACGATCAGCGGCACACAGCGCATACGAGACCCTCTTTCGAAATGTGCGACCCGAGGAATGACCTCAGTCTACCCGGCCTTGCGGCGCGGCACCGCGGCGGGGCCGAACGGATCGACGGGCTGGGGGTTCGGCGTGGGCAGCGCCGCCCCCACCTGCCTCCGCCAGGCTGCGAGCCGAGCCGCAAGCTCCGCGGCCCGCTCGGGCCGCTCGCCGGCCAGATTCCGCCGCTCACCCGGATCGCTCGTGAGGTCGAAGAGCTCGACCTTTCCGTCCTCGAAGTGCTCCACGATTTTTTCGTTTCCCGACACGAGCGCTGCCGCCGGTCGCCCACCCTGGTTGGAGTAGTGCGGATAGTGCCAGAAGAGGTCGCGCGGGCCGACCGTCCCGGAGCCCGAGAGCAGGGGCCGCAGGGATGAACCGTCGAGCGGAGCATCGTCACGGGCAGGTGTGCCGGCCACATCGACGAGCGTCGCCGCAATGTCGAGCGTGGTGATGGGAACGTCGCTCGTCGTGCCGGGCCGCACGACCGCCGGCCAGCGCACGATCAACGGCACGCGGATGCCGCCCTCGTAGACGAACCCCTTCCCGGCGCGAAGCGGGAGATTCGACGTCGGTGCGCCTTCGGCGGTCGAAAGACCGCCGTTGTCGCTCGTGAACACGACGAGCGTGTTCTCTAGTTGCCCCGCCTTCACCACCGCAGCGAGCACCGTCGCCACCGTTTCGTCCATCTCGCGGATCATGCCGGCATACACGGGATGATTCTGCACCTGCCGTGTGGCCGGATCGCCCGGCACAGGTGGCGGCACGTCGAATCGCGGGCCCACGCCGACGGCTCGCCGCCCCTCCTCGGTGGCGAGTTCGGGCCGCGTGATCAAGGGGACGTGTACGGAATGCATCGGCACGTAGCAGAAGAACGGCCGGTCGCGGTTCGACTCGACAAACGCCGCCGCCTGCGCCGCGATCGCCCGGGCATGCATCGGATCATCGCTCGGTCCGCTGCCGGGGCCCACGGTCGTGGAGCCGGTCACCTCGAATCCATGGGCCGGGATGTCGGCGGGCGGCCCGAGGTGCCACTTGCCGAACACGCCGGTCGCGTAGCCCGCGTCACGCAGACGTTCGGCCACGGTGACTTCGCTCGCCGAAAGCGCATGGAGATAGTCGGCCGGAAGCAGGCTGCCACGTCGGTCACCGGCGATGAAGTTCGTGATCCTCACCCGCGCCGGATGCCGACCGGTGACGAGCGCCGCTCGCGTCGGCGAGCAGACCGGGGCCGCCGCATACCCGCGGGTGAAGAGCATGCCCTCGGCTGCGAGCCGGTCGATCGCGGGCGAGCGGTGGAACGTGCTGCCGGTGCAGCCGAGGTCGTGCGCCCCGAGATCGTCGGCGAGGAAGACGACGATGTTCGGCGAGCGGTTGCCGCCAGTCGGCGTCGCGGCGGCCGGAGATGCGCCCGCCGTCTGCTTCGCCGGGTTCCACCAGGCATCGAGGCTCGTGCGGAGATCGGCGACCACGTCGGGATGTGTGGCGGCGACGTTCCGTGTTTCATCGGGATCGGCGACCACGTCGAAGAGTTCGATCTCGCCGCGCTCGTACCGGCCCTGCGAGTGGGGATCGACGCGCCGTCCTTCCTCGGCCGGGAAGGTGCCTCCCACCCCGGCTGTCGCCGGCACGATCAGCTTCCAGCGGTCGCGCACGGTCCAGCGCCAGAGCAGGCTCTGCGCAGGGTTGTCGAGATCGACGAGCGTGTGCGTAAAACACTCGCCGAACACCTGCCGTCGCGCGGCCACGGCTTCGGCGTCGAGCAGGTTCACGCCGGGCAGCCGGGCCGGCGGCTCGACGCCACACGCGGCGAGCACGGTGGGCAGAATGTCGATGGCGCTCGCGAGTTCGTCGCTCGTGCGTGGCTGGATCGTGCCCGGGCGGCGAAACATGATCGGGCTGCGCAGGCCGCCGTCGTACGGCGAGAGCTTCGACCGTGGCGCGAACCGGGGCGAGTCGGGGCTCTGGATCCAGCCGTTGTCGGTGACATACACGACGAGCGTGTTCGCCGACAGGTGCTCACGGTCGAGGTGATCGAGCAGATCGCCGACCGTGCGGTCGAACCGCTCGACGTTGCCCCAGTAGCGGGCCACGTGAACGCTGTCGGTCTTCGCGGAATAGTGCTCCACGAGTTCCTGCGCGGGATCATGCGGATCGTGCGGCAGCATGGGTGCATACCACACGAAGAAGGGTTTGCCAGCGGCTCGCGAGCGGGCGATGAAATCCTCGATCGGCTGCATCGTCTTCCGGCCGATGGCGAGGCCATCGTCACCGTGCCGTGCGCCCTTCGTCATCCCCTCCGTGAATCCGCCCCGCGAAAAATCCCCCTGCCACCATTTTCCGGTCTGCAGACTCACGTAGCCGCGCGCACCGAGCAGGCGCGGCAGCGTCGGCCACTCCTCGAGGTGCCGGGCCATCTGCTCTCTTCCGGCTGCGAAGGCTTCCTTGCCGCCGGGTGGATCGTTGCCCGCGACTCTGTGCTCGTGCGGATACCGTCCCGTGATCACCGAGGCAAGGCTCGGACAACAGAGGCTGCTCGTCACGTAGCCTCTGCGGTAGACGAGGCTCTCGCGGGCGAGCCTGTCGAGGCTCGGCGTGCGCAGGTGTGGATGGCCCATGAAGCCGTAGTCGCCCCAATGCTGATCGTCGGAGAGAATGAACACGACGTTGGGCGGTGGCGCCTCGGCCCGCGCACTCTCCGCCGCGGCCACTGAACGCTCCACGAGACAGGCGAGTGCCCAGAGTAGGCATGCCATTCTTGACCGCTGATCCATCAGGAATTCCTCCACGCGAATCGTGAGCACGGCCACCGCGACATTGCAGCGTCGGGCGCCACCGTCGATATTGTCACAGGTCGGTCGGTAACACTCCAACGGACATGCTTCAACGGCGCATCCGCATGAAGGTTTTCCCTCGCGTGAGCAGACGGCATCCGGCCATCGGCCTCCTGACGGCTTTTTTCATGGCGTTGCTCGCGGCCGCGCATGCTGGCCCGTTCACGGCCGCCGACATCGCGCCGCAGCCGTTCGGCCCTGCGTTTCCCGATCTCGACGGCTGGGCGACGGGGGTCTGGTGGGAGCAGCCTGCCGCCAAGACTGTGACACCCGCCGTGAAGGGTGGCCGGCCGTTCGCCCTCGATGTGCCGCGGCGCGACGTGATCGCATTCGCGGTCTACACCGTGACGGTCCGGCCGGAATCCCACGGCACGCTGAAGCTTTCCGCGCAGCTCTTTCCCTTGAAGCCCGGCGAGCCCCGCGAGGCGCGGCTCGAGATCCGGCGTGGCGACGCCTGGGTCGAGGTGGCCCGCGCGGAAGTGCACTACCCCGGCTGGGACGTCAACTTCCGCGTCGACGTCTGGGATGCATCTCGCGACTGGCCCTATCGGGTGCGGCACAGCGACGAAGCGGTGTTCGAGGGGCTCGTCCGCCGCGATCCAGCGGAGAAGCCCGCGATCGAGGTGGCCGTGATGTCGTGCAATTCGTCGCGGACACCGGGAGCGCGGGAAGAACTCGTGGACAGCCTGCGAAAGGCCGATCCCGATCTCCTGTTTTTCGCCGGCGACCAGACGTACCGCCACACGCAGCACACCGTGGGCTGGATCGAGTTCGGCCTGCAGTTTCGCGACGTGATGCGCGACCGGCCCACCGTCACGATCCCCGACGACCATGATGTCGGTCATCCCAACCTGTGGGGCGCGGGCGGCAAGAAGGCCGGACGCACCGACGGCGCCGACGGTGGCTACTTCTATCCGGCCGACTACGTGAACATGGTCCAGCGCCAACAGACCTGGCACTTGCCCGACCCCGTCGATCCGGCACCGATCGAGCAGGGCATCGGGGTCTTCTTCGCGCGGCTCGTGGTTGGTGGCCTCGACTGTGCGATCCTCGAGGATCGCAAGTTCAAGACCGGCCCCTTCGGCGCGATCCCCACGATGGGCCCGCGGCCGGACCACATCACCGACCCTGCCTACGATCGGGCGAGTATCGACAAGCCGGGGCTCGAACTCTTGGGCACGCGGCAACTCGCCTGGCTGGAACGCTGGGGCCGTGATTGGGCGGGCGTTCGGGCGAAGACAGCGCTGTCGGCCACCGCGTTCTGCGGCGCGGTCCACCTCCATGGCAGGCCCGACAACCGGCTCCTCGCCGACCTCGATTGCAACGGCTGGCCGCAACGCGGCCGCAACGCAGCCCTGAAACTTCTCCAGGCCGCGCACGCCACGCACCTCTGCGGCGACCAGCATCTGGCCGTCGTCGTGAAGCACGGGATCGATCGGCACGGCGACGGCCCCTGGTCGTTCACCGCGCCGGCCCTCGTGAACACGATCTACGGCCGCTGGTGGCACCCACTCGACGAACACCCCGGCCCGAACGCCGTGCCGAACAGCCCGCTTCCCTGGACCGGCGACTACGAGGACGGCCTCGGCAACAAGATCTCGCTCGTGGCCTATGCCAACCCCGAGGACGTGAACGACGCGAAGCAGCGGGGGGACGGCTACGGGATCGCCCGGTTCGACTTTTCAAAAGACACGATCACATTCGAATGTTGGCCGCGGTTTCCGGTGAAGGGTGCCGATGGCGCACCGAGGCAGTATCCAGGCTGGCCCGTGACGGTCCCCCTGGAACGACCGGAAAAGCCTGTTGCCCCCGCCGTGGAGACGGCAGCCGCCGCGGTGGTGGTGGAAAAACCGAACGTGGTCGTCGTGCTCGTCGACGACATGGGCTGGCGCGATCTCTCATGCCAGGGCAGTTCGTTCTTCGAGACGCCGAACATCGACCGGCTGGCCGCCTCCGGGATGCGATTCACGAACGGCTGCGCGGCCTGCACCGTCTGCTCACCGACCCGGGCCGCGATGATGACAGGCCAGTATCCTGCCCGGCTGCACATCACCGATTGGATCGCGGGGCACGATCGGCCGTTCGCAAAACTCAGGCCTCCCGAATGGCAGAAGTTCCTGCCGCTCGAAGCGGTGACCGTGGCCGAGCGGCTCAAGGCGGCGGGCTACGCCACGGCGAGTATCGGCAAGTGGCACCTGGGCGACGCCCCGTACTTCCCGGAGCACCAGGGCTTCGACCTGAACATCGGCGGCTGCGCGCGGGGGCAGCCGCCGAGCTATTTCTCGCCGTACGGGATCCCCACGCTTGCCGAGGGACCGGACGGTGAATATCTCACCGATCGGGAGGCGGCCGAGGCGGTGAAGTTCATCGAGGCCAACGCCCGCCGGCCATTCTTTCTCTATCTGCCGCACCATGCCGTCCACACGCCGATCCAGGCGAAGCCGGCGGTCAAGGCGACGTATGAGGCCAAGGATGCCGGAGGACTGGCTGTCAAAAACGCCGGCTACGCGGCGATGGTCGAGAGCGTCGACGACTGCATGGGAACGATCCTCGCCGCGCTTGAACGGCTCGGCATCCGCGACACCACGGCGATCGTCTTCACGAGCGACAACGGTGGACTCACGAGTTCGACGGATAATGCCCCGGCCCGCGCCGGAAAAGGCTCGGCTTACGAGGGAGGCGTGCGGGTGCCGTTCATGGTTTCGTGGCCCGGCGTGACTACACCCGGCACGACGACCGCCGAGCCAGTGATCACGCCCGACATTCCGGCCACGATCCTCGACCTCACCGGTGTGGGCCCCGAACCGTCACAGCCGCTCGATGGCGTGAGCCTCGCGCCGGTGCTGCGTGGCGGCACGCTCGCGCGCGATGCCCTGTATTGGCACTATCCGCACTACCATCCCGGGGGTGCCACGCCCTCCAGCGCGATCCGCGCGGACGACTGGCGGCTCGTGAGGTTCTACGAGGACGGTCGTCGCAAGCTCTACAACCTCCGCGTCGACCCGGGGGAGACGACCGACCTCGCGGCGCAGGAGCCGGAACGCGTTCAATCGCTCACCGCGAAGCTCGACGCCTGGCTCACGGCCGTCAACGCCCAATTGCCGACGCCGAACCCCGACCACGACCCGGAGCGCGACCGACCAGTACGCAGTCGCGCGCAGGACAAGGCGGCCGCCACCCCGCAAAGTTCCCGCGTGCCGAACGTGCTGTTCGTCATCGCCGACGACGCGTCGTGCCATTTTGGCGCCTACGGCTGCGGCTGGGTGAAGACGCCCGCCGTCGACCGGCTCGCCCGGGAGGGGATCCTGTTCGACAACGCCTACGTGCCGACGTCGAAGTGCTCGCCCTGCCGGGCCGCGATCCTCACCGGTCGCAACCCCTGGCAGCTCGAGGCGGCGGCCAATCACTGGCCGACGTTTCCGCCACGGTACGGGGCGTTCACTGAAGCGCTCGCGAATCAGGGCATCGCCTGCGGCGCCGCCGGGAAAGTGTGGGGGCCGGGCGTGGCGCAGACGGCGTCTGGCATGCCACGAACCTGGGGCTTGGTGATGCAGCAGCGCGGCAAGGGAAAGCAGGCGGGCGACGCACTCCGCGGCTTTCTCGCGGAAAGAACACCAGGCGAGCCGTTCTTCTACTGGTACGGAAGCAAGTCCCCACACCGGCCCTACAAGGCTGGAGCAGGCCTCGCGGGCGGTAAGCAGCCATCCGACATCGACCGCGTGCCCGCCTGCTGGCCCGACACCGACGTCGTCCGCCGCGACATGCTCGACTACGCCACCGAGATCGAGGCCTTCGATGCGGAGGTCGCCGATCTGCTCGCCGCGCTCGATGCGGCGGGCGAGAAGGACAACACGCTCGTGATCGTGACGAGCGATCACGGGATGCCGTTCCCGCGGATCAAGGGGCACACCTTCGACCTTGCCCACCGCGTGCCGCTCGCGATGCGCTGGCCCGCGGGCATCGTGCATCCCGGCCGCCGTGTGGAAGCCCTCGTGAGTGCCATCGACTTCGCACCAACGATCCTCGAACTCGAGCGAATCGACGCAGCGGCGTCGGGCATGCAGCCGATCACTGGGGCAAGCCTCGTGGATCTCCTGCGCGACGCTCCTGAGCGACCGCGCGACCGCGTAATCCTCGGCCGCGAGCGAAACGATGCCCGCTGCCGGCCGGGCACCGAGTCCGGCCTCGGCTACCCGGCCCGGGCGATCCGCCGCGGCAGCCTGTTTTACATTCACAACTTCGCCCCCGACCGGTGGCCCTGCGGCGACCCCGAGCTCGGTCTCGCCGACACCGACAACGGACCGACGAAGGCGGCGATCGAAGCCGCAGGTAATACCGACCGCTTCTGGCAGCTGTGCTTCGGAAAGCGTCCGGCCGATGAACTCTACGATCTCGACACCGACCCCGACTGCGTCGTGAACCTCGCCGCCGACCCTGCCCGGGCCGAAGATGTGCTTGGCCTGCGCGAGGAACTCTTCGCCGAACTCACACGTCAGGAAGACCCCCGTCTTCTCGGCCGGGGCGCCGTCTTCGACGCCTACGAGTCGCCGCGACCGCCGGCACGCCATCCAGGCGTGCCTTCTACGCCAGCACGGCCTTGATCGGTTTTCCACCGCCGCCGATCTTGAACGGGCGACCGTTGGGGGCCATGAACTCCTTGTCGTACGGCAGGCTGCAGGCGGCGGCCACCGTCGAGAGGAAGTCGGGCACGCTGACGGCGTCGGTCTCGGGACTGTGCCCCCGTTCATCACTCGCCCCGTAGACGGCGCCCCCCTGCACGCCGGCGCCCGCCAGCGCGCAGGAAAACACGGCCGGGTGGTGGTCGCGGCCCGCGTTCTCGTTGATCCGCGGCGTGCGGCCGAACTCGGTCGCGAGCACGACCAGCGTCGACGAGAGCAGCCCGCGTTCTTCCAAGTCGGTGATGAGGGCGCTCATGCCGGCGTCGAGGTTGCCCGCCGCCTCCGGCAGCTCCTCGAAGATCTCGCGGTGCATGTCCCACTTGCCGTATTCGACTTCCACGCACCGCACCCCAGCTTCCACGAGCCGGCGGGCGAGCAGGCAGCCCTGGCCGAATTGCGACGCACCATACCGCTCGCGGGTCTGCTCCGATTCCTTGGCGATGTCGAAGGCTTCGAGATCAACGCTGCCGAGCAGGCGGACCGCGTCCTTGTACATCTGGTTGTAGGCTTCGAGCTGCGGTCCGGTGTAAGACCGCTTGAAGTCGGCATCGATCTTGTCGGCGAGGGTGAGCCGGCGGTTGAAGTTTTTTTCCGTGAGGTAGGCAGGGCGAACGGTATTCTCGAGGCCGAGCGACGGGTCGGCCACCGGCACGGGCGTGACCGACGGATCGAGAAATCCCGCGCCGGGGTGCTCGTTGCCGTTGCCGACGAGCACGTAGCCGGGCAGCTCGCGGCTCGCCTTGCCCTGCACGTGGAGCGCCCAGGAGCCGAGCGACGGATGACGGATGCTGCCGAGCACCGGATACGCCGTGCGCATCACATACTGCCCCTGCTGGTGATCGCCCGTCTCGGTGGTCATCGAACGGATCACGGCCAGCCGGTCCGACTGGGCGGCGAGCCGTGGCAGATGCTCGCCGAACAACACGCCCGGGGTCTTCGTCTGGATCGGCTTCGTTTCCCCCTGCTCCTCGCGGCCCGGCTTGGGGTCGAACGTGTCGAGGTGGCTCATCGCGCCCCGCATCGAGAGAATGATCAGGTTCATGCCCGCCTTGCCCGAGGCGGCGGCCGCCGCGGTCAGGCTGCCCCCGATCCCGTCGAGCAGCGTCACGCCCAACGTCGTCCGCGCGATCCGACCGAACACGGCCCGCCGCGCGAGCCGTTCGTCGATCCAGTCGGTCATGCTTCGTATTTGCATGGCATGTCTCTCCGCGCTGAGGTGCTTCGTCGTCACTGGATGAACAGAAATTCCCGCGTGTTCAGAAGCGCCCAGATCACGTTGCCGCATCCGGTCGCCCGATCCTCGGCCGACATGACTTCCCGTACGGCAAGCGCCCGGTCCTCGGCACTCGGGCGGCGCGAGAGCACCGATAGAAAAACCACATCGATCGCCTCCCCGGGTGCGTGGCTCGTGACCTCGTCGTAGATCACCGAACCCCGCTCGAGCATCGCGTGTGTGATCGGGCCGTTGAACATCGCCAGGATCTGCGGAACCGTCGCCACGGTCCGGCCGCCTTCGATCGTCTCCCGGTCACTCTGGCCGAACTGCCGGAGAAAGTGCCCGAGGGGCAGCGGCGCAGGGAGCTCGCTCGCCCGCACGAGCTCCAGGCCGCGGTAGCCGCAGATCTCCATCATGCGTCGCTTGGATGGCCCTTTGCCATACCGCCCGAGAAACGCCTCGAGCCCTCGATCGACGTCGGTGAGCGAGGCGGTGCGAAGATCGAGGTCGAGAACGTCGGCGACCTCTTCCGTGGTCGGCCGCTCAACCGCCCACGGATTGCGAGCCACGAGTGTGAGGATCGAATCCCAGATCTGCTCGGCGGTCATCCGCTTGAGCGCGGGGCCGGTGAAGCGAAACGGCATGGCCGACATCGAGTCGTGAAGCACGGCCCGGCGCTGATACACCTCGGTCGAGACGACAAGCCGCACAAACTCTCGCAGATCGAATTTGAGGCGCAGCATCTCGTCGGTGAGATGCTCGAGCAGCGCGGGGTAGCTCGCCGGGTTGTCGTCCTTGAAGTCGTCGACAGGCTCGACGAGGCCGATGCCCATCAGTTTTTTCCAGAGCCGGTTGGCAATCGTGCGGGCGAACTGCCGGTTGTCGCGCGACACGATCCACGCGGCGAACTGCTCCCGGCCGTCGGCGTCGCGGGCCGACGACGGCACCTCCCCCCATAGCACCTTCGGGCTCACGGCCGCGAGGGGCTTCGCGTCGTCGTATTGATAGTCGTGCGGCAGGAGCAGCTTCGTGTCGGCGAAAGCCACGCTCGTGACGTTGGCCCTGAGAAACTGGGCTACTGCGGCCTTGTTTCGCTGGTTGCGATCCCGGTTCGCCATCTGCAGCTCGCGGGCGGCCCGGGCGATCTCGCCAGCCCCCTGGATGGCCATCCGCTTTGGCTTCTTGCCCGACGCATCGCCACCCGGCCGGGTCCGCGTCCCGGCGGTCAACGCGGCCAATTCATAAAACTCCCGCTGTGTCCAGTGATCGAAGGGGTGGTCGTGGCATTGCGCGCAGCCGATCTGTGTGCCGAGGAACACCCGCACCGTATTGTCGACGTAAGGCAGTGGCATCCCCTCGTCGCGCAGCTGAAACCCGACGGCTGGGTTTTCCCAGAGCCGGCCGTTGGCGGTGAGCATCTCGTGGGCCCACGTGTCGTAGGGCTTGTTCGTGCGGATCGCCTCCTTCACGTAGTGCAGATACGGCTCGAAGACGAGATGCTTGTCGGGCCGCTCCTGGAGCCGGAGGATGTCGGCCCAGAAGTTATAGAAGTGGCTGACGTAGTCGGGGCTCTCGAGCAGCGCGTCGACGAGTTCGGCACGTTTGTCGGGCCGCTCGGAGTCGAGAAACGCCTCGACCTCGTCGTGGGTGGGAATCCGGCCTGCGAGCTCGAGATACGCACGCCGGGCGAACTCATCGTCGGCGAGGGGCCGCGATGGCGAGACGCCATGCTCCTGCCAGTGTCTGGCGAGCAGGTCGTCGATCCGGCCGGCTGCGTCCCGGATCGCCCCTCGTGCGCTTCGATCAACGGCCACGACCTTCATGACGTTCCGCGGCGGCGGCTGCGTCACCGCCTCCGGCAAACGCATCAGCGCCACGGCCTGCTTGGGCTTGGCGCGCGTCTTCCCTCCAGCGCCGAGCGATGTGAGCAGTCCGACGATGGCGATGCACGCCACGCCGACACGAATCCACCATGAGCGCATCATCGACTCACCTGCGAGATGAACGGAGCATTACGATTTCTTCGCCGGCATGCCGGCCTTGAACTCGTCGAGCGAGAGTTTCCCGTCGCTATTGGTGTCGATCTTTTTGAACCGTTTGTCGGCGTTATCGAGCGCCTTGTCTTTCATGCCCGCCTTGAACTCGTCGAGCGTGAGAGCACCGTCGCTGTTCGCATCCTTTCGGGCGAAGATCTTGGCCGGGTCGGGCGCTTTTTTCCCCTCGGCGGCGAACGCTGCCGGAGCGACCACGAGCGCGACAACCGAGACGGCAAACAGGCGGGCGAGCATGACGGAAACCTTTCACGTTCGAGAGTGGAAAACACCGCAGAGGCTGGACCTCCGGCTCCTTGTGTTCAACGGCCCGTCGGGCCGTGAGTTGCGGAATGAGCTCAGGGGCAAGGGTGTCGCTCGCGGAGGGTTCCCGGAGCGGTATTGTATAGGGATCGCCCTGCCCACCCCCAGTCGCGAGGCACCCATGCGCTCCACGACGGTCGTCGTCTCCGCCCTGCTTGCGTGCATCGTGGCCGTGTCCGGCCGCGCCGCGGGCCCCACCGATCCCGGCTGGAAACAGCGGCCCGAGGCCATGCCCCTCGCCTCCGCAGCCCAACCGGTGGCGAATCCTGCCGGCCAACCAGCGTTGGCCCCGTGGATCTGGGGCCCCGACGAGCGGCGTGAATACCGGCTCACGAAGTCATTTCGTGGTGGAGCCGCAGCGGCGGTGCTCGTGGCCACCTGCGACAACCGGATGCGGCTGTTCGTCAACGGCACCGAGGTCGCGGCCAGCGACACCTGGGAAAAGCCACTCGCGGTCGATGTCAGCAAGCATCTCCGAGACGGTGACAACGAACTCGCGGCAGTCGTGGCCAACGCCGGCGGTCTCGCCGGTTTTTCCTGCCGTCTCGTGCTCACCGACCCCGACGGCGGCGTGCGGGTGGTCGAAAGCGATGCCTCGTGGAGCGCCTTCGACACGCTTACGCCGCCAAACCCCGTCGCGCTGCGGGTGGTCGCCGAGCCGGGCAAAGGCCCATGGGGCGACGTCCTCGCCGGCGCAGCGAGCAGGCCGACAGACACGCCGCCGTTCACCGTGCCCACCGGATTCCGCGTGGAGCGGCTCGTCGTCGTGCCGCGCGACGAACTGGGATCGTGGGTCGTGCTCACGACCGATCCCAAGGGACGCATCATCGCCAGCGACCAGGGCGACAAAGGGCTCGTGCGGATCACCCCGGCGCCGCTCGATGGCTCCGGCGAGACGCTCGTCGAAAAGATCCCCGTGCCGCTCTCGAGCGCGCAAGGGCTTCTGTGGGCGTTCGACGCGCTCTACGTCGTGTGCAACGGCGGCCCCGGCAGCGGACTGTATCGCGTCACCGATGCGAATGCCGACGACACGCTCGACACGGTCGAAAAACTCCGTGACTTTCAGGGCGGCGGTGAGCACGGCCCCCACAACATTCTCTTGTCTCCCGATGGGCAGCGGCTGTTCATCATCTGCGGGAACCACACGAAGACGCCGTTCGACGTAAAGAACATCACCGAACCACAGACGATGGGGGGCATTCGCTCGACGCAGCGCCGGGTCGAACTGCCGGCAGAGGCAACGAGCCGGCTGCCCGCCAACTGGGACGAAGACCAGATCATTCCGCGGATGTGGGATGCCAACGGGCATGCCGTCGGGATCCTCGCCCCCGGCGGCTATGTCGTCAGCACCGACCGCGACGGCAAGACCTGGGACCTCTGGACCGCCGGCTATCGCAATCCCTACGACTTCGCCTTCAATGCCGATGGCGAGATGTTCGTGTACGACGCCGACATGGAATGGGACTTCGGCACGCCGTGGTATCGCCCCACCCGAGTCAACCACGCCCCGAGCGGCAGCGACCTCGGCTGGCGGAGCGGCTCCGGCAAATGGCAGGCGTCGTTCCCCGACAGCCTGCCGGCCCTCGTGGACATCGGGCCGGGTTCGCCCGTGGGCGTGGCGTTCGGCTCCGGCACGAAGTTCCCCGCGAAGTACCAGAAGGCCCTCTACATCTGCGACTGGACGTTCGGCACGATGTACGCGATCCACCTCGAGCCCTCGGGCTCGACCTACGCCGGCACGAAGGAAGAGTTCGTGTCGCGCACGCCTCTGCCGCTCACGGACGTGACGGTCGGCCGCGACGGCTCTCTCTACTTCGCCGTCGGCGGCCGCGGCGGCCAGAGTGAACTCTATCGTGTCGTCTACACCGGCTCCGAATCGACCGCGGCGGTCGACGCCCGCTCCCCGGCCGGCACCGCCGAGCGGGCGCTGCGCCGCGACCTCGAAGCCCTGCATCGGCGCACGGATGATCCGGCTGCGGCGATCGCTCGGGCTCTCCCGCAGCTGGCGAACTCAGACCGGTTCATCCGCTCCGCCGCCCGCGTGGCACTCGAACACCAGCCGATCGAGCTCTGGCAGGCCAAGGCACTCGCCGCCACCGATGCGAACGCCATCATCACGGCCGCCATCGCCGTGGCCCACCAGGCTGAGCCAGCGGCCTCGCCGGCGGTGCTCGCCGCTCTCGACCGTATCGACCCCAAGGCCCTCGACATCCCCGGCCGGATCGACCTCACGCGGGCCTACGAACTCGCGATCGTCCGCCTAGGCGAACCCTCCGCCGAAGCGAAGGCTCGGATCGCAGGCCGCCTGGGGCCGCTCTTTCCCTCAGGGGATTTCGACCTCGATCGTGAACTGTCGAGCCTGCTCGTGGCCCTGCGGGCGCCGGGCATCGTGCCGAAGCTCGTGGGCATGCTCGCCGCGCCGACGCAGTCGGCCGCGGCTACGAACCTCGCACCGAGCGAGGCCGATCTGCGGCAGTTGCTCGAGCGCAACGCCCAGTACGGCAACGCTGTCCGCGCCTCGCTCGAAAAGCGGGCCGATCTCCTGCAGATCCACTACGCCTACATCCTGCGAACCGTGGGCGAGAAGGACGCCTGGGCCCCCGCCGACCGCAAGGGCTACTACGAGTGGTTCGGCCGGGCACGGGAATGGGCAGGCGGCAACAGCTTCCGGAAGTTTCTCACGAACATCGAGCTCGAAAGCCTCGCACACCTCACCGACACCGAAAAAATGGCGCTCGAGACGCTCGGCGTTCGCAAGCCCTACGTGCCGCCCCCCCTGCCAAAGCCGGAGGGCCCGGGCAAGGCCTGGAGCGTCGACGAAGTGCTCGCGTTGGCCGCCAGGCCAGATGCCGACGGGCTGTCGAAAGGCCGCGACTTTGAACACGGCAAGCGCACCTTCGCGGCGGCCCGCTGCATCGTCTGCCACCGCTTCGGTGAAAATGGTGGAGCCACCGGGCCCGACCTCACGCAGGTGGCCGGCCGGTTCCAACTCAAGGACCTCGTCGAGGCGATCGTCCATCCGAGCAAGGTCGTGTCCGATCAATACAAGGCGAGCATCGTGCAGACGGCCGACGGCAAGGTGGTGAGCGGACGGATCGTGAACGAGTCGCCGGAGGCGATCACGATCGTCACCGACCCCGAGGACGCGACGAAGTTTATGAAGCTCGCCCGGGCCGACATCGAGGAGATTCTGCCGGCGACCGAATCACTGATGCCGAAGGGCCTCCTCGACCAGCTCAACGACCGCGAGGTGCTCGATCTCCTGGCCTACACCCTCTCCCGCGACAGGCCGCAGGACGCCCGATTCAAGAAGCGATAAGGCGTCGCCGTGTTTGCATCCTGCCCCGACCGGCGCGACACAGGCTCGGAGAAATGGGACCGCTGGGCGGGCCGCGACGTGCTGCCGGTGTGGGTGGCCGACATGGATTTTCGGGCACCCGACGTCGTGCTCGACGCCATTCGGGCGCGTGTCGACCACGGCGTGTTCGGCTACACGCACGAACCGCCCGGGTTTCGCCCCGCACTCGCCGGGCACCTCGCCCGGCGGCACGGCTGGGAGGTCGATCCCGCCTGGATCGTCGCCGTGCCGGGCGTCGTCACGGCGCTCGCGGTCACCGCGCGGCTGTGTGCGGGGCCCGACGACGGCATCCTGACGTTCACGCCGGTCTATCCACCGTTCCTCACACTGCCCGGTCTCGCCGGTCGGGCCAGCGTGCGGGTGCCGCTCGTTCCGGGCACGACCGCCTGGTCGATCGACTTTGAAGCCCTCGAAGAGGCCGCCGGTGCGTCCCGCACGAAACTTCTTTGGCTCTGTCATCCACACAATCCGACGGGCACCGTGTTGTCACGCGATGCGCTCCTGCGCGTGGCCGACGTGGCCGATCGTCACGGAATCACGGTGGTGAGCGACGAGATCTGGGCCGATCTCGTGCTCGACGACGACGGGCATGTGCCGTTCGCGAGCCTCGACCATCCGGCGGCCAAGCGGGCGATCACGCTCGTTGCACCGTCGAAAACCTGGAATCTCGCCGGGCTCGGCTGTGCCGCAGCGATCATCCGCGACGAATCGCTCCGTCGTCGCTGGCGAAGCGCCGGCGGTGGCCTCGTGCCGATGGTCAATCCGCTCGGCTACGCTGCGGCCGAGGCGGCCTGGCAGCATGGCGACCCGTGGCGCAGCGAACTGCTCACTATCCTGCGTCACCACCGCGCGCTCGTGCTCGAACGTGTCGCCATGATTCCGGGTCTGTCCTGCCTGCCCTGGCAGGCGACGTATCTGGCCTGGATCGACTGCCGCGCGACGGGCATCGCAGATCCGCAAGCAGCCTGCGAGGCGGCCGGACTCGGTCCGTCCGACGGCCGCGATTTCGGCCTCCCGGGATTCATCCGCCTGAACACCGCCTGCCCGACGGAGCGGCTCCTCGTGGCGCTTGACAGGCTGGCTCAGGCATTTCCGGCCGCGTGATCCCGGCAAGCGGCGGCAGTGCGGTAGATGGGGCCGAGTTTGCGGCTGCCGTCGGCTCTGATCCGGTGCATCGGTCGCAGTGCAGCCGCACCCCTGCCGCGGCCGATTCCCTGAGAGAGAAATCTGTCTTTGAAGCACAGTCTCCGCGGGAGCCACGCCATGGCCGGCAAGAAGAAAAGTTCGAAGAGCATGAGTTACACCCAACGGATCGCCCAGGTCGCCACTGTCGGCATGCCGGCACCGGTACAGCAGGTGGCCATGTCGAAGATCGGTTCTCGGATTTTGCTCCTCTTGATTCCGATCCTGATCGCCACCGGCGTGATCACCGTCTCGTTCTCGGGCGGTATCCCGTCTGTGACGTTCAATCGGGACCGGGCCCAGGCGGTGGGCCGTGAACTCGGCGCCGACGCGATGCGGGCCGCCGAACGCGTCCGCCAGGCCAACGACCCGACGTATCGGTAGCAAACTGCTATACTTCGAGGGCTTCCATCACCCCCAGGAGCCCCGATTGATGCGTCGCCTCTGCGTGTCCGCCGTCGTCTGCTGCCTGTCCGTCTTCACCCTCGCCCCCCGGGAGACTCTCATGGCTGCCGACGTGCCCCATCCCCAATTGCCGGCTGGTGCCGGTGCGATCGACGCTGCCGCACCGAAGGCGTTCGCCACCACGGGCTCCGGACTGCAATACCGCGTGCTCCGCAAGGGCGCCGGGGCGAGCCCGAAGGCCACGAACACCGTGAAGGTCAACTATCACGGCTGGCTCGACGACGGGAAAGTGTTCGACAGCTCGTACCAGCGCGGCGAGGCGATCGAGTTTCCGCTCAACGGCGTCATCCCCGGCTGGACCGAGGGCATGCAGCTCGTCGGTCAGGGCGGCATGATCGAACTCTTGATCCCGTCCAACCTTGGCTACGGTGCCCGCGGCGCTCCGCCGGTCATCCCGCCCAACGCCACGCTGCACTTTCTCGTCGAACTCCTCGACGTCCGGTAGCCGTCGAGTCGCTGTCGGCTTCGCGCCGGCCGATCGGGCGTCGCTCGAATCGTCACCCATCCCGCCATCGGGATGGCGCACGACAAACCGTTAGCCAGCGCCACGTTGGAAGGCCAGCCAGCGGCCGTCCACGATCAAGCCGTTCGTCCACCGACCTCGCTCCGGGATGCACTCGCCTCCCAATCGGCACTGATTCCGACATTGAATCAACATCATCGCAACGACCCTGAAAGGCTCTTCATCACGCTGCTATGAAACAGTTTACGACTCGCACGACAGCGCGTGCGCGTACTCGAAGCGGGTGTCCTTACTCTTCCTTCTCCCCATGTTCTTGATCCCTGTCTTCTGTTCTCTCAATCTCTTGTGAAAAGGATCAGGAAGCGGTTTCTGCCTCATCACCAAAAACTGGTGAAAGTCAGGCATTTTCAGGGGATTTCCGTCGGCCCTGTGTCGGGTACAGTAAGGGATCTGTCACCGCGGCCAGCGTGGCATCTCCCTTGGAAAGGACCGTTCCAGCCCGATGAAAGTGCGTTGTTCCCGTGAGCCGCTCCTCGCCGCCCTGCAGAGCGCGTCGGCCGTGGTTCCCGCTCGGTCGCCCAAGCCTGTGCTCACGAATGTGAAGCTCGAAGCGACGAGTGATACAGCCGTGCTGTCGGCCACGGATCTCGAGGTCGGTATTCGGACCGACATCGAGGGCGTCGAGACACTGGCGCCGGGCTCCGCGCTCTTGCCGAGTGCGCGGCTCTCAGCGATCGTCCGTGAGAGCGCTCCGGGCACCGTTTTCGAACTTTCCGCCGATGGGACGGCTACGCTCGTGAAGGCTCCTCGGAGCGAGTTTCGGCTCCCCGGTGAGGACCCGCTCGAGTTCCCATCTGTCGCCACCTTTCCCGACGAACCGTGCTTCGAATTGGCGACGCCGCTCGTGCGGGAGCTCGTCAAACGCACCGTGTTCGCGACCGACAACGAGTCGAGCCGGTTCGCACTGGGGGGTGTCCTCTTGGAACTCTCCACGCGGGCTGTGACAGCCGTCGGCACCGACGGCCGCCGGCTCGCCAAGATGGAGGGCCCGGCAGCCGGGTCCAACGGCAGCCCGTCGGATGCCCAGCCGATCGTGCCGGCCCGGGCGATGCAGCTCGTCGAACGGTGTCTCGCGGCGGCCGACGCGCCAGTGCACGTGGCGGTTCGGACGGCGGAAATTCTCGTCAAAACGGGTGCCACCACGATTTCGGCACGGCTCGTGGAGGGGCGGTTTCCGCGGTGGCGCGACGTGTTTCCCGAGCGGCCCGAGGCGGTGCGGGTGAGCCTCGTCACAGGCCCGCTGTTGGCGGCCGTTCGTCAGGCGGCGATCGTGACCAGTGAGCAGTCGAAGGGGGTCGATTTCGTGTTCGAGCCGGGCCGACTCGTGCTCTCCGGTCGCTCGGCCGAGAGCGGTGAGAGCCGGATCGAACTGCCGATCGACCACGCCGGCGAGGCCGTGAGGATCAAGCTCGATCCCCGATTTATGAGTGATTTTCTGCGTGTGCTCGACGGCGGTGCGACGGTGTCGGTGGAACTCACCGATCCGCAGAGCGCCTGCGTGTGCCGCACCGACGACGGCTACGGCTATGTGATCATGCCCTTGGCCGCCGACTGACCCATGGCGACGGCGATGAAGAATACCTCAGGCGGTCCGCGATCGATCGGTGGCCTTGTGTCGCGGCTTCTGGCCCGCACTGGCTACGACCAGGAGCAGACTTCCGGGGCGCTCGCCGACGCCTGGGAGCAGGCAGTGCCGGCCGTGTTCCGCCGGGCCTCGCAGCCGGGCCTCGTGAAACGCGGCGTGCTCGAGGTGTTCGTGAGCCATTCGGCTCTCGTGCAGGAAATGGGTTTTTACAAGCGGGAGATCCTCGCCAAACTCACGGCGAGCGTGCCGAGCGAGGGAATTACCGACATCCGCTGCCGCGTGCTCGCCGACGCCGGCCGATCGACACCGACCAACGACAGGGGACCTTGAACCATGACAGACGCCTCCAGCCAGCCCGACTACACGAGTGCCGATCTCAAGCATCTGTCCGACCGCGAGCACGTCCGCGAGCGGTTCGGCATGTATATCGGCGACAACACGTCTCGCGGCCTCCACCACCTCGTCTACGAAGTCGTCGACAACTCGATCGACGAATGCATGGCGGGCCATGCCAAAAACGTGACCGTGACGGTGAACGTCGACGGCAGCGTGACGGTGGAGGACGACGGCCGCGGCATCCCGGTCGATCGGCATCCGCAGTTGTCCGAGGAGATGGACCGCGACGTTTCCACGCTCGAGGGCGTGATGACGGTGCTCAAGTTCGGCGGCAAGTTCGAGAAGGGGGCCTACCAGACCTCGGGCGGACTCCACGGCGTGGGCGTGACGGTGGTCAACTTCCTCTCGGAGTGGTGCGAGGTGGAGGTGTCGCGGGAGGGGCACGTCTGGCAGCAGGAGTATCAGCGGGGCGAGCCGACGGGGCCGGTGCGCAAGATGGGCACGACCACGCGTGCCGGTACGAAGACGACGTTCAAGCCCGATCCGCAGATTTTCCCGCAGACGAAGTTTTCCTGGGACATTCTCTCGCGCCGGCTGCGGGAGCTCGCGTTTTTGAACTCGGGCGTGCGAATCACGTTTACCGACGCCGCGACCGGGTCGAGCGAGCAGTTCTGCTACGAACGGGGCGTGGAGGAGTTCGTCGAGTATCTGAACAAGGCGAGCGATCCGATCCACGCCGACGTGATCGCGATCAAGGGCTCTGGCGACGGGGTCTCCTGGGATATCGCCCTGCAGTACACCGGCGAATACACCGAAAGCCTCCACAGCTACGTCAACAACATCTCGACCACGGAGGGAGGCACCCACGTGTCGGGCTTCCGCGCAGCCCTCACCCGCGCGCTCAACGCCTACGGCAAGAAGACCGGCCTCTACAAGGATCTCGTGCCGACGGGCGAAGACGTCCGCGAGGGACTGACGACGGTGATCAGCGTACGGGTGCCCCATCCGCAGTTTGAAGGGCAGACGAAAACGAAGCTCGGGAATGGCGAGGTGGAGGGAATCATCAACTCGGCCGTCGGTGATTTTCTCGCGAAGTATCTCGAGGAAAACCCCAAGAGCGCCAAGGCGATCGTGCAGAAGGGCGTGCTCGCCGCCGAGGCCCGCGAGGCGGCCAAGAAGGCCAAGCAACTGCTCCGCGAGCGCAAAGGCGCCCTCTCGGGCGGCGGTCTGCCCGGCAAACTCCGGGATTGCACGAGCCGCGACGTCGAACGCTGTGAGCTCTATCTCGTGGAGGGAGACAGTGCCGGCGGGAGCGCCGAGGGCGGCCGTCACCGCGAATACCAGGCCATCCTTCCGCTCCGCGGCAAGATCATCAATGCCTACAAGAGCCGTGAAGACAAGGTGCTCGCCAATGAGGAGGTTCGGAGCGTGATCTCGGCGATCGGTGCCGGGATCGGCGTCGAGGCCGATCTCACGAAGCGCCGGTACGACAAGGTCGTGATCATGACCGACGCCGACGTCGACGGCTCCCACATCCGCACGCTTCTTCTGACCTTTTTCTGCCGTCAGATGCCGGAGCTCGTCAAGCAAGGCAAAATCTACATCGCCCAGCCCCCGCTCTACCTCATCAAGCGCAAAAAGCGTGAGGAATATGTGGATGACGACGCCCAGCTCAACAAAATCCTCATCGATATCGGCTCGGACGAAGTAAAGGTGAAAAATCTCGCCGACGGCAAGGTTTTCTCCTCCACCCAACTCAAGGAAATCCTCCAACTCCTCGAGCGCTTCGCGAAATTCAGCGATGCCATCCGCCGCCATGGCGGCGACTTCGAGGATTTCCT
>Ga0208856_1000023_pt1 | contig 69396 bp, 70 predicted proteins | sample LakMenEpi13Jul12_FD_150690 | JGI IMG/M metagenome (GOLD analysis project Ga0208856, IMG submission 150690) | Freshwater microbial communities from Lake Mendota, WI - 13JUL2012 deep hole epilimnion (SPAdes) | ecosystem: Environmental > Aquatic > Freshwater > Lentic | place: Lake Mendota, Madison...
CCCGCGCCTGTACAGCCTGCCATGGCGATCAGGGCAAAGCGGGTCCTGATGGTTATTACCCCAGACTGGCCGGCAAGCCGGCGGGCTACTTGTTCAATCAACTCAAGAACTTCCAAGAAGGCAAGCGCCACTACAACTTAATGACGCGCTTGGTCGACCCATTGTCTGACGCTTACCTGCTAGAAATCGCGCAGCACTTTGCCTCTTTGAAACTACCTTACCCGGCCCCCGCCTTACCTAGCGCGAGGGTCTCTGTACAAGTTTTAAAACGTGGCAAACAACTTGCCTTAGAAGGTGATGCCGCGAAAGACGTGCCTGCTTGTACTGCTTGCCACGGCACAAAGCTTACCGGCGTACAAGCCCACGTGCCAGGATTGCTGGGCTTGCCCCTTGACTACCTCAATGCACAACTGGGCGCTTGGCAAACCCATCAACGAAAAGCCCGTCAGCCCGATTGCATGAAAGAAGTGGTGGCACGGCTTCAGTCTGAAGATTTGGTGGCAGTCGCCACTTGGTTGTCTACGCAAAATATGCCCACAGACACAACGCCTGCAAGCAAAGTTTCTACCCCACTGAAAGCATCCTGGCAATGCGGCAGTGCTCCCGAGCTGTCCAAGGTGCAGCCATGATGTTTCCACAAAATTTCTGGCGCAATGTGGCATGGCTATGGCTGTCAGTGGTCCTCTTGCTAGTGCTAGCTGTTCTGATGGACAACCACCGTGATGTTTGGGAAAAACAACCTGTTTCACAAAATACTGACAAGCCCTTAGCCACTCAAATTAGTCAAGGGCAAACTCTGCTGAATTTGGGCAATTGCTTGGCCTGCCATACCGAACGAGGTCAACCCATAGGTGCAGGTGGGCGCGCTTTCGAAACGCCCTTTGGCAGCGTTTACAGCAGCAACCTCACACCCCACTTGGTCCAAGGCTTGGGCACTTGGCATGCTGATGATTTTTGGCGCGCACTTCATTACGGCAAATCCAAAGATGGTCGATTGCTTACGCCCGTGTTTCCCTATAAACACACCACACTCATCACGCGCGATGACAGCGATGCGATGTTTGCCGCATTGAAAACGCTACAGCCAGAAACGACTCAAAAGCCAATTCCCAAAGTATCTGAGACTTTGGCATGGCCTTACAACTCAGCAGTGGCCATTGCCATTTGGCGAAGCTTGTTTTTTTCGTCTGGCACCTACAAGCCGCAAGACAACAAAAGCAATGAATGGAACCGAGGCGCCTACCTTGCACAAGGCCTGGGCCACTGTGCAGCCTGCCACAGTCCACGCAATGCATGGGGCGCATCGGGAGAGGTCAATGATTTTTCGGGTGGCCTGATGCCCCTTGTCAACTGGTATGCGCCGTCTCTCTTGAGCGCTCAAGAAACAGGCTTGGCAGAGCAAAGTATTTCAGAGATTGCCCTGCTTTTGAAGTCAGGCCAGAATGCAACGGCCGTGGCAAGTGGCCCAATGGCTGAAGTGGTGCAACACAGCACGCAGCATTGGCCTGAAGCCGATCTGCTGGCTGTGGCCACCTATCTGAAAGAGCAAGCGCAAACAAATTCAGCCAGCACCATTGCCAACAAGCCATCGATCACCAAGAGCTCAGGCAATTATTTAAACTTGGGCGCCAAAATTTACGAACAGCACTGCGAACAATGCCATCAAGCTCAAGGTCAAGGTGTGACCCATGCTTACCCGGCACTCGCGCAAAATAGAGCCGTCCTTTTAAGCGACCCCACCAACTTGGTTCAAGCTGTTTTGTATGGTGGCTATCCTGCAGCCACAACTCACAACCCTAGACCATTTGGCATGCCGCCTTTTGTTCTCACGTTGGAAGACCGAGAAATTGCAGCTGTTTTGACCCATCTCAGATCGCAATGGGGAAATCAGGCTGCGGAGGTCACACCCCTTCAGGTCAATCGCATTCGGGCTTTGCAAGGCCGATGATCATGTCCACTTTGGATCTGGTTTACCTCGACGATCAGCTGGTGGTTCTGAATAAACCCTCAGGCTTACTCAGTGTGCCGGGCCGCGGCGAAGACAAACAAGACTGCCTTATTGCCAGAGCACAAAGTGAATGGCCCGATGCACTGACGGTGCACCGCTTGGACATGGCCACTTCCGGCTTGGTGGTCATTGCCAGAGGTCCTGAAGTGCAACGCAGTTTGAGCCAAGCCTTTGCTCAGAGAGAGGTTCACAAAACATATGAAGCTGTGGTCGACGGTATTTTAAAAAGTGCAAATGAAAGCGAGGCCGATGCCTGGCAAGACATTCAAATGCCCTTGCTGATCGATTGGCCCAACCGCCCCAAAAGCAAAATAGATTGGGAACACGGCAAACCCAGCCACACCCAATGGCGCATCCAGCAAAGGGCCTGTTTGCAGAAAACGACCCGTGTCGAGATGAAACCTATCACGGGGCGAACCCACCAACTGCGCTTGCACATGATGGCGATCGGTCATGCCATACTGGGCGATAGCTTGTATGCCACACCCGAAATTTTGGCAAAATCTCCTCGCCTTTTATTGCATGCGCGCGAACTCCAATTTAAGCATCCAATCACGGCAAAATGGATGGCATTCGAAAGTACGGTTCCGTTTTAATTCGAAAGAAGATCAACATGACACAACACCTCTACATCTTGACAGGCGGCTCTCGCGGCATGGGCTTGGCCATTGCCGAGCAACTCTTAAAACTAGGACACACGCTCATTTGCATTTCACGCAATCAACAAGCCAGTCTCACTGAACTCGCTCAAAAATCAGGTGCCACATTAGCTCAGTGGTCTCATGATTTAGCAGATGGCGCTGTGGCCAGCAAGGCATTGCTAACTTGGCTTGAAGCTCAAAAACCCAATGAATTTCAAAGTGCCACGCTCATTAACAATGCAGGCGTGATTCCTCGCATTGGCCCCCTGAGTGAAGCAGACCCGCACAATCTGGCCATGGCATTGCGCGTAGGCTTAGAGGCCCCCATGCAATTGTGCGCAGCCTTTCTCAGTGCCACTGAAGCCTGGCCCATGCCACGCAAAGTCGTCAATATTTCTTCTGGACTTGGCCGCCGTGCCATGGCCTCTCAATCGGGCTATTGCGCAGCCAAGGCTGGCATGGACCACTTCACCCGTTGCCTGGCTTTGGAAGAGGCTTTAAAACCCCATGGTGCCAAAGTGACGTCTCTGGCACCCGGTGTCATAGATACCGACATGCAAATCCAATTGCGATCAGCCCCAGCCGAAAGCTTTCCAGATCAAAGCGGCTTTCAACAACTCAAAGCCACAGGTCAATTGACCTCCCCAGCCGATGCCGCCAAGCGCATCCTTGACTATTTAGCCCGCCCCGACTTTGGCAGTCACCCTGTGAGCGACGTTAGAGACGCTTAAGCGACTTTTGTCAGCGCCCTGTAGTCTTTTTCGGTCAGACTTTGGGGTTAAATCTATTTCAATTCAAAGGAGACTCAGATGAGCCGTGAAGTCGTAGTGGTCAGCAGTGTTCGCACTGCCATTGGAACTTTTGGTGGCAGCTTGAAAGACATTGCCCCCACAGAATTGGGCGCCCAAGTGGTGCGTGAAGCCCTCAAGCGCGCCAACACCGATGGCAAAGACGTTGGTCATGTGGTGTTTGGCCATGTCGTCAACACCGAACCCAAGGACCTTTATTTGTCACGTGTTGCGGCTATTAACGGTGGCTGCTCAGAGGGCACACCTGCGTTCAATGTCAACCGATTGTGCGGCTCTGGCTTGCAAGCCATTCTCTCTGCCAGCCAGTCCATCATGCTAGGTGATGCCGATGTGGCCATTGGCGCAGGCGCTGAAAACATGAGCCGTGCTCCCTATGCCAGTTTAAGCAATCGTTTTGGCGCTCGCATGGGCGACACCAAAATGATCGACATGCTGCTGGGTGCACTACACGACCCCTTCCACACCATCCACATGGGCGTGACCGCCGAGAACATTGCCGCCAAGTGGGGCATCACCCGCGAAGACCAAGACAAATTGGCCGTTGAAAGCCACAACCGTGCAGAGCGCGCCACGCAAGCCGGCTATTTCAAAGATCAGATCATGCCCGTCATGCTCAAAACGCGCAAAGGCGAAGTGGCCTATGACACAGACGAGCATTTCCGCCCTGGCTGCACCATGGAAGAGCTGGGCAAACTCAAGCCCGTGTTCATCAAAGAAAATGGCACTGTCACAGCCGGTAATGCTTCAGGCATCAACGATGCTGCGGCTGCCGTGGTGCTGATGGAAGCTGGCGCTGCCAAGGTCCGTGGCGTCAAACCTTTGGCACGCTTGGTGGCTTACGCACACGCCGGTGTCGATCCCAAGTACATGGGCATCGGTCCTGTGCCTGCCACTCAGTTGGCTCTGAAAAAAGCAGGCCTGACCGTGAATGATTTGGATGTGATCGAAGCCAACGAAGCGTTTGCTGCGCAAGCTTGCGCTGTCACTCGCGACCTTGGTTTGGATCCCGCCAAGGTCAATCCCAATGGTTCCGGTATTTCATTGGGTCATCCTATCGGTGCGACAGGCGCTTTGATTACCGTCAAAGCATTGCACGAACTGCACCGCATCAATGGCCGTTATGCCTTGGTCACCATGTGCATTGGCGGCGGCCAGGGTATTGCGGCCATTTTTGAGCGCATGTAATCAGCGATAGCGCGCACTTGCAATGCGTGCGCCTTCCGCCAACGCCTGCAATTTTTTCTCGGCTACCTCGCGGCTCATGGGTGCCAAGCCGCAGTTGGTACAAGCAATGATGCGCGCCTTGGGCACAAACTGAAGCGCACGGCCAATGGTGTCGGCCACTTGTTCAGGTGTTTCAATCACATCGCTGGCCACATCAATCACGCCCACCATCACGTCCTTGCCTTCCAGCAAAGCCATCAGGTCCATGGGCACATGCGATTGAAAGCATTCCAAGCTCACTTGCTTGATGCTGCTTTTGGCCAAGGCAGGAAACACCTTTTCATATTGGCGCCACTCGTGGCCCAATGAATTTTTCCAATCGATGTTGGCTTGAATGCCGTAGCCGTAGCAAATGTGAACGGCTGTGGTGCAGGTCAGACCTTGTGCAGCGCGCTCCAAAGCTTTCACACCCCAGTCAGCAGCCTCTTCCATGTACACATTGAAGGCAGGTTCGTCGAACTGCACAATGTCAACGCCATCGGCTTGCAGTGCCAATGCTTCTTGATTTAACAGCTCTGCAAAGGCCATGGCCATCTTCACTTTGTCGCCATAAAAGCGATCGGCCACGGTATCGACGATGGTCATCGGGCCAGGCAATGTGAATTTTAATTTTTTCTTGGTGTGCGCTCTTGCCAATTGAGCTTCAAAAGCATGCACGCGGCCTTTTAAACGCAAGGGTGCAACCACTTGCGGCACTTGTGCGTCGTAGCGATTGTTGCGGATGCCCATGGTCACTTTGTTTTCAAAGTCAATGCCTTCAACTTGCTCTAAAAAACCATGCACAAAGTGTTGGCGCGATTGTTCACCATCACCAATAACATCAAGTCCAGCATCTTCTTGGGTTTTGATCCAGAGCAGTGTGGCATCGGCTTTGGCTTGCTTCAGGCTATCGCCTTCAGCCATCCACTTGGGCCAAAGCTTGTTGGTCTCAGCCAACCATTCTGGTTTTGGCAAGCTTCCTGCAATTGCGGTTTCAAACATGGGTGTACTCCTGAGATATTGAGGATTTCAAATTGAATTCTTGGGCCAACAATGCGTACGAACGCGTTTGTGCCTTGGCGTCATACGTCCACGTAATGATGGCCATTTCATCGAGTTCAAGCCGTGTTGCCACTGCTCTTAACTTGTCTGACACTGTTTTAGCACTGCCTACAAATGCATTGGCCTTGAGTGCATCAAGCGCCATTTGCTCAGACTGAGAATAGTCTCGATCGGCATGCTCAGGCGGCAGCATGGGGCCAATGCGACCTAGATTTCGGTCCATTCGCCAACGTGCACGGCTTTTGAAAAGATGCCAAGCTTCTTCGTCTGTTTCAGCAGCTAAAGCCCAAACACAAAGTGTGGCCTTGGGTCGATCCAAAGCTGCGCTAGGCCTAAACGTGTCTCGGTAAATTTGCAAGGCCTGATCAGCCCCCTGCCCATCCGTAATGAACCAAGCGAAGGCATAAGGCAGTCCCAAATGAGCCGCCAATTGAGCGCCATAGTCTGAGCTGCCCAACATCCAAACATCTGGCGATGTGGCCGACTGAGGATAGGCAAACACGCCATGACCAGGATGCCCTGCTGGCAATGGCTGACCTTTGACCCACGCTTGAAGTTCCATCACTTGCTGCGGAAAGTTTTCGCTGGCATAACGGTCTGGGTTCAACAGTTGTGCTGTTTTGCCGTCGCTTCCGGGTGCACGCCCAACACCCAAATCAATGCGCCCTGGCGCCAATGCATCGAGCACTCTGAATTGTTCAGCCACTTTCAAGGCAGCATAGTGCGGCAACATGACACCCGCACTGCCAATTCTGATTTTGTGAGTTTGTGTGGCAATGGCCGCCATCAAAATTTCGGGCGCAGTGCCCACAATGCTGGGATGTGCGTGATGCTCACTCACCCAAAAACGCGCATAGCCCAAACGTTCGGCCTCAATGGCCAGAGCCACCGTTTGCCGGATGGACTCATCTTGCCCGCGGCCAGCCATGGCAACCGATTGGTCCAGCACAGACAGTTTCAGGCCCATGTGTGAATCTCTAACACTGTCAAAAAATAATTCATCAAGCCTTGGCCATTTCTGCTTCTTGCAATGCGCGCCACATCACCTTACCACTGCCGCTCTTGGGCAATACCTCAATGAACTCCACCACACGCGGCACCTTGTAAACCGCCATGGTGTCTCGGCACCAGTCAATGATGTCTTGTTCGCTCACTTGACCCTTGTGCGTGCTGCGCAACACCACCACGGCCTTGACTGATTCGCCGCGGTAGGCGTCTTTGGTAGAAATGATGCAGGCCTCTTGAATGGCGGGATGCTTGAACATCAGCGCCTCCACTTCTGCGGGCCAAACCTTGAAGCCGCTGGCATTGATCATTCGCTTGAGCCTGTCGGTCATGAAGAAGTAGCCCTCTTCATCAATGCGGCCCATGTCGCCTGAGCGGAAAAAAGATTTGCCGTCGCGCTCAAAAAATGCGCTGGCAGTAGCTTCTGGTCGTTTCCAGTAGCCTTTGAAAATTTGCGGCCCCGCCATGACAATTTCACCCGATTCACCTTGGGGCAACTCTTTCAAAGTTTCTGGGTCTACTACGCGCGCATCCACGCTCATGAACGGAATTCCCAAACATTGTTTTTTGGGTGCATCAGGTGGGTTGGAGTGTGATGGCGCCGCAGTTTCAGTCAAGCCATAACCTTCAATGTAGCGAAGACCAAATTGATCGATCAGTCGTTGGGCCACAGCCTCAGGCATGGCTGCACCACCACCGCCAATGTTTTGCAAACTGGTCAAATCAAATTGCGCCATATTGGCACTGCCCAGCAAATCAATGACCATGGTGGGAATATTGGTCCAGTGTGTGACCTTCCATTTGGAGATAAGACGACCTGCTAAATCTCTGTCCCAGCGTGGCATCAAAATGAGGGTTGCGCCCATGAAAATGGTGGCGTGCATGACACTGACCATGCCCGTGATGTGAAACATGGGTACGACGCATAAGCATTTGTTCTCGGGCGTGCCATTGGCCCACAAGCCGCTTGACATGGCGTTGTGCATGATGGTTCCGTGCGTGTGCATGCAACCTTTTGGCAGACCCGTGGTACCGCTGGTGTAAGGCAGCACTGCTAAATCTTCCGATTGCGCAGTGACAGGTCCCAGTTCAACTTCGCCTTGTAAAGCAGATGCCCACGCATGAACTTGCCCGTCTTCAAGCACAGGCAAGGCATGAACTGTCTTTAACCAGACGCTCCAAGTTTCAGGCAATTCTTCGGGGCCGATGCTGGCAGCATCAAACGCATCTGTAAATTGAGTGACCAATAAGTGCTTGAGTCGCTCTTTTTTTTCTAAGGCATTGCTAGCAGCAGCCAACTCCGGTGCGAGGTCTGCCGTGGTCACAGCCACCTTGGTATCGGGATCTAAGATGTAGTGCTTCAACTCTTCCATGCGGTTCATTGGATTGACCGGCACCACCACAGCATCGAGACGCAGAATTGCAAAATGAGTGATCACCAACTGCGGACAATTTTGCATGTCCAACACCACGCGATCGCCTTTTTGCACACCCATCTTGCGCAAAGCCGAAGCAATTTTTTCTGCTTCAAATTGCAACTGTGAATAGGTCCACGTTCTGCCCATGAACACCAAGACCACTTTTTGGGGATACCGCAACGCACTGATTTGCAAATTCATCCACAAAGATGTTTGCGGCGCTGTCAATTGGTAAGGCAGTCTTTTGGGCCAAAAAGCATGGTGAGCGGGCATTCAATGAGTCTCCAAAAGAATACGAAATAAGGTCAGTGAATTGTTCTTCTTAACGCGTTGTGCATTTTGCACAATAGATCCTAATCGGGTATGAAGAGAAGGAACATCCACAGAGTCCCTAAGGAGACGTATTTTTGCCTCCTGATGGCGGGTCAAATGACAGTCAATGTATGCGTTTGCAAGTCGGTATGCCGTGAATTCACGCTAAATTGAAGTTTTTCAAACAAGACATGCATGGCTTCTCAAACCACCCCCGCTTGCTGCGGCACCAGCAAAGCTGCTGAACTTCTTCAGCTGTCGGTCGGCACGGTTCAAAGCTTGGCTGACAAGAAAATCCTTCACGCCTGGGTCACCCAAGGGGGTCACAGGCGTATTTCGCTCGAGTCCATTCAAAATTACCAGTTGCAGCAGCAAAAACTACCCGCACTCGAGCGGCTCATGAGCGAACGGCTCAAAGTCATGGTGGTCGATGACGACGCAGTCTCAAGGCATCTCTTGCAACACACTTGCCTCTCAGCGCACCCGCATGTCGACTGCTGCGCCATGGCTTCAGCCATTGAAGCACTGCTTCATCTGCCTGTGTTCAGGCCTCACATCATGCTCATCGACCTCCTCATGCCCAAGGTTGATGGCTGGGAACTGGTCAAGCGGGTGCAACAAAATGAAGATTTTTCAAAACTCCAAATCATCACCCTTTCTGCCCTCAGCCTGGCTGAGCTAAAAGACCGCGGTGGGCCGCCCATAGGCTCGCGCTTCATTGCCAAACCGGTTGATTTAGGTTGGCTGCGGGGGTATTTGGTGGGCTTGCTCGCACCTCAGGCTTGGGTTTAGGTAGACAGCTTTTAATGTAAAAAATTGACATAGACCAAATTAAGTACTAAATTTAGACCCAACAAATAGCAGAGGCAAGCATGCAATCCATTTCCAACATCAAATCTATTTCTTACCTCAAAAGCCATGCTGCGCAAATTGCAGAAGATCTAGAAATGAATGGCCAGCCATTTGTCATCACTCAAAATGGCGAAGCCAGTATGGTCATTCAAGCGGTTCAGCAATTTCAGGAAAAAGAAGCCCTCATAGCAGCCTTGAAAATAATGGCCTTGGGCGAAAAAGATCGAACAGCAGGAAAAGGCATCTCAGCATCCGAATCACGTGCACAACTTAAGGCAGCGCGCCAAAGCCGCAAATAATGGCCATCATTATTCTTCCCGATGCACAAGCTCAACTTCTCGCATTGCAAGAATACATGCTCAACAATTGGAGCGAAGATGTATGGCTCAAAGCAGAAGATGAAATTTTTGAAAAACTTGAAAAGGTTGACATAGGCCAATTCAATGGGTCAGTGGTTCAAGAACTGGCCTCAGTTGGCATTTTGGACTACCGAAACGTTTACACCTCGCACCACAAACTGGTCTATAGAAGCTTGGGAGATGACACCTATGTGTACCTGATTGCCGGGCACCGACAAGATTACCCATCGCTGCTGTCTGCATGCCTGTTAACAAGGTAGCACATCATTCAAAGCACCAACGAAAAACGCGCCCGAAGGCGCGTTTTTACTTGCTTTTGGCGGAGTGGACGGGACTCGAACCCGCGACCCCCGGCGTGACAGGCCGGTATTCTAACCAACTGAACTACCACTCCTGGTAGCTTGAAGCTTTTGCTCTGAAGAACCAGCTTAACGCTGACAACAAAGCCAAGTGCAACAAAACTTGGCGACCCTACGGGGATTCGAACCCCGGTACTCACCGTGAAAGGGTGATGTCCTAGGCCTCTAGACGATAGGGTCATAACCTGGACTCGATTGAATTGCTTCAATCAATGATTCGACACTGTGGTGGAGGTAAGCGGGATCGAACCGCTGACCTCTTGCATGCCATGCAAGCGCTCTCCCAGCTGAGCTATACCCCCTTTGTGGCGCCTTAACAGGCACCCCTCGCAGGTGTCGAGAAATGGATTATAGACAGATTTTTAAGCGTTTTTCAATCGCTCTAGAACTTTTTGCTTCTCACACAAGGCCAATACAGCGTCAAGTGAAGGGGTCTGTGCTGTGCCCATGACCAAAACACGAACAGGCATGGCCAGTTGTGGCATTTTCAAACCTTGTTCAGTCAATACTTCTTTGATGACCAATGCAATCGATGATTTGTCCCACACACATGTCGACAATTTTTCGACCAACAGCGCCAATGCAGGCTTGACTGCATCGGTCACATGCTGGGCTTTTTGATCGGCTTTGGGGACAACATCGCCGTAAAAAACAGCCACCCAATCGGCCAATACGCACAGCGTGTCACAGCGGTCTTTGAAGAGGCCGCAAATGGCTGGCAAGCGCTCATCGGAAGCAATGCCTCTCTGACTCAAGTTGCCCTTCACCCACAATGCCAACTGCTCATCATCTGAGGCCTTCAAATGCTGCGCATTGACCCACCGCAGTTTGGCATCGTCAAACTGCGCGGCACTGCGGCCCAAGTGATCAAGGTCGAACCAATCTAGAAATTGTTGGCGACTGAAAATTTCATCATCGCCATGGCTCCAGCCCAAGCGCGCCAAATAGTTGACCATGGCATCAGGCAAATAACCTTCGTCGCGATACTGCGTGACAGGCTTGGCACCATTGCGCTTGCTCAATTTTTCGCCCTGCTCATTGAGCACAGTGGGCAAGTGCGCATACACAGGCTCCTCTTTGCCCAAGGCTTTGAAAATATTAATCTGGCGCGGTGTGTTGTTCACATGGTCGTCACCGCGAATGACGTGCGTGATGGCCATGTCAATGTCATCTACCACCACACAAAAGTTATAGGTGGGTGTGCCATCGGGGCGCGCAATGACCAAGTCATCAAGCTCTTGGTTGCTGATTTCAATTCGGCCTTTCACCTTGTCGTCCCAAGCCACAACACCGTCGATCGGATTTTTAAATCGCAGCACAGGCTTCACACCTTCAGGAATCGGGGGCAAGGTCTTGCCTGGCTCTGGTCGCCAAGTGCCGTCATAGCGGGGCTTTTCTTTGGCAGCCATTTGTTGTTCGCGCAAAGCATCCAGTGCTTCGATGCTCATGTAGCAAGGGTACACCTGCCCCGTGGCTTGAAGTTCAGCCAACACTTGCTTGTAACGGTCCATGCGCTGCATTTGGTAGAAAGGACCTTCATCGGGATTCATACCGAGCCACGCCATGCCCTCCAAAATCACATCGACCGAAGCCTGATTAGACCGCTCTAAGTCGGTGTCTTCAATGCGCAAAATAAAAGTGCCGCCCTGAGCTTTGGCAAATGCCCACGGGTACAAAGCAGATCGGATGTTGCCTAGGTGAATAAAACCTGTGGGAGAAGGCGCAAAGCGCGTGCGAACTGGTTTGTGAATAGATGACATTGAGTAATTCGAATTAAAGGGCAGAGAAGCCGCGCAAGAAGTCAGCTTTCAAATCATCAAGATGCTCTAGGCCAACTGCCACACGAATCAAACTTTGCTGGATGCCTGCCACTTGTCTTTGCGCCTCGGTGAGGCGGCCATGTGAAGTACTGGCAGGATGTGCCACCAATGTTTTGACGTCGCCTAAATTGGTGCACAAAGAAACAGTTCGCATGGCGTTCATCACTTTGAAAGCATTCTCGCGTCCCTGTTCAGGCACTTGCGCTTTGACCTCAAAAGAAAGCACCGCACCGCCCATGCCTGATTGCTGAGCCATGGCCAATGCGTGCTGGGGATGACTCTTCAAGCCAGGATAAAAAACACGAGCAACTTGCGGCTGCGCTTCCAACCACTGCGCCAAGGCCATGGTCTGCTCGGATTGAGCTTTCATGCGTATGCCCAAGGTCTCCAAGCCCTTTAAAACCACCCAAGCATTGAAGGGCGATAAGGTCATGCCCGCGCTTCTCATGACGGGGCCAAAGACATCGTCAATCAAGGCCTTGGAGCCGCACAATGCGCCAGCCATGACACGCCCTTGACCATCTAAATATTTGGTACCAGAGTGAACAATCAAATCGGCACCCATCTCAAGAGGCCGCTGCAAAATAGGCGTCGCAAAACAATTGTCAACCACCAGCAATGCATGGCCAGCATGCGCAATTTCAGCCAAGGCTTTGATGTCGCACACCTCGGTGAGGGGGTTGGTGGGTGTTTCAGCAAACAACAAACGGGTGTTCGGTTGGATGGCCGCTTTCCATTCCGCGACCTGAGTTTGAGAGACAAATGTAGTTTGCACCCCAAACTTTGCAAATTCACTGCCAATCAATTTGATGGTCGAGCCAAACATGGAGTGAGAGCAGATGACGTGATCGCCACTCTTCAGTAGGCCCAAGCACATCAGCAAAATGGCAGACATGCCTGTGGATGTGGCAATACATGCCTCTGCACCCTCCAAGGCCGCCAAGCGCACTTCCATACTGGCAACAGTTGGATTGCCAAGACGAGCATAGGTGTAGCCATCTTCCTCACCCGCAAAGCGGCGCGCTGCTGTTTCGGCATCGGGCTGAACGTATCCGCTGGTGAGGTACATCGCCTCTGAATTTTCGCCATACTGGCTGCGGTCGACTGCAGCCCGAACAGCCAAAGTGTCGATGTGGAGGTTGTCGGGCAATGGGTGTTGGCTCATGTCGGGCTCAAATCATTTTCGAAAATAGATGATTCAAAATTGCACTTAACTGGCATTTGGCAAAGCCAAGCGCGAACGGTCGGAGTCGGCTTCAGACTCATCTTGTTGAGATGGCCGATTTTCGTTCAAGCGTTCAATGTCTGCTTCAGACACATCGCCAGTAACGTAGATACCGTCAAAGCATGAAGCATCAAAGCCCTGAACTTTAGGAAATCCGGGCAATACCGCGTTGGCCACAGCCAGCTTCATGGCCTCTACATCTTGATAGATGAGTGCATCGCAGTCAATGATTTGGCGAATTTCATCGACCGATTTATTGTGAGCAACCAGCTCGTCTTTGGTAGGCATGTCAATGCCATAGACATTGGGATAACGCACTGGCGGCGCAGCACTGGCCATGTAAACCTTGCGTGCACCGGCCTCTCGAGCCATTTGCACAATTTCACGGCTGGTGGTGCCGCGCACAATGGAATCGTCGACCAACAGCACGTTGCGGCCCTTGAACTCACTGGCAATGACATTGAGTTTTTGACGTACCGACTTCTTGCGGACAGCCTGCCCAGGCATGATGAAGGTTCTTCCCACATAACGGTTTTTGACAAAGCCTTCGCGATACGGAAGTCCTAGCAATTGCGCAAGTTGTGCAGCACTGGGACGACTGGATTCAGGAATTGGAATGACCACATCGATGTCGCTAGGGGGTACTGTTGATATCACGCGCTTGGCCAATGTTTCACCCAAGTTCAAACGCGCCTGGTAAACAGAAATGCCGTCCATCGTGGAGTCAGGTCGAGCCAAATAAACGAATTCAAAAATGCAAGGATTCAAGCTGGGTGCATCGGCACATTGTTGACTGTGAAACTGGGTGGTCATGTCAATGAACACCGCTTCCCCTGGCGCAATGTTGCGCTCAAACTGATGCATTGTTCCTTCAAGCGCGACAGACTCACTGGCCAGCATGTAAGTGCCATCTTTGCCCTTGCCAATGCACAAGGGGCGAATGCCAAAAGGATCTCTAAAGGCCAAGAGTCCGTGGCCTGCAATCAGGGCAATGACGGCATAGGATCCCTTCACGCGGCGATGCACACCTTGCACAGCTTTGAAAACATCGGCAGGCGTTAAAGTCAAGCCACGTGTGGTTTTTTCCAGTTCGTGCGCCAACACATTGAGTAACACTTCGGAGTCACTCTCAGTATTGATATGGCGATGATCGGTTGAAAAGAGTTCTGCCTTCAAGGCCTTGGCATTGGTCAAATTGCCGTTGTGTACCAGCACCAGACCAAAAGGTGCGTTCACATAAAACGGCTGGGCTTCCTCTTCGCTAAATGCATTGCCTGCAGTGGGGTACCTAACCTGTCCTAAGCCGCAGTTGCCAGGCAGAGAGCGCATGTTGCGAGTTCTAAAAACATCTTTCACCATGCCTTTGGCTTTGTGCATGTGAAATTTTCGATCAATCTGCGTAACGATGCCTGCAGCATCTTGCCCGCGATGCTGCAACAACAACAAAGCGTCATAGATCAGCTGATTCACAGGCGCGTTGCTTGCAACGCCAACAATTCCACACATAGGTCAATCCATTCAGTCGGGCAAATAAGCCCCAAATTTTTCAGGCAACATGGGGCGTAAGCCCTTGAGCAAAGTCATCAGCATGGGCCCGCCTTGTGACTCCAACCACCAATCACTTTCTTGCAAAGCGGTCATTTGAACCACGACGCTTAAAGCCAATAACAAAATCAAGCCGCGAAACAAACCAAAGATGGCACCCAGAATTCGATCAACTGGACGCAGTCCGACCACAGAAATAATTTTTTTCATGAGTGCAGAAATTAAACCTGCTAGAAAAACACTGGCAATGAAGACCAACACAAATGCCGCTGCATAGCGCAGGGTTTGGTCAGAGTTCTGCATCGGCAACTGTTCTGCCACATCAGGTGCAAACCACTGCGCCATTAAAAAAGCAGCAATCCAACCCAAGACAGAAAGAACTTCGTAGACCAAACCACGCCATGCACCCAGCACCATAGACGCAGCAAGCACTGCGATAAGGATCCAATCGGTGGAGGCCATGAATTTGCTCTCCCTAGAGCTTTAAGACCGAAGTTTGCAAATTCAATTTGCGAATCTTTTCCGCTGTTTTGTCTGCTTCTTCTTTCGTTGCGAAAGGGCCAACTCGAACACGAATGCGTTTGCCGTCTTTGGTGTCTATTTCTTGGGTATATGTTTTAAAACCCGCACTTTCAAGCTTGGCACGCACCTCCTTGGCCTTGGCCAGATCGGCGTACGCACCCACCTGAACGACAGATCGAACAGCGTCACCCGAATTAGGGGCTTCTTTTCCATCAAGCAAGGCCTTCGCTTTGGCCGCCTCTTTGGCATCAGGGTTATTTTCTGACTTAGGTTCTGGTTTCGCTTCAGCTTTCAACTCAGGCTTTGGCTCCTGTCTGACTTCTGCCTTGCTGTCTTTAGTGACCACTTCTTCGTGGGGATCAAGCCCTGCAGAGTTAGTTACGGCACTTTTAGCAACACCTGTTTGACTGGCAGCGATGGCTTGATCTTGGGCTAAGCCCTCTTTGATCGCACCCGTTTTGGCACTGCCTGATGTGGCGCTTAAAGGGCTGGCCTGATTTCGATCAGGAATGACGATAGGCGTATCGATCGCTACTGGCCGCGGCTGACTGTCAAACAGCAAGGGCAGTCCAACAACAGCACCCAAAACCAAAACGACCGACCCCATGAGTCGATGGCGTGCACGCTTTCGAATGACCTCCACACTTTCTGCCGGCGCGTTGGAAAGCGCATCGGCGCCAGTTTGGGTCGACGAAAATCGGCCAGGAAGTCGAAGCTTGAAAAAAGCCATGCGGTGGAGTCTCAATTACTCAGGTGTTTGGCATGCAGTTTGGGGATGCCATTCTGCAAAACGCCGCCCACCGTATAGAACGAACCAAAGACCAAGATTCTATCAGTGGGGCCTGCAGCTGCGATGGCTGCTTCCAGAGCTTTTTGAGGGGACGCGTGCTGACTGGCCTTCACATCTTGGCGCGTGTTCATCTGCCGCCATTGATCCTCCAGTTGGGCTGCCGTAGTTGCCCGAGGCAAGGGTAAATCTGTGAAATACCAAGCATCCACCATGGGCAGGACTTTTTTGAGCATGCTTGGCAGGTCTTTGTCGGCCATAGCCCCAAACACGGCATGGGTGCAGGGATAAAAACCCATGGCATCCAAATTAGCGGCCAAGGCCGCCACAGAATGGGGGTTGTGGGCCACGTCCAGCACCAAAACCGGCTCGCCTGGCACGATTTGAAACCGACCTGTTAACTCGACCATGGCCAAGCCATTGCGGATGGCCTGAGCTGTCACTGGCAATTGTGGCCTCATGATTTCCACAGCGGCCAAAACACCTGAAGCATTTAGCAGCTGATTGGCCCCCCTGAGGGCGGGGTAAGCTAAACCGCTGTAACGGCGGCCTCTGCCAGCCCAAGACCATTGCAGTTGATCGCCAGAAAAATTGAAGTCTTGGCCCATCAGCCAAAGGTCTGCGCCCAACGTTTTAGCGTGCTGAACGATGCTTTGAGGGGGTACAGGGTCGCTCAAAACCACCGATTTGCCAGCGCGCATGATGCCGGCCTTTTCAAGGCCAATGGTTTCACGGTCATTGCCCAAGAGCGCTGTATGGTCCAAATCAATGCTGGTAATGATGGCGCAATCGGCATCGACCAGGTTGACTGCATCCAAGCGACCGCCCAGGCCTACTTCCAAAATGATCACATCAAGCTCGGCCTCCGCCATCATTTTCAAGATGGCCAGGGTGCTAAATTCAAAATAGGTCAGGCTGGTCTCACCCCGAGCTTGTTCTACCCGCTCAAATGCGCTTGCAAACTGTGCTGCCGGCGGGGACTCTCCCAGCAAGCGGCAACGCTCTTCAAATTGAACCAAATGAGGCGATGTATAAACCCCTGTTTTGTACCCCGCCTGAAGGTAGATGGCCTCCAACATGGCGCAGGTTGAGCCTTTGCCATTGGTGCCAGCCACAATGATCACAGGCGCTTTGAAAGCAATTTGCATGCGATCAGCCACTTGACGAACACGATCCAAGCCCATTTCGATGGCAAAGGGGTGCAACTTCTCGCAATGCGCGAGCCATTCAGACAAAGTTTTCATAAGGATAAGATTGTCGCTGAGTCCTGCATACCTTATTCCAAAAAATGAAATACACCGCCATTGTTGTTTACGGCATTCCCAACTGTGACACTGTCAAAAAAGCAAGAACTTGGTTAACTGATCAGGGTTATGACCATGTCTTTCATGATTTCAAGAAACAAGGCCTTCCCGAACAGGCACTAGACCATTGGCTCAATGTGGCCGGCTGGGAAAAGGTGCTGAATCGAAAAGGCACCAGTTGGCGAAAACTCACCCCAGAAGAACAAGCCGGCGTCACAAGCGCTGACACCGCCAAGCCCTTTCTTTTGGCCAACCCAAGCCTGATCAAACGCCCCGTGATTGAGTGGCATCAAAACAAAGTTGTCGAAATGTCCATCGGCTATCAACCAGAACTGTGGCTGACGCGTTAAGTCAATATAAGTGCACTTAAAGCTGTTATTTCAAGTCACTTAACGCAGGCTTCACTTTTAGATGTCCTACAAACTCTAAAATCAGCCATCGAAATGTTTCTCTCAGAATTAAAAATCATGACTCACTTTGTTTTTGCTCGCTTACCCTCAGCCGTGCTGGCCAGTGCTTTGTTGTCAGGGCTGGTCTTTGGCCTGCCCGCTCAAGCCCAAGAGGTTGGCAACGTCATTAGTCGTACCGCCGTTTACCAACAAGTGTCTGTCCCTCGCCAGGTTTGCACCCAAACGCAAATCAATGTGCCAGGCCAAACCTCCGGTGCCGGCGCTGCCATGGGAGCCATTGCAGGCGGCGCCATTGGCAATGCCATTGGCAAAGGCGAAGGCCGAGCCATCGCCACCATGATTGGTGTCATTGGCGGCGCTATCGCTGGCGACAAGGTGGAAGGACCTCAAGCCACTCAAACCCAAACTCAGCAAACCTGCACCACACAGCAAGTCTTTGAAAATCGACTCACGGGCTACAACGTCATTTATGAGTTTGCTGGCAAACAATACAACGTACAACTGCCCAAGGACCCCGGCCCCACCATCAAATTGCAGATTACACCGGTCCTTTAAGCCCATCTAGACTCGGTGAGGGGCTTCGGCGTGCCCCGCAATCGCCTAAAATATTGGGTTTAGTTCAAACTTTAAGCCGCCCTCTGGTGGCTAGGACACCCGACCCATGACCACCGAAAAAATCGACCACGCATCCGTCACCACACAAGCCAACGTCTACTTTGACGGCAAATGCGTCAGCCACAACATCACTTTGGCCGACGGCACAAAAAAATCGGTAGGCGTGGTTCTTCCCTCCTCCCTCACTTTCAATACCGGCGCGCCTGAAATCATGGAGTGCGTGGGTGGCTCTTGCGAATTCAAACTCAAGGGCAGCACCGAATGGCAAAGCTCCAAAGCGGGCGAGAAGTTCAGTGTGCCAGGTCAATCAAGTTTTGAAATCCGCGTGACCCAGGCCTATCATTACATCTGCCATTTCGGTTGAACCTATTCGTCTTTGAAAGTAAAAGCATGGCAACCATTCTTCAACACATCCCCGCGGGCCAAAAAGTAGGCATTGCTTTTTCCGGCGGCTTGGACACCAGCGCTGCCTTGCTGTGGATGCGTCAAAAAGGCGCAGTGCCTTATGCCTACACCGCCAATCTGGGTCAGCCTGACGAGCCCGACTACGAAGAAATTCCGCGCAAGGCCAAGGAATATGGCGCCGAACTGGCTCGCCTCGTTGACTGCCGAAAACAGCTGGCTCACGAAGGCATTGCAGCGTTGCAGTGCGGTGCATTCCACATTTCTACGGCAGGCGTCACCTATTTCAACACCACGCCCATTGGCCGCGCCGTGACAGGCACCATGTTGGTGGCCGCCATGAAAGAAGACGACGTCAACATCTGGGGCGATGGCAGCACCTACAAGGGCAATGACATTGAGCGTTTTTACCGCTACGGCTTGCTCACCAACCCTTCGCTCAAAATTTACAAGCCTTGGCTTGATCAGCTGTTCATCGACGAGTTGGGCGGCCGTGCAGAAATGTCAGCATTCATGACGCAACATGGTTTTGGCTACAAGATGTCCGCCGAAAAAGCCTACTCCACCGACTCCAACATGCTGGGCGCCACACACGAGGCCAAAGACCTTGAGCACCTAAGCAGCGGCATGAAAATTGTTCAGCCCATCATGGGCGTGCCCTTCTGGCGTGAAGACTGCGTGGTCAAGCACGAAGAAGTAACGGTGCGCTTTGAAGAAGGCCAACCTGTGGCTTTGAATGGCGTGAGTTTTTCCGATCCTGTTGAACTCATTTTAGAATCCAATCGAATTGGCGGTCGTCATGGTTTGGGCATGAGCGACCAAATTGAAAACCGCATCATTGAAGCCAAGAGTCGCGGCATTTACGAAGCGCCTGGCCTGGCTTTGTTGTTCATTGCTTACGAGCGTTTGATCACCGGCATCCACAACGAAGACACCATCGAGCAATACCGCGACAACGGACGCAAACTGGGCCGCTTGTTGTACCAAGGCCGTTGGTTTGATTCACAAGCCCTCATGCTGCGTGAAACCGCGCAGCGTTGGGTAGCACGTGCCATCACAGGCGAAGTCACCATCGAGTTGCGCCGTGGCAATGACTACTCCATTTTGAATACAAGCTCAACCAACCTCACGTACCACCCCGAGCGTTTGACCATGGAAAAGGGCGAATCTATGTTCACACCTTTGGATCGCATTGGCCAACTCACCATGCGCAATTTGGACATCGTGGACACACGCGCCAAATTGGGCATCTATGCCCAAACTGGTTTGCTGTCATTGGGCGAAGGCGCCGAAATGCTCAAGCTTGAAGGCGGCAAATAAGCTTTAAATCACGACCGGTTCGGGTTCTAAGCGAATGCCGAATCGTTCGTACACGCTGGTCTGAATGGCTTTGGCAAGTGTGACCACTTCGCCGCCCGTAGCGCCTCCCCGGTTCACCAACACCAAGGCTTGCTTTTCATACACAGCGGCATTGCCCACGCTCTTGCCTTTCCAGCCGCAGGCATCAATCAGCCACCCTGCAGCCAATTTGATGCTGCCGTCGGGCATGGGGTAGTGCACCACCTTGGGATCGCGCGCAATGATGTCGGCGCATTGCTCTGGCGTGACGGTGGGGTTTTTAAAGAAGCTACCGGCATTGCCCAAGACCTTGGGATCGGGCAATTTGTGGCGGCGAATGTCACAGACCCAATCAAATATCTGTTGGGCACTCGGGTTGGCAATGCCCGAATCGACCATTTTGCGCTCCAGGTCCAAATAGCCCACCACGGGCTTCCAAGCTTTAGGTAAATTAAAACGAACTCGCAAAATCAAGGCGCGCCCTCCCAAGCCAATGCCGTTCGGGCCACTGCTGGCGTGCTTAAAGACTGAATCACGGTAGCCAAAAGCGCACTGCGCAGCGTTGAGTGTGAATATTTGACCCGTGACCAAATCGAGTGCATCCAAAGCGTCAAACCGATCTTGAAGCTCAACACCATAAGCGCCAATGTTTTGGACAGGTGAGGCGCCCACAGAGCCTGGAATCAGGGCCATGTTTTCAAGGCCTGGCCAGCCTTGAGACAAAGTCCAGGCCACAAACTCATGCCAGTCCTCACCGGCTCCCGCCTCCACAATCCAGGCTTTCTGGGTTTCAGACACCAAGCGCTTACCCGAAATTTCAACTTTGAGCACAAGAGGTTTCACATCGCCAGTCAACACAATGTTGCTGCCGCCGCCCAAGACGCAGTGGCCTTCCTGCCAATTTTCCAGGTTTTTTTGCGCCTCAATGGCTTCTGCCTCAGAGCGAATTCGCACCAAAGAATAGGCCTTGGCCACTATGCCAAAGCTGTTGTAAGACTGAAGGGGTACGTTTTGGGTCACGTTCATGGGAGAATTGTCGCATTCTCTGACTTGATTGTTGAACCCCATGCCATCTTTTGACACCGTATGCGAACCTAACTTGGTTGAAGTAAAAAACGCGGTTGACACCACCGCCAAAGAAATTGCCACTCGCTTTGACTTCAAAGGCACTTCTGCCGCCATCGAATTAAAAGACAAAGAAATCACTTTGTTTGGCGATGCTGACTTTCAACTCACTCAAATAGACGAAGTGTTGCTGAACAAAATGGCCAAGCGCGGGGTCGATGTGCGCTTCCTAGACAAAGGCGACGTGCAAAAAATAGGCGGCGACAAAGTCAAGCAGGTTTTGAAAGTTCGCAATGGCATTGAAACTGAGGACAGCAAAAAAATTCAAAAGTTGTTGAAAGAAAGCAAGCTGAAAGTGCAGGCCTCCATTCAAGGCGATGCCGTGCGCGTGACGGGCGCCAAGCGGGATGATCTGCAAGCCGCCATGGCCTTGCTGCGAAAAGACATCACCGAGATACCCATCAGCTTTAACAATTTCCGAGATTAAAAAATCAGTTAACTTTTCTTAGCGCCCAACTTTGTCTCAGTGCCTGCAAGCAAACGGTTCACATTGTCTCGGTGCCGCCAGACCAACAAAATACCCATGACACACAGCATGCCAAAAATGGCGCCGTTGAAATCCCACAACGGACCGTCGGCCGCCATCGCGTAATAAACAGGCGCCAAAACAGCCGCCAATAAAGCGGCCAATGAAGAGTATCTGGAGTACCAAGCAATTCCAAGCCAAGTGATGGCCACAGCCAAGCCCAACAAAGGAGAAATGCCCATCAAAACGCCCAAAGCAGTGGCCACGCCTTTACCACCTTCAAATTTAAAAAAGACGGGGTACAAATGGCCTAAAAATGCAGCCAGCCCGGCGGCGGCGGCAACGCCTTCTGTCAAGCCGTAAGTCGCGCCATACTGAAGCAACACAGCCACAGGCACGCAGCCTTTTACCGCATCAAACAACAAAGTTAAAACCGCTGCTTTTTTGTTGCCAGATCGCAAAACATTGGTGGCACCTGGGTTCTTACTGCCGTAAGAGCGAGGATCGGACAAGCCCATGAACTTGCTCACAATGACAGCAAAACTCAAAGAGCCCAGCAGGTAAGCCAACACCACCACGCTCAGTGGGTGTTGCATGACACTCATTAAATTTTCAGGCATCAGAATCTCGATTCAATTTGACTCAAAGATCAGGTTGCAGGATCGCGGTGAATCAATCGAATTTCATCAATTTCGGCCAATACTTGGGTCGACAATTCGGTGCCCCACACTTTGACATCCTCTTCCAATTGCGCCACAGACGTCACACCAATGATGGTGCTGGCCACCGACCAACGGGTATAACAAAACGCCAGCGCCATTTGGGTGGGCGTCATGCCATTGTCACGTGCCAATTGGTTGTACAAACGCGCAGCGCCCAAGGTGCTTGGGCGTGCCCAACGTTGTTTTCGGACAGACTCATACTTGGACAAGCGACCCATGGGGGCGCCCTCTCCCTCCAAGCCGGTTAGATCGTATTTACCAGTTAAAGAGCCAAAACCCAAGGGAGAGTATGCCAGCAAAGAAACACCTAAACGATGGCATGTTTCATCCATTGCATTGTCAAACGTGCGATTCACCAAGCAATAAGGATTTTGAACGGTCATGGCACGAGGCAGGCCATGCTGCTCGGCCAATCGAACGAACTCGTGTGTGCCGTATGGCGTTTCGTTAGAAAGACCGATGTAACGAACCTTGCCCGCCTTGACCAACTTGGCCATGGCCTCGAGTTGCTCATGAATGGCAGTTTCAATGGCGGCCTTGCTGGGATCGAAATACATCGTGCCAAAAGCAGGCACATGTCGTTCTGGCCAGTGAATTTGATACAAGTCGATGACATCTGTTTGCAAGCGCTTGAGACTGGCATCGCATGAATTTAAAATGTCCTGTGCTGTCATGCCCGTGCCCTCGCGAACCCAAGGCATGCCTCTAGAAGGACCCGCCACTTTAGTAGCCAGCACCACTTTTTGGCGTGTGCCAGGCTTGTTGGAAAACCAATTACCCAGAATACGTTCAGTCGATCCGCAAGTTTCGGCTTTGGCCGGCACAGAATACATTTCTGCTGTATCCAAGAAGTTCACACCCATTTCTAGAGAGCGGTCCAAAATTGAGTGGGCTTCTTTTTCTGCCACTTGCTCACCAAAGGTCATGGTGCCTAAACAGATGGGGGTGACCTGAAGGTCTGACGTGCCGAGATTGATTTTTTTCATCTTGATTTAAAACTACTGGTAAAAAATGAATTGAGTCAGAGTGTAAAACCTATTTCAACGCGACTGATACTTGAAACAAGAGCGATTGACTGAATTTACATTTTGGCATTTTGACGAAACCGCTCCTCTTCTTGCAAACGCAAGAAACGGCGCTGCACCTTGCCCGTAGTGGTCATTGGCAATTGCTCAATGAATTCAATTTCTTTGGGGTATTCGTAGGGAGCCAGTAAGCCACGAACGTGTCGCTGCAAATCTTCAATCACTCGACTTTCAAAATGTTGCACATTTTTTTCAGAGGCTCGTTTTGTTACAAATTCTGGTGACAAGACCACATAGGCTTTGACCAAAGCACCCCGGTCGGCATCGGGTTTGGGCACTACAGCGGCATTCATCACTGCAGGATGTTTGACCAAACAATTTTCAATTTCCCCAGGACCAATTCGATAGCCTGCGGATTTGAACATGTCATCGGTTCGACCTTGGTACCAAAGATAGCCATCTTCGTCTTGAATGGCAACATCACCCGTTCGACACCAATGACCGGTGTATTTGGCTTGCGTGGCTGAAGAATTTTTCCAATAGCCTAAAAAGAAAACAGGATCGGGCTGACCATGCCGATCGAAACGGTTGACAGCCACTTCGCCCGCTTCGCCAGGCTTGCAAATTTGTCCTTGCTCATTAATCACAGCCACTTGATGACCAGGATAGCCGCGCCCCATGCTGCCGGCTTTAGATGGCCAAAACACTTGGCAATTGCCCACCACATAATTGATCTCTGTTTGGCCAAACATTTCGTTCACCACCACGCCCAACTCATCACGGCAGTAGGCAAACACGGCGTCGCCCACAGCCTCGCCCGCACTCATCAAACCCTTCAATACAATTTTGTAATGCTGACGTGGATGCGCTTGCGCCTTCATCATGGCTTTCAAGGCCGTGGGAAATAAAAAACTGTGCGTGATGCCATGCGTGTGCAAAATTTCAAAAGCAAGTTCGGGGCTGAAGCGACCTTTGAATGCCACAATGGGTCGCCCAAAATAAAGCGATGGCAACAACGCATCCATCAAGCCCCCGGTCCAGGCCCAATCGGCAGGCGACCAAAAAATGGCTTGCGATCCCTTTGGCAACGAGTGCTTTGAAAGATTCACCCCAGGCGATGCATGCGGCTCAAAGCCAAACCAATTTTGACTGCACACGAAGCCCGTTAAATTGCCAATCAAAGCTTGTTGAGGGATGAGTGCGCCTTTCGGATTACCCGTGGTGCCACTGGTGTAAATCAAGATGGCCGGATCTTCTGCTTTAGTTTGCACAGGCCTGAATTTTTTCTGTACCGACAACTTGGATGTTTGGAATTTCAATTCTTTGGGAACATTCAAAACCGATTTCAGCCCATGGCACTCCTTTTTCAAGGCCGTCAAGACAGGTGATGAAAGCTCATCGCAAAGCGCTACAGCAGCACCGCTGTCGTCCAACCTAAATGCCAAAGCTTCAGGCCCGAAGAGCATCGACAAAGGCATGGCCACCGCCCCCATTTGCAAAACAGCGATGTAGGCCACAGCCGTTTCAAACCGCTGCGGCATCACAATGGCAACGCGGTCCCCTTTTTGAACACCCAAGGCCACAAGGTGTGTGCTGAGCAGATTGGCTGCCGATTGCAATTGTGCAAAAGTCCACGCCAGCGGTGCTTGACCACCTGTCTGATGCTCCAAAATAGCAAGCTCATGTTGGTGCTGGGGTGAACGGGCCCAGCGGCCACAACAAACCTCTGCCATGTTGAATTTTGCAGGTACATGCCAAGCAAATTGTTGGTGGACCGTCTCGTAAGCGTCGTTCGGGTGACTGACACGCATTCCCTGTCTCCTTATGATCTTGAAGTATGTACCAAGTTAAACGCCACTCTACTAGCCATTTCGTCCCTTTGCGAGGGCATCAGTACCACGTACGTGAGTGGGGCAACCCCCATTCGAGCTTGCCACCCTTGGTCTTGGCACATGGCTGGATGGATGTGGCGGCCTCATGGCAATTCATGGTGGAGTCCTTGAGCGATGCATTTTTTCAGAGCCGACGCATTTTGGCGGCTGACTGGCGCGGCTATGGACTCACCCAGGGCCCTGCCACCGACAGTTTCTGGCTGCCCGATTACTTAGGCGATTTAGACGCATTGCTCCTTGAGCTGTGCCCCGAACAAAGCATCGATTTGGTGGGCCACAGCATGGGCGGCAATGTGGTCATGATGTACGCAGGCGCTCGCCCCGATCGCATTCGACGTCTGATCAATTTGGAGGGCTTTGGCATGTCAAGCACCCGCCCCTCCCAAGCCCCCGGCCGGTTGGGCCAATGGCTGGACGAGCTTCAGGCCTTCAAAAAAGGCGAGTTGGACCTCAAGCCCTACCCCGACGCAGCAGCTGTCGCCCAAAGACTCATGAAAACCAACAAGCGCTTGTCTCAAGACAAAGCCGACTGGCTTGCACAGCATTGGGCCCAAGCAGACGCACAAGGGCAATGGCGAATTTTGGGAGATTCTGCCCACAAAGTGGTCAACCCCTATCTGTACCGCGTTGATGAAGTGCTTGAAATTTACAAAAGAATCAAAGCACCGACCTTGATGGTCGAAGCCTCAGACGACTCTTTGTCACAATGGTGGAAGGGGAAATTCACATTAGATGAGTTCCATGAACGCCTTAAATCCGTAGCAGATTTGAAAATAGCCACTCTGCAAGATGCGGGGCACATGCTGCACCATGACCAAGCCGAGACATTGGCCCAACTTCTAGAGGACTTTTTGGCCTAATTGGCATCCCAATGGGCCCCTAAGCATGAGAAAATCCCTTCTTTATTAGATTCGGACACCCCATCTCATGGACGCAGAACACATCAATCAAATTGGCGCGAAACTGGCCGACCTGGCCGCCCGCACCGAAGATTTACGGAGGTATCTTTGACTACGATGCCAAATCAGAACGCCTAAGAACCGTCAATGCATCGCTCGAAGATCCCACGGTCTGGAACGACCCGAAGAAAGCGCAAGAATTAGGAAAAGAGAAAAAAGCACTCGATGGCGTGGTGGTCACCCTGAACACCCTCACATCCGAGCTCTCCGACAACAGCGAACTCTTTGCCATGAGCAAAGAAGAAGGCGACGACGCTGGCTTGCTCACCATTGAAGTCGAAGGCAATAAGTTGTCCAGCATTGTGGAACAGCTCGAATTCAGACGCATGTTCAACAATGAAGCCGACTCATGCAATGCCTTCGTCGACATTCAGGCAGGCGCAGGGGGCACCGAAGCTTGCGATTGGGCCAGCATGCTCATGCGTCAGTACTTGAGATATGCTGAGCGCAAAGGTTTCAAAGTCACCGTAGAAGATGAATCGGCCGGCGATATAGCGGGCATCAAAGGCGCAACCCTCAAATTTGAAGGCGACTACGCTTTTGGTTTGATGCGCACTGAAACAGGTGTTCACCGCTTGGTTAGAAAGTCACCATTCGATTCCTCGGGCGGACGCCACACCAGTTTTGCCAGTATTTTTGTGTACCCTGAAGTCGATGACTCTATTGAAATTGACATCAACCCTGCCGACGTTCGCACCGACACCTTTCGAGCCAGTGGCGCAGGCGGGCAGCACATTAACAAAACAGACTCTGCTGTTCGTTTAACGCACATCCCCACTGGCATTGTGGTGCAGTGCCAAGACGGCCGCAGCCAGCACAGTAACCGTGATGTCGCATGGAAACGTTTGCGTTCGCGCTTGTACGATTTCGAAATGCGCAAACGCATGGAAGCCCAACAAAAATTAGAAGACACCAAAACCGATGTGGGTTGGGGTCATCAAATTCGCAGCTATGTGCTCGATCAAAGTCGCATCAAAGATTTACGCACCAACGTTGAAACCTCTAACACTCAAAAAGTATTGGACGGCGACTTGGATGCATTCATTGAAGCCTCGCTCAAACAAGGTGTTTGATAGCGCAGGCCCTGCCAGCGCTTCAACCCAACCCATGGAGATTTTTTGTGATGCTTGAAGAACAATCAAAAACAATTCGGCGTGTTGAATACACTGCGCCTGCGTTTTGGATCGATACCGTTGATCTCACATTTGACTTGGACCCCACTAAAACACGCGTTCTAAACAAGATGCGCATGCGCCGCAACCCCGATGTGGCGGCACAAGCACTGCGATTGGATGGCGAAGATTTGAACTTGGCACGCGTCATGGTCAATGGCGCAGGAACCTCCTTCAAAATGGATGGCCAGCAACTGGTGCTTGAAAATTTGCCCGAAGGCAATGACGCCTTTGATTTGGAAATTTTCACCACTTGCAACCCTTCCAAAAACACACAGCTGTCTGGCTTGTACGTCAGCAATGACTCTTTTTTCACACAATGCGAAGCTGAAGGGTTTCGCCGGATCACTTATTTCCTAGACCGACCCGATGTCATGGCCAGCTACACAGTGACATTGCGTGCCGATGCAAAGCAATATCCCGTGCTTCTGTCCAATGGCAATTTAATGGAACAAGGACTCTTGGAAGAGGGACGCCACTTCGCCAAGTGGACTGATCCGCACAAAAAACCCTGCTACTTGTTTGCTTTGGTGGCTGGCAAATTGGTGGCTCGCGAGCAACGAATTGTTTCTCGCTCAGGCAAAGAACACTTGCTGCAAGTTTTTGTACGGCCTGGCGATTTGGACAAAACCGAACATGCCATGAACTCCCTCATGGCCAGTGTGGTTTGGGATGAAGCTCGCTTCGGTCTGCCTCTTGACCTCGAACGCTTCATGATTGTGGCCACCAGCGACTTCAACATGGGCGCCATGGAAAACAAAGGCCTCAATATTTTCAACACCAAATATGTGTTGGCTAACCCTGCCACAGCAACCGACGCTGACTACGCCAACATTGAGAGCGTTGTGGGCCATGAGTATTTTCACAATTGGACAGGCAATCGAATCACTTGCCAGGATTGGTTCCAACTTTCGCTCAAAGAGGGTTTGACTGTTTTTCGCGACCAAGAGTTCAGCCAAGACATGGCGGGCATTCAAAGTGCACGCGCTGTGAAGCGCATTGAAGATGTGCGTGTGCTTCGTACCGTTCAGTTTCCTGAAGATGCAGGTCCCATGGCACACCCCGTTAGGCCTGATAGCTATGTTGAAATCAACAACTTCTACACCGTCACCATTTACGAAAAAGGCGCTGAAGTCGTTCGCATGATGCAAACTTTGGTCAGCGTACCTGGCGACGAAGAAGGCAAACAAGGGTTTGCCAAGGGCATGACGCTTTACTTCGAACGGCATGACGGTCAAGCTGTAACGTGCGACGATTTTGCACAGGCCATCGCCGATGCCAACCCCAACTCACCTTTGGCGCAACTGCTACCGCAATTTAAACGCTGGTACAGCCAGTCGGGTACGCCTAGGCTGCTTGCAGAAGGTACTTTCGATAGCGACGCCCAAACTTTCACGCTCACTTTGTCGCAGTCTTGTGCCGCCACAGCCGACCAGGCACACAAAGAGCCTTTTGTCATTCCCGTTTCAGTGGGTCTTCTTGATGCAGCGGGCTATCCTATTGCCGTTCAGCTACAAGGCGAAGCTAAGACGCAAAGCCCTCAATTCAGCAAAACTTTGGTTTTGAGTGAAGCGACAAAATCCTTTGTATTTGAAAATGTAGCGTCAGCACCCACCCCTTCCCTATTGCGAAATTTCAGCGCCCCAGTCAACCTTGACTGCGAGCTCACAGAAGAACAATGGCTTACGCTTTTGGCCAATGACCCAGATGCTTTCAATCGATGGGAAGCTGGCCAACGACTGGCTGTTCAAGCTGCTTTGCGTTTTATTCGGGGTCAACACAACCCGAAAACAGAAGCTGTTTTAGGCAGCGATTACCTGCAAGCCATGCGCTTGGTTTTAAACCATCCCGATTTAGATTCCGCCTTCAAAGAGTTGGTCCTCACCCTGCCCTCAGAAACCTACATTTCCGAGCAGCTTGAGTCTGTAGACCCACAACAGGTGCATGCTGTGCGCGAGGCCATGAGGCTTCAGTTGGCCCTGTCTTTACAGGCAGAGTGGCAGGCCTGCTATGAGCTCAATCGAGTCATGGGTGCTTACTCTCCAGATGCCGGCTCGAGCGCCAAACGCGCCTTGTCGGGCATGGCTTTAAGCATGTTGTGTTTGGCAGCCGTGCACGAAGGTACATCCGTTTGGCCCAGCAAAGCCTTGCAAGCTTTCAAAGATGCTCACAATATGACCGACCGATTCAATGCCCTCATTGCATTGGTGATCAGTGGCCATGAATTGGCCACCCAAGCGCTGGCATTGTTCCATGCGTTGTTCAAGAACGAGGCCTTGGTGATTGACAAATGGTTTAGCTTGCAAGCCAGCGCGCCTGATCGCGACGGCCACATTTTGCCCATCGTACGTCAACTCATGCAACACCCCGACTTCAACCTGCGCAATCCCAATCGTGCACGCAGTTTGATCTTCAGTTATTGCAGCGCCAATCCTGGCGGGTTCCACCGAAGCGATGCCGCAGGCTATGTCTATTGGAGTGAGCGTGTCATAGAACTTGATGCCATCAACCCGCAGGTGGCTGCTCGCCTAGCCCGCGCCTTAGATCGCTGGAAAAAATTGGCAGAGCCTTACCGCCAAGCTGCCAAGGCCGCCATCGAACGCGTTGCCGCAAAATCGGACCTTAGCAACGATGTGCGAGAAGTTGTCACGCGCGCTTTGGCCGAATAAACCCGGAGAAACCAATGACCCAGAAAATATCACTGTCTCGCTATTTGGTTGAACAGCAACGCAGCAAGGGGCGCATTCCTGCACAACTTCGCCTCTTGTTGGAAGTGGTTGCGCGCGCCTGCAAAAGCATCAGCCATGCCGTCAACAAGGGCGCTCTGGGGGGCGTTTTAGGCAGCGCTGACATCGAGAACGTCCAAGGTGAAATTCAAAAAAAATTGGACATCATTGCCAACGAAGTTTTGATTGAAGCCAATGAATGGGGTGGGCATTTAGCGGCCATGGCCTCTGAAGAAATGGAATCCATTCACTTGGTGCCCAACCGGTACCCTCAAGGTGAATACCTGTTGTTGTTCGACCCTTTAGACGGTTCTAGCAACATTGACGTCAATGTGAGCATTGGCACCATTTTCAGCGTTCTTCAAAAACCAGAAGGCAGCGAAGGCATCACTGAAGATGAATTTCTGCAAACGGGTAGGCAGCAGGTTGCCGCAGGCTACTGCGTTTACGGCCCACAAACCACACTGGTTCTCACCGTTGGCGATGGCGTGGCTATGTTTACCTTAGACCGAGAGCAAGGCTCTTTTGTTCTCACGCAAGAGAATGTCAAAGTCCCAGAAGACACCCAAGAGTTTGCCATCAACATGAGCAACATGCGCCACTGGGATACCCCCGTCAAACGTTATGTGGACGAGTGCCTGCAAGGCAAAGAAGGTGTGCGCGGCAAAGATTTCAACATGCGCTGGATTGCCAGCATGGTGGCCGATGTGCACCGCATCCTCACACGCGGTGGCGTTTTCATGTACCCCTGGGACAAAAGAGAACCGCACAAAGCAGGCAAGTTGCGTTTGATGTACGAAGCCAATCCCATGAGTTGGTTGATTGAGCAAGCGGGCGGCGCCTCTACCAATGGTCGAGAAAGCATTTTGGACATCCAACCCAAGCAATTGCACGAGCGTGTCAGCGTTATTCTGGGCTCTAAAAATGAAGTGGAACGTGTCACACTTTATCACTTAGAGGCATGAAGTTTTTGGGTGCCGCAAATCAGATTCGATACAAAATGTTGGGACCTGCTCAAATTGAAGTGAACAACAAGTGCATCACATCCGCTTTGATAGACTGATGCTCTAGCGCACCAATTGGCAAGGCGCTTTAATTTGCCTTGCCACCCTTTGCTCGTCACAATGTTGAATAGCTTTGCGCTCTGCAACGGCAGTTAACTTGACATACACAGAACACGCAAAAGCCATTTTGGCGTCGTCTGTTTTGCTGTCAAAGGCAGCAGCGCACTGGCCAAACTTGCCCAAGCTAGGCTTATTGGCTTGCCAACTGAGTTGCAGTGAATTGGGCAACAATTCAGGCGCAATGTGCTTGCGCACGTCTTCTGCAAGGGCCGAAAATGGCAAAAGAATTAAGAAACCGACCCACATCGAAAACAGTTTCAGCCATAAATTTGTAGTCATGGGCTCATGCTACCCAAGGCTTTGAAGGGTGACAAGACCCATCAGCACAAGACTTGATGCGCATCAACCCACAATACCCCGTTTCCGCATTTCACTGATTTGATCTGGAGTGATCCCAAGGTCTAACAGCACTGCGTCTGTATCCTGCCCCAAGCTAGGCGCATTGCGTCGATGCTGTCCAGGTGTTCTGGACAACTTTGGAACCATGCCAGGCACTTTCAAAACGCTGCCGTCGCTCATGCTCACATCGGCCAACATGTCGCGTGCCAAGTAATGTGGGTCGGCCGCAATATCTTCTACGGTGTAAATGCGGCCAGCAGGAACTGCTGCTTGGTCAAGCACAGCAAGCACTTCAGTCACATTATGTTTGGAAGTCCATGCACCAATGGCGACGTCAATTTCTTCAACCCTCTTCACTCGACCCGCATTGTCTGTCAAGGCTGGATCGGCTGCTAAATCATCCCGCCCAATGGCTGCCATCAATCGCTTGAATATGCTGTCGCCGTTTCCTGCAATCAAGGCGCATTTGCCGTCTTTGCAAAGGTAAGCATTGCTGGGGGCAATGCCAGGCAGCGCACTGCCTGCTGGCCCGCGCACTGCGCCAAATGCACTGTATTCAGGCAGCAAACTTTCCATGCAATTGAAAACGGCTTCATACAGCGCCACATCAATGACTTGACCCAGCCCGCTTCTTTGTTTTTCGTGAAGCGCCATCAGAATTCCGATCACGCCATGAAGCGAGGCCAAGGTATCGCCAATGCTCACGCCCACGCGAACCGGCAAACGACCTGGCTCTGCACTGAGGTGCCGCAAACCGCCCATGGCTTCAGCCACAACACCAAATCCAGGCTTGTCTTTGTAAGGGCCGGTTTGACCATAGCCACTGATGCGCAGCATGATCAATCCAGGATTGAGCTCAAGCAAGGCGTCAGGACCCAAGCCCCAAGACTCCATGGCACCTGGCCTGAAATTTTCAATCAGGACATCGGCTTCTTTGACGAGCTTGCGCACGATGGCTTGTGCTTCTGGCTGCCGTAAATCAAGCGCTAAGGAGCGTTTGTTCCGCGATTGAACCTGCCACCACACCGAAGTGCCATCTTTGATGAGACGCCATTGCCGCAAGGGGTCTCCCGCACCTGGCGGTTCAATTTTGATGACCTCAGCACCAAAATCGGCCAAGGTTTTGGCAGCAAAAGGGCCAGCAATAAGTTGACCCAACTCAACCACTTTGAGACCGGCCAACGCCCCTGGGGAATGTTTCAAATCAGTTGTCACTTAAATCGGTTCTTCAATCAAAGGGGCTGAAGCCAAGGGGTCGTTGTTGTGTGGAGAATCTGTTGCATGCGTACCCAGTGCCACAGCCCTGAAAATTTCTCGCAGCATTTTCTTTTCGGGCAGCGTTAAGGCGCGCGTTAAACGATGGCGCATGCGAAGCAAAAGTTGACGATCAACTTCTTGCGGGATACCTCGGCTGATGTGCAAGGCATCGCGCAGTTCTTCTCGCTTATCCTCTGGCTCGTCATCCCACCAAGAAACAATGACTTCCGTGATGGATTCACGAACGACTTCAGGGTCTTCTTGTACCTGAGGTGCCACTTTGCCAACCGAGCCCTGCAGCATTTCCGCAAGAGATTTGGATTGAACAATAATTCGCCGATCCGCTTGGGACAACAAGCGCCCCCAACCTGGATCTGATTGGTGCAATTGCTGCATGTTGCTGGCCGCATCATCTGCCAAGATATGAACCTGCATGCCAGTCAGCTGAGCATCGTCAATGGCTGTTAAAAAACGTTCATCGTCAGTAGCCAGCAACACATGGTCGCAGGCCTTGCTTTCTGCAAGCCGACTCAAATCTTGACCGATTGACTTCAACAGTGAGATGCCACCATCTGAATCGTGCGACAAAACTTTTCGGACAATTTGGCCGTCGACATCCAAAGTTTCATTTTCTTCAGCGTACCAATAAATTCGTTTGATGCTGACATCCAAACCAGCATGCCCCAGGGCACCGGTCAAGAATTGAGCCAAATCGAACCGATTCAGCGCATCTTGTTTGGGTCCAGTTTGGTTGTGTTGTGCAAGCCAAACTAGAAACCTGGCGTCGATCAAAGCAATGCACGAGCCGCCCTGCTGATCGATGGGTTGACGGTGTGCATCCTTGGACGCATGTGAGAAATAATCGCGTTTCATCGCAGCCTTTGAAGTTTTAAGATAATTTAACGAGGCGCCCTTAAATTGGCGCTCCTCGACATAGCGGGTCTGCGAACCCAGACTCTATTTTACGACCCTGAACTTCAAACCCAGATGTTTCAGGCTTTAAACTCAGGGATTATTGATATCCATTCACCTAGATTCACATGTCTCATTACGATATTTACGCCATTGGCAACGCACTTGTCGATTCTGAATACGAAGTTTCAGACGCCCTCCTTCAATCAATGGGCGTTGACAAGCGTCACATGACCCTCATTGACACACCGCGTCGCGCCGAGTTGCTACATCACGTCAAGGCCATCACCCCTCGACAAACTGGCGGAGGTTCTGCCGGCAACACGGTTGTGGCCTTGGCTCAACTCGGCGGCAAGGCTTTTTATTCCTGCAAGGTGGCGCACGATCATTTGGGCGATTTTTACGTCAAAGATTTACAAGCTCGTGGCGTAGAGACCAACCTGAATCACACGCGCGCTTTGGAAGGGCAAACAGGCAGCTGCATGGTTCTGGTCACACCTGACGCCGAACGCAGCATGTGCACCTTCTTGGGCGTTTCAGCCGAATTGGACGACAAGGCCCTGCACCCTCAAGACATTGTCAAATCAAAAATTTATTACATGGAAGGCTACTTGGCCGCCTCGCCAACAGGTTTGAATGCCGCACTCCAAGGCAGAAAAATTGCAAAAGAAGCTGGCGTTGCTTTAGCCCTGACCCTTAGCGATGTCAGCATGATTCAATTTTGCAAAGCTGGGCTGGATGCCATGCTGGGTGATGGTGTCGATTACTTGTTTTGCAACCAAGAAGAAGCGCAAGTTTGGTGTGGCTCTGAAGACTTGAATGTTGTGAAGCAGACATTGCAAAAATTAGCCAAAATGGTTTGTCTCACTCGTGGGCCTCAAGGCTCAGAAATTATCACAGCAGCGCAATCTTGGCACGTACCCGCTGACAAGGTCAAAGCCATTGACACCAATGGCGCAGGCGACATGTTTGCAGGTGCATTCTTGTATGCCATATCACGCGGTTATTCGGCTGACAAAGCAGCCTACCTTGGCAATCACGCAGCCGCTGCCGTGGTCAGTCAACATGGCAATCGCTTAACCCTGGGTCAGCTGAGCACCATCAAAGCTTACGCACTACCACCACTTAAATAATCAGAAAGTTTCGGCCTGGGCCAGGGGCAATGCAGCGGCATCTTTGGCAGCCAGCAAGGGGGCAGTAAAACCCTCTGGCAAAGGCCAATCGATGCCCAATGCAGGATCGCTCCAAAGCAAACTTCGCTCATGTTCTGGGTACCAATAATCGGTGGTCTTGTACAAAAACTCAGCTGTTTTGCTGAGCACCAAGAACCCATGCGCAAAGCCAGGAGGCACCCAAAGCTGAGTGGCTGTTTCTGCGCTCAAATGACACCCCGCCCATTGTCCAAAGGTGGCTGAGCTCTTTCTCAAGTCGACTGCAATGTCAAAAACCTCACCCTGAACGACACGCACCAATTTACCTTGGGCATGCTGAATTTGATAGTGCAGTCCGCGCAACACCCCCTGCGATGAAAGACTTTGGTTGTCTTGTACAAATTCGACCTTCAGGCCCGTTGCGGCCTCAAAATCCCGGGCGTTGTAGCTTTCATAAAAGAAGCCACGAGCGTCACCGAAAACTTTGGGTTGAAGGATCAGTACCTCTGGCAGATTGGTAGGCGTAACGGTGTAGGGCATCAATGAGACTTCAGTAAATTCAGCAAGTATTGACCATAGCTGTTCTTGGCCAAGGGAGTGGCCAGTTTTTCTAACTGTGCTGCATCAATCCACTTTTGTGCGAATGCAATTTCTTCAGGACAGGCCACCATCAAGCCTTGTCTTTTTTGCAAGGTAGCTATGAATCCTGCGGCCTCAAGCAAACTGTCATGCGTCCCAGTGTCAAGCCATGCATAACCTCGGCCCATCATTTCTACGTTCAGCTGTTTCTGCTCTAAGTAACAACGGTTGACGTCGGTGATCTCTAGCTCACCCCGGGCAGAGGGCTTGATGTGAGCGGCGATGTCGCACACTTGTTGGTCGTAAAAATAAAGGCCGGTCACAGCGTAATTGCTTTTGGGCTGTTTGGGCTTTTCTTCAATGCTCAATGCACGCTGCTGATCGTCAAAAGCCACGACACCATAACGCTCGGGGTCGTGCACGTGATAAGCAAAGACGCTGGCACCAGAGGTTTGCGCATCAGCCCTTTGCATGAGCTTGACCAAATCGTGGCCGTAAAAAATGTTGTCGCCCAAGACCAAGGCACTGGGGTGATTGCCCACAAATTCTTTGCCAATGATGAAGGCTTGCGCCAAGCCATCGGGGCTGGGTTGCACCGCATACTGAATGTTCATTCCCCATTGACGGCCATCACCCAACAACTCTGAAAAACGCGGTGTGTCTTGCGGCGTGCTGATCAGCAACACATCTTTGATGCCCGCCAGCATCAGTGTGGTCAAAGGGTAATAGACCATGGGCTTGTCATACACAGGCATCAGTTGCTTAGAGACAGCTTGTGTCACGGGGTACAAGCGAGTCCCGGACCCACCTGCCAAAATAATGCCTTTGCGTGTATTCATATTGCGATTTTGCCACGACTGACCGTCAGATCAAGCCATATGCACTTATGCTTGGTACCTATGTCGTTTAAAGATCTGGGCCTTTCGCCCGAGTTGCTCAAAGCACTCAAACCCAAAACTTTCCCTAGTCCTACCGAGGTTCAACGGGAACTGATTCCCGCTGCACTCAAAGGCCAAGATGCTTGGGTGACCGCACCCACGGGTTCAGGCAAAACTCTGGCCTACGCGCTTCCCTTAATTGAGCATTGGGCGAAATCCATCTCAAATATTGAAGTCCCCGTCATGTCGAAGGCTGGTCATCTCAGAACGACCAAAACCACTCAATCTGTCGTCTTGGTACCCACCCGAGAATTGGCAGTTCAGGTCAGCCAACTGTTCATGAGTTTGGCCGCCCAGTGGGGCCATCTTTGCAAAATCACGGTTGTCTTTGGTGGCGTTTCGATCAACCCCCAAATGATGGGCCTGAGAGGCGGAACAGATATTTTGATTGCCACACCAGGCCGCTTGATTGATCTGATAGAGCACAACGCCCTAAAACTCTCAGGCGTTCAAACCTTGGTTTTGGATGAAGCCGATAAATTGCTAGAACTTGGCTTTCAAGAAGAACTCCAATACATCTTGAACCTGCTTCCGTCCAAGCGGCAAAACTTATTTTTGTCGGCCACCAGACCCCAAAGCATGATGGCTTTGGCCCAGGCCCTGCTGCTGCACCCCCTTGAAATTAACATCGAAGGCGAAGCGCTCCAACCTGCCGAAATTTTGCAGCGAGCCATTTATACCGATATCGCCAAACGCACACAACTGCTAAAACACTTGCTCAAAGAAGAACATTTGAAACAAGTTTTGGTTTTTGTCGCTACTCAACACAGCAGTGAGATGGTGGCCGCCAAATTGCGAGTTGCGGGCATTGCTGCAGAGCCGTTTCATGGGCAACTGAGTCAGGGTAAAAGACAGCAAGTGTTGGCAGACTTCAAAGCTCATCGTGTCAAAGTGGTCCTTGCCACAGATCTGGCTTCGCGCGGGCTAGACATCGAAAAACTACCCGCCGTCATTAATTTCGACTTACCCAGATCGGCAATTGATTACACCCATCGCATCGGCCGTACGGGCCGCGCTGGCGAGGCAGGCTTGGCCATCAGTTTTGTGACGCCTGAATCCTTGAGCCACTGGACATTGATTGAAAAACGCCATGCAGTGAAACTCGAAAGAGTAAACATGGAAGGTTTTGAAGCCACCTCACCAGTTCCAGAAAATGAAACTGGCAATGGCGGCATCAAGGGCAAGCGGCCTAGCAAAAAAGACAAATTACGTCAGTTGGCTGCAGCGGAGAAGCAATTGGCCCCGTGATTGAGTCGACTTAAAAAGGTGCCGCCGATCCGAAGCGACGGTCTCGTTTTGAGAACCACTCCAGGGCCTCACTGAACTGCTTCGCGCTGAAGTCTGGCCACAAGGTGTCTATGAAAAAAAGCTCAGCGTATGCGGCTTGCCAAAGCATGAAATTGCTGACGCGGGACTCGCCGCCCGTTCGAATAAGCAGGTCCATCTCTGGTGCACCTTCTGTGCTGAGAAATGGTGCAAGTTCAGCTTCTGTGAGCTGGTCGATGCTGACGCCAGAATTTGCGCGCTGCCAAGATTGGGCTGCTTGAACAAAATCCCAACGGCCACCATAGTTCGCAGCCACCCTGAGAGTGATCTTGGTGTTGTGTTGTGTTTGTTCTTCAGCGCGAAAGATCAAGTCTTGCAATTCAGGGCTGAATTTAGATTTGTCCCCGACGACTTTCAGACAAACGCCATTGCTTTCCATCTCGTCCACTTCTTTTTGCAGATAACTGGCAAAAAGGCTCATCAAAACGGAAACCTCCTCGGGCGGACGCCTCCAATTTTCGGTGCTGAATGCGAACAGAGTGAGGTGCGCAATGTCACATCTGATACACGATTCCACAACCGCCCTGACACGCTTTGCACCCGAAGCATGCCCCAATGCGGCCGGTAACAGGCGTTTTTTAGCCCATCGGCGATTGCCATCCATGATGATGCCGACGTGCTTTGGTGCGGGATTAGATGACAAATTAATTCGCTTATAAAAACACAAAGTGATTCTATAACTTCATCACTCATTAAAAAGGCCGCAGTAAGCGGCCTTGTGATAAATTTTATTTAACAATTAAGCAATTAAAAATTTTGTACGGTCTTGACCATCAATCCATTTAGGTGCTTTGCCACGACCAGTCCAAGTTTGGCCTGTAGCTGGATCACGGTATTTAGGGGCCACTTTGCCACCTGCAGATTTTCCAGCAGATTTCGCAGCACCCCGGCCAGATGGAAATATATCTTGAACAGTTAATCCAAATTCAGCCACCAATTCACGCGCTTTGCCAACGGCTTCAGACAGTTCTTGCTGGCGTGCAGATGCAATAGCGTGCTCCAATGCTTCACGCTGCTTCAATAATTCTTTGTAAGAGTTAGTCATACTGTTCCTATTAAGATAATAAACTTGTCTAAATAACAAGATTCCGAAGAATATCAGGATTCTAATTCAAATAAATTACATTAAGTATTTATAAAATCTATAAATTCAATAATTAATTGATAAATTTAGCATTTATCTTGTCTATTCGACGACCCTCAAGAGATAAAACCACAAAATACCAATCTCCACTTTGAACAATATCACCCACTTCAGGCAAATAACCCAATTCAGACACAATAAATCCACCTAGAGTATTGAATAATCCCCTTTCTTCTCCATTCAATTGCTTAATATCAAGCCTCGATTTAAGCTCATTGATGGGCATTAAGCCGTCCAGTTCCCAAGTGCCATCTGCTTGAGAAGAGGCCCATGCATCTTCAACCGTTAATGGGCGCAACTCGCCGGTAATGGCTTCCAGTAAATCTCTGGGGGTTAATAAGCCCTGAACTACGCCATATTCATCCACCACGAAGACCATTCGGCCGGATTTATCGCGAAGTTGCTCCAAAAGGGTCATGCCACTCAAGGTTTCAGGCACAAATGTGGCGGGAAGGGCATAGGTTTCAACGGGTGCATCGTCAGCATTAGACAAAGATACCAAACGCGCGAGGCTAACCACCCCAATCACATCGTCCAAATTGCCGCGGCAAACGGGGTACCAAGAATGCCCATCAACACCCTCATTCAGTCCCGCCTGTGTCAAACACTCAGAACGCGTCATACCGCCTTCAAACCACTGGATATCAAGGCGTGGCACCATCAAGGAAGTCAGGGGCCGATCGTCCAAATGAAAAACATTTCTCACCATTTGATGCTCATGTTCTTCGATCAATCCAGCATCCACGCCCTCTTCCAAGCTGGCTGTAATTTCCTCTTCAGTCACGGCACGATTGCCACGGGTATCAATGCGCAGCAGTTTTAAAACAGCATGGGTTGTGATGGACAGCAAACCGACAAAAGGCCTGGCCGCACTGGCCAGCCAAGCCATTGGCCTAGAAACAAGTCTTGCTACGGGTTCTGGATAAAGTTGGCCAATTCTTTTTGGCACAAGTTCACCAAAAATAATTGTTGTGAAGGTAATGGCGGCCACAACCAGTGAGGTGGCGGCGAAGCTTGCAGCGGAGTCCGAGAGGCCCCAACTGATGAGCCAAAGTCCTACATCACCACTGAATGCGGCCTCTCCCACAATGCCATTCATGACACCAATCGAAGTAATGCCCACTTGCACCGTAGACAAGAACTGTGTGGGGTTTTCAAGTAATTTAATGGCTGCGGTTGCGCCTTTGTCCCCCGCTTCTTCCATGGCAGCCAGCCTTGCCTTGCGGCTAGAAGCCAATGCCAATTCGGACATGGCAAACACGCCATTCACCAAAGTTAAAAACACAATCAGTAAGAAATCCATCCCCCCATTGTGCCAAGGCCTGAAGACGATTGAAATACCCGCCTTGCAATGGGCCCAAATAAGGCAAAAAACATCCACAATTGGGTTTTGTTGAGATTTTGGAAGTCAATGTCTGTTTATTGGGTAGGCGATCTGCAAGGCTGTGACGAGCCACTGGGTCAATTGTTAGACCAAGTTGGTTTTTCAACCAGTCGCGACCGTTTGTTTGTGCTGGGCGATTTGGTCAACCGGGGGCCCTCCTCCTTGGCAGTCCTGCGGCGCTTGTCCAAAATGGGAAGCAGTGTTGAATGCGTTTTAGGCAACCATGATCTGCATCTACTGGCCCTTGCAGCAGGTGCACGACAACCCAGCCGAACCGACACGCTCCAAGATGTCTTGGAAGCCACCGACAGGCGCGCATTGCTCGATTGGCTTCAAAACCAAGCCATTGCACTTTACAAAGAAGATGTGCTGATGGTTCATGCGGGCGTGCTGCCTCAGTGGTCGCTCAGCACCACTTTAGAGCTGGCACATGAAATTGAAGACGTTTTGCGCGGGCCCGATGCTGCAGAATTTTTCATGAACATGTACGGCAATGAACCTGCCCAATGGCACCCCAGCTTGAAGGGTTTGGACAGACTGCGTTGCGCCCTCAATGCCTTTACCCGACTGCGCTTTTGCTCTGCTACTGGCCATATGGACTTTAAGGTTAAGGAAAACAGCGCCAAAGCACCCGAAGGCTATATGCCATGGTTCGAAGTTCCCCATCGCCAAACCATTGGCACACGGATCGCATTTGGACATTGGTCCACCCTCGGCGCCGTCAATCAAAAAGACATATGGGCCATGGACACAGGCTGTGTTTGGGGCGGCTGTCTCACGGCCATTCAACGCGATCAGATTGACCTGACACCTCGCAAAATCGAAATCAAATGTCCACCTTACCAAACACCTTTTTAAAGCTGAGACGTCCCACATGGTTTGCTCTTTGACATGAAACACGCCTTGGGCTTTGACCCTCGCGAAATTCCTTGGACGCTCCAACATCAAGATTGGCCGGCACTGCCGCCCTCGTCATTGAACGCTGAACGTCTAAAGTGGATTTTTAAAAACCCACCAGACTGGACCCCTGAGCTAAAACGCGAGCCTTTAATTGGCCAGCGCGCCCCACAAGCAGCTGCCGTCTTGATGCCCATTGTGATGAGGGGCGAGAATGGGCAAGACCCTCATCTCTTGCTGACGCAAAGAACCCAGCACATGTCTTCACATCCGGGACAAATTGCATTCCCAGGTGGCAAGGTAGACCCACAGGACGCGACAGTAGAGCACGCTGCACTTCGCGAAGCGCATGAGGAAGTGGGGCTTGAATCTGAATTTGTAGAGATTTTGGGTCAGCTACCAAGTTACATCACTGGCACCTCATTTCATATTACACCTGTGGTGGCCTTGGTCTCACCCCATCACACCATCACAACCAATGTCAATGAGGTTGAATTTGCATTTGAGGTGCCCTTGTCCTTTCTCATGAATCCACAAAACCACCGCCTGCATGAATGGGACAGAGATGGCGTTGTGAGACGTTGGTACTCCATGCCTTATCCAGCGATATCACCCAACCAGGCCCCCCTTCAAGCAGACTATTTCATCTGGGGAGCCACCGCAGGGATGATTCGCAATTTTTATCGTTTTTTATTGGCCGCGAATTCTTTATGATGCAGGTATGAGCTTTTTCTCTATTTTTTTGGCACTGGTCATTGAACAAGCACGGCCTTTGGGCTCGTCGCATTTTTTGCATCAGTGGTTAAGGCGATGGGCAGACTGGGTTGCATCCCATGTTGACGGCGGAACACGCTCACAAGCATGGCTCGCTTGGGGCTTGCTGATTGGCGTACCCGCATGTCTTGCCGTACTCATTCATTGGTGTTTGGCTTTTTTCCTAGGCTGGTTCTTTGCAGTGGTTTGGAATGTGGGTTTGCTTTATGTCACCCTTGGATTCAGGCAATTCAGCCATCACTTCACGGGTATTCGCGATGCACTGAACGACGGCGATGAGCCATTGGCTCGCCAGTTGTTGGCCAAGTGGCAGCAAATAGAAATCAATGACTTACCCCGTAACGAAATTGTTCGCCATGTCATTGAACACTCTGTTTTGTCTGCGCATCGACACGTTTTCGGTGTCTTCTTCAGTTACGCATTGCTTTCCATCGTTGGCCTCGGACCGGTGGGCGCAGTGGTCTACAGAATTGCTGAGTTTGCAAAACGTTATTGGTCGCAAGCACCGTCTGTGTCAGCCATAACAGCAACGATGCCCACTCAACAAGACAACGCAAACTGGCACAGCGATTCTTTAAAAATGGTCGCCACCGAATCTTGGCACGCTATTGATTGGCTCCCCGCCAGAGCAACGGCCATGGGCTTCGCCATCATGGGCAGTTTCGAAGATGCAATGGACGGCTGGCGACACCACGCCGAAAAGTTTCCAGATGACAACGATGGCGTTATCTTGGCCGCTACAGCCGGCGCTATCAATGTTCAATTGGGTGGTGCTGCACTTCAGCCCGATTTACCCGGCAGCAGCAGCACCCCTGGACGCCCACCCGAATTGGCCCACTTTGCGCAGGTCGTGGGCCTTGTGTGGCGCACGGTTGTGATGTGGCTGGTGTTGGTTGCGCTGCTTTCTTTGGCAAATCTTGTAGGCTAAGCGCCATTTAAAGCTACTGGCCCATGGACGGCCTAGGACCAACGTTGCTGCCCTAACTCCTCAAACAGCTGGGCATAAATTCTGTGCCGTCTTGGACTCACTTCTGTGGCTAGCAAATCGATAGACTCTACTTTTTGCAAAGCAGACAAGACCCCACAGCCAGGCTCATGCAAATGGGTGCAGTTGTAAAACTTGCAATTGGGCACATGCTGCTTCAAATCGGGCATGCAAGCGGCCAATTGATTTTGCGGAATGTGCTGAAGGCCAAACTCCTGAAAACCCGGTGAATCGATGATGGCGGTACCCGGCATTGCCAACTCTGAAAGGTCGGGTCGGTTGCCAACCCAATAGAGCGACGTGCTTGTGGTGGTGTGTTTGCCCGAGTTCAAAGCCTGAGAGATCTCGCCTGTCAAGGCACGAGCATTGGGAACCAGTGCATTGACCAAGGTACTTTTTCCAGCGCCAGAGGGGCCCAGAATCAAGGTCGTCTTTCCCTCCATTTGAGACCTTAGCTCACTCAAGGAAGTGTTGGCGTCTTGTAGACTTTTTAATTCTAGAGGCAACACCGTATAGCCCATGTGTTGATAAGCAGCCAGTCGATGCCAAGCCATCTGAAAAGCCTCCCCCAGATCGCTCTTGTTCAACACAATAAGAGGTTTGATGTGCTCCGCTTCTGCCGCAATCAGTGCGCGAGACAATTGCGTTTCTGAAAACTCAGGTTCTGCCGCCAACAAGATCAACACCTGATCTAGATTGGCTGCAAATGATTTGGTGCGAACTTCATCTCGCCTGTAAAAAAGATTTTTTCTTGTCAGCACACTTTCAATCGTGCCTTCGTCGGCAGCGGCTTGCCACCTCACACGATCGCCCACCACGGACTGACTCTTCTTACCCCGAGGATGGCAAATGATGCGCGATCCATCATCCAACTCAACCACACAATGTCTGCCATGCGTAGCCACCACCAAGCCTGTGTTCATGGCCTCTTGCGAAGAGGTGACCAAGGCCTGTGCAGCCTTGGTCTTGGTGTGTGTGCGCTGGTTAAGCTTGCGCATGCTGCATGCGTGCTAAGCGCAAACTGGCAGGAGGATGCGAATAGTAAAACTTCACATACAAAGGATCGGGCGTGAGGGTTGACGCATTGTCTTGGTACAACTTCAACAAGGCATTGCCAAGGTCAGCCACAGGCGTTTGCGACACAGCATAGGCGTCCGCTTCGTACTCTTGGACCCTTGAGCGCCAAGAAGAAATGGGCGCCAACAAAAAGGTGAACACTGGCACAACCAGCATGAACAACAACAGTGCAACAGCCTCGTTGCCACTGGTCAAACTTGGGGTGACGCCCAAGCCTGTGTAAAACCAAATTTGCTGTGATGCGAAGCCCAACACGGCCAGACCCAGCAAACTCATTGCAAAACTGCTGAGCATCATTTTGAAGATATGTCGATGTTTGAAATGACCCAACTCATGCGCCAGCACCGCCTCCATTTCAGAAGGCGTGAGTTGCTTCAGCAAGGTGTCAAAAAATACCACGCGCTTGCTAGCGCCAAAGCCTGTGAAAAACGCATTGGAATGTGCCGATCTTTTGCTGCCATCCATCACAAAGAAACCCTTGGCTGTGAAACCAGCACGCTGCATCAGTCCATTGACTCGGTCCTTCAAGGCTTCATCCTCTAGTGGCGTGAATTGATTGAACAGGGGCATGATGACATTGGGAGCAATGGCCATCAAAAACAATTGCCAAAACACCAAGGCGCACCAAGTCCAGAACCACCAGTAAGCGCCGCCCACATTCATCAACCACAGCACCAAAGCAATGAGAGGAACGCCCAAGACCAAACCCAAAGCAAGGCCCTTGGCAGCGTCACTCAACCACAATTTCCAAGTCATTTTGTTAAAACCAAACTTTTGTTCCAACACAAAAGTTTGATAAAGCGACAAAGGCAAATCGATCAGGCCACCTACCAAGGCAAACGACAACACCAGAACCACTTGCTGCCAAAGCCCAGGCGCCATGAATTCCAGAATGAAGTTATTCAAGGCGCTCAAACCGCCCATCAGGGTCCAAGCAATGAGAACAGCGGCATCGATCCCTATGTCAATTTGCGAGACTTTGGCTTTGGCCAAGGTGTAATCTGCGGCTTTCTGGTGATCAGTCAATGAAATTTGGCTTGCAAAAGCGGCTGGCACCTCACCACGATGGTGTGACACATGCCGCACTTGCCTGGCATTCAGCCAAAGCTTCAATAAAACGTTGGTCAGCAAAGCGCCCACCAGAAAATAAGTCAGGATCAAAGTCGCATTCATAGCCCGAAGTGTAGATCAGCCAACATCAGCGACAATCTGAAGCTTTGGAAAAAGCCCCTTTTTGACATGACAGCTCCTTCTTCAAACATCCCCGCCAATCAGTCCCAAGCGGAAGCGACCTTGGCCAAGTCAGACGACAACTTGGTTTGGATCGATTGCGAAATGACGGGCCTTGATCCTGAAAAGGAGCGTCTGCTTGAAATTGCGGTCGTTGTGACAGGCCCCCATTTGACACCCCGAATAGAAGGTCCAGTGTGCGTTATCCATCAGAGCGACGAGCTGCTCGACAAGATGGATGCCTGGAACAAAGGAACCCATGGCAGGAGCGGCTTGATTGACAAAGTTAAAGCCTCCGCCACCTCAGAGAAGGATGCAGAGGAAGCAATTTTGACTTTCATCAAGAAGTATGTGTCCAAAAATGCTTCACCACTTTGCGGCAACACCATCAGCCAAGACCGCCGATTTTTAGTCAAGTTCATGCCCAAATTAGAGGCGTACCTTCACTATCGGAATCTAGACGTCAGCACGCTGAAGGAGCTTTCCAAGCGTTGGAAACCCGAGGTTTTCAACAACTTCAAAAAACAACAAAAGCACACAGCACTGGCGGATGTGCACGAATCCATCGAAGAATTGGCCCACTACAGAGAGCATTTCATTCGCCTTTGACCCTTGTTTGAATTGATTTCAGGGAAAACCCGCGCAACTTAAAAAAATGTGCAATAATCCGCGGCTGTGTTGCAAACTGGCCTTGTGCCGCAATACTTGTGCATCACCCTTCACGCCTTTGACTCACTGATAAGAGTCACTCGACTGGAAAAGATGGGCCCGACATCATGTCAAACCCACTCTCTTCAAACAGCACCGAGCTCCGTTTGATGGTTGATGTTTTTTAACCATGAACGGCGCTCCCGCAAATCTTGCGGACGTCCGTGCGAGAAAAAATATGACTGACGCTTTTGAAGTGCAGGCCGACTTGTCGCCTGCGCAATCCTCTACGAACGAAACTTTCGTGACCGAAACATTGGCGCTTGATGCAGCCGATGTCAACGACAACGAAGCAATCGATGCCGAAATCACTCCCGAGCAACCCAATGGCTTCGTGCTGTTGGGCTTGGCACCTGAATTGGTTCAAGCGGTGGCCGACCTAGGCTACACACAGCCCACTTCAGTCCAACTCAAAGCCATTCCATTGGCATTGCCTAAGGAAACATTAGGCCAAGCCAACCGCTACATCGACCTGATGGTTTCAAGCCAAACAGGCAGCGGTAAAACAGCTGCCTTCTTGTTGCCAGTGTTGCACACCTTGCTACAAGAAATGGCCGCTGAAGAAGAGGCCGAGCGCGCAGCATTTGCACAAGCCTGCTCTGACGCTGCCGCCAATGGCGAGCCAGTGCCCAAGCGCCCCAAGCGCAAAGACCCCACCAACTCACGCAACTTCAAAGCACCCACACCTGGCGCCCTGATTGTTTGCCCTACCCGTGAATTGGCCCAACAAGTGGCACACGATGCCATCGATTTGGTCAAGCATTGCCGCGGCCTGCGCGTGGCCAACATTGTGGGCGGTATGCCTTACCAGTTGCAAATTGCCAAACTTCAAAATGCCAACTTGGTGGTGGCCACACCGGGCCGTTTGCTCGACTTGCAACGCTCTATGCAAATCAAACTAGACAAGGTCAAATTCTTAGTGGTTGACGAAGCCGACCGCATGTTGGACCTGGGCTTCTCTGACGACCTGGCCGACATCAACCAACTCACCAGCCAACGCCAGCAAACCATGATGTTCAGCGCCACTTTTGCGCCGCGCATTCAGCAGTTGGCCATGCGCGTCATGCACGACGGCGGTTCATCGGTTCAAAAAATCCAAATCGATTCACCCCAAGAAAAGCACAGCAATATCAAACAAGTTTTGTTCTGGGCCGACAACGCGCAACACAAACGCAAGTTGCTTGACCATTGGTTGCGTGATGCCTCCATCAACCAAGCCATTGTGTTTGCCAGCACCCAAATTGAGTGCGATGGATTGGCTGCTGACCTGCAACAAGATGGCTTTGATGCCGTCGCTTTGCACGGCGCCTTGAGCCAAGGTTTGCGCAATCGCCGCCTGATGGCTTTGCGCAACGGTCAAGTTCAAATTTTGGTCGCCACCGATGTAGCAGCCCGCGGCATTGACGTGCCCACCATCACGCACGTGTTCAACTTTGGTTTGCCTATGAAAGCCGAAGACTACACACACCGCATTGGTCGTACAGGCCGTGCCGGTCGCGATGGTCTGGCCATCACCTTTGCCGAAATTCGCGATCGTCGCAAAATTTTGGACATTGAGGCTTACAGCCGTCAACCGTTCAAAGCTGAAGTGATTCCAGGCATGGAACCCAAACAAAACTTCCCTGAAAGTCGTCCAGGCGGCCGAGGCGGCAATGACCGCGGTGGCCGTGGTCGCCCATTTGGTGGCGGCGGTGGTGGCGGCTTTGGTGGCAATCGCGGTGGTGATCGTTTTGAATCTCGTGGCGCACCTCGCTTTGAAGGCAACCGAGGTGGTGACCGCTTCGAAGGCCGTGGCGATCGTTTTGAAAACCGTGGCGCACCTGCTCCTCGCTTTGAAGGACGCCCTGAAGGTCGCGGCGATTTCCGTCCAGAAGCTCGCCCAGAAGGTCGTTTTGAGCCACGGGGCGATTTCCGCGGCGAACAACGCAGTTTCGCACCTCGCGGTGGTGAAGCCCGCTTTGAGCCACGTGGCGATCAACGCCCCGACAATCGCGGCGGCGACCGCTCCGACTCACGCGACAGCCGTGCCCCACGCGCACCAAGCCGTGACAATGCGCGCGGCGGTGCCAGCGATCGTCCTGCACGCGGCCCCAAAGTCATGGGTGCTGGCAACTTCAAGCCACACAATGCCGGTGGTCATGCTGCACCCAAGCGCACTGGCGCTAAAGTGTTGAAAATCACACGCGGTTAATTCTTGCACCCAACGCCCCTGCTAAACAGGGGCGTAAAAAAACCGCCTAGGCGAAAGCCTTGGCGGTTTTTTAACAGCTGCCCCAGAAGAGCCGATTGGGTTAGATTACGCTGCAACTGCTGCTGTTTTAACAGCGCGTTGTGGCAACTTTTCTTTGATACGCGCAGACTTGCCGCTGCGATCACGCAAATAGTACAACTTGGCGCGGCGAACATCGCCACGGCGTTTAACTTCAATGTTGGCAATCAGGGGGCTGTATGTTTGGAACGTACGCTCCACGCCTTCACCACTTGAAATTTTGCGAACAGTGAAACCACTGTTCAAGCCGCGATTGCGCTTGGCAATCACGACACCTTCATAAGCCTGAACACGCTTGCGTGTACCTTCAACCACATTGACGCTAACGATCACGGTGTCACCAGGCATGAAGTCAGGAATGGTTTTACCCAAACGGGCAATTTCTTCCATCTCGAGAGTTTGAATCAAATTCATTGTGAGCTCTTTCGTCTATCGATCTTGCACAACGCTACGCTAAAGGCAGTTTCTATGCTGATTGCAATTGGCCATAAAAGCCAAATTCAAGCGCAACAACTGCGGCGGGCAGAGGATCGAAAAGCCTTTGATTATATCTTTCTTTTTGAGCCATTTGAAGCCCCTCTCACTCGAGGGCAAGCAAGTTAATTCGATTTGGAAGCAACCAAACCAGAGGCACCTAAACTAAATAAAAAGTTTTCATCTTGGGTACTCAATTTACCAGCCAGCCTAGCACCCACAATCAAATCGGGTCTGTATTTTTGGGTTAACACCAAACTTTGTTGGCGTCGCCACTTGGTAATTTCAGCGTGATGCCCCGACATCAACACATGGGGAACCGTGATGTCCTTCCACACTTCGGGGCGCGTGAAATGTCCACAATCCAACAAGCCATCCAGCGCGGGGTTAAAGCTGTCCATTTGATGACTGCCCTCGTCATTGAGCACGCCAGGCTGTAAGCGCGCGACAGCATCCAAGAGAGCGATGGCTGCAATCTCGCCGCCCGACAACACAAAGTCACCCAAACTGACTTGAACATCGACATGTGCATCAATGAAGCGCTGATCCAATCCTTCATACCGGCCGCAAATTAAGATGGCCCCATCACTTTGGGACCACTCTTCAACACCAGCATGGTTCAGTGGCTGGCCAATAGGTGAAAACAAGACCACCGGCACAGGTTTTTCAGAAGGGTTCTTGAGCGCCCTGTCATGGCGAATGGCAAGCAAACATTTTTCGAGCGGCTCAGCCAACATGACCATGCCTGGGCCGCCGCCAAAAGGGCGATCGTCCACACGGCGGTAAGTGCCATCGGCGTAATCACGGAGTTGCCAAAGTTTCAGTTCGACGGCGCCCGTTTCAAAGGCACGACGGTTGATGCCTGCGCTTAAAAAAGGTGCGAAAAGTTCAGGGAATAGGGTGATAACGTCAAAGCGCATGACTTGCCCTTACCTGCTCAATAGTCCAACTGCCAATCAACGGTGATCAAACGTCCGGGCAGATCCACGTTGTCTACAAAGGCCGCAACAAAAGGGATCATGCGCTCTACAGCAGGCTTGCCCTCTTCGTCAGAAGCCAGCGCCAAAACCAAAACTGTTTGAGGACCGGTGGACATCAGGTCTTTCACTTGACCCAGCGCAACACCTTCTCTGTTGACCACATCCAGCCCAAGCAAGTCGACCCAATAGTATTCATCGGTGCCCGCCGTTGGAAAACTAGATCGCGGCACAAAAATGCGAGCACCTTTCAGCGCTTCGGCTTGGTTTCTATCGGCCACATCCAATGAGCTCGCCACCACGGTGTCGGCATGTTCCTTGGCTTCTTGAATCTTCAGCAGTACGGGTTGAGCGGCTCTTGCAGAATTGACTGCAGCTGCCTTTTGGCTGGGTGACTTGTTGCCGCCTACATTTCGGTCGGAGGGCAACAAATACCATCGCTTAGATGAAAAAAGCGCCTCGGGCGAGGCGCTGTGGGGCAAGACTTTGAACCAGCCTTTGATGCCCCAAGCATCTGCAATGCGCCCCACTTCGATGGCGTCTGCCGGCATTTCGGCAGACTCTAAATGGGGTAGCACTACAAAGCCTTTGGCGTTGCCAAAAACCGATTAAGCGGCCTTAGCGGCAGCTTGTTTGACCAAACGCTGAACGGTAGGAGACACTTGAGCGCCAACGCCGGTCCAGTAAGTCAAACGATCTTGCACGACGCGCAGGCCTTCTTCTGTATCCTTGGCGATTGGATTGTAAAAACCAATGCGCTCAATGAAACGGCCATCGCGGCGAACACGTTTGTCGGCCACAACAATGTTGAAAAATGGACGGGCTTTAGAACCGCCACGAGAAAGACGAATGACAACCATGATTTATCCTAGGGTGGTGTTGGGAAGGCAAAAACTGCCATCCCACAAATTCTTCCAGCGTTTGAGACACGCAACTGGCCACCCGGCCAGTGACACACTGAAAAGCCACCGATTATAACCCGGAGTTTAAGAATGCCAACCATTCGACCTAGCCAAGCCTCTGACATGGCCACCATCACGGCCATTTACCAATACCACGTCCTAAACGGCACTGGCACTTTTGAAATCGACCCCCCGAATCTGACGGAAATGACCGCCCGCAGAGAGGACGTCTTGAGCAAAGGCCTGCCCTATCTGACGCTGGAGGAAAACGGTGAAGTGCTGGGGTTTGCCTACTGCAATTGGTTCAAACCTCGCCCAGCCTATCGATTTTCAGCCGAAGACTCCATTTATTTGGCCGCCAACACAGCGGGCAAGGGTTGGGGTCGCATGCTGCTGGCCGAATTGTGCCAAGCCGCAGAAAAAAATGGCATCCGCAAGCTAATCGCCGTGATCGGTGACTCAGGCAATGCGGGCTCGATTGGTGTTCACAAGTCGGTGGGCTTTGAACATGTGGGCATTGTCTCGGGTTGCGGTTGGAAATTCAATCGCTGGCTAGACATCGTCATGATGGAAAAGGCTTTAGGCAATGGGCAAAGCCGTTCTCCTGAATAATGCAACTCATGAAAAACAAAACATTTGCAGTTTGGCTCACCTTCTTTGGCGGCCCACTAGGCCTTCACCGCTTTTACCTGAAAGGCTTTACCGATCCATTGGGTTGGTTGCTCCCCGTGCCCACCGCCTTAGGATGGTATGGCGTTCAGCGCGCTTTAGAGTTGGGTCAAGACGATGTCACAAGCTGGGCACTCATTCCCTTGCTGGGGTTCACCATTGCCAGCTGTGCATTGAACGCCATTATTTATGGGCTGATGTCCAAGGAGCAATGGAATTTGAAGTTCAATCAAGACGCCGAAAGCCCTTACGGTCAAACCAATTGGCTGACAATCTTCGGGCTTGCAACATCACTGCTTCTGGGAACCACCGTCTTGATGGCCAGCATCGTGTTCAGTTTTCAGCGCTACTTTGAGAACCAGATTGAACAAGCCAAGGCCATTAGCCAAGTACCCGAAGTCACCAAGAAGCCTTAAGACCTAGCAAGATACCTTGCAGGGGGCCTTGTTAAGCCAAAAACAAGCCTGTTTTGATGATCAATTAGAGACGGGTGACAACTTGAGACTGAACATTGCGAAGTTCATCCTTTGTCACCAAGCCTGGTGCCAATTCGCTCAGAGGCAATAAGACAAAAGCCCGTTCACGCATCCGAGGGTGTGGCACCTGAAGTGCAGGACTCTGAATGTTGCCTTCGCCATAAAGCAACAAGTCTATGTCCAGCGTGCGGGGCGCATTGCGGTAGGGGCGCTCGCGGCCTGCGAGATTTTCTTCGCTCTGAAAAGCACGCAATAATTCAATGGCATTCAATCGAGTTTGAAGGTGCACCACAGCGTTGATGTAGTCTGGTCCGTCAGCTTGAAAAGGCGCTGACTTGTAAAAAGAAGAACGGCTGACAAGCAGTGTCTCTGGTAACCTCCCTAGAGCCAAAATTGCAGAGTCAATAGATTGACTCGCATGACCTAAGTTAGCGCCTAAACCTGCATAAACATTGACAAGTTCACGCACCATCAATCAGGTTCAGCAGAATTGGACTCGGGCTTTTTTCTTCTGGGTGCACGGCGACTTTTAACAGCGCCAGATGTTGGCCCTGTAGATTTTTCGGACTTGGCCAGTTGTATGAGATCTTCTCTGGCCGCATCGTTAGCCATGCTGAATTCTTGCCACCAATCTGCCAACGCCAATTCAACTTCAGAGACCTCAGCACGAAGTCTTAGAAAATCGAAACCGGCCCGAAAACGCGCTTGCTCTACCAAACTGAATGCGGTGCTACCAATGCGCTTGTCAAAACGAGGTTGCATCATCCAAATTTCACGCATGTCAGCGGCCAACTTACCGCGGCCCGATACATCGCCGATGCGGGCTTCAAAAACCTCATCGATCGATTCTTGCAAAGCAGGAAAGGGTGGCACACGGTTGGCCAAGCGCTGATCCCAGCCCAACTTCACATCGGCCCACAGCACACACGCCAATAAGAAACTAGGTGCTACCGGCTTACCCTCACCGACCCTTCGATCGGTATCGATCAAAGCGGCCTTGACGAAAGGCGAATCAGCGCGCTCCACCACCACATCGAGCAGTGGGTAAATGCCCTTTTGCAGCCCGAGTTTTTGAAGTTGCTCAATCGAGGCCAAGGCGTGGCCCGTTTGAAGCAACTTCAGCATCTCATCGAACAAGCGACTTTGAGGCACATCTGCCAATAAACCCAGCATGGAGGCCAAGGGTTTTGCTGTTTTGGTTTCAAGCTTGAAACCCAATTGACTGAGTTTGGCAGCAAACCTGACCGCACGAATGATGCGAACTGGATCTTCGCGATACCGCGCAACAGGATCGCCAATCATGCGCAAGACTTTTTTATTCGAATCCTGCATGCCACCGTGATAATCCACCAGGTATTGTGATTCTGGGTCGTAGTACATGGCGTTGACTGTGAAGTCGCGGCGAGTTGCGTCTTCATCTTGAGGTCCCCATACGTTGTCGCGCAGAACACGTCCACTTGAATCAACGGCGTGCTTCATGCCAGCCAATTCAGACTTGCTGGTTCGCTCATTTCCCTTCACCTGCTCGGCAGCGCGATTGTCCAAATGTGCTCGGAAAGTTGAAACTTCAATGACCTCGTGTTCGCGGCCTCTGCCATACACCACGTGAACAATGCGAAAACGACGGCCAATGATGAAAGCTCTTCTGAACAAAGCCTTCACTTCCTCTGGTGTTGCATCTGTTGCAACGTCAAAATCTTTGGGGCGCAAACCTATCAACAAATCGCGCACAGCACCGCCCACCACATAAGCTTCATACCCAGCATCTTGCAAAGTACGAACCACACTCAGTGCGCGGTCGTCGACCAAGCTCGGATCGATGCCATGAACAGAAGCAGGAATTTCGACACGCTTGCCAAAGTCAGTCGCGGCGTGACCAGTGCTCGGCTTACCGAGCATTTTTTGAATGAATTTTTTAATCATGAGAAGAGTTGAAGTATGCGCCACCCTCGATCGGTCGCAAGTTGACGCAAACGCGTATCTGGATTCACAGCCACAGGAATTTGAGCCTGTTGTAGCAAAGGCAAGTCATTGATTGAATCCGAATAAAAAGTAATCTGCACGTCTTGCCAATTTTTTTGATGCGCGCTTAACCATTGCTCGACTCTGAGCACCTTGCCTTCTTTGAAAGACGGTACGCCAGAAATTTCTCCCGTGATCCAACCCTCAGAGTCTCGTGCCAATTCAACTGCAATCAGTTCTTGGACTCCAAAAGCTTGCGCAATAGGACGAGTCACAAACTCATTGGTTGCCGTCACAATCATGACGTGATCACCTGCGGCTTGATGCGCTTTGACCAACTCAAGTGCCTGCGGTTTGATCTGCGGCAGTATGGTTTCTTTCATGAATTGTTCATGGGCTTTGGCCGCTTCTTCTGCCCCCCTCAACCTCACAGCCTCCGTGGCAAAACGAACATAATCGTGAATGTCCAAAGCACCCGCGAGGTAATCGGCATAAAACTGATCATTTTTAGCCTTGAATGCAACAGGATCATTCCAGCCAATTCGATTTGTAAATTCACCCCAAGCGTAGTCAGAGTCAATCGGCAACAAGGTGTTGTCTAGGTCAAACAGCGCCAAGTTCATGTGTTCTCCAACATGGACTTGATCAACGGAATGGTGATGGCTCTTTGCGTTTGAAGCGCAAATTGATCAAGATGATCAAGAAGCGTCATCAAACTGCTCAAGTCGCGGGTAAACCGACTGAGCATGTAACTCATCACTTCGTCGCTCAAAAAGAGTCCTCGGGAGTCTGCTTCTTGCCGCAATACCGCTCGCCGCTCCGTATCACTCAAAACTTGAAGGGCATACACATGCCCCCAACCCAATCTAGAACGCAAGTCATCGCGCAGCTTCAAATCTGCAGGCGGAAACATGCCCGCAGCTAACACCCATCGAGGCGAGCCAGATTTAGGCGTGAGCGCATTGACAAACCAATTGAAGGCGACTTGTTGTTGCTCTAGGTTGTACAAATGAACATCGTCCATCATGACGGCACCCCATGACTCTTCAAACACAAGGCGATCTTGCTGTTGGGCATCTAGGCAACCCACCGAGACACCCTTCTCCAGCAATGCCGAATGAACCGCTTGAAGCAAGTGTGATTTACCAGAACCACTTTCGCCCCAAAGATAGGTGGGGACAGGGCTTGGCATTTGACTTGAAGTCCACAATTTCAAGTGCTCGAGTGGCGCAGAGTTAGGGCCTGAAAAAAAACTTTCCAAACTGGGAGCTGTATGCAGGCCAATGTCTAGGGCCAACTGCTTCATGCACCCGGCCCGCGGTAAAGTTGACTGTCAAAATATTGATCACGAGTTCTGCGAAGCGCAACCAAAATCACAGCACTGGCTGGCAAGGCAACGAGCACTCCCACAAAACCAAACATTTGACCCAGTGCCAACAAAGCAAATATGACAGCCAAGGGGTGCAAGCCTATGCGCTCACCCACCCATTTGGGCGTCAACCAAAAACCCTCAAGCAATTGGCCCACACCAAAAACAAGAGCCACCATGACAACAGCCTTCATGGAGGCAAATTGCAAAATGCCTGCCAAAAGCGCCAGCATCAAGCCTAAGCCAAAACCTAAATAGGGCACGCACACTGCCAAGCCTGTAAACACACCAATGGGTATGGCCAAGTCAAGACCAAACGCCAGCAAACCTGCCGCATAAAAAACGGACAAGGCCAACATGACCAGAAGTTGGCCTCGAAAATATTGACCCAAAACTGCATCACATTCGCTCATGAAACTGTCGTAGGCAGGCCGCCATTTCAAGGGAACCCATTGAACAATCTGCAAGACCCAACGATCCCATTCATAGAGCAAATAAAAGAGGACCACAGGAATCAATATCAGGTTGCCAAGTGCCGTCAACGCAAAGCTTCCGCCCAACTTCAGCGATGCCACAAGGGTGTCCATCCAATCTTCTCGGTTAGAACTCAAGTATTGAATGACTTGGGCTTTGAGGCTGCCCACATCCAAGGTCAGGTGCCAACCAAGCCGATCCAACCAAGGATTGACATTGACCGCCAATCGATCAAGCAGCGCGGGTAACTGTTGCTGTAGCAAGGGGATTTCACGGGTCAAAATGGGCACCAGCAACAAAAAAATACCCAAAACAGCAAACAAAGCGACCACTTCAACCATCACAACACACAACACACGAGGGACAAATGGGGTGAGCTTTTGCAACTTCAACACAAGGGGGTGAAGCGCATAGGCTAAAACAGCTGCAACGGCAAAGGGCACCAAGACAGGCCCTAAAACCCATAAAAGGACGAACACCAAAATAGCCACACCTAACCACAAAGTCAGCCGTTTAGAACTTGGATTAAGGGGCATAAGGACGATTGGTTGTCAAAGTAAATTGAAAGAAGCTGTAAGCTTTGATCAGTACAACACGTGCTGACCTTAAAATAAGACTTGATTTTAGTCCCCCCCGCACCCTTTCTCACAATTTCCCCATTTTTCACATGAGCTCACCCCCCCTCTCCTACAAAGACGCTGGCGTCGACATCGTCGCAGGTGATGCTCTGGTCGAACGCATTAAACCTCTGGCCAAAAAAACCATGCGCGAGGGTGTTTTAGCAGGAATAGGTGGATTCGGCGCTCTATTTGAAGTCCCAAAACGTTACAAAGAACCTGTCCTTGTCTCTGGCACAGACGGCGTTGGCACCAAATTGAAATTGGCATTTGAGTGGAACATGCACAGCACCGTTGGCATCGACTTGGTCGCCATGAGTGTCAACGATGTGCTGGTCCAAGGCGCCGAACCCTTGTTCTTCTTGGATTATTTTGCTTGCGGCAAATTGGATGTCGAGACGGCTGCCACGGTGGTAGGCGGCATTGCCAATGGCTGTGAAATGTCCGGCTGCGCCCTCATCGGCGGCGAAACTGCAGAAATGCCAGGCATGTACCCGGCGGGTGAATATGACCTGGCTGGCTTTGCAGTGGGTGCAGTTGAAAAATCAAAAATCTTGTCTGGCAAGGATGTCAAAGCCGGCGATGTTGTGTTGGGTCTGGGCTCTCATGGCGTGCATTCCAATGGCTTTAGCTTGGTTCGCAAATGCATTGAGCGCGCCGAGGGTCAGCTGCCTGAAACATTGGATGGGCAAGCCTTCAAAGATGCCATCATGGCACCCACCAGGCTTTACGTGAAGTCGGTGCTGAACGCATTGTCCATTCATCCCATCAAAGCGCTTGCGCACATCACTGGGGGTGGCTTGCTGGAGAATATTCCGCGCGTTTTACCTGAAGGCACCGCAGCCCACTTGGTCAAAGGAAGCTGGCCTCAATCCGAATTGTTTGCTTGGCTTCAAAAAACAGCCGTCATTGACGACATTGAAATGAACCGCACCTTCAACAATGGCATCGGCATGGTGGTCGTGCTGGATGCCGCTCAGGCCCAAGCATGTGCAGAGACCTTGCGCCATTCTGGCGAGAAGGTTTATCAAATTGGACTGATCGCTGTCCAAGGTGATGGCGAGCAAGTCGTGGTGACCTAAGATCTTTTAGGTCTAACATCCATTCACGCCTAACTGAGCTTGAACCCTGTCTCTAGGGGCAGGCTCAGTCGTTTTGAAGACTTGCCAAGCGCTGCCTCACAGCTACTGCATCAGTTGCATTGGGCAACTCTTCGACATACCTTAACAAGTCCTTCAGCGCACGCTCTTTTTGACCCAATTCAATCAAGGCCAAGCCACGATCGCGGACTTCAAAAAGCGCTTCTGGATTGAGAACAATCAAGCGATCCATGACCAAAACAAGCCTTTCCCAATCTGCCTGACTGCTGAATATTTCTTTGAGATTTCGAAGCATTCTGGTCAATATGTCGCGTGGCAAAGCGGGTTGCAAAAAAAGACCCAATGGCGTGTCCATGTCGCCAGAGGTACCCATGTGAGGGCGAAATGGCGCCAAGCGTTCAGCCAAGTTATCTAAACCCAATGAATCGCCTGTCAGAGGGTCCATCACAATCAAGCCCTCAGGCAGCGTCACCTTCACTAAGAAATGACCCGGAAAAGACACGCCTTCCGCTTGCAAGCCTAATGCCTGAGCAAGCTCCAACCAAATAATTGCAATCGAAATTGGAATACCTCTTCGCGACCGCAATACCTCATTCAAGTAACTGTTTTCTGGCGCGTAAAAATTGTTGGCGTTGCCAGCAAACCCTAACTCCGTGTAGAAAAATTGATTCAACACAGAAAGCGTCTTGAGCGGATCTGATTCAAATTTCAAACGACGCCTTAAACGAACCAGAAGCGCGTCAGAGCTTGCCAAAACATCTTGGATGTCCAACTGCGGCTCTTCATCTTGCGCAATGGACGCAGCAGCTTCTAGCAATGGGAAATCAGCATCTGTTTCAACCAGACTTTTGAAATAACTGAGCGGCGTCACGGCCATCAACTGGAGGTTCATTTGTCTGACGCCTGTTAACGACGCAAAAAAGATTGCAAGCGCAAGCCGCTGAGGCGCAAACAAGCAAAATACAACAAAGCTGAGCCGATCAACACCAAGGCCATGGTGCCCAATCTGCCCCATACCTGTTGCCGCATGGCCAACCAATCAAATGAAATACTTGCCCAAGCTAGAAAAGCAGTCAATAACAAGCTGGCTAAAAGAACCTTGGCGCCAAACACAGGCCAACCTGGCAAAGGCTTGTAACTGCCTTTGCGTATCAATCCGACCAATAGCCAAGCCGCATTCAGTAAAGCACCTAAGCCAATCGACAAAGCCAGGCCGGCATGGGCCAAATAAGGGACCAATACAACATTCATCAATTGCGTAAAACACAACACGACAACGGCAATTTTCACAGGTGTTTTGATGTCCTGACTTGCGTAGTAACCAGGCGCCAAGACCTTGATGGCGACAAGTCCCAACAAACCCACACCGTACCCAGTCAGTGCCAAAGTGGTTTGCTGAACATCACGGTCTGTAAAAGCACCATAGTGATAAAGCACCGACACCAAAGGTTGAGAAAAAACCAGCAAGGCTGCAGCACAAGGCAATGCCAACAGCACAACCAAACGCAAGCCCCAATCGAGCATGGCTGCATATTCATTCTGATCGCCCTTCGCACGAGCTGCTGCCAGCTGCGGCATGAGCACTGCGCCAAGAGCCACACCCAAAATAGCGGTTGGGAATTCCATCAGTCGATCTGCGAAGGTGAGCCAACTGACGCTACCGGGGGCTAGATGCGACGCAATTTGTGTATTGATGAGCAAGGATATTTGAGCCACCCCAACCCCGAGCAAAGCTGGCAGCATTAAGGCGGCGATTTGACGAGAAGCAGGATCTGAAGCAGACCTTCGAATGGCAGACCACGTCAGGCCAATGCGAGGTAACAAACCGATTTTTGAAAGCGCAGGAATTTGAATGGCCAATTGCATGAAGCCGCCCAACATGACACCCACAGGCAAAGCATAGATGGCCTGGATACCTTTTGACTTGAGCCAAGGCGCAAGCAGCCAAGCAGCACCGATCATGGCCAAATTCAACATCACTGGGGTGGCAGCAGGGACTGCAAATTTTTTCCATGTATTCAAGATGCCAGCGGACAAAGCCACCATCGACATGAAACCAATGTAGGGAAACATCCACCGCGTCATGTGCACAGCAGCTTCATACGATTCGGGTTGCTGCTGCAGCCCGCTTGCCATGGCCCAGACCAAAAAAGGCGCAGCCAAAACGCCCGCAAAACTCAACAGCATGAGTGACCAAGCCAAAAGCGTCGCCACATGATCTACTGCCTTTTTCGTGGCCTCATCACCGTTTTGCGCTTTGCTGGCCGCTAAAACAGGCACAAATGCTTGACTGAAGGCGCCCTCTGCGAAAAGCCGTCGAAACAAATTTGGAATACGAAAGGCCACATTAAAAGCGTCTGTCAGAGCGCTGGCACCAAATGTAGAGGCAATGAAAAGCTCCCTGATCAAACCCGTGATGCGGGATGCCAGAGTCCAAAGGGAGACGGTAGATGCAGATTTAAGGAGGCTCACAAAGAGAGTGTAGCGACTGAAATGACAGCTTGTCAGGCCCCTATACCAAGTAGTTCTTTGGCTGATACAATAGCCGGCTTTGCTGACAACATCCTCAGACAACTAGGATATAAATTAAATGGCTTCTGCTAAACCCAAGAAAAAGAACCCCCGCCTGGCATCAGGCCGGAAACGCGCACGTCAAGACGTGAAACTGAACGCAGCGAACAGCTCACTGCGCTCAAAATACCGCACCGCTGTTAAGAACGTTGAAAAAGCTGTTCTGGCTGGTGACAAAACCAAAGCAACCGAACTGTTTGCCAAAATGCAAGCCGTTGTGGACACCATTGCCGACAAAGGCATCTTCCACAAGAACAAAGCAGCTCGCGACAAGAGCCGCTTATCAACCAAGGTTAAAACCTTGGCCCTCGCCTGATCAATTGATCACCAGCCCGGCACCCATCAGGGTTGCCGCCGTTTGAAACGGGTGCGCTGTCAGCAAAGAAAAAGCAAAAAGCCGTCTTAGGACGGCTTTTTTGTGGGCGTCTTTCTAAAGACAATTTCTATTTGGGAGAGATTGGCAGCAAGCAAGCCTCGGACACTTGCAGGTTGTTGTCTTTGGCAAAACTCATGAGAAAGTCCCAAGCCATGGGCTCATAGCCACGCAGGTCGGTGTGAACCACCACACACTTGATACCCCCTAAGGTTTGCGGAATACACCAAGGCGAATAGCTGAGGTGGCTTCCTGGTGTGGCGCCCCCTGGCCGAAATTGCCCCATCACCCCAGCCAAGCGTTCCGCCCAATCGCTGGGGCGGAAAGTGCGGCCGTCCAAGGTAATTCCTTGAATCAGAACTTCTTTGGCGTTGTTTGAAACCATCGATCAGAGGTTGTGAGAATTCGTGGGCATGCATCAGGGATCGCCTCAATGCTGCATTGCAAAAGAATTGTATCTTATATAAGACTTGAAGCTTAAAATCTGCCTCTAAAATCTCATCTCAGCGGCCCTCTTCGTTGGGCCGATTTCTTTTCAGAGGAGTACCCGCATGTCCGCTTTCATTGAAGCCACTTCGCCGCACACCATGAACACTTATGGCCGCTTGCCCATTGCCATAAGCCACGGTCAGGGTTGCCGAGTTTGGGATGTCAATGGCAAAGAGTATTTGGACGCATTGGGCGGCATTGCTGTCAACACCTTAGGTCACAACCACCCCGAGTTAGTGCCGGCCCTTCAAGATCAACTCAGCAAAATTATTCACAGCTGCAACTACTACCACGTGCCCAACCAAGAAAAGTTGGCGGCCAAGTTGGTTGAGTTGTCTGGCATGACCAATGTGTTTTTTTGCTGCACTGGTTTAGAGGCGAATGAGGCCGCCATCAAATTAGCGCGCAAGTTCGGTCATGACAAAGGCATCGACAATCCGGTCATCGTGGTCTACGAAAAAGCCTTTCACGGCCGCAGCATTGCCACCTTGAGTGCCACGGGCAACACCAAAATTCAGAAGGGTTTTGGGCCTTTGGTCGAGGGCTTCTTGCGTGTGCCCTTGAATGACATTGCAGCTTTGAAAAAGGCCACTGAAAACAATCCCAACGTGGTGGCCGTGTTTTTTGAAACCATCCAAGGTGAAGGTGGCGTGAACCCCATGCACCTGGACTATCTCCGTGATGTTCGTGCCCTTTGTGACGACAAAGATTGGCTCATGATGATTGACGAAGTTCAATGCGGCATGGGTAGAACAGGCAAGTGGTTTGCGCACCAATGGGCAGGCATCAAGGCCGACGTGATGCCCTTGGCGAAGGGCTTAGGTTCTGGCGTGCCGATTGCTGCTGTCGTAGCAGGACCCAAGGCCGCCAACATTTTTCAGCCTGGCAATCACGGCACCACCTTTGGTGGCAACCCGCTGGCCATGCGTGCGGGCGTTGAAACCATTCGCATCATGGAAAAGGATGGCCTGCTTGACAATGCAGCCAAGGTAGGCGCTCACCTGAAAGCACGTCTTGAAAAAGGGCTTGAGAGCGCCAAAGGCATCAAAGAAATTCGCGGCCAAGGTTTGATGCTTGGCATTGAATTGGACCAACCCTGCAGTGAACTCACATTGCGCGCAGCAGAAGCGGGTTTGTTGATCAGCGTCACAGCAGACAGCGTCATTCGCATGGTGCCGCCGCTCATCATGACTCAGGCTGAAGCCGATGAAGTAGCCGATATTTTGTTGCCGCTCATCCACTCATTTCTGTCGGAGTCATCCTAATGCTTACGCAGGCACCCGCCACGCCTCTTAGGCATTACCTGCAATTCACAGATTTAAACGCTAAAGAATATGCGCATGTTTTCAAGCGTGCCTCGTTCATCAAAGCCAAGTTCAAGGCCTACGAAAAATACCAGCCACTGACAGACCGCACATTGGCCATGATTTTTGAGAAAGCCTCCACACGAACACGTGTGAGCTTTGAAGCAGGCATGTACCAAATGGGAGGCTCGGTGGTGCACCTCACAACTGGCGACAGCCAACTGGGGCGTGCAGAGCCCATTGAAGACAGCGCCAGAGTGATCAGCCGCATGGTCGATCTGGTCATGATTCGAACCTATGGGCAAGACAAAATTGAAACCTTTGCCAAGCATTCACGCGTCCCTGTCATCAACGGGCTGACCAATGAGTTTCACCCATGCCAAATCTTGGCAGACATCTTTACCTACATCGAGCACCGAGGCTCTATTCAAGGCAAAACAGTGGCCTGGGTGGGTGATGGCAACAACATGGCCAACACTTGGCTACAAGCTGCCGACATGCTGGGCTTTAAAGTCAACCTCAGCACCCCTAGTGGCTACGAAGTTGACCCGGCAGTTGTGGGCGTTCGAAGTGCTGCCAGCACGCAGTTCTTTAAAGACCCGATGCAAGCTTGTGAAGGCGCTGATTTGGTCACCACCGATGTGTGGACCAGCATGGGCTATGAGGCCGAGAACGAAGCCCGCAAAAAAGCGTTTGCCGATTGGTGCGTCGACGAGGAGATGATGAAAGTGGCCAAGCCCGATGCGCTGTTCATGCACTGCCTACCCGCTCACCGAGGTGAAGAAGTCAGTGCAGAAGTCATCGATGGGCCCCAGTCTGTGGTGTGGGATGAAGCTGAAAATCGCATGCATGCGCAAAAGGCCTTGATGGAATTTTTGCTGCTTGGCAAAGTCTGAATCAGGCCTTCAAGCGCACGAGTCTCATCACAGAAAACTGTCGCCCAGTTAGGGGCCTGCATAAAGCCAAGGGACATCCATCAAGGGTTCTCCCATGAGTTTCATCGCTACATTGCGACCCCATCTTAGAGGTCCTTGAAGGTGAAAAATCTGACCGTTTCGAATTGAGCGTTGTTGCACTTGGGCGTTGCGCGCCCAACGTGCTTGCGCGTACATTTGCAGGCGGTCTTCTACTTGCAAATCTGCTCTGGCCCAGCTTCTGGCCAATTCGGCCGCATCCTCTATGGCCATGCCTGCACCTTGCGCCAAGAACGGACGCATTGGATGAGCAGCATCGCCTAACAAAGCAATTCGGCCTTTCGCCATTTCATGAGGGCCCTTGATGGGTGGACGGTCACAAAGTGGCCACAGTCGCCACGCTGGCACTGCTGCCAGCATGTTGCGCAGGTCGGCGTGAATGGGTCCCATGGCAGCTTCTAAGTCTTGTTTGTTGCCTGCATGGTCCCAGTCATCCAAGCTGGCTGGAGGTGGCCCTTGGACCACGACTACCAGGTTCAAATACTCACCACATTTGACGGGGTACAACACGGCATGAACTCTGGGCCCTACCCAAACATTCACATCTTGCAGTCGCAACTTTTCAGGAATAGATTGCATGGGCACAAGGGCTCGATAGGCTAACAAGCCTGTCACCCTAGGGGCTGTGGGTGGCACAACGAATTGACGCGTTTTACTCCAAAGTCCGTCGGCCCCCACCATGGCGGCGGATTGAGAGAGTTCGGTCAAACTTGCAGGCAAGTTTGAGCCACTGATCTGGATGCCGTCCGCATTCTGCTGCAAGCCTTGAACTTCAGAATCAAGATGCAATTCAGCCTGGCCTGAGCTCATTATTTTTTTCAGCAATACACGGTGCAAATCAGCACGGTGCACTGTGAAATAAGGTGCGCCGTAGGTGTCTAAGCTTCGCTGCCCTAAACGCAGTGTGCCAATGATTTGTCCAGTTTGAGTGTCTTTGGCATCTAGTTTGCGTGGCACAAATCCAATTTCTTTAAGGTCTTGCGCAAGGCCCCAAGCATGCAAAGTGCGCGTCACATTGGGGCCCATCTGGATACCCGCCCCTACTTCCGAGAAAGTGGCTGCGCGCTCTAACACCTGCGGCCTGGCGCCAGCTTGACCGCATGCCAATGCGGCAGCCAGCCCACCAATTCCACCACCCACAATGATCATCGTATTTTTCACAAGCTTGATTTTGCAACGATCTGATTGCGCAAACTCTGTACCCCATCAAAAAAGCCCAAAAGACCGAAATCTTTTGGGCTTAAGTACAGTGCTTAGCGCGCAGTTTTAGGCTGCAACACCCTTGGCTACTTCTGCGTACTCTTCGATCTTGTCGAAGTTCATGTACTTGTAGATTTGAGTTCCATCTTTGTTGATTTCAGTCATGCTAGATTGGTACTCTTCAGTGGTTGGAATACGGCCCAGCTTGGAGCTGATGGCTGCAACCTCAGAGGATGCCAGATACACGTTGGTGTTTTTGCCCAAGCGGTTGGGAAAATTGCGTGTTGAAGTAGACACCACCGTAGCACCCTCACGCACTTGAGCTTGGTTGCCCATGCACAAGGAGCAGCCTGGCATTTCGGTGCGTGCGCCTGCAGCGCCAAATACGCCGTAATGACCTTCTTTGGTTAATTCAGCAGCGTCCATTTTGGTGGGCGGCGCAATCCACAACTTCACGGGAATGTCACGGCGACCTTCAAGCAACTTAGAGGCTGCACGGAAGTGACCAATGTTAGTCATGCAAGAGCCAATGAAGACTTCGTCAATCTTGGTGCCCGCCACATCTGACAACAACTTGGCGTCATCTGGATCGTTAGGGCAGCACAAGACCGGCTCTTTCAACTGGTCCATGTCGATGTCTAGCACATGGGCATACTCGGCATTGGCATCGGCTTCGAGCAAGTGAGGGTTGGCCAACCACGCCTCAACCGCTTTGATGCGGCGCTCAAGCGCTCGCTTGTCATTGTAGCCTTGCGCAATCATGTTCTTCATCAGAACGATGTTGGAGTTCAAGTATTCTTTGACGGGTTCTGGGTTGAGCTTCACAGTGCAACCCGCTGCAGAGCGCTCAGCAGAGGCATCTGACAACTCAAACGCTTGCTCAACCTTCAAGTCTGGCAATCCTTCAATTTCCAAAATACGGCCCGAGAACTCATTGATCTTGCCGGACTTGGCAACGGTCAACAAGCCTGCCTTGATGGCGTAGTAGGGAATGGCGTGAACCAAATCGCGCAATGTAATGCCAGGCTGCATCTTGCCTTTGAAACGAACCAAAATAGATTCAGGCATGTCCAAAGGCATGACACCTGTGGCCGCGCCGAAGGCCACCAAGCCAGAGCCCGCGGGGAAAGAAATACCGATTGGGAAACGAGTGTGCGAATCGCCACCTGTGCCCACAGTGTCGGGCAACAACAAACGGTTCAACCAGCTGTGAATAATGCCATCACCTGGGCGCAATGAAACGCCGCCTCGGTTGCTCATAAAGGCTGGCAATTCATGGTGCATCTTGACGTCAACGGACTTTGGATAAGCCGCAGTGTGGCAGAAAGATTGCATCACCATGTCGGCGCTGAAACCCAAGCAAGCCAGGTCTTTCAGCTCGTCGCGCGTCATGGTGCCTGTGGTGTCTTGGGAACCCACAGTGGTCATCTTGGGTTCGCAATAGGTGCCTGGACGAACGCCCTGACCCTCTGGCAAACCGCATGCACGGCCCACCATTTTTTGCGCTACGGTAAAGCCAGCTTTGGTAGAAGTTGGAACCTTTGGCAAACGGAACAATGAAGAGGTAGGCAAGCCCAAAAACTCGCGCGCCTTGACTGTCAATGAACGGCCAATGATCAAATTAATTCGACCGCCTGCGCGAACCTCATCAAACAACATGTCGCTGCGAAGTTCAAACTCAGTCAGCAGTGCACCGTTCTTCATGATCTTGCCTTCATAAGGCAAGACATCAATCACATCACCCATTTCCAATTTGGAAACATCCACTTCAATGGGCAAGGCACCTGAGTCTTCTTGCGTATTAAAGAAGATAGGGGCAATTTTGGCACCCAATGTCACGCCACCAAAACGCTTGTTAGGCACAAAAGGAATGTCTTCACCAAAGCCCCAGATGATGCTGTTGGTGGCCGACTTGCGTGAAGAACCGGTTCCCACCACATCGCCCACATAAGCCACCAAATGACCTTTTTTCTTCATCTCTTCAATGAAGGCCATGGGGCCGCGCTTGCCGTCTTCCTCTGGTTTGAAGGCTGCATCAGGGCGTGTGTTTTTCAACATGGCCAAGTAATGCAGTGGAATGTCAGGACGGCTCCAAGCATCGGGCGCGGGAGACAAATCGTCAGTGTTGGTTTCACCAGGTACTTTGAACACAGAGACGGTGATTTTTTTCGCTACTTCAGGTCGTGAAGTGAACCATTCGGCATCAGCCCAGCTTTGAATGACAGCCGTGGCATTGGCATTGCCCGCCTTTGATTTTTCGGCGACGTCATGGAAGAAGTCAAACATCAGCAATGTTTTCTTCAAACTTTCAGCAGCCACAGCGGCCACTTCTTTGTGGTCGAGCAAATCAATCAAGGGCTTGACGTTGTAACCGCCCACCATGGTGCCCAACAATTCAGTGGCCTTGGCTTTGCTGACCAAAGAAACAGACAAGTCGCCATGCGCAACTGCCGACAAGAACGAGGCCTTGACTTTGGCTGCATCGTCAACGCCAGGTGGCACACGGTGAGTGAGCAAATTCATCAAAAAGGCTTCTTCACCTTGAGGTGGATTTTTGATGAGTTCAATTAACTCAGCTGTTTGTTTGGTATCCAAAGGCAGCGGGGGAATTCCCAGCGCTGCACGTTCGGCGGCATGTTCACGATAAGCTTGCAACATAGTTTTCTCCTGTCTTACGAAATAAATTGATCAATCAATCTTTAAAAAATTATCAAACTTTACGACTCAGCGCTTGTTGTTTGTGACATCGTTGCTCACATCAATCAAAGCAGGCGGTGGATTGATTTTCATGTCGTTGGCAACGGCCACCTGATCGGGGTGGGCACATTCATCGGCCAATCGACGTCCATTTTTTTGATCCATCAGCATGGACTTGTTGGCCAACTGCAACCAGACTGCGCCAGCCTTTTCATCTTCCAAACGAATGGCACCCGTGCTGGTTGCAACTGGCCGCATGCGGTATTTGTAGCCCTTGCCCTGCAAATCGAAGTAGCCAGGCGTGTGTGCATCGGCCGTCATGCGAATGGAAGCACCTAGCTCACAGGGTAAATGACCGACATGCACGCGTTCTGCAATGCTGAGTTCTTGCGGAGCCAAAGGTGCATCAACTGGCTTGGCAGCAACAGTGCGTTTGTCTGAATTTTTTTTCTGGGTGGTATTCGGGGCTGTTGGCTTTGCCGCAGGTTTTGTCTGAACCTCTTTTTTGACTGCACCAGTTGCATCTTTAGAGGATTGTGCTTGGGCCATGTTGAGACCTAAACCCCAAAGGCAGGCCATGAGTAACCCAAAAAAGAATTTCAAACGGCACATGGTGTCTCTCCAAAATAGGATTGAACCGATCCGGGTATGGGTCTTCCCGTTTGATGCGCGCGTTCAAGCACTTGCCAAAAGAATCTGTAGCTTGCGCGGTCATGCAGCTGACCACCCAAACTCACAGGCGCCCAATCTGCACGACGAGCTGCTTCGATCAATTCAGCCGCTTGTTCAATCTCGTGCGCACTTGGGGCCATGGCTTCCAACACAGGCCTGATTTGACTGGGGTGAATACTCCACATGCGTGTGTAGCCTAATTCGCGTGAAGCTTTTAAGGCCGCCAATTTAATGGCTTCTAAATCACTGAATTCTGTGACCACGCAGTGCGATGGCACTTTGCCGTGTGCATGACAAGCACTGGCAATTTCCAATTTGGCCCGCACAACCAGCGGGTGAGTAAATTGACCTTCAACGCCCATGCCACTGGAAGGAATGGCACCCCCATGGGCAGATACAAAATCCATCAGACCAAAACTCAAGGACTGCACGCGGGGATGGGCTGCAATTTCAAAGGCACGGTGAACAGCTGCAGGTGACTCAATCAAGACATGCATTGGCAAAGTCAATGCACCCGCTTGATTCAAAGCTTGCGCTGCAGTGTCAACATCGGCAACAGACTCCACCTTGGGAATCATCACGTGTCGCAAGTTGCGATGCGCATCTTTCAGAATCAAATTCACATCATTGAAAAATGAGGGGTGATCAACGGGGTGGACGCGGACTGCCACCCTGGCTTCAGGCGCTGCATTGTTTGCAATTTCTTTGACCAAATGGGCGTGCTCAATTTCACCGCCTACTGGGGCGCCATCTTCACAGTCCAAGGTGACATCAAAGACGCAGGCGCCAAACTCCTGCGTCATTTCCGCTTGCAGTTGCAAGCTTTTGCGCATCCGCACTTCGACACCACTGTAGTGATCACACACAGGCAAAAGCATGCCTGCGGCTTGTGATCCTAAAAGAATGTCGCGCGGATGCTTCACGAAAGTGTCTTTGAGTTAAAGCAAGTGCGCTACGCCAGCTTGCTCGTCGGTCAACTCTTTCAAAGTTTTGTCGATGCAAGATTGGCTAAAGGCATCAATTTCCAAACCTTCGACCACTTTGTATTCGCCGTTCACGCATGTGACGGGGAAACCGAACATGACGTCTTTAGGAATTCCGTACCAGCCTTGTGAAGGAATACCCATGGTGACCCAATGGCCGTTGGTGCCCAAAGCCCAATCGCGCATGTGGTCGATGGCGGCATTGGCAGCAGAAGCGGCAGATGACAAGCCACGTGCTTCAATGATGGCCGCGCCGCGCTTGCCCACAGTTGGCAAGAACACATTGGCATTCCACTCTTGGTCATTGATCATGGTCTTCACAGATTCGCCGTTGATGGTGGCGAAACGATAATCTGCGTACATGGTGGGAGAGTGGTTGCCCCAAACGCACAATTTCTGAATGTCAGCAACCGCTTTGCCAGTTTTAGCCGCAATTTGCGACGCTGCACGGTTGTGGTCCAAGCGCAGCATGGCGGTGAAGTTGCCGGGCTTGAGATCGGGTGCGCTCTTCATGGCGATGTAAGCGTTGGTGTTGGCGGGGTTGCCGACCACCAAAACCTTGACATTGCGGGAGGCCACGGCGTTTAAAGCTTTGCCTTGCGCAGTGAAGATGGCGCCATTGATAGCAAGCAATTCTGCGCGCTCCATGCCTGGGCCACGTGGACGAGAACCCACCAACAAGGCGTAGTCAGTGTCTTTGAACGCTGTCATAGGATCAGAATGGGCTTCCATGCCTGCAAGCAAGGGGAATGCGCAATCGTCCAACTCCATCATCACGCCCTTCAGGGCTTTTTGAGCTTTTTCGTCGGGGATTTCAAGCAATTGCAAGATCACGGGCTGATCTTTGCCCAACATTTCCCCGGAGGCGATGCGAAACAACAATGCGTATCCAATTTGACCAGCGGCTCCTGTGACGGCGACGCGAACGGGCTTTTT
>Ga0208856_1000024_pt1 | contig 67695 bp, 56 predicted proteins | sample LakMenEpi13Jul12_FD_150690 | JGI IMG/M metagenome (GOLD analysis project Ga0208856, IMG submission 150690) | Freshwater microbial communities from Lake Mendota, WI - 13JUL2012 deep hole epilimnion (SPAdes) | ecosystem: Environmental > Aquatic > Freshwater > Lentic | place: Lake Mendota, Madison...
CCCGCCACAGCGCCGCGACGCGGGCGGTGTCGGGCGCCTCGGGGCCGGCCTCGCGGGCAGATCGCGCCGCCAGCCGGCGGGCGGTCTCGATCACGAGCGGCGCGTTGAGCAGGGCGAGCCCCTGTTGCGGCACGGTCGTGCGGCTGCGGACGTGCACGGCGGTGTCGGGATTGGCGATGTCGAACGTGCGGAGCAGGCCGGGCACGTTCTGCCGGTCGAGCCGGGCATAGACCGAGCGGGCGAACATGGCCTTGATGGCGAGCGGGTCGATGCCGGGGCCGCCCGGGTGGTCGCGGTCCAGCGTGCCGGCCGCCGTGAGCAGGCTGTCGCGCCACGCCTCCCACGAGAGCCGCCTCCGTTCGGCGCGGCCGAAGAGCCGGTTGTCGGGGTCGGGTACGACGAGGTCGGGGCGGATCGCCGCCGCCTGCCGCCACGTCTGTGAGAGCACGATCTCGCGGTGCAGCCAGCGGAGGCTCCAGCGCCCTTCCTCGATGAACCGGCGGGCGAGGTCGTCGAGCAGCTGCGGATGGCTCGGTGGTTCGCCCCGCAGGCCGAGGTCGTCGGTCGTGGGCACGAGGCCGCGGCCAAAGTGGTGGGTCCAGACCCAGTTGACGAGCACACGGGCGGCCAGCGGGTTGTCGGGCGAGACGATGGCCCGCGCCAGGTCGAGCCGGCCGCTCGAGCCGCGATCCAGCGGCGCGCCGCCGAGCACGTCGGGCAGCCGCCGCGGCGCGATCGGCCCGGGCCGCTGCGGATTGCCGCGCAGGAGGACGGGGCTGTCGACGGGCTTGATGTCGTAGAGCACCATCGCCCGCAACGGGCCGCCCGGGCTCTCAGCCCGATGCCGCGTGATCGCCGCGCGTCGCTTCTCATACTCGTCGTGCTCGGGCTTGGTCGCCAGCTTGGCCGCGTCGGCCCGCGGCACGGCGAAGGGTGAGTCCTCGCGGCCGAGCAGCTGCCGCAGCTCCGCGGTCTCCGGCGGATCGTCGGGCCGCTCCCCGGGGCCGCCGGCCGCCGCGGGGGCGACGCGGGCGACGAGACGGGCGTAGACCTCGGCCATCTGCCGCAGCGTGGTCGGCCGCGTGGAGGCAAGTTCCGCCGCGACGAGCGGATGGATCGGTGTGGCGCCGGCCGCCGCCTCCGGCCCGGCTGCCGGCCACCGCGCGGCGATTTCCGCCGCGATCCGTTCGTCGGGCAGGCCCTTTACGGCGAGCCACACGCCGAGGATCGGGTGCTCGGGCGACGCGCCGGCCACCAGCCTTGTGAGCCGGTCGATGAGCAGCTGGTCGAGCTCGTAGCCGTCGGCCAGCCGCGGTGGCCGCCCGCCCGCCCGCGGGGCCGGCCGGGCCGTCTCCAGAAAGTAGTCGGCAGCATGGGCCACGGCGTCGCGGATGGCCCGGGCGTGAACGGCCGCATCGTGCTCCGCGACCCGGCTCTCGAGTTCGGCGAGCTTCTTGGCGAAGGCATCCGCCTCCGGCCCCGGCCGCGGCAGGGCGATCACCGGCAGTTCGCCCGGCTCGCGGGAGCTGGCGAACACGCCGTGGAGAGCGTAGTAGTCGGCGGCTGAGATCGGCTCGTACTTATGGTCGTGGCAGCGGGCGCAGGCGATTGTGAGCCCCAGCAGCCCGCGGCCCACCAGGTCGATGCGGTCGTCGATGATCTCGTGCTGGTTGCCCGTGAAGGAGCGGCCCACCGTCAGAAAGCCGAGGGCGGCGAGGTCGGCCTTGGGCACCGCCGGCTCGATCCGGTCGGCGGCCAGCTGGAGCGTGACGAACCGGTCGTAGGGCAGGTCGGCCGCGAGCGACGCCACGACCCAGTCGCGGTAGGTCCAGGCGAAGGGATAGTCGGGCGCCTGGCCGGCGAAGACATAGCCCTTCGTGTCGGCATAGCGGGCCAGGTCGAGCCAGTGCCGCGCCCAGTGCTCGGCGTGCGCCCGCGAGGCGAGCAGCCTTTCCACGGCGGCCCTGTAGGCGGCCTCGGAGGGATCGGCGGCGAACGCGTCGGCCTCGGCGGCCGTGGGCGGCAGGCCGGTGAGGTCGTAATGCAGCCGCCGATAGAGGTCGCGCGGCGCGGCCGGCGGCGACGGGGCGAGGCCGGCGGCCGAAAGGTCACGGGCGATGAAGCGGTCGGTCGGGGCGGCCTGCCACGCCGCGCGCAGGTCGGCCGGGAACGTGGGTGCGAGGTCGGGCGCCGGATGGCGGACCGGGGGTGTGAAGGCCCAGTGCGAGGCCCGGGCCTCGGTGATCCGCTGCGCCATCTCTGCGTCGCGACTCGGCGGCGGGGCGCTCGCGTCGTCACCCCCCGGCCCGCTCCACGGCGCCCCGGCGGCCACCCACGACTCGAGCACGCCGACCTCGTCGTCGGTGAGCCGGCCGGTGGGTGGCATGCCGACGTCGTCTGCGTGGCGCACCACCGCGATCAGCCGGCTCTTGGCCGCGTCGCCGGGCACGACGACGGGGCCTGTGTCGCTCCCCTGGAGCAGCGCCCGCCGGCTGTCGAGCCGCAGCCCGGCCTCGGCGAGTTTCTCGCCGTGACATTCCTGGCACTTCGCCACGAGCAACGGGCGTACACGCGACTCGAAGTCGTGTGCTGCGTCGGCCATCACCCAGGCGGGCACGAGGGCCGCCACGGCGGCCGGAAACCATGCGATGGAAACGACGGTCACTCTCATCGCGGCCCCGCTAGCGGCACAGCGCACGGAAGAATGGGCGATATAGGACTCGAACCTATGACCCCTAGCTTGTCGAGCTAGTGCTCTAACCAACTGAGCTAATCGCCCTTCACGCCGTCGTTCAATGAGTCTCCCGCCGCAGATCGCGTGAGTCAAGCGAACCGGCCGCACAGTGCCGTATGGCGGCCTTGCCGCGGCTGCACGAGCGCGGATACTGTGCCGGTTGTGCGGGATAGGGTGCCGATCGACTGCGCCTTGAAGCCCGCCCGCCCCCGAGGCCATTCCCCATGCCCACGCTCAGCCTGCCCGACGGCGCCGTCCGCGAGTTTCCCCAGGCTGTGCGGGCGGGCGATGCCGTCGCCGAGATCATGCCCGGGGCTGCCGCGGGCAAAGGCAAGAAGGGGCGGCCGATCGCAGCCATGCTCGACGGCAAGGCCGTGGGTCTCGATACGTTGCTCCCGCGGGAGGGAGCGCCAGCGTTCGAGATCCTCTTCAAGGGCGACCCACGTGCGCTGCCGGTGATGCGCCACTCGGCGGCACACGTCATGGCCCGTGCCGTGATGCGGCTCTTCGACGGCGTGGAGCTCGCCTTCGGCCCCACCGTCGGCGCCGGCTTCTATTACGACATGCGGGCCGCCCGGCCGATCACCGACGAGGACCTACCCAAGATCGAAGAGGAGATGCGGCGGATCATCGCCGCCGACGAGGCGTTCGAGCGGGTGGAGGTGCCGCGCGACAAGGCCGTGGAGATCATCCGCGGCCTGAACCAGCCGTTGAAGGCCGAGCATATCGAGACGGGCCTCGCCGAACATCCGTCGCTCTCGTTCTACCGACAGGGAGAATTCGTCGATCTCTGCCGCGGGCCCCACGTGCCGAGCCCGGGCTGCATCGGCGCCTTCAAGCTCACGAACATCGCCGGCGCCTATTGGAAAGGCGATGCGAACAACGCGCAGCTGCAGCGGCTCTACGGGACGGCCTGGTTTTCACAGGAGGATCTCGACGCCCATCTCGCCGCGCTCGAAGAGGCCCGCCGCCGCGACCACCGCGTGCTCGGCAAGCAGCTCGATCTCTTCACGACGAGCCCGCTCGTCGGCTCCGGGCTCGTGCTCTGGATGCCGAAGGGGGCGGTGCTGCGCAGCACGCTTGAGTCGTTCGTCCGTGAGGAACTCGCGGCCCGCGGCTACCAGCCCGTGTACACGCCGCACATCGGCAAGGTCGATCTCTACAAAATCTCGGGCCACTATCCCTACTACGCCGACAGCCAGTTCAAGCCGATCGTGATGAGCGACGACGAGCAGTATCTCTTGAAGCCGATGAACTGCCCGCACCACACGATGATCTACAAGGCCCGGCCGCACAGCTACAAGGATCTGCCGCTGCGGCTGGCCGAGTTCGGCACGGTCTACCGCTACGAGCAGTCGGGTGAGCTCGGTGGCATGACCCGTGTGCGCGGGTTCACGCAGGACGACGCCCACATCTTCTGCATGCCGGAACAGGTGGAGCAGGAGGTGGAGGGCTGCATCGACTTCACGCTCAAGGTCCTCGAAAGCCTGGCGTTCGAAAATTTCCGCGTCCGGCTCGGCTTCCGCGACCCAAAGAGCGATAAGTACGTCGGCCCGCCCGAGCGCTGGGACGAGGCCGAGGCGGCGATCGAGCGGGTGGCCCGGCGCATGAACCTGCCGGGCTGCGAGCCCGAGCCGGGCGAGGCGGCGTTTTACGGGCCGAAGATCGACTTCGTGGTCAACGATTCGCTCGGCCGCGAGTGGCAGTTGGGCACCGTGCAGCTCGACTACAACCTGCCGAGCAAGGAGCGGTTCGACCTCGAATACATCGGGGCCGACAACGCCAAGCACCAGCCCGTGATGATCCACCGGGCCCCCTTGGGCAGCATGGAACGGTTTGTCGGCGTGCTGATCGAGCACTTTGCCGGGGCGTTTCCCCTCTGGCTCGCCCCAGAGCAGGTGCGCGTGATCCCGGTGAGCGAGAAGAGCGAAGCGTATGCCCTGCAGGTGAAGGCCCGGCTCGAGGCGGCCGGTCTCCGGACGGGCCTCGACCTCGCGGCCGAAAAACTCGGCGCCAAGATCCGCACGGCCCAGCTCGAACTGATTCCGATGATGGTCGTGTGTGGGCCGCGGGACGAGGCGGCAGGCACCGTGAGCCTCCGCGACCGGCTCGATGGCGACTTGGGCGCCATGAGCCTCGACGCCGCGGTCGAGCGCTTGCGGGACGAAAATGCTCGCCGGGCGGTCCGCCACAAGCCGAAGCCGCTCGTGCTGCCGGGCGGTGATACCGAAACCGAGGAAGAGGGCTATTGAGCCCGCGGGCGATGCCACGCTTCGCCATCCTCGAACACACCGGCGCCCCCGACGACCCCGCAGGCCGTCATTTTGACCTGCTTCTCGAAAGTGGCCCGGCGTGCCGCACATGGCGGCTGTTGGCGCTGCCCCGCCTGGCCGGTCCTGCAGTGGCGGCGCTCGAACTGCCGGCGCACCGGCTGGCCTGGCTCGACACGATCGCGGCCGATGTCTCCGGAGGCCGGGGGCATGCCCGGCGAGTCGCTGCGGGCACGTTCGAACCGCTGTCACTCGATGCCGACTCGCTGTCCGCCGCCACGGTGCTCGTCTTGAAACTGGTTGGTGAGCCGGTCAGCGGGCGTCTGCGGCTTGAAAGCATCGCAGCCGGCTGGAGTGCGATTCTCACCGACGCATGACGGATCCGGGACGTATCATGGCGGCATCCCAGGAGAGCCCCCATGAAGCCCCGTGAAGTGCTCGCGATGTGCCGCGAGAAGGAAGTCAAGGCGGTCGATCTCAGGTTCACCGATTTTCTCGGGGCCTGGCAGCACTTTACGATCCCCGTCGGCAAGCTCGAGGAGGATACGTTCGAGGACGGCCTTGGCTTCGACGGCTCGAGCATCCGCGGCTGGCAGGCGATCAACGAGAGCGACATGCTCCTCGTGCCCGTGCCCGACACGGCCGTGGTCGATCCCTTCGCCACGATCCCCACGCTCTCGATCATCTGCAACATCCAGGATCCGATCACTCGAGAAGACTACTCGCGCGATCCCCGGAACGTGGCCCGCAAGGCGGTGAACTACCTGAAGGGCACCGGCATCGCAGACACCTGCTTCATCGGCCCGGAGGCCGAGTTCTTCGTGTTCGACGACGTGCGGTTCGACCAGAACGCCCACGAGGGCTACTTCCACGTCGACTCCGTCGAGGCGGAATGGAACCGCGGCCGCGAGGAGCTGCCGAACCTCGGCTACAAGCTCCGGCACAAGGAGGGCTACTTCCCGTGCCCGCCGTCGGACCAGCTGATGGACATCCGCAATGAGATGATGCTCACGATGATCCAGGCGGGCATCGACGTCGAGGCGCAGCACCACGAAGTGGCTACGGCCGGCCAGTGCGAGATCGACATGCGGTTCCAGGAACTCGTCCGCATGGCCGACCAGATGTGTCTCTACAAATACATCGTGCGGAACGTCGCCCGCCGGCACGGCAAAACGGTCACCTTCATGCCCAAGCCGCTCTACGGCGACAACGGCTCGGGCATGCACACGCACATCTCGCTCTGGAAGGAAGGGCACCCGCTCTTTGCCGGCTCGGGCTACGCCGGGCTTTCCGAGATGGCCCTCCATGCAATGGGAGGCATCCTCCGCCACGCTCCGGCCTTGCTCGCGATCACGAATCCGACCACGAACAGCTACAAGCGGCTCGTGCCCGGCTACGAGGCCCCGGTGAACCTCGCCTACTCGCAGCGGAATCGCTCGGCGAGCTGCCGGATCCCGATGTATTCGGCGAGCCCGAAGACAAAGCGGATCGAGTTCCGCTGCCCCGATCCGACCTGCAATCCCTATCTCGCCTTCGCGGCGATCCTGCTCGCCGCGATCGACGGCATCCAAAACAAGATCAACCCCGGGCCGCCGCTCGACCGCGATATCTACGACCTGCCGCCCGAGGAACTCGCGAAGGTGCCGAAGGCGCCGGGTTCGCTCGACGAGGCCCTCGCAGCCCTCGAGCGCGACCACGACTTTCTCTTGCGCGGTGACGTGTTCACCGAGGACGTGATCGCCACCTGGATCCGCTTCAAGCGCGAGAAGGAGATCCAGCCGATGCGCCTCCGGCCGCACCCGTACGAGTTCTGCCTCTACTACGACGCGTGAGTCGGAGAACGCCTACAGGCTGTCCTGCCCTGCTCGGTGAACTGGCATGTGATATCGACCCGCACTCGGAGCCGGCGGTAGGCATGCTCGCGGGATGCTTCACGGAACGGCCCGGCATCGTGCCGTCCGTTCCTTGGTCGACCTCCGTCGGCTGGTGCTAACCCGGCCCTCCAGGCCTAGCACGCTTTCGTCCTCAACGACTCCCTTCGTCTGCGCGTGCCCACCGACCGTCTCCGCCGAAACTTCTTAACGCCTACGAGTTGGGGAGGCGAGGGGCTACCCCTACCGTTGAGCCGGCGTATTTGACCAGCGGAGCCATGGATGGCGCAGCGCAGGCAAATCCGAGTGAGTCGAAGCCTGGAGGGCGAAGGCGAACGTCCGGCGAGACGGTACGGGGCAGCCCCTCGCCGGCTTGGGCGAGTTGGGGTATCACGCGTGGCACACCTGTCACTACCAGCAGGTCTTGCCACCGTTGACGGCGATCGTCTGGCCCGTGATGAAACTCGCCTCGTTGCTCGCGAGATAGACGGCCGCCCAGCCGACTTCCTCGGGCTTACCCCAGCGCTGCATCGGCACCGTCGCCAGGTAGGCGTCTTTGTCCGCCTGTGGGTCGTTTGCGTGCCGCTCCACGGGGATCCAGCCCGGGGCGATCATGTTGACCGTGATCCCGAATGGGGCGAGTTCGTGGCACATGCTGCGGGACCAGCCGGTCTGGCCGCCCTTCGCGGCGACGTAGGCCGAAAACGGTGCCACCCCTAAATGAAACACCTCGCTCGTGATGTTGATGAAGCGGCCGTGCTTCCGGGCCTTCATGCCGGGGAGGGCACGGCGGGCGAGGAGGTAGGGGCTCTTCACGAAGAAGTCGAGCATCTGCTGGTGGAACGCCCAGTCGTACTCCTCGATCGGCTTCAAGGGCTGCGGCGGCGTGGCGTTGGCCACGATGATGTCCACCGGCCCGAGCGACTTTTCGATGGCTGAAAACATCCCGTCGATCGCCTGCTCGCACGTCACGTCGGCCTGGAAGACCTCGGCCGTGATGCCGGAGGCCCGGAATTCGGCGAGTGCCTCGTCGGCCCGGGGCTTCGAGTTGGCATAGTTGACTGCGACCTTCGCCCCAGCGAGGCCGAGGCACTTGGCGGTCGCGCGGCCGAGGCCGGTGGATGAGCCGGTGACGAGGGCCGTGCGGCCGGCGAGCGAGAAGCAGGGGCGGGGCATGGAGGGGCTCCTGGGGATCCCTACCTGAGCGACGGGGCGCAGGCGTTGGTGAGGTGGTGGATGATGCCGGCGATGGCCCCCTGCCGCTTGCTCGACTTCGTGGCGACGATCGTGCAGTCGGCGAGCGATGCCGTGAGGGTGCGCTGCCGCACGCGCTCGAGCACACGGGCGAACCGCTCGGGTGAGCCCGCAAGCAGTTCGCCGTGCACGAACAGCGTCGTCGGATTGAAGATGTTGATCACGGCAGCGATGGCGATCGCGAGGTATTCCGTGACGGTGCGGAGTTCGTGCTGAAAGTCGGCAGGGCGGGTCGTCAGCAGGTCGGCCACGGCAGCGAGTGAGACGGGTTTTGCGAGCTTCTCACCGATGAGCCTTACGAGCGCGGCGTCGGTGGCGAGCGTCTCCAGGCAGCCGCGGTTGCCGCAGCCGCAGCGCACGCCGTCCGGGACGACGGTGATGTGGCCCACCTCGCCCGCCATGCCGCTGTGGCCCGCCAAGAGCCGGCCGCCGCTCATCACGCCCAGCCCGAGGCCGGTGGCCGCGTCGAGCACTGCGAAGTCGTCGAGGCCCCGGGCGTCGCCATACAGCCATTCGCCGAGCACGAGGGCGTCGCTTTCCTGCACGAGGACGCACGGCACCCCGAGCCGGGTCTCGAGGTCGCGGGCCGGATTGTGCTTGTCGAGGAGATGCAGGTTCGGTGAGAAGACGATCTCGTGGAGCCGCTCGTTGACGAGGCCGGGCACGCTCAGCCCGATGCCATGGACGACCGCGGCGCTCGAGTGGATCAGCGTCCGGCACGCCTCCTCGACCGCGTCGAGGAGGGCGGGATAGCCGGCTGGCGTCGCGAAGCGGATCGTGCGTTTCTCAGTCACCGCACCGTCGAGGCCCGTGGCGACCACGCAGCAGGTGCCCGCATCGATCACGGCGCCGAGGACGGTGGCCGAGGCGGCAGCCATCCGCACGAGCCGGCCCGGGCGACCGAGCGCCTGTTCCGCCGGATCGAGCTCCTCGACAAGGCCGCGCCTGAGGAGCGCATCGACGGCCTTCGACACGGTCGGGGCGGTGAGGCCCGAGACGCGCGTGAGCGCTGCGCGAGACGAGGGTCCATGCCGCTGGATCGCCTCGAGCAGCCGTCGTTCGTTGATCCGCCGCAGGAGCGTCGACTCGACGCGGTTGTCGCTCTGCTTCATATGAGGCCGCTCACCGCGTGCCGAACCGGTGCACCATCGTGTGCCGGTAGGTCTGGCCCGGGTCGAGTCGGGTGGAGGGCCAGTCGGCATGGTGGATGCTGTCGGGAAATTTCTGGGTTTCGAGGCAGACCGCCGCCTGCTTGCCGTAGGCGATGCCGCCCTTTCCCTTCACGCTGCCGTCGAGGTAGTTGCTCGTGTAGACCTGGATGCCGGGCTGGTCCGAAAGAATCTCGAGCGTGCGGCCGCTCGCTTGATCGCGGAGCAACGCCACCGACCGGAGGCCGCCGTCGGGCTTCCACCCGCGAACGACGTAGTTGTGGTCGATGCCTCCCGGGTTTTTCCCGTCGGCGCTTCCCGGCAGTCCATCGATCGCCGCGCCGAGCGTGGCGACCGCAGCCCGCTCGGGCCGGAGGTCGAACGGCGTGCCGGTGACTGCCGCGAACGCTCCCGTCGGAATGCCCCCGGCATCGACCGGAAGGTACAAATCGGCAGCCACGGTGAGTTCATGGTCGCGGATCGTGCCCGAGGCCTGTCCGGCGAGATTCCAATAGGAGTGATGCGCCATGTTGACGATCGTCGGTGCGTCAGTCGTGGCCGACATCTCGACCCACAGTTCGCCGTCGGGGGTGAGCGTGTAGGTGACGTGGGCGGTAACCGTACCGGGATAGCCCTCGTCACCGGCGGGCGAGACGACCTCGAACTCGACGGCCGGGCCGCGCTCGGAAAGCCTGGGCTTCGCCTTCCAGAGTTTCTTGTCGAAGCCGACCAGGCCACCGTGCAGATGGTTCGCACCGTTGTTCTTGGCGAGTGTGTACTCCTTGCCATCGAGCTTGAACGTGCCGCCGGCGATCCGGTTGGCCACGCGGCCGCAGGTGGCGCCGAAGTAGGGATGAGTGCCGACGTAGCCGTCGAGCGTGTCGAACCCGAGCACGACGTCCGTCGGCGAGCCCTTCCCGACAGGCACATGAAAGCTCGTCAGGATCGCGCCGTAGTCGGTGATCTCAGCCCGCCATCCGCCGGGTACCTCGAGCGTGTAGAGCGACACCGGCTTGCCGTCGGAGAGGGAACCGAAAGGGCGGGCCACCGGCGGACGGAGGGATGTGGGCATGGGCGGGGCGGCTTCAGTGACTGCGATGGAGAGCGCGACGAGGCATGTCGCCGACAGGACGACCGCTCTGCGATCTGGCGTGAGGAGCATGACAGAGCCCGGGAAAGTTTGACACTTACTTAACGGCGTTTAGAATACACGCGTTCGCCGAATTGTGAAGGGATTTTCATGGGTCCCCGCGCCGCCGCACGGCCGCTTCGAGATGTTCTGTGCGGAGCGTGCGCCCACGGCCTGATGCTCGCGTGTGTCGCGTCGGCCGCGGCTGCCCCGGGAACCGGGAGCATCGATTTTTCCCGCGACATCCAGCCGCTGCTCGCGAAGCGGTGCGTGGCCTGCCACGGGCCCGACACGCAGGAGGGCGGTCTGCGGCTCGACCAGCAGGCTGGTGCGACCGCCGCGCTCGACAGCGGATCCCGGGCGATCGTGCCGGGCGACTCGGACGCAAGCGAGATCCTCGAGCGGATCACCTCCACCGACCCCGACGTGCAGATGCCGCCCGAGGGCGCCCGGCTCTCGGCGACGCAGGTCGACACGGTCACGCGCTGGATCGATGCGGGTGCCGAATGGAAGGAGCACTGGGCGTTTCGACCGCTCGTGCGGCCCGACGTGCCCGCGGTGGCGGATGTGGCCAATCCGATCGATGCCTTCATCCGGGCAGGCCTCGAACGCCGCGGCCTGCCCGTGCCGGACCCGGCCGAGAAGCGTGCGCTGCTGCGCAGGGTGACGTACGACGTCACAGGGCTGCCTCCCTCCGAGCAGGAAGTCCGCGACTTCCTCGCCGACGAGTCGCCGCAGGCGTGGGAGCGGGTGGTGGATCGGCTGCTTGCATCGCCCCACTACGGCGAGCAGTGGGCCCGGCACTGGCTCGACCTCGTCCGCTATGCGGACACCAACTCCTTTGAGCGCGACGGCAACAAGCCCCATGCCTGGCGATACCGCGATTACGTCATCCGCTCGTTTAACGACGACAAGCCGTTCGACCGGTTCATCGTCGAGCAGCTTGCCGGCGACGAACTGCCGGATCCGACACCCGACGACCTGGTCGCCACCGGCTACTACCGCCTCGGCATCTGGGACGACGAGCCGGCTGACCGGGAGCAGGCCCGCTACGACTGGCTCGACGACATCGTCTCCACGACGGGCCAGACGTTCCTCGGCCTCACGATCGGCTGCGCCCGCTGCCACGACCACAAGATCGACCCGCTGCCGCAGCGCGACTACTACGCTCTCCTGTCGTGCTTTCACAACATCACGCCCATGGGCGGCCGGCAGATGGATCCCGCCTTCATCGAGCGTGTGATTCCGACCGGCGACGAGTCGCCCGCGGATGTGCAGCATCGTGCCGATGACCTCGACCGGCGACGCAAGGAGACCCAGGCGAACATCACGGCGATCGAGAAGCGGATCAAAGAACATGGCGAGCAGGCGCTCGACGACTTGGCCCGCAGCGATCTCGCCGCGTGGCGGAAGCAACTCGCCGCACTCGATGCGGAACGCACAGGCATCGCCAAGGCGCTCGTGGTGTCGGAGTTCGGCTCCACGCCGCCGCCCACCCACGTGTTCTACCGGGGCAATCCGCACGCTGAAACGAAGCCCGAGAACGAGGTCGAGCCGGCGTTTCCGGCGGTGCTCAATGCTCCGAGGCCCGAGATCCCCACGCCTGCAGCCGGGGCCAAGACCACCGGCCGCCGCACGGCGCTCGCGAAGTGGATCGCGTCGTCCGACAACCCGCTCACCGCTCGGGTGATGGCCAATCGGATCTGGCAGCACCACTTCGGCCGGGGCATCGTGCGCAGCCCCAGTAACTTCGGCTTCGCCGCCGATCCGCCGACGCACCCCGAACTGCTCGACTGGCTCGCGGTCGAACTCGTCGCGAATGGCTGGCGGCTGAAATCCCTTCACAAGCTGATCCTGATGTCGGAGGCGTATCACGGGGCGGCAACCTGCAACGCGGAAGCGTTCGCGAAAGACCCGCTCAACGACGCCTTCTGGCGGTTCGATATGCGCCGGCTCGCGGCCGAGGAGATCCGCGACTCGATCCACGTGGCCAGCGGCGTATTCAATCCGAAGATGTTCGGCCCCGGCGTCTATCCGGAGATCCCCAAGGAGGTGATGGCAGGCCAGTCGAAGCCGGGGGATGGCTGGGGCACGTCGCCTCCCGAGGAACAGGCCCGCCGCAGCATCTACGCGCACGTGAAGCGGTCGCTGCTCGCGCCGATCATCGCCGACTTCGACGTCGCCGACACCGACACCTCGTGCCCGGTGCGGTTCGTGACCACGCAGCCGACGCAGGCGCTCGGCATGATGAACGGCGACTTCCTGCAGATGCAGGCCCGCGTGTTCGCCGAACGCGTGCGGCGCGAGGCGCTCGCCGCGAACACGCAACCCGGCGTCACGGCCGACGACGACACCGCCGCGATTGTCCGCCGGGCGCTCGAGATCGCCCTCACCCGGCCCGTGCGCGACGACGAGGTGGCCCGGGGCGTCGCGTTCGTGGACGCGCTCGAAGACCAGGACGGCGTCGGCCCCAGCCGTGCGGCCGAGATCTATTGTCTGATGGTCCTGAACCTCAACGAATTCATCTATCTCGACTGATCCGTCCCGAGACCGCATCCCAGCCCACGAGGCCCGCCATGACGCCGACCCCAGCATCACCCCACGGATCGTTCTGCCGTCGCACACGGCGCGAGTTCTTCTGGGAAGCCGGGGCATCGTTCACCGGCCTCGCGCTCTCGGGCCTCCTCGATGGGGAGTTCCTCGCGCGGCAGACGCACGCGGCGACGGGCACGCCCTTCACGAATCCACTGGCCGCCAAGCCGCCCATGTTCGCCCCAAAGGCGAAGAGCGTGATCTTCCTCTTCATGTACGGCGGCCCGAGCCACGTCGACACGTTCGACTACAAGCCGGCGCTCTATCCGCTCGACGGCCAGACGATCAAAGTGAAGACGAAGGGCCGCGGCGGCGAGCGGAGCGAGAGCCGCGTCGTCGGGCCGAAGTGGAAATTTTCACAGAACGGCCAGTGCGGCAAGTGGGTGAGCGAGTTGTTCCCGCACATCGCGATGCATGTGGACGACATCGCCTTCCTCCACTCCATGACGGCCGACTCGCCGATCCACGGCTCCGCGATGCTGCAGATGAACTCCGGCAAGATCCAGTCGGGTGCGCCCTGCCTCGGCTCGTGGGTCAATTACGGGCTCGGGAGCGTGAATGAAAACCTGCCCGGGTTCGTGGTCATGCTCGATCCCACCGGCGGGCCGATTTCGGGGGCGAAAAACTGGTCGAGCGGCTACATGCCGGCGACCTACCAAGGCACGCTGCTGCGCTCGAAGGGCGCGCCGATCCTCGACCTCGCGCCTCCCGACGACATGCCGCTCGAGGCCCAACGGGCGATGCTCGACGCCCTCCGCGAGGCCAACACGGCCCACGCTCTCTCCCGCGGCGACAACACCGAACTCGCCGCCCGCATCGCCGCCTACGAACTCGCCTGGAAGATGCAGGAGCACGCGCCGGAGGCGGTGGATCTCGCCAGCGAAACCGAGGCAACCAAGTCGCTTTACGGCCTCGACAACCCGCGGACGGCCGATTTCGGCCGGCGCTGCCTGCTTGCGCGGCGGCTCGTCGAGCGGGGCGTGCGGTTCGTCCAGCTCTATTCGGGCGGCGCCCACAACGACGACAACTGGGACGCCCACGGCGACCTCGTGAAGAACCACGAGTTCCACGCCGGCAACACCGACCAGCCGATCGCGGCCCTGCTCACCGATCTCAAGCGATCGGGCCTGCTCGACACCACGCTCGTAATCTGGGGGGGCGAGTTCGGCCGGCAGCCGACGGCCGAATATGCCGAGGGCACGGGCCGCGACCACAATTCGTTCGGGTTCACGATGTGGATGGCCGGCGGTGGCATCAAGGGAGGCGTGAGCGTCGGCGAGACCGACGAACTCGGCGCCGCAGCGATCACGCCGGAGCACGACGGCCGGGTAGGCTTCCATGTGAAGAGCCTGCATGCCACGGTGCTCCACCAGCTGGGGCTCGATCCCAACCGCCTGAGCTACTTCTTCGGCGGCCTCGACCAGAAACTCGTGGGTGTCGAGCACGTGCAGCCCATCCGAGAAATCATCGCGTGAGTCCGCCCGGGAAGGCGGCCTGAGCGGAGGCTGCCAGTCTGCGACTACAGGGGCGGGACGGAGGTCGTGAGTGGCGGCACTCGGCCGTGGAATCGCACGACGAGTGATTCGTAGCCGAGCGGCCGGTCGTAGGCCGGCGTGCGCTCGACGCGATCGACCTTCGACATGAGATCGATCCGCGAGACGCGGGCACAGAGCCGGGCCAAGAGCGTGCGCATGACCGTGCGGGCGTGGGCGGCACCGAGGCAGAGATGGGCGCCGAAGCCGAAGGAGACGTGCTGGTTCGGCCGGCGGTCGAGATGCACCTCGTCGGCGGCCGGAAAGACCGTTTCGTCGAGGTTCGCCGATGCCCAGCAGAGGCTCGCCCGGTCGCCCGCCTGGACGGTCATCCCGTGCACGTCGGTGTCGACCGGGCAGACCCGGCCGATGTGCGTGAGCGGCATGTAGACGCGAAAGAACTCCTCGCTCGCGAGGACGATCCGGGTGGGGTCGGCCCGGAGGAAGTCGAGCGCCTCGGAATGCTCGGCGAAATAGCCGATCGCACAGGCCACACTGTAAATCATCGTGTCGCGGCCGCCGGCGAACATCAGGTTTGCGAAGCCGAGCTGCTCGGCCCGGGTGAGCGGCCGGCCGCGGAACTCAGCCGTCGTGAGCAGGCCGTAGAAGTCGTCGCCGGGATTCGCCGCCGCCTTGTCGAATTGCTCGTTGAGATACCGTTCGAGATCCTGGCCTTTCTCCGCACCATTTTCCCCGTGATGGAACACATGGACGCCCCAGCCGATGAACCGCTCGGCCTCCGCCTCATCGACACCGAGCAGCACCGTGAGCGCTCGCGACTGGAGCGGCAGCGCGAAGTCGCCGACCGCCTCGATCGCATCGCGTCCGAGCGCCTCGTCGAGCAGGCGATCGACGATCGCCTCGACACGGGCGATGAAGGCCGGCTGCTTGGCCCGCAGAAAGAACGGCTCGACGAGGTCGCGATAGTCGGTGTGGTCGGGAGGGTCGGTCTCGATGGGGAGTTGACGCACCGAGCGCAGGTGCTCTTCCGACGGAATCGGCACGCGAAACGGCGCGTCGGAGCTGAACGTTTTCCAGTCCTTGGCGGCCTTCCGCACGTCGTCGTGCCGCAGGATCAGGGGGATCGTCTCGCGGTCTGTCGGCAGGCCGAGGACGCCGTGCGTGCGGCGGGGTTCGCGAAAGGGATCGGGAATGTCTGCCATGGGCGAGCACCGTCGACGAGGTCGAATGTAGATTTGGAGGGTACGCTGGGCTCGCACCGCCGTCTAGCATCGGCGCCCCGCACGCTTGCACAATCTACTCCCATGTCTGCACGAGTTCGACAAGCATTCTGGGGCCGGGTCGCGGGCGGTGACATGACGCGGTGGCTCGCCACAGTCGTGACCACAGCCGCGATCGGCTGCAGTCGCACCGACCCCACAGGCATCGTTGCGCAGACGGCTGGTGTGCGGGTTGGACAAGCTGCACGGATCGTCGCGGCCACCCCGCCCACGGCCGCCGAATGGGAGTCGCTCCGCGGCCTGGCGGGATTGCGTGAGCTCGTCCTCGACCGTGGCGTCGCGGACGACGGCCGGGTCGAGATTCTCACAACCCTGCCCGATCTCGAGCGGCTTGTGCTGCGTGAGTCGCCCCTCACCGACACGGGCTTCCGGCGGCTCGCCGCCTGCACGAAGCTCCGCGACCTGAACATTCCCCAGGCGGCCTGCACCGCCGTGGGGATCCGGGCCCTCTCGGGGCTCGAGCACCTGCGGAGCCTGCGGATCGGCGGCCGGGCCCTCGCTGGCGCGGATGTGTGCGCGGCCGTTGCGGAACTCCCCGCGCTCCGCACCCTGCATTTGATCGATGTGCCGATCGGCGACGCAGGGCTCCGCGTCCTCGCCCGGCTGCCCCGGCTGTGGAGCCTGTATCTCGACGGCGCAGGGGTGTCGGACGAGGCGTGGGGAGGGTATTTTCAAGCCTGCCCGACGGTGCACGTGCACGTCGATCAGGCCCACCACGACCGCGATCCGAACCGCGGCCACGACTGACCACACAACAGGCTCGCCATGCAAGAAAGTCGGCAGAGGATCGTGGCCTGCATGCTCGTGCTCGCGACGGCCGCCGTGGCGATCACGACGCGCGGCGCCATGCAGGCGACCACAGTGCTTCCCCTCGCGGACGCTGCCGCCGGATGGATCGACACGCTCGATGCCGGGCAGCGGGCGCGGGGCGTCCGCGGCTTTGGCGATGCGTCGCGAACCGACTGGCATTTCGTGCCGAAGCCCGAGCGCAAGGGTGTGCAGCTGCGCGACATGACGGCGACGCAAGAGCGGGCAGCGCTCGAGCTCCTTCGGGCGACGCTCTCCGCGGCGGGGTTCGAGAAGGCCCGGGGCATCATGAGCCTCGACGAGATCCTGCGCCGCCTCGAGGGAAACCGCGCCAAGAACATCCGCGATCCCAAGCGATATTTCTTCACGGTGTTCGGAACGCCCTCGGATACTGGCACCTGGGCGCTCTCGATCGAGGGGCATCACCTGTCGTTCAATGTCACTGTCCGCGACGGGGTCGTCGTCGACTCGACACCGCAGTTCCTGGGAGCCAATCCGGCGGAGGTGAAGACGACGTTTGCCGACCTGCCCGAGGCGGGCCACCGCGTGCTTGGCGATGAGGAGGCGATCGCCTTCGACCTCGTGCGGTCGCTCGACGCGGCCCAGCGGACCACGGCGGTGATCGCGGTGGAAGCGCCCCGTGAGATCCGAGCCGCGGGCGAACCGCAGCCCTCGACAGAGCCGCCGGCCGGCATCGCCCATGCCGACCTCGAGCCCGGTCAGCGCGACGTGCTGCGCGCGCTTGTCGAAACCTATGCCGGCGTCATGCCGGAGGACGTGGCGGAAGACCGGATGCGGCTGATCGAGACGGCACCGGGCGGCTGGGATGCCGTGCGATTCGCCTGGCTCGGCGCCCTCGAGCCAGGCATCGGCCATGCCTACCGCGTGACGGGGCCGACGTTCCTGATCGAGTTCGTGAACGTGCAGCCCGATGCCGAGGGGAATCCGGCCAACCACATCCACTGCGTGTGGCGCGACAGGACGGGCGACTTCGATCTGCCGGCACGCTCGCCGTGAGCGGCCGAGACGGCGCCGGAATCACCGGCGTGCCGCAGGGGCGTTGACCCCGAACCGCACCCGCACGTCGGGGTGCGTCGTGTAGAGGCGGTAGCGTTCGCCGTCGTGCACGAGTGTGGCGCTCGACCGCTTGGGCGCCTCGGGATCGACCGGCAGGAGCGGATTGCCCGCGTACTTCGTCCAGTGCACGAGGTCGGTGCTCGTGGCGAGACAGGTCTGCCATGTGGCCCGGTCTTCCCGCGGACTCGAGTGATAGAAGGCGTAGTATCGCCCCGCATGCCGCACGATCTGGTCGACAGCGATTCCATAGAGGTCGTAGGGCTCGGGGCCGCAGGCGAGCACCGGCTCATCGGAAACGTTCGTGAATACGCAGCCGTCGCGTGAGGTCGCGAGCCACACGCCGTGATCCATGCGCTCGTAATAGAGGTGCCACATGCCGCGTTCGAGCCACACGGCCGGCGTACCCCGGGGGCCGTCCGGGATCGGCCCGCCCGCGGCGAGGCGGATCTCGAGCGGTCCGCACCGCTGCCAGCGGACGCGGTCGCGCGACATGAGCTGGTGGGCGACGTCCTCTTCTCCCTCGGCGAACATCCGATACCAGCCGGCATGGCGGATGACACAGACGTCCTCGACCCACGCATCGGGCACGAGGGGATTCCTGTGCGACCGCGTCCAGTTGAGGCCGTCACCGCTTGTGGCCAGACCCAGCCGGCGCACCGGATCGCGGTCGGGATTTGAACCGGTGTACCACAGCGACCAGCGATTCCCTTCGCGGATGATCCAGCCGCGTTCGCGGAGATCACGATCCCATGCAACGGTGCCGCCGCCGGCGAACAGCGGCTGTGCCGACGGCGGCCCGAATTCGATGATTTCCGGAGGAAACGGCCCGCCGGCCCGCACGAGCGCGGCCTGGACAAGAAGCACCGCAGCGTAGGAACAGGCAAAAAACCGTCGCATGCAGGTCAGGATACGCCGCGTGGCCGCATCCCACCATCTACCCGGGGGCCATATCGCCCTCCCACGTCCATTCGCCTATCCTACATGGATCCGACACGAGGAACCCATGTCCGACGCAAGCCCCGCTTCCGCTGCCAAGCCGAGTGCCGTGGAGGTCGCAAAGACCGCCAGTGACTATCTGCGGGGTGACATCGCCCAGGAACTCGCGGACGGCCTCCCCGGTTTCGGGAAGCCCTCGGTGCAGCTCCTCAAGAATCACGGCACCTACCAGCAAGACGACCGCGAGACCCGCAAATCGGTGGACGGGAAAAAGAGCGAGCGGCAGATCTCGTTCATGATCCGCACCTGTGTGCCCGGCGGAAAGCTCACCGCGGAGCAGTTGCTCGCCGCGATCGACATGGGCGACGAGCTGGGCAACGGCACGATCCGGCTCACGACCCGGCAGGCGATCCAGCACCACGGCGTGGTCAAGGGCGAGCTCAAGGCCTTCATGCAGCAGGTGCATGACAACCATCTGACGACGCTCGCCGCCTGCGGCGACGTCGAGCGAAACATTATGTGCTGCCCCGCGCCGATTCACGGCAATCCCGTCCGCGAGCAGATGCAGGCCAAACTCGACGAGCTGGCCAAGCATCTCGCCCCACGGACACGGGCTTACTACGAGATCTGGCTCACCGATCCCGACACGGGTGAGAAGACGCTCGCCGCCGGCAACGGCAAAGAGGCCGCGGTGGAGCCGATCTACGGTCCGACCTACCTGCCGCGGAAGTTCAAGACCGCTTTCGCCCTTCCGGAAGACAATTGCACCGACGTCTACGCCAACGACCTCGGCTTCATCGTCGTCCACGAAAATGGAAAAATACTCGGCTACAACGTGCTGGCCGGCGGCGGCATGGGCGTGACGCCGAGCGCCGCCAAGACGTTTCCGGCGCTCGCGAAGCGGCTCGGCTTCGTGCCGCCGGAAGACGTGCTCGGGATCGCCGAGGCGATCGTGAAGGTGCAGCGCGACTTCGGCAATCGCTCCGATCGCAAGGTCGCCCGGCTCAAGTACACGATCCACACGATGGGGCTGGAGAACTTCCGGAAGAAGGTCGAGGAGTACTTCGGCAAGCCACTGGCCCCCTGCCACCCGGCCGATGTCCACGGCTTCGACGATCACATCGGCTGGCACGAGCAGGGCGACGGGAAGTTTTTCTACGGATTCAACATCGAGAACGGTCGCGTCCACGATACCGGTGATTTCCGGCTCAAGACCGCCCTGCGGCGGATCCTGCGGGAGATCAAGCCGGGCGCGCGGATCACGGCGCATCAGAGCCTCTTGTTCACGGACCTCGCCGTGACGGATCGCGACCGGATCGCCTCGATCCTGCACGAGCACGGCGTGAAGACCTCCGAGGAGATCAGCACGCTCCGTCGGTGGAGCATGGCCTGCGTGGCCCTGCCGACCTGCGGCCTGGCCGTGGCGGAGAGCGAGCGGGTGCTCCCGGGGCTCATCGACTCGCTCGAGCCCGAGGTGGCGAAACTCGGGCTCTCACACGAGGCCTTCACGCTCCGCATGACCGGCTGCCCCAACGCCTGCGCCCGACCCTACAACTCCGACATCGGCATCGTGGGCCGTACGCTCGGCAAATACACGATCTTCCTCGGCGGCCGGCTCCTCGGCGACCGGCTCAACACGCAGTACAAAGACGTGGTGCCGTTCGAGGAACTCTCGCAGGAGATCACGGCCGTCCTCGCCTGCTACAAGGCGGAGCGGAAGCCGAGCGAGACCGTCGGTGACTTCTGCCACAGGAAGGGCGTCGACGGGGTGCGCACCTGGGCCGACGAGTGGCTGGCCGGCGCACGCGGGCGCATGTAGGACAGGCGTCTCGCCTGTCATGAAAGCCCGAGGCGTGAGCCGAAGGGATCCCCGGCCCAAGGCATCCTCTCGGCTTACGCCTCGGGCTTCCTCGGAGTCTCTTACCGGGCGAACGCAGCGGGATCGGTGAGCACGAACAGGTGGCCGTGGTCGCTCGTCACGATCACGGCCGTGTCGGCCCAGCCGCCATGGGCCTCGATCCAGCGAAGAATAGCCCGCAGCGCGGCATCACCACTCTTCACCGCACCGATGCAGTTGTCGATGTTGTTGCCGTGACTGGCCCAGTCGACGTCGCCCGACTCCACCATCAGCCAGAAGTTGCCCCTGGCATGCAGCACGTCGAGAGCCGCCGTGGCCATGTCGGCGAGTGTCGGATTCTCGCGGATATCCGCCGCCGTGTAGCGGATCGGTGGAGAGTATTTCTTTTTCAGGCCTTCGAGCGTCTCCCGCTTCTCGGGCTCCACGAACACCGGATCGTAGCCGCCGTCGGCGGTCGCGAATGGCAGATGGCCTTCGCCGGCGCCGAAGAAGCCGAATAGCCGCAGGCCATCGGCGATGCATGCTCGGGTGGCTTCGCTGAGCACGTCGGCCCCCGGGCGGCCGGGCGTGCGCAGCGCGAGACGATAGCGGCCGCCTCCGGCCGCGTCGATTTCGCGAAGCGTGGACTCGGCGACGTACTTGTTGCCCGGTTCGAAGTTCGCGCCCTGGCCCTTGTCGTCGCGCACGTCGACCCCGAAGCCGCCGCCGACGAGCACGTCGAGGCCGGGGAGCGGCGTGGTGCGGTGGGCGATCGACGGCAGACCGAGCTGGTCGCGGGCGATGTCCTGGTAGTCGTCACGGCTGACGTTGTTCGCATAGGCACAGGCGGGCGTGGCATGGGACACCGGCACACTCGATACGGCCCCCACGGCCCAGCCCTGCTTTTGGAGCGTGACGGCGATCGGCTCGAGCAACGCACCGGCGGGATCGACGTTGATCGCATCGTTGTAGGTCTTTCTGCCCGTGCACAGGCTCGTGGCCGACGCAGCTGAATCGGTGACGGCATGGGGTCGTTCGCGGCTGCGGCCAGTCAGGTAGCGCAGATCGACGGCCGTGGCCCACGGGGTCGCGCCGCCGAGCGCCGCGTCGTAGCCACCCCCGGTCTTTCCCCCCGGATTCTTCACCGCCTGGGCATCGACGTCGAACGAGGTGCCGTCGTTGGCCGGGCTCGTGACGCAAAACCCAAAGTCAGTTGGCACACCGCGATAGTCCTGAAACACGAAGCCGGTGCCACGGCCCGTGTCGTAGGCCACGCGGCCGGTCGTGGCGATCGCGGCGGTGCGGGTCGTCGTCCAGTCGAGGCCGTCGAAGACGAAGAGGATGATGCGTTTCTTCCCGGCGCGGGCCGCCTCGACTTGCAGGGCGTGAATATCGGTCTGGTCGAAGTAGTCGGCGGCGGTGTTCGCCGTGCCGTCCGGCAGCTGGCCATAGAGGGCCTCGAGCCGTGCGGCGTCGCGGTAGACGCTCCGCGGCCCGGCAACGGCGTCGAGTGAGATGCCAAACGCATACACAGGAATGAGCCGATTGGAGTGGTTCGACCACTCCACGTATCGGTCGGGGCGGATTCCCCAGTGGCCCCAGGACGCGCAGCCCGACTGCTCGGCCTCGCGCTCGATGTCACGAATTGGGTCTGCGGTGGCAGCTGTTGACGGCGCAATGGCGTTCGTGGCCCCCGAGAGGCTGAGCCATCCCACGACACCGCCCGCGGCGAAGACCGCGAGCAGTCGAGACCATGCGGCAGCCTGCGTGTGGCCCACAGCGGTTCTCCGGGGCGAGGCTACGCCGGGAGGTCGTCCCACATCGGGCACCAGAGCGGCAGCCGGGGGAACAGCTGAGACGCCAGCTTGAGCGCCACCTGGGTCGATGGCTCCATCCGTCCGGCCGCCACGGCCTCGTGCGGATCGCCCTGCCCGAGCACCAGCCGCGCGAGTTCCTCTGACGTGAGGCGGAGGTAGCTCCGGCCCACGCGGCCAGCCTGCACGGTGGCCTTCACCTCGCCCCCGCGGGGCTCGGTCACGATGATCGAGCCGCGGAAGTTCGGGGCCTCGAGACCGAGCTCCACCGTTTCGCGGATGCCGGCGGCGGCCACCCGCTTGGCGATGAGCGGCACGATCGCTTCGAGTACTTCCTGCGGCCGGAACAGCTTGGCGACGATCATCCGATCGCCGGCCTGCACGGCACCGGCCCCCGATTCGGAGCCCGTGACGGCGGCGTGCAGCGGATCGGCGGGAGCGGCTTCGTAGACAATCTCTTGGCGATCGTTTTCGACTGCTTCCGCACACACCCGAGCCAGGATGTCGCGCTCCAGCCCGGGAAACTCCGGGTCGGCCATGAGTTCAAGTACGCGATTGCCAGACTGGATCGCGTAGCCGACGATCCGGGCCGTCGTCTCATGGAGGTCGTAACGATCCTGGCCGACGAGCGCGACGATGATCGAATCGAACGCACTGCGGCTGATCAGCCACCGCGAGTAGGCCTCACTCCGATCGACCGGCCCGACGAAACTGCAAGCGTTTTGCTTGTAGATGCGGAGGATGGCGGGCAGTTCGACGTGCCGCCACTGCCGCATCGTGACCGTCTCCCCAACGCGTTGCGGTCCTTCGAGGAGCCGGGCGAGGATTTCGGTGGGTCGCCCGGGGGTGGCACGGTCGCGGCCGAGCACCGACCAGCCGAGCTCATGGAATGAGGGCGCGATCTTGGTGCGTGAGAATCCGATCGATGCGCCGATGTGTCGCATGCGATCTTCCGCCGCCTGCACGAGCCGCTGCCCGTGTCCCGCTCCGCGGCACTCCGGGAGCACGGCGACGCGGTCGATCGTGGCGGCCGACAGCGGAATGCCGTCGAGAAGCACCGTCCGCGGCATGACTTCGACGTGACCGACGATTCGACCGGCGAGCCGGGCGACGAGCCGATTGGCCGCGTCGTGGTCGGGGTGATCGACGGCCGCATGAAACTCCGCCTTGGAGGGGGCGGTGGGCAGCCCCGAGAGGAGCTGGAGAATCTCGCTCTGGTCGCCGGCCCGGGCCGGGGCCACCCGGCACTCCTCGAGCATCCACGAGGGTGGCTTGAGGGGCAAAACCGGGTGTTCAGGGAGGTGGTGGATCGCGGGACGCTTGGTGGCGGACCGCCGGCTGACCACCGTGCCGGCCGGGCGAATGTCGACCGTGGCGACTGCCTTCGAACGCGCCGGCTTGGCCTTTTTGGCCTCCTTGTTCGTCCCCTTGACGGCCCGCACCAACTGCCCGGCGGAGTGGTCCGCCGTGGCCCGTGCCGGAGCCCGACCGGCGGAACGCTGTGGGGAACGATCTGACCGACGCATGATCCCTCCTTTCCCTGGAGTGACTCGAAACAGTCCGTTGGGCGTCAAGATATGACGATTCTCAGTCGTTTTCCAGTAGCAGGAACGATCGCAGCGTCTTTTCCGCGAAAAAACACCACGGATGCGCGCGAGATTCGAGGACACCGCGGGCATGCACCTGCGCTGCGAGCGGCCCGACGCGGTCGAGCGCGGCATGCCGCAGCGACTCCATGCGCGGCTGGAGCTGTTCGTTGACCGCGCGGATCTCGTGGCACCGTCGTCGGGCGAGCGTGGCGGTGGGATGCGTGTCGATCCAGTGCCGCTTGCGCCGCACGAGCTCGACGATCTCGGCCGACTGCCCTTCGAGCGACGCGAGATGTCGCTCGGGATGAAACTCGAGGTCGCGCAGCAGCCGCTGCGCGTCGGCCAGCTCGGCGGCCGGATTGCTGGTGGCGAGTTCCGGAAAGACGCCGTCGACCGGCAGCCGCAGCGTGCCCGACACCACCGCATGGCGTGGCGGATCGCAGCCGGTGAGCTGCCTGACGATCGAGTCGGTGAGCTCGTCGTAGGCGGCGCCGCCTGTGCCGTGCACGAACACGTCGGCGATCAAGAGCCGTGAGAGCATCGTCGTCACGATTGCCCGCGGGCGCAGCCGCAGGGCGTGCTCCTCCATCCGGGACAGAGCGTCGACCCATTTCGAGGGTGATGTGTCGGGAGAGATCGGCAGTTCCACACGGACCGTCTCGAGATCGGAGAGCGTGAGCGTGCCGCCCGGGCTCATCGATGCGAAGACCCGTCGCCGGCGTCGGTCGTCACGCGACCAGATCCACCACGGCACCTCGTACCATGGCCCGTCGCCGGCCGAGTCGGTGCGGACGGCGAGTTCGGGCATCGGCCGGCCGCGGCCGCGCACCTTGTGCAGCCGGCGATAGGCGACGAGGGCCGCATTGTAGGCCTCGTGAAACTGGCGGGCGTGCGCGAGCAGCCAGCCCATGAAGACCATCACCGTGGGCAGTCGCATCAGTTCGCTGACCGGCACCTCGAGCGTCTCCCAGCCGAAGCGGGCCTCGAGCGCATGCCGCGCCTGGGCGAGCCCGAGTCCGAGGCGATGGCACTCCGCCGCGCGTTCGATGGCCAGTGGCCACCAGCGCCGGAGGATCGGATTCGGCTCCAGCGGCGCGATGAGGTCGCTGGCCCGCCGACCGAAAGCCGCGAACACGTCGCGATCCTCGAGCGGCCGCTCCTCCCACGCCATCTCGGGAGCCGGCGCATCGAACGGCACCTCCTCGAAGTGCGCGGCGCTCGGCGTGCCGACGGGCACACTGCATGAGGCCCGCACACAGCGGTCGGTATCCACAACGAGGTTGATCGCGGTGCCCGATACGGCCCTGGCATAGGCGTCGAGCGCGGAGTTTTTCAGCCACACGCCCGGATGGAAGAATTCGGGCTGGTGCCCACCCATGATGATCGGCCGCGCCAGCCAGTCGGCCATGTCGGTCGGCCGCTCGGCGTCCCGGTAGCTCAGTGTGTATTCCGCCGCGACTGTGAGCACTTCACGGCGTGTGGCGGCGACGAGCTCCCAGAGCTTGAGATCGCCGATCCGTGTGTCGAATGCCGCCCGCAGGAGGCGGTTGTTGTCGACGAGTGTCTCGATCGAGTCGGCCGGCGCCGCCGCCGCCGCGTAGACCGGCGGTTCGATGAGCCGGTCTCCCGAGCGCTCGGGTGCCAGGCGGGTGCGTCGGGATGGGGGCATGGGGCAGTCGGCCGCGGTCAACTCGCCACGCTCGCTGCGGTGGCCACTGCCGACTCCGCACGATCGAGCACGCGGCGGTAGTAGGCCAGACGCGTCGCCGCATCGTCCAGGGCGCCCCCGAAACTCCGCGCCAGATCGAGGTACACCAGCGGCACGGGCAACTCGGCCACCGTGAGCCCCGCGGCGGCGGCCTGCACCCACACCTCGAGCGGCATCGCATAGCCCGGCTCGGTCGGCGCGAGCCGTTCGAGGGCCCGCCGCGAGTAGGCTTTGAACCCGCAGAACGCATCGGTGAGCGTGAGGCCTAGACGGGCGTTGATCTCGGCGGTGATCTCGGCATTGATCCGCCGGCGTGTGGCAGGCGGCTCGCTGTCGCCACTGAAGGTGGCAAGGTAGCGGCTGCCGCTGACGATGTCGGCACGGTGGGCCGCGAGCGCCGTCATGAACTCGGGGATGAGCCGCGGCTGGTGCTGGCCGTCGCAGTCGATCGTCACGAGGCCGTCCCAGCCGCCGTCGCGGGCCGCCGCGAATGCCGTCGCCAGGGCAGCGCCATAGCCCCGGTTGGCTGCGTGCCGCGCCACCCGCACGTCGTTTCGTCGCGCGAGGATGGCGGCCGTGCCGTCGGTCGAGCCATCGTCCACCACGAGCACGTCGGTGGCGAACCGCAGCACCTCGTCGAGTACGCCCGACACGTGGGCGGCCTCGTTGAAGACCGGAAGGGCCGTGAGAAACTTTGCCACTGGAAGCCGCCTGAACTGCTGGAATGGGACCGCAGCCGAACCCTGCAAGTTTAGCGCCGAAATGCTGTCGATCAAATCGCCTGCCAGATGAGCGGGTCGGTATCGGCCACGCTCGGCTGGCAGGCGAGGCCGGGCAGCGCCTCGGTGAGGCGACGGCCGAGCACGTCGAGAGAAAACCGCTCGCTTGCATGGTGGCCGACGGCGACCACGGCCAGCCCTGCCGCGGCTGCCGCGAGGGCATCGTGGAGCTTGACCTCGCCGGTGAGGAGGGTGGCGCAGCCTGCGCGGGCGACCTCGGCGACGAGATCGCCACCCGACCCGCACACGATTCCCACCCGGCCCGCTGGACGGTCGGCCGGGCCGCACACCTGGACAGCCACGGCTCCGAGGGCGGCGCCCGCCGCACGGGCCAGGTCGCTCACGGTCATCCCGTCGCGCGCGGCTCCCGCCCGACCCGTTCCCGCCAGTGGGTAGACCTCGTCCGGAATGATCGGCGCGACGTGCTCGAGATGGACGAGCGCCGCGAGCTGGTCGTTGATGCCGCCCGCAGCCGAATCCCAGGCCGTGTGGCCGCTCCAGACGGCGATCCCCGCACCCACGAGTTCGAGGAGCACGCGGCCGGGCGCCGTGTCGGCGGTGACCCGTGCCACGGGCCGGAACGGCAGCGGATGATGCGTGACGACGAGGTCGATCCGCTCACGAACCGCTTCCTCGGCGACGGCCGGCGTGAGCGTGAGGCAGGTCAGCACGCGTGCGATCGAGGGGCGACGCGATCCCACGAGGAGGCCGACCACATCCCAGTCGGCGGCCAGCCGCAGCGGGGCGAGGCTTTCGAGCTCGGCAGTCACCCGGTCGATGGGATACATCCCAGGCAGAATACAATCCGCCGTGCCCCTCCGCGACCTTTCCGGCGCCTCCCCATGGAAACATCCCGCTTCTCAGTCGCGTCGCTGCCCTTGGCTCGCGATCTCAAGACCGCGTTTCGCAAGGTGCGGGGGCTCGGGCTTCGGGGCGTGGAGCTCGACCTGCGCACGGGCGCGACGCCGGAGCAGTTGTCGCAGACGGGCATCCGCCAGATTCGCAAATGGCTCGCCGACGAAGGGCTGGTGGTGGCGGCGGCCGCGTTTCCCACGCGCGGCGGCTACGCCGATGCCGAGCGACTCGAGCCGCGGATCGCGGCCACGAAGGCCGCACTCGAAGCCGCCCACGCGCTCGGCTCGCCCGTGCTCCTCAATCACATCGGCGACATTCCCCCACCCACGGCCGCCGACGCGTCTGCCGACCCGCGCTGGCAACTGCTCGTCGACGTGGTCACCGATCTCGGAGCCTGGAGCGAGCGGGTGGGATGCACGCTCGCGGCGGAAGCGGGAAGATCGAGCCCCGAGGATCTCGTGCGCGTAATCGCCGCGGTGCCGACGGGCTCGCTCTTGTGCCACGTGGTGACCGGCTCGCTCGTGGTGCACGGCCATGATCCGGTGGCCGCCGTGGAGCTGCTCTCGGGCCACATCGGCCATGTGCATGCCACCGACGCGATTCGCGGCGCGTTCAAGGGACGCGGCCGGGCGGTGATTCTCGGCAGCGGCGAAGTCGACCTGCCGAACGTGCTGGCGGCGCTCGACGAGCGGTTCTACCGCGGCTGGATCGGCCTGGAACCCGTCGACGGCTTTCAGGCCGAAGCGGAGCTCGCCGACGCGATCGCGAGTCTGCAGGCGTTGTGAAGGGGCGCAGGTCATTGCACCGGCTCCGGGCTCCCCATACCCCATCACCGGACGTTCGCTGCGGGCATCCGCATCTTGCCTCTCCCTCTGGGAGAGGCCGGCCGCAGGCCGGGTGAGGGTGCTTGGAAGCAGCATTGGGAGCAGCCTCAGGCACCCTCACCCCGGCCCTCTCCCAGAGGGAGAGGGAGAGAGGGGCAACCCCTCGCCTCCCGTATTCGATGGTCAGGAAGCCCGAGGCGTAAGCCGAGAGGGCGTGCCACTGGTCTGCCATGTGTCGCGGGGGTAGTCTCTCGCGATATGCAGCGCGACACGTTTCTTCGCCGGGCGACGATCTGGCTGGCCACGATCGGCTATGCGCTGGTCGTGTCGGGCCTGCCGCTGCCGCTCGGGGGCGGGCAGCCTGCGAGCCCCACGTCGGCCGCGGCCAAACGGCTGGCGGGCAAGGATCGATCGCAGCCGTTCCCCTGCATGGATAAGCCCTGCGGCTGCGCGACGGCCGAGCAGTGCTTTTCAAGTTGCTGCTGCAACACGCCCGCCGAGCTTCTGGCATGGGCCCGGGCCATGAAGGCCGATCCTGGCGTGGTTGCGGCGCTCGTGCGGCGGGCCACGACGTCGGCGCCCGCGGCCGAGCGGTGTTGTGCGGCTGCCCAGTCGGAGTGCTGCGCGGCCGCGGCGGAGTCGCACATCGCGAATTCTGACGACCAGTGCTGCTCCGCGCAGGCGTCACCGATTGCCGCCGGCGACGAGCCGTGCGACACCCCGACGCGTGGTGTGTCGCTGCGTGCGATGCGGGCCTGCAAGGGGCTCGCTGCCGAATGGCTCTCGATCGGCGTGGCGCTGCCGCCTGTCGCGCCCGCCGTCGTCTCGTGTGTGGCAGATACTCTCAGCCGCATCGCATGCTTCGATGTCTCGATATCCGGGAGCCGCGTCGCGCCCGACGCGCCGCCGCCCCGCCGGGCGTGAGTTGGTGACTGTGCCAACCCGTCGAGCCCGCGGCCGAGAACCATCCTGACGCAGCACCGTGCGCGTCTTCCTCGGATCCGGGCCGGTCCCGTGTCTATCGAGGAGACATCATGCGCCCCGTCCGCCAGTTGGGTGGCTTCACACTCGTTGAGCTGCTTGTCGTGATCGCCATCATCGGCGTGCTCGTGGGCATGCTGCTGCCGGCCGTGCAGTCAACGCGGGAGGCCGCACGGCGAAACTCCTGCGCAAGCAACCTGCGGCAGTTCGGGCTCGCGCTGCTCAACTACGAGTCGAGCCGTGGGCACTTCCCCGCCACGGATGCACGGGGGAGCACGACTGTGTCGGCCACGGCCACGGGCGGGTGGTCGCTCCATGCACGGCTGCTGCCGTATGCCGAGCAGGCGACGCTGGCCGATCGCTTCGATTTCAAGAAGGCAGCCTTCACCGGGAACTTCGCCGCGCAGACACCCACGGCGGAGTTCGCAGCCCTATTTGCGACGCCGATTCCGCTGTTGCTGTGTGCCAGCGACCCGGCTCCGACGGTGCAGGTAGCCAATGCGTTCAGCTACGGTGGCAACAACTATATGGTGAGCTTCGGCAGCGCCACCGCCGACGGCGCGGGCCGCTGCTACTGGAACTTTGGCCAGCCGACCGATGGCATCGTCTACGAGAATTCGAGGGTGAGGATTCGCCATGTCACGGACGGGCTGTCGAAGACGGTGATCGCGAGCGAGGCGGTGCGGAGCATCACGGCCGTGAGCGATCCCGTGACCTTTCCGGCCGGTTCACCTCCGCCGCAGCCGTATCAATACACGCTCAATGGCTCGACCGGCTGGAACTCCGGCACGCTTGTCGGCCCCGCCGGGGCTACGCCGACCACTGCGGCGATCGACGCGATCGTGGCGAACTGGCAATCGCTCACGAGTTGGCGGGGGGCGTCGAGCGCGTCGATGCGGGGCCGCGGGCTTTCGTGGGCGGCGACCACGCAGGGCAACAGCCTCACCAACGGTTTTCTGACCCCCAACAGCCCGATTCCCGACTACGTCGTCCACTGGTCGGGCTTCTTCGGGCCGAAGAGCCATCACCGCGGGGGTGCGAACGTGCTCTTCGGCGATGGCCGGGTCGTGTTTCTCGGCGAGGAGATCAACGCAACGCTGCATCGCGGCCTGCACAGCATCAACGGCGGAGAGGTGGTGTCGAATGACTAGGTTCCCTCAGACGATGCTGCGTGGCGTCCTGTTCACGGCGGCCTTCTGGCCGCTGTCGGCCGTCGCCCACGACACATGGCTCGAAGCGGTGCCGCGGCTCGTGCAGCCGGACGACGTCGTGCACGTCGGTCTGTTCCTCGGCAATCACGGCAACGACCACCGCGACTTCAAGATCGCTGGTAAGGTCGGCTCGCTCGACGACGTGCAGATCGAGGTGGTCGGTCCCGATGGCCGGACCACCGACCTCGTGCCCGACATGGTCGATCTCGGCTACGCCCCGAAGGAGGGCTTCTGGTCGGGGCGATTCGTGCCCGCCAACGAGGGGCTGCACTGCGTCGGCCACTTCCGGCAGGGCATCCGCCACGGGTCGATGGGATTCAAGGGGGGCAAGACTTACTTCCTTGCCTCGGAATCGCTCGACGCTCCTGCCAAGCCGAACGGCAGCATCCCGGGTCTGCTCGGCCATCCGCTGGAGTTGGTGCTCGAGACGCATCCCGTCATCGGCTGTGGGCCGGGCAAGCCGATCACAGTGCAACTGCTCTTCAAGGGAAAGCCCCTGGCCGATCAGGTCGTGTCGTTCATTCCGCGCGGCACGACGCTCGCGGATGGTTTCGATCCCGAGTTTGAACGCAAGACCGACGCTGAAGGGCGGTGTAGCTATACGCCGAAGGAGGGCAACGTCGTGCTCGTTGTCACCCACCTCGTGAAGCCCGAGGAGAAGGGAGAGGGCTTCGAGAAAACGTCGTATGCCGCCACGCTCGTGATCGATGTGCCCGAGCGCTGCCCGTGCTGCGAGTGAGCACGGTGCCTGGCGCCTGGATTACGCACGCGGCGCGCCCGAGGCAGTGGCCATTCCCGCCGCGAGCGCGATGGCGGCCGTCTCGACCCGCAGGATGTGCGGTGCGAGGGACGCGCGGCGGCAGCCCGCGGCCTCTGCGGCGGTGAGTTCCTCGGCGGTAAAGCCGCCCTCGGGGCCCACGAGCGCGAGAACGGTGCCCGCGTGCCCTGCGAGCAGCGGGCCGAGAGCTTCACCCGCGGGATCGGCCACCAGCGCGAGTGCGCCGGGATCGCGAGCGGCGAGCACGGCAGCGAGCGTGGCCGGCGGGGCGATCTCCAGGAGCATGGTACGGCCGCACTGCTTGCAGGCTTCGATCGCGGCCCGGCCCAGCCGCTCGATTGCCGCCGGCGTGGCCTCCGCCACGCCGCGGGTCGTGACCAGCGGCACGAGCCGCGCGCAGCCGAGTTCTGTGAGTTTTTCGACCAGCCACTTCTGGCGGTCGCCCTTCGGGAGCGCCACTGCGAGCGTGAGCGGTAGGGGCGGCGCGGCAGCGGCGAGCGGTGGCCCGACCTCGAGCACCACGCGGTCACGGCCGATCGACGTCACTCGGGCGGGCCACTCCGAGCCCCGGCCGTCGAACACGGCAACGGCATCGCCGATCGCCGCACGGAGGACGCGGGCCAGGTGTCGCGCCTCGTCGCCGACGAGCTCGGCACGGCCGTCGACGGGAGGCGTGGCGAGGAAGAAGCGTTCGCTCATGGGGGATGCAAACCGGCGTTTTCACCGGCTCTTCTCGTCCTGACCCGGCTCGCACGAGCCGCTAGACTCCGCGGCATGGTACGGGATTTCTGGCAATTGGATGCCGCGCCCTTCGACGGATCGCTCGAGCCGGCCTCCTTCTACACCGGCGCGGCCCAAGAAGAGGCACTCGCGCGGCTCGAATGGCTCGTCGATGAGCGGCAACGGTTCGCACTCGTGGTGGGAGCCGAGGGCCATGGCAAGAGCCACTTGGCCGCGATGGCCGTGCGCCGCCTGGGCGGGCTGGGTGCCGAAACGGCGATCCTGTCGCTCGGCGGCCTGTCCCCGGGAGACTGGCTCGAGATGCTGCTCGCGCGCCTGCCGCTCGACGCCGCCAGCCGTTCCGAGCCGCTCCGACCCTGGCAGAAGCTCGAAAACCGGCTCCGTGAAAATACGCTCATGGAGCGGACGACGGCGCTCGTCTTCGACGACATCGATCGGGCACCGGCCGATTCGATCGACGGGATCATGCGATTGATCGGTGCCCCCGAGGCGAGGTTTGCCCGCGTGGCCGTCGTGGCCACGGCCACACCGATGGGAGCCGCCGCCCTCCCGAGCGGTCTGCGCGAGCGGGCCGCCGTGCGGGTGGGGCTCGAGCCATGGGACAGCCGTGACGTCACCGGCTTTCTCGTCCGGTCCCTGACGCGTGTCGGCGGTCGAGACGACCTCTTCACGCCCGAGGCCGCGGAGACACTCGCGCGGTTTACCGGGGGCGTGCCACGAGTGGTGGCGCGGCTCGCGCACCTCGCGCTCGCGGCCGCCGCCGGCGATCGCCTTGGCAGGGTCGATGCGGCCACGGTCGAACGTGCCTGGCGTGAGCTCGTGCCGGATGCAGCAACGCCATCCCGAACTCACCTGGTGGACGACGATTCCGCTGAGCCCGTCGCGAATCCACGGGTGCGGGTCGTGCGCCGGCTGTTTGGATAGACAGCCGCCCGGTGCCGCGACAGGCTGAAGCCCGGCTTACTTCGTGATCGCCTCGATCGCCTTCGTGGCAGCCGCAGTCACGGCTGCGTCGGCGTGCTTCGTGAGCCGCTTCAACGCCGGCAGGGCGGCCTTCGCCGACGATCCCATCGCGGCCAGCTCTTTGGCCGCGGTGATTTGGCTCTCGATAGAGCCCTTCTCCAGGTCTGCGATGTAGCCCTCGATGAGCAGGTTGCCCATCGTCTTCGGGCCCTTGGGGCCCTTCGCCCGCTTGCCGGTCTGGCCACGGGCTTTCTTGGCCGAGGCCTTCGTGCCGGAGCAGCCCGCGAGGAGCGCGAGGCCGACGAAGAGACACGTGCGACGCTGCATGGCACTTTGACGGCTGGAGAACTTCGGAGGGCCGCGAGGATCGTAGCAGGAACGGCGTGCCCCTGAAATCATCCGTAGGCCGCGGGGGCAGTTTCGGATCGGCCGCATGATCACGTAGACTCAAACGCCGAGGGAGCAACACTCGTTTGGCACTCGCGCGCGACAAGACACCGGCGCCACGGATCGTGGCTGTTTCACCTGACGATGGCTCGGCCATCGACCTCAGGAACCCTGCGCTTGCGGCCGCGCTCGCCTGGGCCGTGCCCGGGCTCGGGCATCTCTATCAGGGCCGCGTGTTCAAGGGTCGGCTGTTCATGGGGGCGATCCTCGGCACGTTTCTCGCCGGCATGTGGCTCGGCGGAGGCAAGGTCGTGTATGCCTCATGGAAGCCGGGCGACACGCGCTGGGCGTTCGTCTGCCAGGCCGGTGCGGGCCTCGTGGCGATGCCGGCGGTCGTGCAGGCGCTGCAGCTGCACGGCGTGGCGAAGCAGCCGCTCTTTGGCAGCATGTTCATGGCGCCGCCGCTCGTCGCCGGGCAATACGTGTCGCGCGGCTATGCCGACCGACTCGCGTCTGCCGACCAGGACATCGACGCCGAAGACTTCTTCGACCGGCCGCCGCTCAAGCAGTTTCGCGGCGAGCAGGTGTCGCACTGGCAGCGCCGGCTCGGCCGCTGGTTCGACATCGGCACGCTCTACACGATGCTCGCCGGCATGCTCAACGTGCTCGTGATCTACGACGCCTGGGCCGGACCGCTGGGCACGCCCACCGACGCCGACCGCAAGTCGCGATCCACTCCTCAAAAAACCTGACCTGTTTCCGTCCGCCGCCCGGCAAGGAGGCCACCGCATGATCCCGTTTCTCGCCACGATTCCCGCTGCTCCCATTCTGCTCGCCGCGCTTGTCGACCACGTGCCCGGTATTTTCTTCGGCCTGCCGTTGGTGGCGCTTGCGAGCCTCGTGTTCGCCGCCACGCACCACGAAGATCCCGCCGAGATCCGCTTCGCCACGGTCCACTGGGCCGTCTGGCTCGGCGGTATCCTCGGCCTCGTCCTCGCGGCCGTGCTGCTCCTCGGCTGGTTCAGCTAGCGGTGACGGCGAGGCGGCGGAGCTGGCCGCAGGCGGCGTCGATGCGGGCCCCCTTGCGCCGGCGCACGTGTACGTTCACGCCGGCCGCCCGCAGGATGTCGAGAAACCGCTCGCGATCGGCCTGTGTCGGCTCCGCGAACGGCAGGCCGGCGACGCTGTTGTAGGGGATCACGTTCACGAGGGCGGCGCGGCCGCCCAGCAGGCCGACGAGGCTGTGGGCATGCTCGGGCTGGTCGTTGAGCGTGCCGAGGAGCACGTATTCGAACGTCAGCCGCCGGCCCGAGGCCTCCCAGTAGCGGTCTGCCGCGGCCATCACTTCGACGAGGCCGATCGCCTTGTTCACGGGCACGAGCCGCGTGCGCAAGTCGTCGTCGGCCGCATGCAGCGAGACGGCGAGGTTGTAGACGGGGTGTTCGACCGCGAGCCGGTCGATCGCCGGGGGCAGGCCGACCGTCGAGATCGTGATCCGGCGCTGCGAGATGCCGAGGCCGTCGGGGTCTTGCGCCGTGGCGAGCGCGGGCAGCAGGCGGTCGAGGTTCGCCAGTGGCTCGCCCATGCCCATCACGACGATGTGGCTCAGCCGCTCGTCGGCGGGCAGGAGGGCCTGCAGCCGCAGGAGCTGCTCGATGATCTCGCCCGTTGTGAGATTCCGCACCACGCCGTCGATGCCACTCGCACAAAACACGCAGCCCATCGCGCAGCCCACCTGCGAACTGATGCACACGGTGCGCCGCGCCCCGGCACCCTCACCGCCCGGCCCCTGCTCGCGCAGGAGGACGCACTCGATCCGCTGGCCGTCGTGGAGTTCGAGCAGCAGCTTCTCGGTGCCGTCGTCGGCCCGGGTGTGCTTGGCAATCGACATCGTCCAGATCCGAAACTCGGCTTCGAGCGCCGCGCGAAGCCTCTTCGACAGGTCGGTCATGGCGGCGAACGACTCGGCCCGCGCGGCCGTGAGCCAGCGGCGGATTGCCTTGGCCCGCCAGGCCGGCTGCCCCTGCGCGGCGAGCCACTCCGGAAGCGTGTCGAAGGCGTCGAGGAGGTGCGGCATCGGGCGGGGGGGAGAGGTCTGGCGTCGGGGCAGGGGCGACGGTACGTTCGTAGAAGCAATGATCATCATACCCCGGCATCCAAGGCCAGCGTCCCCCGCCGAATTCACGCCATGAGCCAGAAGCACCTCGAAGAACGCACCCAGTGGGTGTACGACGAACGGACGTTTCCCGTCTGGAACCGCGAGTTCGAGAAGGCCGATCGCACCGAGATGATCCGCGACGACCTGTGGGCGGGCCGCAGCATCTCGATCCTGCTCGCCGTGCTCGTGGCGATCGGTCTCGCGCTCTCCCTGGGCACCGTCGCCTTCGTCGCCAACTGGCGGTAAGCGCCTGTGATCTCGCTCCAGGCACGGGCGAAGCTGAACCTCTCGCTCGCCGTGCTGGCGAAGCGGCCCGACGGCTTCCACGAGATCGAGTCGTTGATGGTGCCCGTCACCCTCCACGACACGCTCATGATTCGCACGACCGACGAGCCTGGCGTGCGGCTGACGGTGCGGTTTGGTGGCCGGCTCCTCGAGCCGGCGGCGGCGGTCCTCAGGCGCGACGTGCCCACGGACGACTCAAACCTCGTGGTCCGGGCCGTGCGGCTGCTCGCCGCCGAGGCTGGGGAGACCCGGGGCCTCGAGGTCGATCTCGTGAAGGAGATTCCGTCCGGGGCGGGGCTGGGCGGCGGTTCGAGCGATGCCGCAGCCGCGCTCGTGGGCGCAGCCGAGGCTTGGGGCATCGACTGGCCGCGGAGCCGGCTGGCCACCCTGGCGGCGCAGCTCGGCAGCGACGTGCCATTTTTCTTGGAGGGTGGTCCGGCGATCGCATCCGGCCGCGGCGAGCGGCTGGTGGCCGTCAGCGGAATGCCTGCGCTGCATGCCGTGATCGCCTGCCCGGCGGCGGGGCTTTCGACCGCGGCTGTCTATGCCCGCTGCACGCCCGATGTCGGACAGCGCGGCGCGGCCGAGCGCCTGGCCGCCGCACTCGTGGCCGGTGATCTGCCGGCCGCATTCACCGCGATGCACAACACGCTCGAGCCCCCAGCCCGCGCACTCGCTGCCGATGTCGGGCGGCTCCTCGACGCGATGACGGCGGCAGGGGCGGTGCGGCCGATGCTCACCGGCAGCGGCAGCGCCTGCTTCGCGCTGGCCCGCTCCGAGCCGGAGGCCCGGGCGACCGCGGCGCGGCTCGAGGCCGCCGGCTGGCCGGGAGTTTTTGCGGTGCAGGTCGTCTCCGCCGCGGCTGGCTGAATCTGCTAGACTCCCCAGCCATCAGCCAGTTGCGCACCGGGGAGGTGGGTGGCTCGGGGATGGTGGGGGGGTACTTGCATGGAGATTACGGAGGTTCGCATCAAGCTCGTGGAGCACGCGGCCGAACGGCTCCTCGCCTTTTGCTCGATCACGATCGACGGCGCATTCGTGGTGCGGGATCTCAAGATTATCGGGGGCCCGAGCGGTCCATTCGTGGCGATGCCGAGCCGCAAGCTCTCCACGCACTGCCATACCTGCGGGTTCAAGAACCCCCTCCGCGCCGGCTACTGCAACAACTGCGGCAAGAAACAGGCCGAGCAGCCGCCACCCCGCGACGACGACGGCCGCCTGCGGCTCTACGCCGACATCGCCCACCCGATCAACGCCTCGTGCCGCGAACTGATCCAAACCCGCGTCGTGCGCGAATACGAGGCGGAGCTCGTAAGAGCCAAGCAGCCCGGCTACATGTCGCGGTATGACGCAATCGGCGACGAGGAACGCCGGTAGGGGCGATCATCCCGTCGAGAAGCCCGAGGCGTGAGCCGAGAGGGAAGGCGTCCCGTCGCTTCCGCTCCGGGCTCTTTGCAGCATGGGAAGCCCGAGGCGTGAGCCGCAGGGAATACGCGTGGTGTCGCGCTGCCAGGGCATCCTCTCGGCTTACGCCTCGGGCTTCCTACGGAGAGGACAGGCCTGGAAGCCTGTCCTACTTCCGCACGAGGGCGTGGAAGGCGGTGGTGAGCCGCTGCGTGACCGGGCCTGGCGTGCCAGAGCCGATTGTGCGGCCGTCGATGTCGACGACGGGGATCACTTCCGCGGCGGTGCCCGTCAAGAAGCACTCGTCGGCCGTGTAGAGGTCGTGCCGCGTGAGCGTGGCCTCGCGGCAGTCGATGCCCGCCTCACGGGCGAGTTCCATGACGGCGTTTCGCGTGATGCCTTCGAGGATGCCGGCATCGGGCGGCGGCGTGAGCAACACGCCCGATCGCACGACGAACACGTTGTCGCCGGTGCACTCGGCCACCTCGCCCTTGTGGTTGAGCATTAGGGCCTCGACGCAGCCGGCCCGCAGGCCCTCGAGCTTCGCCATGATGTTATTGAGGTAGTTGAGCGACTTGATCCGGGGCGAGAGCGCCGCCGACTGCACCCGCTGGGTGGCGGCGGTCACGATCTTCAGGCCTTGCTCGTAGAACTCGCGGGGATAGAGGCTGATCGTGTCGGCGATCACGATCATCTGCGGGTTCGACGTCCGGTTGGGGTCCAGACCGAGGGAGCCCGCGCCGCGGGTGACCACGAGGCGGACGTAGCCGTCGGAGAGCTTGTTGGCAGCGAGCGTGTCGTTCACCGCTTTGGCCACGGCGGCCTTCGAGAGGGGAATCTCGAGGCAGATCGCGCGGGCGCTCGCCCACAGGCGGTCGAGGTGGGCGTCGAGCCGGAACACGGTTCCGGAGTAGCTGCGGAGGCCTTCGAACACGCCATCGCCGTAGAGCAGACCGTGGTCGAACACGCTCACGCGGGCCTCGTCCTCGGGCACGAGACGGTCGTTCATGAAGATGATGCGGGCCATGAGTTCGTCCAGGCGGTGGTCAGACGGATGCAACACGGCCGGCGGCCAGCCGCACGATTCTGTCGGCTCGCCGTGCGATCGCCGAATCGTGTGTGACGAGCACTATAGAAAGGCCATCGCGCCGGTTCAACTCACAGAGCGTGTCGAGGATCCCGCCGCCGCTCTCCTCGTCGAGATTGCCGGTCGGTTCGTCGGCCAGGAGCACTCGCGGCTCGGCGACGAGTGCCCGCGCGATCGCCACCCGCTGCATCTCGCCACCCGAGAGCTGCCGCGGCTTGTGATGCAGCCGCGCGCCCAGGCCGAAGCGTTCGAGCAGGCCCCGGGCCCGGGCCTTGGCAGCGGCCCCCTCCCGGAACCAGGCGGCGAGTGAGTGACGCACGTAGAGCGGCGCGAGCACGTTCTCGAGGGCGTCGAGTTCCGGGAGCAGGTGGTAGGCCTGGAAGACCATTCCGATGGCCGTGTTGCGGAGGCGGTCGCGGCGGGCGGCCGGCAGGTTGTCGATCCGCTCGCCGCCGAGCCAGACTTCCCCCGCATCAGGCGCGTCGAGCAGACCCATCAGGTGCAAGAGCGTGCTCTTGCCTGAGCCGCTCTGGCCGATCACCGACACGAACCCACCCGGCGCGAGGTCGAAATCGACCCCGCGCAACACGTCGAGCCGGCCGCCGCCGGAGCGGTAGCTCTTGCGCACGCCCCGGGCTTCCAGCAGGCGCTCCAGGCCCGCCTGGCCCTCCCGGCTCGGCTGGCTCGGCAGCTCAGTCATGCCGCAGTGCCTCCACCGGATGGAGCCGGGCCGCGCGGAGGGCCGGCAGCACGCTCGCGGCCACGGCGATCGCCACGGCGCCGGCGATGATCCAGAGCACCGTCGCCGGATGCACGATCGTGGGGATCTTGAAGAAGTAGTAGATCGACGGATCGAACACCCGCTCGCCGGTGAACCACTCGACCGCCGCCCGGATGCGGTTGATGTTCCAGGTGATCGCGAGGCCCAGGGCGAGGCCCGCGCCGGCTCCCACCGCTCCGAGAAACAGGCCGTAGCCGAGGAAAATCCCGGCGACACCCGTCGAACTCGCCCCGAGCGACTTGAGGATCCCGATGTCGCGGGTTTTCTCCACGACGATCATGAAGAAGATCGCCAGGATCCCGAAGCCGGCCACGGCGATGATCATGAACAGGAGGATATTGAGCACCGCCATCTCCATGTCGACGGCCGAGAGGAGCGGGCCTTGCTTGTCACGCCACGTGGAGATCGCGTAGAGCTCGGCCGGAAACGCCTTCCGCAGCCGGTCGCGGACGAGGTCGAGGTCGGCACCGTCTTTCAACTTCACCTGGATCGAGTTGATGCTCGGAATCCCGGTCTGCGGATCGATCATGCCGCGCATCCGCTGGAGCGCGGCGATCGGCACGAACACGAAGTTCGAGTCGTACTCGCTCATCTTGCTCTCGTAGAAGTCGACGATCGTGAACGTGTCGCTCACGGCCTTGGGCGGCGTGCCGGCCGTGGGAAACGTGATCTTCACGTCGTCACCGGGGAGCACGAGGAACCGGTCGATGCCGCTGGAGTCGCGAAAGCTCGCCAGACCGATCCCCGGCACGATGCCGGTGAACTGCTCCTTGGCGGGATCCATCGCGCGGCCCTCGTCGGGGCGGACGGTCTTGAAGGGATCCTTGCGGGCCGCGTCGGCAGCCGGGGTGTCGGCGCCCGAGTCGACGGCAGCCGCGCCGCCCGTATCGGGCTTGGGTTCGGCCGGCGCCGTCGCCGCGAGCACGGCATCCACCTGCTGGTCGACCGGCCGTACCGGCCCGCCCGCCGCCCGCTCCTGCGCTGCCTGCCGCTCGCGCCACAGCCGCTCCCGCTCCACCCGCATCCGACGATGCGGCCAGCCAGCCCCTTCGAGCGCCGGCCGCGTGGGCCCGGGCGACTCCGCCTGGCTGTCGACCGTGTCGTAGCCGCCCTCGCGCAGCGCGAACGACAGCTGCCGCCGGTTTTCCGGATGCTGGAGGTAGCGGCTGAAATCGCTCGCCGCGGCATGCGACGACTCGTCGATGCCGATGAACATCACCTGCCTGGTCACCCACTGGCCGCGCACCTGGAAGGAGAGCATCGCCGGCACGGCCACCGTCGGCGTCATGCCGGCGATCGAGTCACCCGCGGCCCGGCGGATCTCCGCCATGTGCCAGGCAGGGTCCTGAAACCCGGACAGCGAATGACTCTCGAAGACGATATCGGAAAGAATTCCGTGGATCCGCGTCTGCATCTCGTGGGAGAAGCCCGCCATCACGGCGTTGACGACGATCATCGTGGCCACGCCGAGCGTCACGCTGATCACGCTCGCGAGCGCGATCCAGCGCGTCCGCAGATACCGCCAGCAAAGCAGGAGCTTGTACATAAGTAGGACAGGCTTCAGCCTGTCAGGGCGATCGGGCGGATGCTGGGTGACAGGCTAAAGCCTGTCCTACGGCGTGTGGGGGCGGTGGATGGGGAACAGGATCACGTCGCGGATGCTCGGGGCGGCGGTCAGGAACATCACGAGCCGATCGATGCCGATGCCCAGGCCCCCAGCCGGCGGCATGCCGTGCCGGAGGGCACGGATGAAGTCGGTGTCCATGCGGGCCATCGACTCCTCGGCATCGAGGCCGGCGAGCTGCGTGCGAAACAGCTCCTCCTGGAGGTCGGGGTCGTTGAGCTCGGTGTAGGCGTTGGCGAGTTCCATGCCGGCCACGTAGAGCTCGAACCGTTCGGCCACGTGGGGCGCGTCGGCCTTGCGCTTCGTGAGCGGGCAAACGGCGGCCGGATAGTCGATCACGAACACGGGTCCTGAGAGCGTCTTCTCCACCGTGGCCTCGAAGAGCTCGCTTTTGACGACGTCGGGATGGCGGCCGGCCGTCTCCAGACCGTGCTGCGTGGCCGCGGCTGCGATGCTCGCCGGATCGGTGGGATCGCAGCCGGTGACCTCGCGGAGGAGATCGTCGTACGTCGCGCGGCGGAAGGGCGGCGTGAGATCGACCGTGTGCCCCAGAAACTCGAAGCGGGTGGGCGTGCCGGCCGCGGCGGCCGCCGCGACAAGGATCGCCTCGGTGAGATCCATCATCGAGCCGTAGTCGCCGTAGGCCTCGTAGGCCTCGAGCATCGTGAACTCGGGGTTGTGCCGCGGGCTCACGCCCTCGTTGCGGTACACGCGGCCCAGCTCGAACACCCGCTCCATGCCTCCCACGAGCAGTCGCTTCAAGTGCAGCTCGAGCGCGATCCGCAGTACGAGCGGCATGTCGAGCGCGTTGTGGTGCGTGTGGAACGGGCGGGCAGCGGCGCCTCCCGCACTCTCCTGGAGCGTCGGCCCCTCGACTTCGAGATAGCCACGGGCGGCGAGCACACGGCGCACCGCCTCCACGATCCGGCTGCGGGCCACGAACCGATCGCGCACGCCCTCGCCGTGAATGAGGTCGAGATACCGCATCCGCTGTTTGAGATCCGGATCGACGAGGCCGTGGAATTTATCGGGGGGCGTTTCCAGCGACTTCGTGAGGAACGTGAGGCCGGCGGCGAACACGGTCATTTCGCCGGTCTTCGACCAGCCGAGTCGGCCGTCCACGCCGACGATGTCGCCGAGGTCGAGGCAGTCGACGAGCTTCCAGGCCTCGGGGCCGACCTGCTTCTTGCCGAGCATGAGCTGGATCCGGCCGGTGCGGTCGGTGAGCTCGATGAACACGAGGCTGCCGGCGCTCCGCAGGAGCATGATCCGCCCCGCCACCCGCACCGTCGGCCCGTCGTCGGCCGCCTTGTCGAGCGCCTCGCCGCGGGCCCGCACGTCGGCGATCGCCAGCGCGTTGTCGAATCGCCTGCCCCACGGATCGACGCCGAGGCTCTTGAGTTTGTCGAGTTTGTCGCGCCGAGCCTTTTCGAGCGCGGCGCCCGAGCCCAGAGGCGGGGAAGGCGGTGCGGACGGTGTCGCCGGAAGATGGGGAGGGTTGGACATTGCGGCTGCGAAGGCGGGTACGATGGTTGGAGGCCAGGATTGTCGGTTGTTTCACGGTTTTGGAGAAGGCCGGCCGATGTCGCCCCCCGCTGCCCCCGAGCTTTTCTGCGTCGAACTGCGCACGACGCGGTGGGCGGAACTCGTGGAGTGGTATCGCCGAGCGCTCGATCTCGCGGTGCTCATGCGCGTGGTCGACGACGGCTACGCACTCCTGGCGGCCGGGGGTACGAAACTTGCGATCCTGGCCCGCGAGAACCCGGGCCCGGCGAGCGACCGGGTGAGCCTCGGCTTCGAGGTCACCCATCTCGACGCCGTCTACGAGCGGCTCCTGGCCGCCGGCTCCGACGTCACGCCGCCCCGGCCGCATCCCGAGGGATTCCGCGAACTCGTGGTGCACGATCCCGACGGCAATACGCTGCGCGTCTTCAGTTGGCCGCAGCAGGCGTGAGCGTCACGCGACACGGCAGCCGTTGCCGTGCCTAGGGCTTCGCTGGGTCCGGCTTTTCCATGCGCACGAGATCCCAGGTCTGCGAGATCGTTCCGGCCTTCATTGCCACAGTGCTCGGGGTTTCGAGCAGAGCGTCGAGCGTGGTCTCGAACGTGGCCCCGGTGCCGACCTTCCACGTCGCCTTGCGGGAGTCGCGGTCGATTGTGCCACTGATTTGCTGCACGGCGTCGGAGACGGCGTCGTAGGAGTTGCCCTTGAGCTCCCCTTTCCGGCTGACAGCAAGCTGCTGGTAGATGTGCGCCTGTTCGGTGCCCTGCGGCGCGACCGCGAACACGCCCAGCGGCATCCACTCGAGGTCGGCGGGTGGGGCCGAGGTCGTGGCCGTTGCAGAAGCGCTTGCCGACGCAGTCGTGCCTGTGGCGGTCGTGGTGGTTGCCGTCGCGCTCGATGTGGCGCTCGAAGTGGCGATGGAATAGCCAAGCCACGTACCGAGGCCTGCCGCTCCGGCGACGACCCACCAGTCGGCATAGGGATGCGTGTAGCGCCAGGCGTTGGGGTGTTCGGCATACCAGGCGCCGGTGAAGGGCTGCGTGCGGCCGGCGAGGGCGGCCTGCATCGAGTTGACGCGGGCCGGTGACGCCGCCGGCCGGGCGGCGGCCGGCTTCGCACCGATGAAGTTTTCGACGCCGCGCGGTCCCGCCGCTGCAGCGGCCCGACCCGGCTCGCCGATCCGCGCGGCATCGGGACCGGGGCCGACGTCAGGCCCGCGGCCCACGGTGGAACCAGAACCGACGTCGCCAGGGCGGCCTGCGTCGAGAGAGCGGCCGGGCTGCTGCTGCTGCATGGGCCGCGTGTTTGACGGCGCCGATCGCGGAGCTGGAGACGGGCCCGACCGGCCACCGCCTCCCCGTGGGCCACCGCCACCACCCGGTCGGGCGCAGGCGTCGGTGATCGGTGCAAACAGGCTGGCAACGGCGACGCTCACCGTCATGAAGTGGTGGCAAACCCTGCGGACGCGGAGAGTCATGGCGGCTCCTGGGCAAACGATGGTCGGGCCAACCGACCCTGAACGGCGAACGGGCACAGTTATATCGTATCCATGTATGACCGGGCCGCCTGCATCGCCGCCGCGCCGGTGGCCGTGAGGTCGCCGTGCTCGGCGACTACCGCGTAGCCATCCTCGAAGTTTCGTGCGTCGGCCACCCGGGCCGCCTCGGCCTGACTTCGTCCGGCCGCGTCGAGAATGCCGCTTGCGAGGAGTTGTGACATCGCCCAGTGCATCCGGGCCGACACGTACGTCGCGTGGTAGATGCCGTCCATCGGCCGCGGATCGACCCGGAGCGGCGAGCGGTAGCGTGGCTCGTCGTCGTTGTTCACGAGCGGCTCGTCAGCCGCGAAGCCGAAGAGCAGCATGTGGGCGCTCTCGTGGGCGAGCACTTCCACGAGGGCCACTTCGTTCGGATGGAAGGCGACGTTGAGAAACAGTCCGCCCCAGAGCATGTAGCTCGACCCGCCGTCGAACTGCATCTTCGCCTGTGGATCGCTGCCGACAAGGATGATCTGCGTGGTCAGGGCATCGAACTCGGCGGCGAGGTCGGGAATCGCCCGCGCCATGAGCCCGCGGGCGGCCGCGAGGCGGGCGGTGAAGTCGGCGACGACTGCCGGCTCGGGATCGCGGACACCGCATCCAAGCGTGGTTTCAAGACCCAGTTCGGCGAGCAGCAACGCTCGATGGGGTGCGAGTGCCGCGTCGCCGAGGGCGACGATCTCCGGCGTGCTCTCAAGCGGTCGCTCCGCTCCGAACCGCTGCAGCCGGTCGCTCGCAGCAGGCAGGTCTTCATCCGCGATCGCCTCGATGGCCTCCTTGTAGAGGCCGAAGACGGCGGGGGCGTAGCGGTGGCCGGCCCGCAGCCCGGCAGCCACGCGCAGGACGGGCGCAAAGTCGACGTCGAGAACCTCGGCACCACGCTCGTGGATGTGCTCGATGCTCTCGGCCAAGAGCGATCGCATGCGCCTGTCGAGTGCTCGGGCGCGCACGCCATCGGGCGGAAAACTGGAGGGGTCGGTCGTCACCGAGCAGGTCAGCCTAGTAGCCTACCGCTTGAAGCCGGCCTTCACGCCGATCTTGACGCCGATCTTTTGACCTACTTTGCCGCCGACCTTGCTGCCGATCTTGGCACCAAGCTTGGCCGCGAGCGTGGCTTCGCCCGAGCCCGCAGTGCGGAGGATCCGGATACCGTACAGCTTGGAGGCATCGAGCTCGATCTTCTTGGGGGCTGGCATGGCACAGGTTCCAGGGAAAAAGGGGCGAAAGCCGGTCAGCGATCGCTGCGAATTGTAAGGGCCCGCAGGGCGGCGAGCAAACCCGCTTGGCGCCGGCCATCCACGGGTGTCTCCGGGGCCTGCCAGCGGCCGATTTCGCCGGGGCACGCCACCAGGGCCGTCATGCGGTCGACCGGCATGCCCGTTTCCAGCCATTCGTCGGTCTGAGCCACGGCGATGAGGCCGGTCGTGCCCCGATCCATGAGCAGGGCGAGGCAGCGATCGAACAGGCCGTCGGCTGCCAGGGGACGTGCGGAGCCGCCGGCGTCGAGCGTGACGGCATGGGATGTGAGCACGTATCCCGGCGGTGCCGTGGCCAGCCGGCGCCTGGCCGCGTCGAACGCGGCCGGCCCGCCCACGAACACCTCGACCGGAATCCGCCCATCCCCCTCGATCAGCCCTGCGATCAGTGCTCGATTCGCTTCGCGAGCGCGGTCCGTTTCCCCGAGCAGCGGCGAGAAGTTGACCTCGTTGATGATCGCGCCGGTTTCATGCCACGGCCGCGTGATGTCGACGGAGATCATGTCGACGCCGGCCACATCGAGCCCAAACAGCCGGGCAGCCTGACAGGCAGCGGTGGCATTGTCGGGATGCACGCGGTCGGTGAAGTCTTCGACCACGCCTCCTTGGGCGGTCGACTGGATGTCGCGGAGCGGCGCGAACGTGCCGGCCGGCGGCACGCTCTCGAGCGTGAGTCCGGCGGCGGCGAGCGCGGCTCGGCTGCGGTCGTCGGTCGGAAACGGCTTGAGCCGATTCCAGGGTGGTTTTTCCAGTTCGAGCCGACTCACCTCGGCGACGAGATCGGCGACCGTGTGCACGCCATCTCCCCAGACCCCCTTGGGCAGTCGTTTGGAAACGAACTGCAGCTGGCCGCGGATCACCTGCAGGCGATGGCAGACGCCGGGGACGTGTCGCTCGACGAGGACGCGGTCGGAGAGCTGCCTGGCCGCGTGGTACGCGGCCAGGAGCCCGTCGCGCGTCGTGATGCCCGCCACCACGCCCTCGCCACGGTCGCGGTCGACGGGTTTCACGACGACCGGCCAGCCGAAGCCGTGCGCGGCGGCGACCGCCGCATCGGGGGAGTGGGCGAGCACGTGTTCGGCGGCGGGCAGGCCGGCCTGCCGGAGCACGGAGGCCGTCGCATGCTTGTCGTGCGACACGAGCATGCCGAAGGCCGCATCCGTGTCGATGGCCGAGCGACTGGTCCAGCGGGCGCGGCAGCCCCAGCCGAGCTGGTACATGTGCTGGTCGATGTGCCTGACCGGAATCCCGCGCTCGAAGGCGGCCCGCAGCACGCCCAGCGTCGTCACGTTGACGACCGGACGCTGATCGAACCGCCGGAACAACGACTCGTCGACCCAGGTGCGAAGCTGCCGTGCCCGATCGAGGTCGGCAGGTGCCGTGAGCAGCTGCAGGAGGGTGTCGCGAGCGTGTGCGAAGGCCTGCTGGGTGATCTGCTCTGGAATTCCGTCGAGCAGCGGTACGAGCGCCCGCACCCGCGTGCCCGGGGGCTCAGGGCTGGCGGCGATGATCCGGCCCACCTCGAAGACGGGCAGCCCGAGGCCCTCGACCAAGGCTGCAGCCAGCCAGAGGATCCGGCCCGCCAGCGCGAGCGCCGGCTGGGAAGGGTCGTTCGGCAGTCGGTCGGTCGGATACGGCAGCGTGGGGCAGAACGCGGCCAGGACCGTCTGGTCGAGCGCGTCGAGCGCTGCACGGTCGCACGGGATGTCCACCGGCGGAAGCACGAGTGCGAGCGAGCGACATGGCGATCGCAGGCCGGGGTGGTAGCCGTGGCACCGGTGGGTGCGACGAGGCGTGGCGGATGTGGGTGGGGGGGCCATGGCACGCGGTGCTTTCCTGGCAGTGTATGCCAAGAAGATCGCGGCGCGGTCAGGCCGCAGCCTTGCCCTGCCTGGCATGGTGCGGCGTCGATTCGAGCAGGATGCAGCCCTGCAAGACTTCGGGCTTCCCGGGGCTGCCGACGGCGGCGCTCGGGCAGGCGACGAGGCCGGTGAGCTGGTCCCATGTGGCGCGGAGCGCGTGGGGGATCGAACAGGCGCTGACGTTGCCGGTGCGCCGCGTGAGGCCGTTGACCACTTCACCGGCGACGCCGTGTTCTTCGAGTTTCATGCCGGTGAATCGCACGATGCCCGCGCCGGCCTGGTGGGGCACGACGAACCGCACGTCGCCTCCTGAGCGACCGCGGGCCGCGAGCGCCTTGGTGACGGCCGCCGCCATCGCCCGGGGGGCGATCTCGGCGATCGCCATGCCGTCGAGGGAGTAGACGAGCCGATCGTCGGCGAAGACCGTGCCGCCGTCCGGAGCCGGCACGCCGACCCGCTGGGCGACGTGAAAGTCGAAGGCGGGCCGCTCGGTCGGCTGTTTCTCCGCGTCGGCATACACGATCTTGAAGTGTGCGGGGTGCCGATGGCTCGCCGTGGGGGTGACGAGTGTGGCGGAGGCCATGTCGCCGAACAGGCCGCCCGTCTGCCGGCAGCCGAAGTCGGTGATCCGACTGATGCGGGTGGCCACGACGACGAGCACGAACTCGTCGCGACGAAGCCCGAGACGGGGCGCAAGGCGGCGCGAGACGAGCGACAGGGCGCGGCTGTAGCCGCAACAGAACCAGTTGATCCCCACCGTGCGGCAGCGGTGCATGCCGAGCGCTCGAGCCACGAGGCGGGCGGAAGCGCTCGGCCGCTCACGGGCCACGGAGGCGGGATCGAGATGCCTGTGAGCCACCGACGGTGGAATCGACGCGGGCGACACGAATACGAGGCCACGGCAGTCGGCGAGGTTGCAGCCTGTCTCGCGCTGGAGCCGCCGCACCGCCCGGAGGCCCATCGTGGCCTCGTCTTCGAGCGAGATGCCGCGGGCCTCGATCCCGGTGTGATGGGCGAACTTGCGCGGCATCGTGTCGCCGAACCACTCGTTGGCGAGCTCCCAGGGGGGCTGATGGATCGCGATCGCGGAGATGCCGAGCGGCGTGCGGGTGAGCATGGGCGGCGTCGGGGATGAGCGGCTGGCGAACAGGCCCCACCGGATGGTCGACGGGGCGGGGATGATGCCGTGCCATGGCCGACGACGCCAGAGAGAAAACCGCGGTCAGCCACCCGGGCTCACCGACGAACGAAACAGCTTTTTCCGGGCGGCCTGTGAGATCGCCACGACGGCCGGGTGCTGAAGCCGCTTTTCCACGGAGATTGCATAAAACCGTTCGCGGATCGCGTCTTCCCTGCCCACCACCGCGACGTGATACATCTGTCGCACGTCGTCTTCCACGGCCGTGGGCACGGCGAAGACACCGCCGCCGGCCGCACCGAACGATTTGAGCAGGGCACTGTCGGCAAACTCACCCGTGATCCGCGGATGGATGTTCTGCTCGTCGAACCACTGTTCAAGTGATCGCCTGAGCGCTGTGTTGCCGAAGGGCAGGAGAAACGGCGCGCCGGTGAGAGACGATGGGAAGCCCTTGCGATGGCGTCGGGCGAGGTCGGCGCGGGCGACGAACGTGACGCCGCATTCTCCGAGCAGGTGCGTGAATGTCTTCATGCCGAGCCGGGGGCTCGCCGGAAAATCGCTGACGACGAGATCAAGCTCGTGCAGCGCGAGCTGGGCGAGCAGCCGCTCCGGATCACCGTCGAGGCACGTGACACGGACATCGTCGCCGGCGTCGAGCGCCGGCGCGAGCAGCCTGTGAACGAGCACCTTGGGCAGCGTATCGGCCACACCGACTGCAAACCGTAGCGCCTGTCCCTGGGGCCGATCGTGCAGCGCGTCCTGGAGCTCGCGGCCGAGCGAAAAAATCTCGTCTGCATAGCGGTACACCAGCCGTCCAGATTCGGTGAGAGAGACCGTACGGCCGGACCGTTCGAAGAGACGGGTCTTCAGAGCCCGTTCGAGTGCGTGGATCTGCCCACTGACGGTGGGCTGGGTGAGGTGCAGTTTGCGGCAGGCCTTTGTAATGCCTCCTTCGCGGGCCGCCATCCAGAAATAGAGCAGGTGGTGGTAGTTCAGCCAGTCCATCGCAGGGGTGTCCGGGGTCTCAAGAACTCATCGGAAATTTCTATGCATACCAACGAAACAATCAAGTCTCCCTGGGACGGAAAGAGGGCGAAAAATAGTCCAGTGTCGAGTGATGATCCGCCCCCTTTCGAGGACAGCATTGCCATGAACTGGGAACTCAAAGACCGCGGTGTCAGCCGGCCTGACGACCTGCCCGACCGCATCGACCGCCGGCTCCGGTTTGCACTTGCACGCTTCGGGAGCCGGATTCAGAAGACGATCGTCTTTCTCCACGACCACAACGGCCCGAAGGGTGGCATCGACAAGGTCTGCCGAATCCTGGTGAAAACCCAGGGGTGCGGCACGCTCGTGGCAGCGATCGTCGACTCCGACTGGAACACGGCGGTCGATCGGGCCACTGCCCGCATCGGGCACACCGTCGCCCGGCAGATCGCCCGTGTCCGCGAGCGGCAGGTCATGCAGGCGACCCAGCCCTTCAAGGCGCTCCGCCGGCTGGCCGAGACGTGATCAGTGGGGACGCACCGTGGCGTGCGTGGGCTCCAGAACCCGCGCACGGCCACGGCCCCGCGTTCGCTCGTCGATCAGGCGAGTATCTCGCGCTCGTTCTCGGCGGTTGGCCTACCGGAGCGGCAGGGCCGAGATCCTGCCGTCGCCGCCCACGACGAGCTCGTTCGTGAGGCCCGACTTCGAGCGGATCGTGGCGAGGTCGTCGTCGGTCACCCACGATGCGAAGGCGGCACTCACGAGGCTCTCCTTCGAGTCGAGGGCGTCGTTCGTGATGTCCCAGAACATCATGCCACCGAGGCCGATGTCTTCGGCCCACTGTGACCGCTGGGCGATCGAGGTGGGCGTCTCGAAGGAACTGAAGAGCCCCTTCGACGCGTTGTGGACGTAGGTGGCCTGCGCCGTGTCGTCCCAGTAGAGCTTCCAGCCGGCGGCGGGATCCTGCACCTGGCGGAGCAGGTCCTTGTAGTCGTAAACGCCGGCCTCGAACGTGCCCGGGGCGGCCCCCGAAGACTTCTCGAGATAGCCGCCGTCGCCACCGTCGGCCACGCCGCTCCAGCCCCGCGTGTAGAGCGGCGCCCCGAGCACGATCTTCGCCGCCGGTACGCCGGCCTTGAGATAGAGATCGACCGCCGTCTTCACGTCGTAGCCGTTTTTGTCGCCCGTAAAGGCGGCCTGGTGGCCCGTTGTCGTCTCCCATGTGCCGTGGAAGTCGTAGGCCATGAGGTTGTAGTGGTCGACGTACGGCGTGAGCCCCTGGAGGTTGAAGGTCGCGATCTTGTCGAATCCAGCCGGTGAGGCCACGGAGATGCCGTAGCGCCGGCCGAGCTGGGTGCCGAGCGCATCGAATTTCTCGCGCACGAGCTTCAGGAGCGCGGCATAGTTGGCCCCGTCGTTCGGGCTCACCGCGTTGCTCTCGAGGCCGCCGCCGCCCGGATACTCCCAGTCGAAGTCGACGCCGTCGAACATCCGGTAGGTCTTGAGGAAGTTCACGAGCGAGGTGGCGAAGGTCTCGCGGCCAGCCGCCGTGGAGCAGACGGTGCTGAAGTGTGTGGAGAGCGTCCAACCGCCCACCGCGATGCTCACCTTCATGTGCGGGTTTTTTTCCTTGAGCTGGGCGAGCTGATTGAAGTTGCCCCAGACGGTTTGCGTGGCCCGCGGGTCGCCAGGCGGGTAGTACCACTGGTCGGCCTCGCCCGACACCGTCTCGCCAGCCCCGAACCGCTTCTCGACCGCGGCGAAGCTGTCGTAGAGCGCCACCTCGCCGTTGCTCTTGAGGTTCAAGAACGAATAGATGAGGTGGTTGAGCTTATCGGCAGGCACGTCGGCCACCTGGAAGTTGCGACCGTAGATGCCCCACTCGGGGAAGTAGGCGGCCAGCACCTTGTCGAACGCCTTGATCGACTGCGGCGTGCCCGGGGTCGGAGTGGGCGAGGGCGTCGGCGTCGGGGCCGGCGTCGGTGCCGGGGTAGGCGTGGGAGTCGGAGTGGGAGTCGGAGTGGGAGTGGGAGTCGGAGTCGGAGTGGGTGTGGGTGTGGGTGTGGGTGTCACCGTCCCGCCCGTCGTGATCGCGTTGCGTGTGCCGTAGTCGTTGAACACGCCGCTGAACGCCCCAGCCGGCGCGTTAAGCCCCGACGCCGTCGACGTCGCCTGGCCGATCGTGCCGGGGTTGTCGCGGGCGACGGACCACATTGAGAGCATGCCGAGCTTCTGCACGCGGGCGAAGTCTTCGAGCAGCTGCGCGTCGGCGACGGTGAACACCTCGGTGAGCACGTCGTTGACGCCGATCATCGGCGTCACTCCGAGCTGGTTCCAGCCGAAGCCCTGCTTGTATTCGGCGAACAGCGTCGTCATCTGAGCGTGGGTCGCCCGTGCTGCCGCGATCGCATACGCGCCCATTGACTGCGCGCCTGGTCCACTCGTCGGGGCTGCCGACGAGCCGTAGTCCATGGCCATCACGTTCACGCCGTCGAGTGCCACGCCGGCCTTGAGCGCCGCCCGCACGACATTCACGCCGTCGGCCGTCAGGCCACTGGGCAATACGGGCAGCGTGTACCAGATCTCGACTCCCGCCCGCGATTGCTGGAGGAGCTTGAGGGCCTGGCTGTGGAGCGTGATCGACTTTGTGTCGGCCACCGCCGCTCCCTCGATGTCGAAGTCGATGCGGTTGAGCGCATACGTATCGATGAGCGACGCATAGGCTGTTGCCAAGTCGGCAGCGGTGCGGCCGCGGGCCGCGTACCACTGGGCGAGGCTCGTGCCGGCAGCGCCGCCGAGCGAGATCATGACATCGCCGCCGGCGGCCCGGAGCGCGGCGATCGACTGGTTGATGGCCTGGGCCTGCTCGTGGCTCGAATCGGGCGTGAGCGCCGACAGGCCCGCCCAGCCGAGCTTGCCCTCGGGCGTGGCCTGCAGGAAGCCGAGCGTGAGCAGCGAGACGCCACGCGAGCGGGCGATCTCGACGAGATTCGGCACGGGATAGAGCCCCATGTCGACATAGGGTGCGAAGTAGGCCTCTCCCCACTTGGCATCGCCGGCGTTCCCGGAATTGATGCCGCCCGGGGCGTAGACCGGCGTGGGAGTCGGCGTCGGTGTCGGGGTTGGCGTGGGAGTCGGCACGGGTGTGGGTGTTGGCGTGGGAACTGGCGTCGGGGTTGGCACCGGCGTTTGAGTGGTGCCGACGAGCTTCAGATTGCGGAGGACAGCGCTCGCACCGCCGGGACTCGCCGTCAAGCCGAACGTCGCCGACGCACCGGGGGCGAGCGTCGCGTTCCACGTGGCGTTCCGCACGGTGTAGGTGGCTCCCTGCCGCCCGGCGAGTGTGCCGTTCCATACGCTCGAGACCTGGCCGTCGAAGTCGAACGTCACGGTCCAGTTGGAGAGCGTCGTCGTGCCGGTGTTCTTGATGGTCACGTCGCCGTTGAACCCTGAACCCCAGTCGGTCGTGATCTTGAACTGCACCGAAGCAGTGGGCGACGGCGCGGGAGCGGGCGTTGGCGTCGGCGTTGGTGTCGGTGTCGGTGTCGGTGTCGGTGTCGGTGTCACGGTCTTCGCCGCAGCGAGTACGCCGCCGATGTATGTGGTGGCGGTCGGATCCTTGCACGTGAAGTTTGCCGCCGTCAGCCGCGCCAGGGGCACGCCAGCCAGGCGATAGGACTGCTGCATCGCCGGGATCGCGAGCACGGCGCTTCCCGACTGCTCGGTGAGCCGGAGCTCACTGCCGGAGAACCAGTCGAGCGCGAGCTTGTCAGTCGCGGGATTGAAGTCGTTGATCGTTTTGTTTTCATTCCAGGCCCACGTGACCGTGACCGTGCGTGGGGTCGCGATGGTCGACACGACCGCCGACTGGGTGACGAGGGTCGCGCCGGCCAGATCGCCCACGGTCGCCGTCATCATCGCCCTGGCCTCGAGCGCTTCGGGCGTGAAGCGATTGGGGTCACGGCGGAGCGTCCGGGCGACGTGGCGGGCCGCGCTGCGGCGGAGTTGACGCGAATGGGCCAGATGGATCAGCGAGTGGAAGAGATCGGCGGCCGTCATGGGTACACCTCACGTGATGCGAATGGTGCGGAGTCTTCGTGGACGATACTCCTCGGTTACGGTCGACGCTGCGTTTCGGTGCGGGCGTCCGGACACGACCCTGCTGGAATTCATGCAGCGTTCATGAGGCGTTCATCCTGCCTTCATGGCTGCCGCAGATGCCGCTCAGGCCAGTGCCGGCAACCGCACCGTGAACGTCGCCCCGCCGCCGGGGGTGGGCGAGTGCGTGACGTCGCCGCCATGGCTGCGGGCGATGATTCGCGACAGGGCCAGGCCGATCCCGTGGCCACCCGCCGCCTTGCCCGAGTGAAACCGCTCGAAGAGGCCCGGCACGTCGGCCGGTGGCACACCCGGGCCGTGGTCGATGATCGCCACGCGGCAGGCGTTGCCGTCGCGGTCGATCGTGACGTCGATCCGGGCTGCCGTGGGGCTGTGCTCCAGCGCGTTCACGAGGAGGTTCACGAACACCTCCTCGAGCAGCGCCGCATCCCCCTTCACGACCGAGCCAGTGTCCGGTGGCGCCACCGTGATGCCACGCCGTGCAGCCGCGGGCGCCGTGCGGTCGATGGCCGCGGCGACGATCGGCTCCAGATCCACGGGCACCAGCCGCGCCTCGTCGATCGCCGCCGACCGCGAATAGGTGAGGAGCGTCTCGCAGAGCGCTTCGATGCGGTGGCCGAGATCATCGATCCGACGGAGTCTTGCGGCAGGATCGCCACCGTGCTCGGCAGCTTCCGTTTCAAGCAGGATGGCGTGCACGGGGTTGAGGAGCTGGTGGGCGACGTCGGCATTGAATCGAGCCTGTGACTCGCGGATGGCGTCGAAGCGGTCGAGCATGGCGTTGAGTGCATGCGCGGCCTCCACGAATTCGGCATCCGTGCGACGCACGTCGATCCGCTCGCCGAAATGCCCCGCGCGGATACGACGGGCGATGGCGGCGAGCCGTGCCGCGGGTGCGAGCACGCTGGACAGCAGCACCCATGCCGTGCCGAGCACGATCGGCACCCACACGGCGAACGTGAGCACCTGATGCCACGCGGCACGACGCGTGGCATCCACGAGGCCCGCGAGCGGCGTGCCTGCGATCACGAGCGTGTCGTGGGCGCCGGCGGTCGCGGCGAGACGGTGGGCGCCGTCGGGGGTTGTCCAGAGTGTGTCGACCAGACGGCTCCACGCGGCATCGAACGTGAAGCCGGCCGGAAGATCGAGGGCATCGACGAGCGTGCCGTCGCGCTTCCACACGCCGGCGAACCACGTGAACGGCGCGTCGACCGACGGTTCGAGCCGGGGCACGGCCCAGCCGAGCGCGCGGGGAACGATCCAGTCGGACTGGGCCGGCAGACTCGGGAGAAAGATGCCCTCGGTCCGCAGGTGCGGATCGAGCAGCGTGTCGGGTGCGAATCGCTCCTGGGCCTTCACGGCGGCCAGCCGCGACCAGAGCTGCACGTCGAAATCCCGGGCGAGCGTGTCGACGGTCGTACGGTAGTGAGCCAGCCGAAATAGCGCCGCTCCGAGCACGAACAGCAGGCCGAACCACACGGCGAATCGGCGGCGGAGCGAGGGCGAGCGGTCAGCCATCGATGACGAACCCTTGGCCGCGGCGGGTGGTGATCAGATCGTGGCCTAGTTTCTTGCGCAGCCGGAGCACGAGCACGTCGACGATGTTCGTGACGAGCTCAGGAGGCGGCGGCGATTCGCCCGGGTGGATCACCGCCTCGAGCATCGCCCGCGTGACGATCTGGCCACGATGGCGGGCCAGGCAGTCGAGCACGGCGAACTCCTGGGCGGTGAGCGCCACCCGTGCGCCGCCGCATGTCGCGGTGTGGCCCGCGAAATCGATGGTCACACCGCCGATCGTCACGACCGCTTCCTGCGGCTCGCTCCGGCGCAAGACGGCCCGGATTCGGGCGAGCAACTCCCGCACGGTGAAGGGCTTCACGAGGTAGTCGTCGGCACCACGGTCGAGCACCGCGACACGATCATCCTCCTCGCGCTTGGCCGACGTGACGATCACGGGCACGGCGCTCGTGAGGCGGAGCTGATCGAGGACACGCTCACCCGCAAGGCCCGGAAGGCGCAGGTCGAGGACGACGAGGTCCACTCCCGCGCGCACGGCCTGCTCCAGACCGGTGACACCGTCGGCCGCCTCGAGTACGTCACAGCCCGCTTCGCGCAGCCCGGCCGCCACGGCCTGCCGTGCGGCATCCTCGTCGTCGATCACGAGCACGCGGATACGGGTATCCATCGCATTCTCTTTCCGGATGCGTCTCTTCCGAGCCACTCGCCAGGCGGCGATCGAAGTTCGGCGGATGAATCAGATACCATATCTCACATGTTCGAGCATCGGACCGATCCCTTGTTGCCGACGCACCGGTTCTTCTGGCGCGTCATCGCTTTTGGGGGTCTGTCGGCGCTCGTCGTCGGCGTGGCCCTTGCCATCGGCGTGCTCGGGTACCACTACCTGGGCGGTTTGCCGTGGATCGACGCCCTGGTCAACGCATCGATGATCCTCGGGGGGATGGGCCCCGTCGATCCGATCACGAGCCACGCCGGCAAACTCTTCGCCTCAGGCTACGCGTTGTTTTCCGGCCTGCTATTCATCGGGGCGGCGTCGCTCGTCCTGACGCCGTTCGTGCACCGGATCATGCACAAACTGCATCTGGAGGACGACTGACTGGCGGAACGAGGCCCGGTGTGATTCGAACACACGACCAAGGGATTATGAGTCCCCTGTTCGCGGGTCTGGGTCTTCGCGAACACGCAGGGACTGACGGGCGACGAGCCTGAATCGTCGACACCGCTTCACGGCGTCGCGAGACTGCTCTCTCGAGGAGGACTCGCCGGGGTAGCGATAGGCTACTGCGAAGTCGGACAGGTACGCACAATCGGCCCGGTAGACTTCCCAGAGCGGCTCACACGCGAGATTCCCGCTCCATGACGGCGAAGTCGTTTTCAGCTTTGTCGATCCACTCAGCGGTCAGCGGCTTCATACAACAGCTTTCCGTGTTGCAAGATGCCACGAATAAAGGAATCGCCGATCGCGAGCCGGCGCTCGATCGATTCGGGCGTTCGGACAAGCAAATCGACCGGGAAAGACGGACGGATCGCAAGTCGGATCGCCACTGACTCATCCACGGGATCCCGCTTCGTCGGCATGATCACCAGAAGGTCGACGTCGGAATCCACGCCCGCGCGGCCCTCGGCATGCGAGCCGAAGAGGATGACCCGTTCGGGGTTGAACTGACGTCCAATGCGCAGGCCAACCTCTTCAATCGTGTCCATGGAAACCATATCACTATTCTCCGAGGATTGACATTGGCGATCAACCGACAATCGAGGTAGGCCCGGTGTGATTCGAACACACGACCAAGGGATTATGAGTCCCCTGCTCTAACCACTGAGCTACGGGCCCGACACGGAAATCATCCCGCGAGCAAAGTCTATCCGCCGCCGGCCGTGAACCCGTGGAATTCCATGCGACGCGTTTCCCGATCAGGGTTTCGTGGCGCCGCTCACGAGCGCCGTCAGGCGGCCTGTGCACTTCGCCCCGGGGGGCACGTTGACCTTCAGAAACAAGACGCCGTCGCGGTCTGCTGGTTTCTCATACTGGCTGCCCACGGTGAACGGCCGCGGCTGCTTGTCGGTCGACTGCCGGTCGGCGGCATCGGCTGCTGCGATCACGCCCATCACGGCGCCGAACGGCACGTGTGGAATCAGATCCTCGGCAGGGTTGGCACTCGGCGCACCGTCGGGGCTGGCCTCGATGTTCGCGACGAGCTTGTAGTCGCCGGAGACGCGGATCCGCAGCGGCTTGCCCTTCTCGACCGCGCCGATCGGCTGCCACGACTTGCCGAGGTCGAGGTTCACTTCGAACTCGCTGGCATCGAGAATCCGATCGCTGAGGTCGGTAAGCTTCGTCTTGACGACGTCGTTCTGGGGATCGAGCTTCTGGAGCGCCTCGAGCAGCAGCTTGGCGCGGTCATACTGCCCGACATCTTCGAATGACTTGATGAGGTTCGTCGTGTCACGGAGGAACGACTCGCGCACCTCCTCGGCCTTGGCCTCGAGCCGCTTGAGCTCGGGAGGATTCGCCGGGCGTTGGCGGGCCTTGGTGCCCGGCTGGCTGGCCGTGGCTGCCAACGGGCCTGTCAGGCTCGCCGCAAGCAACGCGCCGATGGCCAGGCAGGGTGTGATTCGACGCATGAAATCCTCCTCGGTGCGATGACGGGCTCGCAGCGAAAAGTATGACTGCGTTTGCCGAGACGAACCAGACAGGCCGAGGACCGGCTTATTTCGCGGGCTCGACCTGCTTGAGGAGCCGGAAGAGGTCGCTGTCGGTGGTGAGAATCAGCGTGGAGTCACGGCCGAGCGTGTCTTTGTAGGTCTCGAGCGTTTTCGTGAAGGCGTAGAAATCTGCCGCTGCGGGGCTCGCCGTGTAGGCTTGGGCGTAGATCTCCGAGGCCTTGGCGTCGGCCGTGCCCGTGAGCTCCTGCACCTTGCGGTAGGCTTCCGACTCTATCCGGAGGAGGTCTTTTTCCTTGCGGCCCTGGATTTTTGCCGCCTCGCCGGCTCCTTCGGAGCGAAACCGCTCGGCGATCTGCAGCCGCTCCGACATCATGCGGTCGTAGATCTTCTCGATCACGCCGCTCTTGTAGTTGATCCGCTTCACGCGGACGTCGAGCAGTTCGATGCCCCAGATGCCCACCTTCTGCATGGCGGCGGCGAGGATCTCCTTTTCGAGTGCCTCGCGGCCGAAGCGGATCGGCGGCAGGCCGCCCGCGCCGGCATCCACGAGGGCCGCGTCACGCTCTGGCTTGCGATCCTTGTCGGACCGCACGAGTTCGATCAGGTCGTGGCGGGCCACGACGTTGCGGGTCTCGCTGCCGATGATGTCATCGAGCCGCGAGAGGGCACTCCGCTCGTCGCGCAAACTCTCGAAATACTTGAGGGGATCGGCGATCCGCCAGCGGGCGAACGTGTCGACCACGACGAACAGCTTGTCGCGGGTGGTCATCTCACCGGGCGGCCCGTCCCACTCGAGGATCCGCTTCTCGAACCGGTTCGCCGTCTGGACGAATGGCAGCTTGAAGTGCAGCCCGGCCCCCGACCGCGACGTGGTGGCATTGATCGGTTCGCCGATCGGCCGGCCAAACTGCGTGAGCACCACCTGCTCCGTCTGATCGACGGTGTAGGCGCAGCCGAAGATGCCGATCGCGGCGAGCACGGCGAGAAACCCGCCGAGCGGCGACACGACCCAGTCGGCCGTGCGGCGCAGAAAAACGATCAGCGGATGGTTGATCGGCAGCGGGTTCATGGCTGCGGCCTCCGCGGTGTCGGCTGCTGAGGCTGCGGCACGCTCGCCGGCAGGTTCATGAGCGGCAGAAACTGCTTCGCATCGGCATCGAGGATCACCTTGCCGCCGAGCTGTGGGAGCACCTGGCCGATGGTTTCGAGATAGAGCCGCTGCCGCGTCACCGCAGGAGCCTTTTCATACTGTTCGAGGAGCGATCGGAACCGGGCCACGTCGCCCTCGGCCTCGTTGACCCGCTTCGTGGCGTAGCCCTCGGCCTCGCTGAGTTGCTTCTGCGCCTCGCCACTGGCCCGGGGCACGACCTTGTTGTATTCGCCGTTGGCCTGGTTGATCATCTGCTCGCGCTCCTGCTGGGCGCGGTTCACTTCTTCGAAGGCCTGCTGCACGGCCGTCGGAGGATGCACGTTCTTGAGCTGCACCTGCTGCACCCGCAGCCCCATGTGGAGGTTTTCAGCGAGGGCGGAGAGCTTGGCGATCGCCTCGTTTTCGATGCCCTGCCGGCCGATCGTGAGCACCTCGTCGACGGTGCGGTCGCCCACCACCTCGCGCATCACGCTTTCGGAGAGATCGCGGAGCGTGGGGCCGGGCTCGCGGTGGTTGAAGAGATACTGCTCGGGGTCGCTGATTTCATATTGCACGACCCACTCGACGTGCGCGGCGTTGAGGTCACCCGTCACCATGTCGCGTTCCCGCTCCTGCTCGTGCGACACCTGGTCGGGGTTCGTCGTGTGACCGGAGCCGAAGCCAAACTCCATCTTCAGCTGCCGCTTCACCGGCAGGATCGTGACGGTGTCGATCCCGAAGGGCAGCTTGAATCGCAGGCCTGGGCCGCTGGTGCCGATGAACCGGCCGAATCGCTGCACCACGCCCACGCTCTCGGGGCCGACGGTGTAGACGCCGCGGGCGAGGCCGGCGACGAGCAGGAGCGCAAGCGCCGCCGTGAGGAGCGCCGGGAGTGGCAGCCCGCTCCCGGCGGGGAGCCGGGGAAACTGTGATGCGTTCGGAAAGCGGGGAAAGTCGGCCATCGGACAACGACAATACCCTCGCGAACCGGCCCGTGCCACCTGACAGAAACCGTTCGCCGAGGTGACGGCAGCCGCCAGTGAAAACCGGTGTTTTTCCGCTCTGCCCGCGCGACTATCGTGCCGGGCATGACACACCACTCCGACATCGAACGCCAGATCGAGTTCGACTTTTTGCGGGCGACGGAGATCGCCGCGCTCAACACGCTCCAATGGCTCGGCAAGGGGCAGAAGGAACTCGCCGACGCAGCCGCCTGCGACGCGATCCGCGGGATGTTCGATCTCGTGGAGATGTGCGGCGAGATCGCGATCGGGGAGGGGATCAAGGACGAGGCCCCCGGGCTCTTCAAGGGGGAGAAGGTGGGCACGTGGCGGGCGGGCGCACCGCGGTTTGAGATCGCACTCGATCCGATCGACGGCACGACGAACGTCGCCAAGGGAATGCCCAACTCGCTGTCCTGCATCGCCGCCGGCCTCGTCACCGACGGCACGCCCTGCCTCCTCGACGTGCCGGCCTTCTATATGCAGAAGCTCGCCTATCCGCTCGAAGTGCGGAAGGCGTGGGTGGCCGATCCGACCCTGCCGATCGACATCGATGCACCGGTGGGCGAGGTGATCGACGTGACGGCGAAGGTTCTCGGCAAGGAGGTGCGAGACGTGGTGGTGTCGATCCTCGACCGTCCACGCAACGAGCCCTTTATCGACGAGGTGCGGCGGAAGGGGGCGGCACTACGGCTTATCCAGGATGGCGACATCGCCGCGGCGCTCGCGCCGGCGATGCGCACGAGCTCCATCGATCTCTACGTGGGCATCGGGGGCGCGCCAGAGGCCGTGCTCTCGGCGGCCGCCCTCCGCTGCCTCGGCGGGGGCATGCGGGCGAAGATCTGGCCGCGCGACGAGGCGGAGCGAAAGCATCTCGTGGCGATCGGCTGGGGCGACCGGCTGGGCACGCAGTTCATGTCGCGGGATCTGGCCCGCGGCGACCACATCGTGTTTGCGGCCACCGGCATCAGCACCGGGCCGCTGCTCGAGGGTGTCGACGTGCGCGGCACGATCGCCACCACGCATTCACTGATCATGCGGGCCAAGAGCGGCACGGTGCGATTCGTGGAAGCTCACCACGATCTCGAGCGCAAGACGATCCACCTGCGGAGCACGCAGGCCGAGCGACGGGTGTGACGCCACGTCACGCCGCGAGCACCCGGGCACCGGCGGCGGGCCGCGTCGTGAACATCTCGGCGTCGATGCCCGTAGCCGCCTGGTAGCCCGTGCGCAGCGCCGCCATCACCGCCGGAGCCGACTCAGCCACGACGAGCGCGATTGCACAGCCGCCGAAGCCGCCGCCGGTCATTCGGCAGCCAAACACGCCCGGCAGGCCGGCGGCGATCTCGCACAGCACGTCGAGCTCACGGCAGGAGACTTCGTAGGCGTCGCGGAGCGAGGCGTGGCTTGCATGCATGAGCCGACCGGCGGCGGGCCAGTCGCCGCGGGAGAGCGCGGCGACGAATGCGACGGTGCGTTCGTTTTCCGAGCGCACGTGGTCGGCTCGGCGCCGCTCGAGAGCGGAGAGCCCGCGGTGCCCGGCTGCCCAGATCGCGGGGGTCACGTCGCGGAGCGAGCCACAGCCGAGCCGGGCAGCTGCAGCCTCGCACTCGGCCCGCCGACGGGCGTATTCGCCATCAGCCAGGCTGTGCCGCACGCCGCTGTTGAACACGATCAGGGCGACGTCGTCGCTACCGAAGGCCACGTGCTGGAAGGCCCGGCTCCGGCAGTCGATGAAGAGTGCGTGCCCCGCGCGGCCGAGCGCCACCGCGCACTGGTCCATGATGCCGCAGGGCACACCGGCGAATTCGTGCTCGGCATGCTGGCAGAGGATCGCCTTGTCGAGGGGATCGAGGGCACGGCCGCAGAGTGCCTCGACGGCAGTTGCCGTAGCCACCTCGAGCGCGGCGCTGCTGCTCAGGCCGCCCCCGGAGGGCAGGTCGGTGGTCACGAGCGCGTCGAATCCCGGGATCTCCCAGCCCAGCCGTTGGTACCCGGCGAGCACGCCGGCGGGATAGCGGGCCCAGTCGCTACGGCCAGGTTCGAGCGACATGCGGAGGTCGAACCGGGCCGCGCCCGCCTCGTGCGCGGAACGAACCGTCACCACGCCATCGGGGCGGCGCGTGACGGCGAGCGAAATGCCACGCTCGATCGCCATCGGCAACACGAAGCCGTCGTTGTAGTCGGTGTGCTCGCCGATCAGGTTCACACGGCCGGGGGCGTGAACGACAAAGGCATCAGGGGCCGTGTGGCTCGGGGGATTCATGGCGGCCAGGTGAAGGATTTCGCGCATGGCGGCGGACGGGGAATCGGTGTCAGTGTAGTGCCTCGAGGTGGCTCGTCGTCGTGGAGGCTGGTAGGCTCATGAATCTGTCCGGTCTCGGCAATGCGAATCCATTTCTTGTGATTTCAGGAGACGTTTTCATGCAGGCTTCGCGCAGAGCGGTGTCTCGCCGCTCGGCTCTCAAGGCTGGCTTGTCCGCCGGAGCGGCGTTTGCCATGCCCACGATCATTCCTTCGTCGGCCCTCGGCCTCGACGGAGCCGTGCCGCCAAGTGAACGGATCGTCGTCGGCGGCATCGGCATCGGACGCCGCGGCGAATACGACCTCGGCTGTTTCCTCGAGCAGTCAGACGTGACGTTCGCCGCCATCGCCGACGTGAAGGAGGGCCGCCGCCAGGCCGTCAAGAAGATCGCCGACACGAAGTACGGCACCGAGAGCTGCACGATGCACCGCGACTTCCGCGAGGTGCTCGATCGCAAGGACATCGACGCAGTGCTGATTGCCACAGGGCCCAATTGGCACGGCCTGATGGCGATGCTCGCCGCCAAGGCGGGCAAGGACATCTACTGTGAGAAGCCCTGCACGAAGAATATCGCCGAGACGCTCATCCACCGCGGCACGATGCGGCGGTGCGGCACGGTGTTCCAGGCGGGCACCCAGCGGCGAAACCTGCCGCACTTCGCCTTCGCCTGCGAGCTCGCCCGCACCGGGCGGCTGGGGAAGATCAAGAAGGTCTATGCCCATCCGAACGGCCTGACGGCGCGGATGAGCGGCTGGCTTCCGGCGGAGTCCGAGCCCGATCCCAAGGTCGACGACTGGGACTTATATCTGGGCCCGGCGGCCTGGCGGCCCTTCAACGCCAACACTCTCAGGGATGGATTCAACTTCGAAAAAGGGGGCGGGCTCGTCGGCGGCGGTGTCCTCGAATGGGGTTCGCACTGTGTCGATCTCTGTCAGTGGGCCGTGAACGACTGCCTGCCGCCGGTGGAGTATCAGCCGCCCGCGAACGACCAGCTCGTGTGTCGGTATGCCGACGGCGCCGAGCTCATCTTCCGAGAGAAGGGCTGGATCCCGCTCGGCTCGTGCCCCGTGCGGTTCGAGGGGGAGACGGGCTGGGTCGAGGCCGGCGATTCGGGGAAGCTCGTGCTCAGCTCGCCGGAGCTCCTGGCCGGCCGGAAGATCGAGGAGATCGGCGGCTATCCGGCCACGTTCCACGTGCGCGACTTCCTCGACTGCGTGAAGACCCGCGGCAAGCCGAAGGGCAATGCCGATGCCGCCTGCAACGCCCACATCGCCTGCCATGCGGCGAACATCGCGATCGCCCTTGGCCGGACGGTGAAGTTCGACAACGCCACGAACATGTTCGTCGGTGACGATGAAGCCAACCGGCTGCGGTCGGAAGCCCTGCGGGAGCCGTGGCGAGTATGAACGGAGCCTTCTTGATGTTCAGGACTATGATGCACGGAAACGTTGCGATGCCCAAGAAATTGTTGGTGGCCCTCGTTGTCGCCTTGGCCTGCTCGGCACTCGATGCCCACCGGGCGGGCGCCGCAGAAGCGTTGCCCGCCGAGGCGGAACTGATCGCCGTGCTCCGTTCCGATGCAGGCGAGGCCGACAAGGCGCTCGCCTGCAAGAAGCTCGCGATCAAGGGCTCGGCCGGCGCGGTCGGTGAGCTTGCGAAACTGCTCGCGAACGAGCGGCTCGCATCGTGGGCACGGATTCCACTCGAGGCGATTCCGGGCCCCGAGGCCGACGCCGCGCTGCGCACTGCCGCCGGCTCGCTCTCCGGGCGGCTCCTCGTGGGCGTGATCAACTCGATCGGCGTCCGCCGCGATGCCGCAGCCATAGGCCTGCTCGAACCGCGGCTCGCAGACGCCGATGCCGATGTGGCGGCCGCGGCGGCTGCCGCGCTCGGCAAGATCGGCACGCCCGCTGCTGCGGCGATCCTCGCGAAGCGGGTGCCCGTCGCGGGGCTACGGCTCGACGACGTCGCCCAGGCGGCCATCGTGTGTGCTGAGCGGCTCCTCGCTGCCGGGCAGGCCGCGGAGGCGGCCCAGCTCTACGCCACCGTTCGCACGGCCGCGGTATCGGAGCAGCGGCAGGCGGAAGCCACTCGGGGCCTGATTCTCGCCCGTGGCAAGGACGGCATTCCGCTCCTCATCGAGACGCTCCGGTCGCCGTCGCGGCGGATGGCGAACATCGGCCTGTTCACGGCCCGCGAACTGCTCGACGGCCCCACGGCCGGCGACGTCGATGTGGCGCTCGTCGATGAGATCACGCGCATGGCCGGCGGCGGCGATGCGTCTCAGGCGGCGCTGCTCGTGCGGGTGCTGGCCGATCGCAATGCCGACGGTGGTGCGCCCGCGGGCCTCCAGGCGACGGTGCTGCGTTGGGCAGCGAGCAGTCCGCAGGCGGTGCGGCTGGCGGCGCTCGAGGCGATTGGCCGGATCGGTGACGCATCGGCCGTCGATCCGCTCGTGTCGCTCGCGGCCGATCCGGCCGTGGCGGATGCGGCGCGCGTGGCGCTCGTGGCCCTTCCCGGTGAGTCGGTCAACCGAGTCGTGATCGGGCGACTCTCGGGTGCCGACGCGAGGTTGCAGCCAATCCTCGCCCAGGTGATCGGTGCCCGGCGGATTCCCGCCGTCACGCAGCTGCGGCCGCTCGTGGCGAGCACCGATCCGGTGACCCGGGCGGCGGCCTTCGAAGCGCTCGGCAATGTCGTCGATCTCGCCAACCTCGGCCTGCTCGTCGACGCGGTCACGGCACCGCGTGATGCGGCCGACAGTGAGGCTGCGCAGAAGGCGCTTCTGACCGCGTGTGTGCGGATGCCCGATCGCGATGCCTGTGCCGAGAAGTTGTCGGCGGCGGTGGCAGCCGCCTCGGGTGCGACCAAGACCAAAATCCTCGATATCGTGGGCGAAGTCGGTGGTACGAAGGCGCTGGCCACCGTGAAGGCTGCGGCGATGTCGGGCGACGAAACGCTCGCCGATGCCGCCACGCGGCTGCTCGGCAAGTGGATGACGGCCGATGCGGCGCCTGTGCTGCTGGATCTCGCTGCGGCACCGATCGGCGAGAAGTATCAGACCCGGGCGATCCGCGGCTACATCCGCATCGCCCGCCAGTTCGCGCTGGCCGATGCGGAGCGGGCGGAGATGTGCACGAAGGCGTTGGCCGCAGCGAAGGATGCGGCGGATCGTAAGAGCGTGCTCGAGATCCTGCCCCGGTATCCAAGCCCGCCCATGCTCGCAGTGGCCGAGCAGGCGACGAAACTCCCGGGCCTCGAGGCTGAAGCGAAGGCCGCTGCCGACGCGATCCGGGCGAAACTTCCCAAGTAGGACAGGCTGCGAAGCGATGACGATTGGCTCCAGCGGCAGTTTGGAAAATGGATGGAGGTAGGTGAGGGGGTCGGCGAACGCTCGAGGAGCCTTGGGCCGCTGCGGCCCACGCGACGAGACTTTTGCCGCCCCCGAGCCGGGAAAGGCCGGTAACCGATGAGAGATATTGTGACCTCTTTCACCTTGCGATTGCTTGTCGGGCTGATTCCCTGTGTCGCGGCTGCTGCAGCCGACGTGACCTTCACGAAGCAGACCCTTAGCGAACGATTCGTCGCCGAGGGCTGCGACATGGCCGACTTCGACAAGGATGGCCACGTCGACATCACGGCCGGCAACACGATCTGGCACGGCCCTGATTTTTCGAGACAGACGGAATTCACGCCGCCGGCCGACAATCCGAGCGGCCCGACGAAGACGCCCTACGATCCCGCGAAGGGGTACTCGGACTACTTTCTGGCGTACGCGCACGATTTCACCGGCGACTCGTGGCCCGACATCCTCGTGTATGGCCTGCCGGGCGAGGCGGCCCACGTGTTCGTGAATCCTCAGGGCAAGGCCGGCCACTGGGAGAAGCACGCGATCTTCGACGTGGCCGATGGCGAATCGCCTGACCTCGAGGACATGAACGGCGACGGACGGCCCGAGCTCCTCGTGCACTCACGCGGCCAGCTGGGATTCGCCGAGATCGATTGGTCGCAGCCGCTCGCGAAGGCCCGGTTTCGACCGATCACGCCGAAGTCGCCCGAGAACGAAAAGAAGTACTTTCGCTATACGCACGGCTACGGCGCGGGTGACGTGAATGGCGACGGCCGCCCAGACCTGCTCACGAAGGACGGCTGGTTCGAGCAGCCGGCCGACATCTCGAAGGACACGATCTGGCCGTTCCATCCGGGTCCGTTCGGGCTCGCCGACGCGCCCCGCGGCGGTGCCCACATGGAAGCGTACGACGTCAACGGTGACGGCCGCGCCGACGTGGTCACGAGCTACGACGGCCACGGCTACGGCCTCGGCTGGTTCGAGCAGAACGCCGACGGCACGTTCACCGAGCACCGGATCATGGGTTCAAAGTCCGAGGACAACCCTCAGGGGGTCGCGTTCAGCCAGCTGCACGCGCTGCGGCTCGTGGACATGAACGGCGACGGCCTCCGCGACATCGTCACGGGCAAACGCCGCTGGGCGCACGGGATCAACGGCGATGTGGAGCCGAATGCCCCGCCCGTGCTCTATTGGTTTGAACTCGTGCGCGACGGGAAGGGCGGGGCCACCTTCGTGGCGCACCAGATCGACGACGACAGCGGCGTGGGCACGCAGGTGACCGTGGGCCACCTCGACACGGACGGGAAGCCCGACGTGATCGTGGCCAACAAACGGGGCGTGTTCGCATTTTTTCAGCAGGCTGGACGATAGAATGCGTCTCGTGACAGGCTGAAGCCTGTCCTACTTTTTTGGAGGTCATGCATGCGGTTCATTGCTCTGATCGTCGCGTTCGTTTCGTCCGCTGCCGTGGCCGCCGACCCCTGGCTCGTGATCGAAGGGGGCGAGGGGCCCGGAAAGGGCAAGCATGTCGTGCTCGTGAGCGGCGACGAGGAGTACCGCAGTGAGGAGGGGCTCACGCAGGTGGCGAAGATCCTCGCCACGCGCCATGGGTTCACCTGCACGGTGCTGTATGCGATCGATCCTGAGACGGGTGAGATCAACCCCATGAACCAGAAAAACGTCCCGGGGCTCGAGGCCCTGCGGAAGGCCGACCTGATGGTGATCGCCACGCGGTTTCGCAATCTGCCCGACGAGCAGATGCAGGAGATCGACGCGTATCTCAAGGCCGGGAAACCCGTGATCGGCCTTCGGACTGCGACGCATGCGTTCGCGCTGCCGAAGGAGTCGCGATTCGCCCGCTACAGCTGGAACAATAAGACCGACACGTTCACCGAGGGCTTCGGCCGCCAGGTGCTCGGTGAGACATGGATCAGCCACCACGGCCATCACGGCCACGAGAGCACCCGGGGCCTGATCGTGCCCGAGGCCAAGGACCACCCGATCGTCCGGGGCATCAAGGACGGCGACATCTGGGGCCCCACCGACGTGTACGGCGTGCGGCTGCCGCTGCCCGGCGACTCCAAGCCGCTCGTGCTCGGGCAGGTGCTCGAGGGGATGACGGCCGACGCGCCCGTCGTCACAGGCGCCGACGCCAAGAAGAACGAGCCGATGATGCCGATCGCATGGACCAAGACGTATGCCGTGGAAGGCGGGCCGACCGGCCGCGTGTTCACGACCACGATGGGCTCGTCGACCGACCTGGCGTCGGCCGGCCTGCGTCGGCTGCTCGTGAATGCGGCCTACTGGGCCGTGGGCATGGAGAGTGCGATTCCAGCCGCGGCCAACGTGGACCTCGTGGGCCCGTATGAGCCGACGCCGTTCAAGGCCGGCGGGCACAAGAAGGGCGTGAAGCCCGCGGATATGCAGTGACTCCCATGTGGGGCAAGCGTCCCGCTTGCCTGGAGTTAAGCCCGTATTGGCGACCGGGACGGTCGCCCCACGGGGGTAATCCGCGCTGCCGGCCGCGTGCAGATTGATAATCTGCACCTACAGTTTTCGTGAAAATCTTTTTGTCGCTGCGAACGCGAACAATCCCGGATGCAGGAGGTCCGCGAGCACCTCGAGCGAGTCGACGAGCCGCGGGCCGGGGCGGTTGAAGAGATGGTGGCCGTCCACCGCGTAGATGCGTCCGATGCGAAAGGCCCGGAGCATCTTCAGCCGGTTGCGAATCGCAGGCGACTCGGCCTCCGCGACGACGCGGTCGAGCGTGAAGCCGCACGGCACGAGGATCACGACGTCGGGGTCGGCGGCGATCACGTCGTCCCAGGTGATCCAGTGGGAGTGACTGCCCGACTTGCCGAGCACGTCGCGACCGCCGGCCAGTGACACGAGTTCCGGCACCCAGTTGCCCGCCGCCATCGGCGGG
>Ga0208856_1000025_pt1 | contig 67554 bp, 121 predicted proteins | sample LakMenEpi13Jul12_FD_150690 | JGI IMG/M metagenome (GOLD analysis project Ga0208856, IMG submission 150690) | Freshwater microbial communities from Lake Mendota, WI - 13JUL2012 deep hole epilimnion (SPAdes) | ecosystem: Environmental > Aquatic > Freshwater > Lentic | place: Lake Mendota...
GGTTGACTATGAAGGCATGAAGCGTTATAATGAACGCATTCAGAACGGCTTCCGACTATTCGGAAAGTATTATCAGAACCTGTGGGACTAAGGAGAATATGGTATGCACATTCTAGAAAGATATTATCTTGTTGATGATAATGGTAACGAACATGAATTGAAATGTAAGGTTCAGACAGATATTGCTATGTTGAGAGAAGAAACGAATCATACTGCAAATAAAGAATTGCTAAAAATTAGAAACAACGAGTTGTTAGCTGAATTGTCATTGATGGGTGTTCAGTAAAAGGAGAATAACATGGTACCTTCAAGTGAAAGCAACATGCACGTCCTAGAGACTGCATTCAAGCAGCGTGCCTTTGATGGCAAGTGGGAACGAATTGTCAAGATTATGGATCTTGATAACTCTTATTCATTCGTGAATGAGAATGGTAATCGCACTACTCTAATTCCAGAGAAGTGGGTAACGGTCGGTGTTTACGACCTTTTGATGGAGATTGTTGACTAATGGCTAAGACAGAAAATCTAAAACTTGTTCACATGATGACTGGCGAGGAGTTCATTGGAGAACTTATCAGCGAGACAGAGACCACTATCACGGTAAAGAATCCGGTTCGCATCGTTGTTATTCCAACTGCGGATCAGAACAATCCAAAGGTGGCATTCGGTCCTTATACACAGTGGACTGACGATAAACACTTGACAATCAATCGTCATCATGTTACATATATCGCTGCACCAATCAATGAGTTTGTCAATCAGTATACCTCTATGTTTGGTGGTCTAGTCCTTCCAAGATCAGAGATTATTAAGCCTTAATGAAAAAACTTTATACGAGCGTTGAGGTATGGGGTGGCAAAATCCTATACCGTGGAATCGAAAACGGTCGTCGTGTGCGACACAAGGTGGATTACAACCCCACCTTGTTCGTCGCTGCGAATAAGCCTATCAAGTATACCACCATTTACGGTGAGTATGTCGCACCTATAAAACCAGGCAACATCCGAGAGTGCCGAGATTTCGTAAAACAGTATGAAGGTGTGGATAACTTCAAGGTTTATGGCAATCAGAAATATCATTATTGTTTCATCGCCGACGAGTTTCCTGGTACGATTGACTGGGACGCCTCGCAAATCCGTATAGCCAATATCGATATCGAAGTTGGCTCCGAGAATGGCTTTCCAGAACCAGAACTCGCCAATGAACCGTTGACAGCAATCACGGTATTGGTTGATGGCGTCTTCCATACATTTGGAACAGGTCCATATAACACCAAGCGCCATGATGTGGTGTATTATAGATGTGCCGACGAGTTTCAACTTGTTAGCATGTTTCTTGGCTGGTGGCAACAGGATCATCCGGATATCATTACAGGTTGGAACGTAGAACAGTTCGATATTCCTTATCTTGTAAATCGTATTTCTAAACTGTATGGTGATGAAGTAAAGAAACTTTCGCCATGGAACGTTATCAATGCCAAGACACTGGATCTTGGCATGAATCGTAAGGGACAGGGTTATTCCATTCTTGGTGTGGCTACTCTGGACCTAATGGCACTATATAAGAAATATGCTCCTGATGGCAAATCGCAAGAAAGCTATCGTCTAGACAACATTGCGAATGTTGAGCTAGGTGAGCGTAAACTATCATATGAAGAATTTGGTTCACTTCATAATCTCTACAAGGAAGATTATCAGAAGTTCATTGACTATAACATCAAAGACGTTGATCTTGTGAACCGACTTGATGAAAAGCACAAGTTTATTGAACTTGCTCTAACTCTTTCATATGATAACAAATGTAACTACGAGGACGTGTTCGCACAAGTCCGTATGTGGGACGTTATTTGCTTTAATCATTTGAAGGCGAAAAACGTGGTCGTCCCTCCTATTGAAAGACACGAAAAGGAGGCTGCCTATGTTGGCGCTTATGTTAAAGACCCTATTACTGGTTTCCATGATTGGGTGGCTAGTTTTGATGTTAACTCAGAGTATCCGTCTGTTATTATGGGGACCAATATCTCTCCTGAGACGATTATCGAACCTAGTGCTTATAGCGATTGTATGCGGTCTATTATATCCGCTAATGTCACTGTTGATGGCCTTCTTAATAAGTCTATTGATACATCATGTCTAAAGGAAGAGAACGTTTGTTTGGCTGCTAACGGTCAGTTCTATCGCCGTGACAAGCAAGGCTTCATGGCTGAAATGGTTGAAAAGATGTTCGCTGATCGTAAGATATACAAGAAGGCAATGTTGGATGCACAAGCACAATATGAAAATGAAATCGACGAAGCAAAGAAGAAAGAACTTAAAAAGACCATTGCAAAATACAACAACCTGCAACTCTCCAAAAAAGTATCGCTCAACTCGCTATACGGTGCGATGGGTTCACAGTATTTTCGGTTTTTCGATTTACGAAATGCGATTGCAATCACGACTACGAGCCAATTGTCAATACGCTGGATCGAAAGATCACTTAATAACTATCTCAACAAACTACTGAAAACGGAGAGCGATTATGTTATTGCAGTCGATACTGATTCAGTTTACCTTGCACTTAAGGATGTGGTATGCCAGACGTTGCGTGGCGATGTTAAGGATACTGCAAAAGCCATCGCTTTCATGGACAGAGTATGCGAAAGTAAATTGCAACCTGTTATTGATAAGGCTTGCGGAGAGCTTGGCGAATACACTAACGTCTTTCAGCAAAAGATTGTCATGAAGCGAGAGGTCTTGGCAGACAAAGCAATCTGGACTGCCAAGAAGCGATACATTCTAAATGTCCATAACTCCGAGGGTGTGCAGTATGCCAAACCCAAGAAGAAGGTTATGGGTCTAGAGATGATTAAGTCATCGACACCGACCGCATGTAGAGACAAACTAAGAGAATCCATTGATGTTATCTTTGACGCAAATGAAGAAGCTATCCAAACTTTCATTCAAACTTTCCGTAGTGAATTTGAAACTCTGCCTTTGGCGGACATTGCATTTCCTCGTGGCGTCAATGGACTGGATAAGTATTCAGACAAGAAAAGCATATATGGATCCGGTTGTCCTATCCATGTTCGTGGTTCTCTCATATACAATCACTTTCTATCTACTCATAAACTTACTAATAAGTATCAACTAATCAAAGGTGGTGAGAAGATCAAGTTTGTGTTTCTGAAAGAACCAAACACAGTGCAATCAAATGTGATTGCATTTCCACAAGGAGATATACCTAAAGAGTTTGACTTACACAAGTATATCGACTATAATACGCAATTCGAGAAATCGTTCCTCGAACCACTCAAGATCATTTTGGATGCTATTGATTGGAAAACAGAACGAACATCAAGTTTGGAGGACTTCTTTTCATGACAGAAGACAATAGGTATTCGCCGGGTAAACTTTATGAGTTCAAGCCTGACGAAAAGATCACATCCGAAAATATGGTGGAACTTTGTAATGTCATCCGTATTGGCGTAGGTGGTCATGTTCTAAAGGAAATGAGTGAGGAGTTACAAAACTATTTCAAAGAAGTAGCGTAACGAGATTGTTGCCTACTAACTGACAAAAAGGAGATTCTATATGTCAGATATTTTTAGTAATCTATTATCAGAAATCGATAACGAGTATGCAGGCATTGTTGATGATGGTGTTGCCGCTGGTGATGTGTCAGGATTCATTGGCACAGGCAGCTATGCTATGAATGCCTTGCTATCTGGTTCAATCTATGGAGGTCTACCACAGAACAAGGTTACAGCATTTGCTGGTGAGCCTTCTGTTGGTAAGACCTTTTACGCATTGAATGTGGTAAAGCAGTTTCTAGAGGACAACGCAAATGGCTTTGTATTTTACTTTGAGTCCGAGTCCGCTATCTCCAGACAATTCATTGTTGATCGTGGCATTGACGCAAGGCGTGTTGGCATTGTTCCTGTGGCTACTGTGCAGGAGTTTAGAACGCAGGCAGTAAAGATTCTGGACAAGTATCTTGATGGCAAAGAAAAGCCACCGATGCTTTTTGTTCTGGATTCTCTTGGCAATCTTTCTACAGATAAAGAAATGGCAGATATTGCTGACGGTAAAGACACAAGAGACATGACCAGAGCCCAATTGGTTCGAGGTGCCTTCCGTGTTCTTACATTGAAACTCGGTAAGGCTAAGGTTCCACTAATCGTCACCAATCACGTTTATGATGTTGTTGGATCTTATGTGCCAATGAAGAAGATGGGTGGTGGTTCTGGTCTAGAGTATGCCGCATCTACAATTATCTTCCTATCAAAGAAGAAAGATAAGGCACTAGACGATGACAATGGCAGAACTGGTGCAGTTATTACCGCACATCTAAAGAAGTCTCGTATGACTATTGAAGATAAGAAAGTTGAGACTTGGCTAAACTATCAGGCAGGTCTAGACAAGTATTATGGTCTGCTTGATTTGGCAGAACGCTATGGCATCGTCAAGAAGATTTCAAACAAGTATGAGTTTCCTGATGGATCAAAGGCATTCGAAAGCCAGATCAAGAAGAACCCAGAGAAGTTCTTTACACCTGAAATACTAGATGCTATCAATGAAGGTTGTCAGGCAGATTTCATGTATGGCAAATATAATGTAGAAGTGGAGACAGAAGATGGAAATGGGAACTGACTTTCGATTTAGAGATGACCTTTTTGACGAAAAACAAGAAGGTTCTACATGCCCAATTGAATTAATGCTTGACCCATTCGCTGGAGTGTGCTATCGTTATACAGTTGTCAAATTCAAGATGGAAGAAGATGGCACGCCGAAACTCCAATATGATTATGAGATTATCAAGACAAACGATTTGTCAATGATGACCTTGCGAAAGAATGAGAAGTTCAATACTGTATTAGGTCTAATTCTCAATACACTGTTATTGGATGCATCGGAAGCAGAGAATGGGATGAACATTGAGACTCGAACAAACGATACTGAAAAATCTAATCAAGAATGAGTCCTTTACGAGGAAGGTTCTACCCTTCCTCAAAGAGGATTATTTCTCTAATGGTGAAGATCGGCTACTTTTCAAAGAAGTGGCCGACTTCATTCTCAAGTATAATCAGCAACCAACTTTTGATGCATTGTCCATTGAGGTGGACAATATTCGTGGTTCGACTGACGATACTGTAAAGAATATCCAAGAGACACTAAAACAACTCAAAGATGATACAAATCAAACAAACGAAGATTGGCTTTTGGACAACACCGAAAAGTTTTGTCAAGAGAAAGCAATCTACAATGCCATTACACAATCACTGGAGATTATGAATGGGAAGGGAAAACTATCTAAGGGCGCTATACCTACTTTGTTGTCTGACGCTCTGGCTATATCTTTCGATCCGAATGTTGGTCACGATTATCTTGAAAATGCTGTAGAACGATATGAACATTATCACCGTGTGGAAGAACGCTTGCGGTTTGATTTGGATTTATTCAATAAGATTACAAAGAATGGCGTTCCGAGAAAAACTCTCAATGTTGTTATGGGTGGTGTCGGCGGTGGTAAATCTCTTACTCTTTGTCATTTTTCTGCTAGTTATCTTGCTATGGGCAAGAACGTTCTTTATATCACATTAGAGTTGGCCGAAGAAGAAGTTGCCAAGCGTATCGACGCCAATCTAATGAACATTACATTTGATGATTTACAAGCATTACCAAAAGATTTGTATGATAAGAGAATTGATACACTAAAGCAAAAGACAAACGGTAAACTGATTATCAAAGAGTATGCCACGGCAACGGCATCAACTATCCACTTTCGTTCCTTGTTGAACGAACTAAACCTCAAGAAAGGATTCGTACCAGATGTTATCATGGTCGACTATCTCAATATTTGTGCGTCATCCCGTATCAAGCCTGGTAATGGTGTTAATAGTTATACCTACGTTAAAGCGATTGCCGAAGAGCTTCGAGGTCTAGCGGTAGAGTTCAATGTTCCAATCTGGTCTGCCACACAGTTGACCAGAAGCGGATACACAAGTTCTGATCCAGGTATGGAAGATACTTCCGAGTCATTCGGTCTTCCCGCTACGGCCGACTTCTTCTTTGCTCTTGTCGTAACGGAACAACTGTCACAACTAAATCAGATTATGGTGAAGCAGCTAAAGAACCGATACAATGATCCAGGCATAAACAAAAGATTTGTGATAGGGGTTGACAGAGCAAGAATGAAACTATATGATGTTGAAGCATCGGCACAAGACTTGGCGGACTCTGGACAGGAAGAACCAGAGAGACCAGTTTTTGATAGAAGCAAGACAGACAAAACCAGCAAGTTTAGAGGACTAAAGGTATGAGCCGACATTATACATATTACCATGAGTTCAATGAAAACGAAGAACTGATTTGGTATGTCTTTGAAAAGGCAACCGCACAGGTTGTTGCGGAGTTTTTCTTTGAGGACGATGCCAAGGAATGGAGTAACTTCTGGTCGAACGGCGGAGGCTTTGCTGGATTCACTCCAAGATTTGTCTTGACAAAGGTCTCCAAAGGTGATATAAATGAGGCATTCTTGGCAGAGTTTGCGGAATAGATTCCAAAAAAGTGAAAAAAAAAATCAAAAAAAGTTCTTGACTTTCCGTTTTGTGTGCTATATACTATTCAGACAATAGAGATTTGGTTCCATAGCTCAACAGGATAGAGCAACCGCCTTCTAAGCGGTAGGTTGAAGGTTCGAATCCTTCTGGGACCGCCATTTTATGGGGGTGGGTGTAAGACACAAGAGGGACTTATAAACCCTTTAGCGGCCGATTACCGTTCTCGACCAGGAGCGTTACCTGGCACCCCTACCAACTTTGGAGCATGTGATGGAAAAGTTTGAGTTGCTTCTACAGTGTTATAGGTCTGGACAGATGTCCGAGAAGCAATGGCAAGATCATTTGCGAAACGATGAAGGTCTTGTCGAGTGGTATGTAAACATTCTACAAAATCAATAGACTAAGGGTGCGTCAAACTGTCGCATCAGATTTTTGAAAAAAGTTCTTGACCCAAGCGATTCCTTGTGGTATGGTATGCGAACAGTGAGACGAGAGGGTAGAAGTCAAGGACACGGTGCGACAACCTGACGCACTTTTTTTCGAAAAAAGTTCTTGACTATGCGTTTTGTGTGCTATATAGTATGCGAACGATGACAGAAACGAGGTACGGATGAAAGACGAAACCGTAAAGCGTGACTACTACTGGGTGGTAGAGGCATCCGATCCTAACGGTCGGATTAACTACCGCAAAGAGTATCATAATAAAGACGGCTCGGCATTCCGAGATTATGCTCGCTTGAAGGCAACTGGCGCTGTATCTATTCAGCGTAAGTTCAAGGAGTATAAGATTGCCTAGCTACCGCTGTTTGACATTGTGAATAGGGTTATAACTGAGGTGCCGTGCCCGGAACTGGTTACGGGGCGGTCTGCAAAACCGTTTTATGTGGGTTCGAGTCCCATCGGCACCTCCAATTACTTTATTGATGGGTGCATCCTTATAAGCCTAAAGATATGGCCTTGAACCATATACGCTTAGGGTGCATCTCTCAATAGAGTAATATTCGGCGATAGCAATCCTGGTGATCGCACTCGGCTGTTAACCGAGATGAAGGTTGGTTCGAGTCCAACTCGCCGAGCCAATACCGCCCATTCGTCTAGTGGCTAGGACGCCTGCCTTTCAAGCAGGAAAAAGGGGATCGAAACCCCTATGGGTGACCAATTATGGACCGATAGCTCAGTTGGTAGAGCAGGGGACTCTTAATCCCTTTGTCGTGGGTTCGAATCCCTCTCGGTCTACCATTTGGAACATAACAACAGGACGCTGACTCTGCGAAGTAAGATATCGGGTTGATCTCCGAGAAGGTATGGAGAGTGTTATGTTCCTACTTTATTTTGGATCCGTAGCACAATAGGTGGTGCAAGGGACTTTTAATCCCAAGGCTGTCGGTTCGAGCCCGACCGGATCCTCCAATAGTCGAGCGAAAGCGGTTAAGTTCATAACGACTCAAAATAAGTATGAATGAGAGTTAGACTAAGTTTTCTTCATTTCAGTGAAGAAAAGACTGGGTCGATGGGAAGTCTCTTTCACTAGGATCAAACTTCCCACTAAGTTTTTTGATGGTCTGACCGGATCATCCAATTGCGGGTGTAGCTCAATGGTAGAGCCATAGTCTTCCAAACTAAAGACGAGGGTTCGATTCCCTTCGCCCGCTCCAATATCTTCACGTATCCCCCTCGGCTACGAACCGAGAGTAAGGTAACTGGATGAAAATGCAGGTTCGACTCCTGCCGTGAAGGCCATTTAATGCTGGTAGGTCGGCAAGATGTCGAGGCGCTCTCATAAGGCGTTATAGGTTGGTTTAATTCCAACTATCAGCACCATGTTTGATCTAGATACACAGCCTTTATGGAGTGTCGCAATGCTAGACAACATTCGTTCCAAGACGTGAGGGACAGCAAGTTTTGCGGTCAGGTGGTCCGGAGACCATTCTTGTCTCATAAGCAAGAGAGCCATGTTCGACTCATGGGTCCGCATCCAATATCGGTGAAGTGTTACGGTAGCACGGCAGTCTCCAAAACTGCAAGCCCAGGTTCGACTCCTGGCTCCGGTGCCAGTTTTATCTAGGTGTAGCTCAATTGGCAGAGCATCCCGTTTGGGGCGGGAAGGCTGTTGGTTCAAGTCCAGCCACCTAGACCATTTAGGAAGATATATATGGATGAAAACTATTTGAAGCGCCAAATGATTTTTCGCTTGACAGTGTTCTTTTTATTGAGTATAGTAATAGGGTTCGTTCTATCGGATTTAAATATCCATAGTCAGATTAGTGGAGATAATCAGAATGTTCAAGATTTCAGAGGAAACCAAGGCAGCGGCAATTGAGGAAATGCGTAAAATTCTAGGTGATGGTCCTACAGACAATCAGTTGGAAGAGGCATTTGAAGCGGCAGTTGCTATTGTAAAGAAGCAGTTTGGTTTTTAATGTATAATGGAGAGTTGGCTGAGTGGTCGAAAGCGGCCGTTTGCTAAATGGTTGGGCCCTAACCCGGTTCCATAGGTTCGAATCCTATACTCTCCGCCAATTAGGAGTGAGCAACAGGCAAGGAGTCTGCACCGCTTGGAAAGCGGATGGTCCCCGAAAGGGGATAGGTGTCGGATACCTGCCACTCCGCCAGTTTATGGAAGAGTAAGCCAGTGGGACTGGCCTTCGTTTCGAAAACGAAAGGAGCCTGAAATATGGTTTGGGGATCGAGACCTCACTCTTCCGCCATTTATGCGGGTTTAGTTCAGAGGTAGAACATCGGTGTTACATACCGAGTGTCGGTGGTTCGATTCCATCAACCCGCACCAGAAAGCAGAGTTGTCACGCTTCGTCTATGCTTAATAAGGTAGAATAGCGCACCAGACAACTTATTATAATGCGCTTGTAGTCCAATTGGTAGAGGCGCTGGTCTTAGAAACCAGATGTTGTAAGTTCGAATCTTACCAGGCGCACCAAACGTAGAGGGATTGTAGGTAGACCTGTAAGAAAACCGTTGCGACGAGTTATGACTGGGTTGTAACCTTCATAGATTTAATGCACTTAGAGGGAGCAGGTGAACCCACTCGGCTGTCAACCGAGTATCGGCCGGGTCAGTACCGGTTAAGTGCGCCATTCACGGGCCTGTAGTTCAGGGGGAGAACGTCTGCTTTGCAAGCAGAATGTCGGCGGTTCGATTCCGTCCAGGTCCACCAGTTTTGTGAGGCAGTATCGATACAAATAATCCGGATGAGCAGAATTGCCACATCGAGGTCGGGAGACGGTGCGAGGCTGTCGTAACCTTGGGAACCCGGATACTGAAAAGAGGATGCATACTCGTTCCTCACAAAAAAAGTTTTACGCTTCGTTCGTCTATTGGCTAGGACACTCGCCTCTCAAGCGGGAAAGATGGGATCGATACCCATACGAAGCACCATTTATGCTTCTCTGGTGTAGGTGATCCGCACGACTGCCTGAAGAGCAGAAGGACTTAGTTTGATTCTAAGGGGAAGCACCATGATGTTATATTATAAAATCACATATCTTCCGATGTGGAAGAAAGAAGATAAAGAAAACGGTTATGATTGTATAGGTATTGTTATTGGTGAGCATCGTTGGTATGATACTGATCCTTATAACAATAATCCAATACATAAGATAAAGTATCATCAGTATTCAGAGTTGATGATAGGTGTTATGCCCTCGTAGCCCAATTGGCAGAGGCAGTTGATTCAAACCCAACTTAGTGTCAGTTCGAGTCTGACCGAGGGCACCAATTTGCTGGGTTAGTGTAATGGTAGCACCCGAGATTGTGGATCTTGGAGACCAGGATCGATACCTGGACCCAGTGCCATTTGCTCTTGTAGTATAAAGGTATTACACACCCTTGGTAAGGGTGAAAACTCGGATCGTTACCGGGCAGGAGCACCAGATTGCCGGCTTAGTATAATGGTATTACAGTTGACTCGTAATCATCAAACAGAGGTTCGATTCCTCTAGCCGGCACCAGAATGTAGACAAACGATTGTAAACATAGCCACTTGACATTCCATTCCGGATGTGCTATTATAAGACATAATGAGAAAGGAAATGGAATGAATAAGCGGAACTTGTGGATATTCGATATTGATGGAACGCTGGCTAACAACCTGCACCGTATCAAGCACCTTACCCAGAACACCACGAAGGACTGGGATGCTTTCTTTGCGGCACAGGATAAGGATGAACCTTACGAAGCCGTTATGCATCTTATGAATACTCTACATAAGACTGGTGATAAGGTTATTGTTATTACTGCCCGTGACGAGCGTTTTCGTGCGGTTACTCTCCGTTGGTTGCAGCAGCATTGTGATTACGATTTTCCTGATGGCGATCTTTTCATGCGTAAGAGTGGTGATCGTACCGACGATGATAAGATCAAGTTGGATATTCTAAATGAGTATCTTTCTCTGTTTCATCCTCGATATAAAGTGATGGGAGTGTTCGAGGATCGGCATCGTGTTATTGATGCGTGGCGTGAAGCTGGTTACTATGTGTTTGAGTGTAACCAGGATCGTGCCGATTTCTAAAGTTTACTGTCCCTTAGCTCAAAGGTAGAGCAATGTGCTGATAACACATAGACACTGGATCGTTACCAGTAGGGACAACCAGTTTATCCTGCTTTCTAGATACGCAGGAGAGGCCTAGCGGGAATAACAGAAGGGAATGCCCGTGAATATCGGATTGCTGACTTCATTAGCTAAAGGGCTAAACCGATAAGGCGTATGGAATATGTGTGAGCGGCAACGGCGGTGGTGTTGCAGCGGACTGTAAATCCGTTCCCTTTGTGGTAACATTGTAGGTTCGAATCCTACCTCACGCACCATCTTTATTCGGGGATAGTTAAATTGGCATAACGTCGGATTTTGGTTCCGACTTTCTAGGTTCGAGTCCTAGTCCCCGATCCATTCAGGAATAGTTCAACGGTAGAACAGCGGACTCTGACTCCGTTAATCTTGGTTCGAATCCAGGTTCCTGATCCAATCATTGAAAGGTATTTTATGAACAAAGTGAAAGTTTCTCTAAGAGAAATTATGGAAGATGATCATCATCCCTTGATGGAGAAATGGGTAGAAGAACTGCTTCCCTTGATTGAACCTATAATCAAAGCACAAAATCCTAAGTTATTTGAAGAAGAGGATTCAGAATGAACAAAGCATTTACCACTATAGCCCTTTTCATCGTTCTTACAACTTCGGCCGCTGCCGATCCGTTATCTGATTTTTTCGGTGGTATCTTTGGCGAACAATCCACACGACAAACAAAGGTGAAAAGAAATAGACATGGCACAAGCGTTCAAAGCTATGACAATAATGATTGGACTGCTAGTTGGGGCCATCATTCTACTGGAGGCAGTCACATGGTTGCTTCCTTCTACGGTCACGGAGAACATCTTTCCCGTCGAACCGCATCGGGCGCAGTTTTCAATCCTCATGGATACACCGCAGCCCATCGTTCTCTTCCGTTCGGCACTCACCTAAAGGTATGTCACCATGGATGCGTTACAGTTGTGGTCAATGATAGAGGACCATTTGTCAGGGGCCGTTCTCTTGATCTTTCTTACGGTGCTGCACGGGCTATTGGCATGGGTAGCACTAGCAATATCTCCGTGGAACGATTGAACTAAAGACTTGACATTTCCATTCCAATGTGCTAATATTAGACATAATGAATGAGGAGAAATGGAATGCCTACCATCACCACGGAAGTTGATGTTGATGTAGACCTGCGTGATTTTCACATAGATGATTTGATGGATGAACTGGAAGATAGAGGATACTCCGTTATTTGTAGAGACGAGTCCATTCAGGCAAAAGAAAGAATTATGGACGATATTCACAATCTTTATCAGGACTTCATTCTCTGGAATGACACTATGATGACGAATGAAAATTTCGGCACAATTCTCAAAAACTTTTTCTCCGAACATCTTGACAAAAATGTCCTATGACTATATACTAGTATGATGTTGCAATGCAACATCGGTAAACTTCGCTAACTTTAGGAAGGAAAATATATGAAGACTGTTACTTTTCTAGCCGCTATGCTTTTCAGTGGTAGCGCATTCGCTGGCACCGATGTTATCGCTCCGCCAGTTACCAAGTATGTTGAGGCACCTATGCCGCCTAAGCGTCCTACTAATTTCGGTAAACTCGATAATCAGAAGGTTGCACAGAAGGTTCAGGAACTCACAACCAGAAAGTAATAAATATACAGTGGCCCCGCAATGGGGTCACTTTTCTCTATGGAGTCTCAAAATGAGAAACAAGATTATAGCCCTATTCACCGCACTAAGTCTTTCTCTTGCCATCGCTACGCCTGCCAAAGCACAGTTTATCCCTTGGGGATATGGTGGAATGGGTTGGGGTTATGGTGCTGGTTTTGGCTACAGTGCCGCTATTGCTGGTATTGGTATTGCTTCCGCTGCTATTGGTGCTGCCGCTATTGCTAACTCTTATCCTTATGGTGGATATGGTTATGCTCCTGTGCCTGTATATGCTGCGCCGACTTATGCTCCTGCTTATCGTCCGACTGTCCGAAAGCAGATCATTATCAAGAATAGTCCTGGTGCCCGGGTGTATGAGGAAGACGACATATTCGGTTGGTAATAACACAGAAGGAGGAAGAGTATGTGCTATTACACTGTAACAATGGATCGTGCTTCAAGTTCTTCTGGACATACTAGAGCGATTATGATTCTAGATGCAAAAGATAAAACTGAAGCCACGGCCAAATTTCTAAATTCATTTGGTGCAAAGTATTACAATGATATCAATGTGAGGGAAGGGATTCATATCGAACAAGATTTTGATCGCCTTCTAACAGAACAAGCTAAAAAGTATATACTAAAAGTTAAGAACAAGACGGCAGATGCTCCTCCGTTAATGTCTTATCAGAATATGATTCATCTTGATTATGGAGAGTAAAATGAAAAACGTTTTTATTAGAGGCGGTCTTCAAGGTCTATTTGCTGTGCTTGTCATTACACTCGCATCGACGGCGCTACAAGGTGCTCCTGCGAAAAAGGAAACGAATACCGAACAGAAGATTGTTTGCGAAAAGACAGAGAGCGTCCAGAAAACTATGGACGAAAAGAACTTCTTTCTTCTTCTAAATATGACCAATGACAGTGGTGTTGTCGAGAGTGTCTGGATTTCTGGCACGACTATTGTTATCACAGCACAGAAGGGTGAGGATTCTTGCTTTCTCGCCATGATGAATGATGTTACATATAATCCAGATACGCTTCAAGGCCTAGTAAAGGCATATGAAGCACAAAAGGGCAAGCAAAAGGATATCTAAATGGCGTGGGGTTATCATCTTATTCTAGATTGTTATGATGCTGACAAGGCGCTAATCACCAATCCAACAAACATCGCCGCATTTGCTAAAGTATTAGTAAAGCGCATTGATATGGTGGCATATGGTGAGCCGCAAGTTGTTCACTTCGGCGAAGACGACAAGCAAGGTTATACACTGGTTCAGTTGATTGAAACTTCCAATATCGTTGCTCATTTCTGTGACGAGTCTGGTAACTTTTACATGGATGTTTTTTCATGTAAACCATTTTCAACCGAAGCAGTATTAGAGACAGTAAATCAGTTTTTCGCTCCAAAGAAAATCAGGGAGCGATATGTAGAAAGGGACTAAAATGAGACGTAAACTAGACTTGGACGAAGTAAGAGATTTCATCGAGAACTCTTCGGAATCAACCAAGATTTATATTGGTTCTGACTCTGAAAGACATAGACGAGGCGGAGTCTGGTTTGCGGATTATGCTGTCGTTGTGGTTATTCATAAAGACGGTAAGCATGGTGCTAAAGTCTTTGGTGAGATTACAACCGAACGAGATTATGACCAGGCTAAAGATAAGCCACGTATGCGATTGATGAATGAGGTTATGAAGGCAGCACAGCTTTATCTAGACCTAGCAGATGTTATTGGTGACAGACAGTGCGAGGTCCACATCGATATCAATCCAAATCACAAGCACGGTTCTTCCTGTGTTATCAGCGAAGCAGTTGGCTATATTCGTGGTATGACTGGTGTGACTCCTAGAGTGAAGCCAGAGGCATGGGCTGCTTCTATCGCCGCCGATAAATTCCCAAGCCTATAGTTTACTAAATACTAATTCGCTAGGCAGTCATATTGCCTAGCGATTATCGCCGCTGACCACGGATGTAATGGCAGCGGCACTCAACTCCTACGACCTCGTCGGCACTCGCCAAATCAATCTCACATTTCCTTCATCTTTCGTTATCGTGATATTGTGCGTGGTCGTATATAACAGAAAGGTACTATTATGAAGAAGATTTTACTTGCTTTCATTACGGTACTTGCTATTAGCGGTACCGCTGAGGCAAGAAATCAATATTCAAACGGAGCAACAGAGCCTAATCTATTAGACTCTATTCTCGGCACTCCGAACGGAAACTGGAGCGTAATGCCCAGACTCCATGGTCGTGCTAGACTTGCTTCGAGACACCATAACACCCATATGGCAGGACGAGGAAGAAACACTGGTGCTTCGGCATCAATCGTTGCATACGGAAGAATGCTTCAACATTCTGGTTTCCGTGTGTCGGAACATCCTGCTTTTGGAGGAGTCCATCATGTTCATCATGGTTGGGCTCATTATGCTGGTCGGGCAATCGACATCAACATAGGTCGTGGTGTAAGAGAGGCATCTAATCGTTCGACAAGATCGAAGTTTGATGCCTTGGCTGCGAGAGCCAGAGCGGCAGGTTATACTGTGCTTTGGAAGGTAGCAGGCCACTTTGATCATATACATATACAGAAGTAATATATAGAGGGTGGGGAGAAATTCCCACCCTTTCTTATAGGATAAATCATCATGGTCGAACTTGTAACAAAATGGACAGAACGAGCCAAGAAGGCAAGAGAACGATTGAACATCTGTGTAGAGTGTGAACATTTGGAAAAACAGTTTTACGTTTGTAAGAAGTGTGGTTGTTTTCTCAAAGGCAAGACTATGTTTCCCAGTTCATCGTGCCCTGTAGGCAAATGGGACAAATACACGGAGGAAAAGGATGTATAGAACATTTGACATTAAAGAATACTGGCCGCAGCCAAAACCTGGCGAACTTATTCAACACGAATATTATAACCCTGCTGATCAAAAGATTATCGGTAATGTTTTCTACACGAAGCCAAACGACCGTTATGTCTACCAAGAAGACTATCATGGCGGTGAGTGGAAAGCAACATGGGTTATGGACTACAATCATCCAAATGGTGTGATGGAGTTGGTCGATATCTATCCTGCCAAAAAGTATCAGTTCTGGACAAAGTTTAGAACAACTGCCTTTGTTGCTGGTAAAGAAATACCATGGGGTAAAGTCCAGAAGGTCGGTGACATAATCGATCAGGAACTTCAAATCTCCGCAATCAAGTCTACACCATTCATTTGGCCAGAAAAGGGTCGTCAAGTCGTAAACTTCGTTGCTCACCATGAAACATTTGATGTTGGTAATACTGTTTATAAAGACGTTTTGGAAATCGCTTATGACCAGACATTTGGTAAGATGACTGCTGGTGCCAGATCATTTCAAGCCAAAGGAATTGGAATCGTTCAAATGCAGTGGCGTGGTTTTGGAAAAGATGTGGGAACTCATATGGCAGCGGTGACAAAGACTGGTCCCGGAATCGTAACGGAAGACAAGAGAATAATTTGGTATTGACTTTCTAGATCATCTATGCTATATTATGAGAATGCGAAAGATCAATAAGAACATTCTCCATACTCTGGAAAAGATAGCGGCAGCTAATCCGAACCCCACGGAAAAGTTTGCCGCTGCTGTCGTTTGGAATAATAAGATCATTTCCATTGGAATGAATAGTATGAAGTCGCATCCACTCCAAGCGAAGTATTCCAAGAATGAACATGCGATCTTCCTTCACAGCGAGATTGATGCCATCAAGAATGCGCTCCGTGAGATTGATGTGGATGATTTTTCTAAATGCGACTTGTATATCACCAGAGTGAAGAAAGAGAAGCCATTCACCAAAAAGTTTGTGTGGGGTCTAGCAAAGCCTTGTGCTGGTTGTGAAAGGGCTATAGCAGCCTTTGGTCTAAAGCGAACGATATACACTTGCGATGATGGATATGAGGTGATAGAATGAGCGATAAAACACTAGAAGACCTTGTGGAAGAATGTCCATATGAAACGAAACTGGCCGTTACCGCATGGGTAATGAAACATATCGTGGAACATGCTCATAATCCTGGTTCTTTTCGTTATCTAATCTATGAACGCCTAGGATTTGGTCCTGACGCCTATGTGCCACTATATATGGCTGGCGGCATGGAAATCTCCAATGAGTTTGATATGGAGAGAATCGACAACATTAGAGCAAAGGTTAGAGAAGAAAAGATTGATGTTCTCAAGCCGATTCTTAGTTTGTGTGATGAACCAGGTTGCTTCAATAGTATTAGCACTGGTTGGCCTACCAAAGATGGTGGATATCGTATGACTTGCTCCGAACATCATAAGAAAGAAGAATGATATATATTGTTAATGTGTCCGAGTTGGCGAGAGTCAATCGTGAGTATTGGTGCTGTGAGTATGTTATCACTTACATCGGCTCCGCTGACTGTCCTGCTAGTGATTGCGAACTAAGAATAGGAGAAACTAATGGCTAAAACATTCAAACAGGCATTTGCCGAAGCACGAAAAGCTGGCAAAGATGTATTTCTTTTTGACGGTAAACTATACACGACCGATGTTGCTGTAAAAGACGCTGACGAAACAAAGTTTGTTGACGTTACCAACACTGTGGCTGACGCTAAGGTCCCTACTGCTGGTAAACTAAAGAAGAACGTATGGCCGCTCCAGCGTGAACTTCGTGCCAAGTTCGGTACACCAGATTACGGCGGAGCATTTAGAAAGCATATGGTTCAGGTCAATCTACCATATACCATGTGGATGGACGATATCAAGATCACCAAGACATGGATGAATAAGTCCTGTGCTGATTCTCTTGTTCGTGTTCTAACATATGTGTGGGACGAGAATGGCAGAGATTATGATAAGATTAAGGCACAGCAACTACATGTCTTTTCTGGCACCTGGAACATCCGTAACATGCGTGGCGGTTCTTCTCTTTCTACTCATGCCTTTGGTGTCGCTATTGACATTGCCGCACCTTGGAACGCTCTTGGTAAAAAGCCAGGATATAATAAGCATTCTTTCACTGAAAAGTCTCTAATCGTTCAGGCATTTGAGGCAGAAGGTTGGATTTGGGGTGGTCGTTGGGAGCGTCGTCCTGACGGTATGCATTTCCAGGCTGCCCGTATCTAACAACTGGAGTTTTTGTTATGAAGATGATTCACAAGTATCCGCTTGGTACGGATATTCATCATAATATGGTGACAGAGATTGAAATGCCCAGAGGAGCACAGATACTATCATTGCAGATGCAGGGTAGTATTCCTGTCCTCTGGGCCGTCGTCAATCCCAAGAAAGAAAAACGTAAGTATGTGTTTCATGTCTTTGGCACTGGATATGAAATGCAGGATTATGAACGAAAGCATTATGTTTATGTTGGCACGGTTCAGCAATCAAGTTGGACAACTCTTGTTTGGCATATCTTTGAGGTGATAGAATAATGACAACATTGAGAACCGCACAGAAGAGAAAAGATTGGTCATACGATGTTATGACAGATTCGTATCGTCATATTTCTGGTGTCACTGTTGATAGAATAGATATAGCTAGAAACAACGGTGATTTAGAAACGGTACTAGATAATGCTTTAAAGATGGCTTCTGTAGGAGCGGCAGGAGCAGTTGGCGCACCATATAATCCGTCGATTGTCTATAATGGAGAACCGTTTGATGTCGATGTATCATCGGGATCCGCAATGATAACCTCATCTATCCAAAACGATCAACCTAGACATATTACAATACAAACGAGTCTGGGTGATATAGCTTTAAATCTCAAAACCGGAGACATTGCCATACCAGTAGGCGTCGGGCGTGATGATGCTATCCGTGAGTTTTGGCTAGGCTTTCAGAAGAATTTTCAGCCTCTTGAAAAGAAAAGCTATGAGGATAAGATACTTACTCTAGAAAGAGAATTGGCAAAAGCAAAAACTTCTGCGACACTAATGCGGGCGGAAAATCAAAAAGAAGCCAGTAAGAGAGTTGCCGAAAAGATTGCCAAGAAGTATGCCAACGAAAAGTTCATCATGGTGAAACCCGCTGACTTAATCAAGTTTATTGAGGAAGAATGAGCGACAATCAAGAACTAATCGAACAACTACATGAACTAGCGGACTGGGTTGAGAAACACAACTCAGTCCATTGTCATTCTGTGCCACGAAAGGCAGCATATACTATTGCCAGACTGGAAGAAGACAATCACAGAATGCGACTACAGTTGAATAAGAACTTTTGGTCTATCCGAGACATATATGACAGATGTGTTGGTGCTATTCGACTGTGGATCTATTTGATAAGAAAAAGACTAAATACTCCTAGATGATAAAATTAGGAGTATTTTTTTGGCTGTTAAGAAACCAGACTCGAAAACTATTATAAGCGAAGTTGCAGGTCTCTTGAATAGTGTTTCTAAAAAGTATAACTTTCAAGTGGCTCCTACACAAAAACTAGGAAAGCCGTCTAAGACCAACTCAATGGTAAGAGAGTTTAGATTACAGTTGATTAATACTGGTAAGGATACGTCCGAGGCGCTAAAGGCAGCAATCATGAAAGATTTAAAGGCTGCTGGCGTCACAAAAATAACATATAATAATATTTCACCAAATAGTAGCAAATATCCTTCAGTATCTTTTACATATGAGAGTATGAAGTTCGATGCCGTTATAGCAAAGGGTGCCAACAAAGGTGAGAATTTCGAGAAGAAAACTATCACTGATCTGGCAAGATTCTTTAAAAGTAAAGGTGTAAATAAAACATATCAGCAACTTGTGGAAAAACTCATTCAGTCGAATCCTGCGTTTGGCGTAAATGAAATTAAATCTGTGACACAAAGAACAGGTTCAACGAAAAAAGAAGGAGTAGCGACTGCTGATTTGGGAGCAATTATTGGTGACATTGTTATTGAGGATTCACGTAGTAAAAAGTGGTTTATCTCACTGAAAGATGTGAACGGAGCAACATTTAGTTCTTACTCAGGTGCTGCTTCTTTGTTTGATGCTACAGGAACTTTACAACCTGATTCAGCTGGTGCTAAGTTTTTAAACTCTTTTGGTGTTGATTTGAATAAAGTCCAAGAAGGCTTTGATGAAAGAAATAAAATAAAAAAGAAACGTCCTAAGCTAAAAGTTGCTACACCTAATCCAAAAGAGATGAAAGCTATTTTCGAAAGAGCGTGGGGTATGAATTACTTTTATGTGAGAAAGATAAATGCTACCGATTGGAAAGTTTTTTGGATGGATGGTTCAAAATTAAAATCGTTGACCGAAAACATGACGGTTACAAAAGTAAACTATCCTAACACTGGATCAAAACAGATTACTATTTACTGTTCAACACCTTCTGCGGAATATACAATCGAACTAAGAAATAGTAAAGCACAAGAATATCCAAACGATACTAAGTTTAAGATCGTTAGATTCAAATAAGAGGATTCATTTGTGATTAGACTTTCACAGTATATTACAGAAGCAGCGGCCGAAAAGGATCGCCATCTAACACATATTGAGGACGCCGTTCTGGAAGGTGGTGTTGCTGGCACTCGCAACGCTATTCAGTTCCTAATCTCCCTTAGAGATATGTTTGCCGATGATGGTCAGACTCTATCAGAAGCAAGAGGCGGCCTTATTCTTAGAACTAAGTTCGACGGCGCTCCTGCTATCTATGCCGGTATCAATCCTGAAAACGGAAAGTTCTTTGTTGGCTCAAAGTCTATCTTCGCCAAGAATGCTAAACTAAACTATACAGAAGCCGATGTTAGAGCCAATCACCAAGGCGGTCTGGCTGATAAACTGTCTGCCGCTCTAAAGTATCTACCAGAACTAGGCATCAAAGGTATCGTTCATGGCGACTTTATGTTCTCCAAAAGCGAACTAAAGGACGAGACAATCGACGGCAAGAAGTATATCACATTCCGTCCTAATACAATCACATATGCTGTTCCTGCCGATTCTAAACTGGCACAGCAAGTCAGAGCGGCCAAGATTGGTATCGTATTTCATACCACATATCATGGCAAGACGATGCAGACTCTCCAGACACATTTTGATATCAATGTAAATAACTTCAATCCATCACGAAATGTGTGGTATAGATCAAATAAGTTTGTTGATGTTACTGGTCGTGCTACTCTTACAAAGGCAGAGAATGCTAGACTAACAGGCATTCTATCACAAGCTGGTTCACTATTCAGAACAATACCTGCCTCACTAATGAACTTCATTGCTACAAACGAAACACAAAGAATCCAGATTATGTCCTTCTATAATCAGCGCATTCGTGCTGGTGAACATATGGGTGCGGGCCATACGGCACAGCTAATCAAATGGGTTGGCGACAAGTATCAAAAGCAAATAGACGACGCCAAGATGCCAGCGACTAAAGCAAAGCGCAAGGCTGAAAGAGATATGATCCTTAGATGGTATCGCCAGAATGCTTCCGATCTAAAGAAGATATTCCAGCTTCAAAATCTATTGATTGATGCCAAGATGCTACTGATTGCCAAGTTCAACATGGTGAATGATCTAGGCACATTCTTACATACAGCCGATGGTGGCTATAAAGTAACAACTCCAGAAGGATATGTGGCTGCTTGGTCAACTGGTGGTGATGCTGTCAAACTAGTGGATCGTATGGAGTTTAGTAGAGCCAACTTCCTGGCTGTAAAGAACTGGGGCAAGTAATGAAAAAGGAACCCGAAAAGAAGCCTACGCCTATCGTCAAAACTATTCGTAAGATAGTAAAAGAGGCAAGAAAGAAAAAGTTATATAAATAAGCAAATAAACCCGCAGAGGGAGCGAGTATGTTCAATAAAAAAGTTGTATTCATTTTCGGACGTTTCCAGGTACCTACAAAAGGCCATGCTGAAATGATCCACTTCGGTGCTAACTATGCTAGAAAGATTGGCGCCGAGTTTAGAGTTTATACCTCCAAGTCCTGGGATCCTAAAAAGAATCCTCTTCCATATCAGCAAAAAGTAATGTTTCTTCGCCAGCTATTCCCTGGCATCAATATCGTTGACGATCCAAATGCTACAACCGCATTTGCTATTTGTAAAAAACTCTCCGATGAAGGCGTCGAAGATGTGACAATGATTACAGGTGGTGACCGTGTAGCAGAGTTCAAGAATAGCATTGGCAAATATGTTCTGCCTAGAGACAATCCAAAGTTTGATAAGAACAAAAACTATGCCTTTAGACGCTTTGATGTAATCAACTCTGGCGGTCGTAAGGCAGGCGTATCTGGAACACAGATGCGTGAATATATCCGTGGTGGCAAGTTTGGCGAGTTTATGAAGACCGCACCTACCGCCGATAGAGCATTAGCCAAGAAGATTTTCACCGCAGCCAAATCATATCTCAAAGAAGATACTCTAACCGAGGATCTATCTCGCAAAGAGTTTGATGGTATGCTGAAAAGTTTTATTGACTTTACTGTCGGCAAACTTGGCATTGTAGAACCTCCTGAAATAGAATACAAAGAAGCTGACGATCACGGCGACCAGCCATCATTTGGTGGTTATTCACCAGGTGAGAAGAAGCTAATCGTTATGACAAAGAATCGTCATCCAATGGACATCTTTAGAACTGTCGCACATGAACTGGTCCATCACAAACAAAACGAAGATGGTAGACTCGGTAAAGATATCAAGCAAGAAGGCTCAACTGGTTCAGATATTGAAAACGAAGCAAACTCGGAAGCAGGTAAAGTAATGCGTTGGTTCGGCAAGGCTAATCCAGATATGTTTGGTAAGTCATATGTTATAGAACATAAGGCAATCGTTCTTGGTGGTGTTCCTGGTTCAGGCAAAGACAAGATACTAAAAGAAGCTATTCTACCACATGGCTTTAGAGAAGTATCAGATAACAAGTTTTCCATCAAAGAGTGTAATGGTGATAATCTTGTAGTCAATGGCACCATGGCAGACTATGAAGCAACAAGACAAATCAAGAATATCCTTGAGAGTGCCGGTTACAAGACGATTATGCTATTTGTGAATACCAGCAATGATGTATCCAGACAGCGTAACGAAGCAAGGTCAACCACTGGTGGTCGTGTCATTGCCGAAGAAAAGCGTTATGAAAAGTGGAGCAAGGCACAGTTCAATCTAAATCGTTATGACCAGCTATTTGAGAAGGTTATTGAGGTAAAGAATGACCTTGACGCCAATACTATTGTTGAGACATACAATAAGTTCGTTGACTCCATTTCCAAAGAAGTGGAAGAGTTTCTATCCAGTGATATGGACCGCCGCTTTGAGAATATGCTAGAACAGTATTCGGACTTCTCACCAAAGGCAAAGAGCAATCCAGTAGGTGGCGCAGGAAACTGGGGCACACCTAAGCTAACAGATCGTTATAAGAAAGATACGCCAGGTCAGGAGCCAGGTAAGACAAGAGATATGGGTTATTATGAAACTAAAGTCTTTGGCAATCTACCCATCAAAGCGGATCGCCTTGGTCAGACATTTACCTCTGCCAAGAATCCTTCATTTGTCGGTGATATAACAAGCGATGATAATCCTTTCATTACTGGTGAACCAAATCAGCTATGGTCTCCTATTGACCGTTGGATGATGAAAGAAGAAACTCGTAGAAGATTCAAAGCAAAGTATGGCAAACTAGCCGAAGAAAAGATGAAAGAAACGGCTGAAAAAGTGAGAAAAGAAAGCCTGATTGACCCTTATATGGGATCAATGGGCATGACTCCAAACACAATGAGTCAAGATGAAGTAAAACCTGATGTGAACGCAGAGTTTGAAAAAACAGCATTGTTTGGAAAAAGAAAATACAAAAAGACTAAATAAGATAGAGTTTTCTATATTATAAGAAACTAAAAGGGAAACAAAAATGAGTAATCCATTTCTAACAAAGAAGGACCCGCTATTAGAAGCAGTCCAGTCCGCCATGCAGGATGGTGAGATTCGTCGTAAGGCCGAAGCCCTTGTAAACGAGGAGTTCGGTGTCTATTCTCGTAAGGCAGTTGTCCGTGAGGATCTTGCTGCTTATGATGCTCGCCTTGAGGAAGCATATAAGTGCATGAAGGAAGGTGAACAGATTGATGAAATACGTGATCGTCCAAAGAAAGATGATATAAATCGTCGTAAGCGTGATGCCGTTGCTATGAAACTCGGTCACGATAATCCCGAAGGTCGCAACAATAACTACAATGCTCCCGTAAGTATGCTAAAACATGGTCGCAAACTTATGAAGCAGGGTGTTACCAAAGAAGAAAAAGCCGACAAAGACTATGACAAGGACGGCAAGATAGAGTCTCCAAAGGACGAAGTTTGGGGTTCTCGCTTCCGTGCTGCTAAGATGGCAGGCAAGATGGAAGAAGAACAGATCGATGAACTTTATGGTAAGGGTAAGTTACCAGATATTCGTCGCAAACATTCTGACGACTATCAAACACATAAAGCCAGAGCCAATTTTCATCATGGTGAAGCTGACAAGGCTGATGAAAAAGACGATGATGAAAAATTCGAGCGTCATTATGGGAAGGCAGTTGGGCATGAAAGAAGTGCAGAAAAATCCGCAGCTAAGAGAGGTCGTGCATCGGCTTTGATGGATCGTGCCAAGGCATCGTCCGATCTTAAGGCTGCTAAGAACAAGGCAAAGGAATATAGAAAACTTGCTAAAGAAGAAATACAGATTGATGAACTAAAGAAGCCAACTGCTAAGACAGCAATGCAGGCATATCGTCGTGCAGAAACGCATGATGACATGGATGGCAACTGGAATAGAAGTAATCGTCTTTATAGATGGAAAGAAAAGAATCTTCCTGGCAAGAGTGCAAGAAATCAAAAGCCAACAGGAAAAGCAAAACTTCCTGATGTTAGCAATACAGATTTTCATAAGGATGGATATTCAGGCCATTTTACTAAAAAAGGCAAACTTACTAAGTCTGCAACCAAAGACACAAAGGCCGATATCAAAAGTCGTCTTGGAAAACATACAAAACCAAATCTACCAGAAGGTTATGAACTTGACGAAGCGGCATATTCAGCAAAGGCTGCCCGTGCTGGTAAAGATATTGGTAAGCCAGGCAAGATGTTCTCTAAGATTGCTGCTAAAGCTGGTGAGAAGTATGGATCCGAAGAGCGTGGCAAGAAAGTTGCCGGTGCTATTCTAAAGAGAATCCGTGCCAAGCATATGAAGGAAGATTCGTCTTTCTAGGCGCACCGGAAACGGGTAAGTCGGTATCCGAGCAAATGAGACCTACGGCCGCACAAGCGTTGGCTAAATTAAATAGTATGCCAAAGCCAGCGGCGCCGGCCGCAGCACAAGTTGGACGCACACAGGCAGTAGGCTCACAAAACATTAGACCTGCGGGATCGACTAATGCTGGTGGTAGCGGATCAGTAACTATGGCTCCACGTCCACCAGTAAGACCTACTAGTCTTGGCACAACTACAAGACCGCCTGCTGCATCAACAGCAACAAAACCCGGCGTTGTTTCTAAGTCTGATCTAGATACATATAGAAAAAACGTAGGTAATCCGAATGCTACCTTAGGTCAGTATATGAATGATCTTAAAGGATTGACAGCACGTAAGGGTGGTGCAAATGATCCTTCTGTTATTCAAAAGAGACTTGATCCTAAGGGACTAAAGGCCTTTGATCCTTCAAAGGCTGAAAAAGCACAAGGTCCAGAGCAGTCAGCAGCACCCGCTCCAGCAACACCAAGAACAGATAGTAGCGTTCCTGGAGCATCTACAGCAGTCACTACACCAAAAGGTGGCTCGGATGCTATGACTCCTAATTATGGTAGAGAGAGTGATCCTCTTGATCGTACCAATTCACCTGTAAGTGGATCAAGGCATCAAGGTGGTGCTGGTCTTGATAATGAAAAAGAGGCAAAGAACAGAACTTCTCAAAATAGTCAAATTGCTGAGTCTGTCGTGTCCGTTGGTGCAAATAAATATAGGATAGTATGATGAAACATCCGTATGATGTAAAGAAACTCGTAAGAGAGGATCGTAAAAAAGTCCTCTCTAAGAGACAACAAATAAAAGCAAATACAACCGAGACGGGCAAACCCGCTGATCCTGTAGAATTGGATCCAGCAAAACAGGGTATGCAGAACACCTCTCTAACTAACTAAAGGAAACTACAATGCCACTATGGGGTAATAAAGACAACGCTGCCAATTCAGACATTGCAGCAACAATTCAGGTCAATCAGGCAACCACACCTGGTAATCGTGCCAATCTATATGGCAATGTTACCATGTCTGCCATCACAACAAATCTAGCAATCGGACAGTTTGCTGTAGACACAAACGAAGTCCGTGCTAATCCAAGAATCCCACACTCCGGTTGGGTTCTTCGTAAAGAAGGCACCGGTCTTCGTGCTGGTCGTGTAACATACGAAGTTCTAGTTGCTACAGGTTCTATCGCTACCGATGGTTCCGATGACACTAACTTCCCAGACTTTACACTACGCATTACCACACAGCCAACAAGCGCAAATGGTGCCGGCAATGTCAATCTAACTGTTGCTGCTGCATCAACACCAACAGGCGCTACACTATCCTATACATGGCAGCGTAACGCTGGTGCTGGTTGGATATCTGTTCCAAATACAGCTGGTGTTTACTTCAACAATACTTCACCAACTCTTGTCGCAAATGCCGCAGTCGCAAACGCAAACACCTTCCGTGTTCTAGTTTCCGCAGCTGGAGCAAACACAGTTACATCCGCAAACGCTGCCGTAACAACACCATAAGGAGAGTTATATGAAAACTTTCCGTGAACACCTAAACGAAGAAATCACAATCGGTGCCCTCGCTAGTGGGGGCATCGACATTGAGCGTGACGCCGTTAGAGACGAAGTAAATGGCATTCTAGCTGGTATCGCTGCCAGACCATGTGTAACACCTTATGCTTCACTCAATAAGGTTCGCAAGGCTCTAGCATATTTCCACATTCATCTACCAAAGAAAGTCTATCTAGAGGGTAGACATGGTATTGAAGTATGGGAAGTAAATCAGTTTGGTAACAAGATGGGCTTCACCGATACAGGTGAATGGATCAATCAAGTTCCTGCCAAGTATTATCTTTTCTTTCACTATCATCTAGTCGGTTCCATGTATTATCTACAAGCCAAGATTGTGGATGATAAAGAACTAGAATCCAAGATTGGTGCGGCTGAAAGTATGGTCGCTGAGGAAACATTAGAAGAAGCGATTCGTCATTCAACTTCACATAAAGTTGTTCATGCCGATAGTAAAAAAATTGTTGCTCAGGGCAGTAAAAAAGAAATGATGAAAAAGATGAAGGAATTAAATTCCAAAAATCCAAGAAGTCATTTTTTGGGTAATTCGCCTAGTAAAAAAGTTGGTGATGTTTTTGGAGAAGAAACCGATGCTGCCGTCCGTCAGGCAGTTGCTAAGGCCGCTGCACCAAAAGAAAAGGCACATACTGTTCTAGACGATTGCGACTGTAGCCAAGGAGACTCACCAAGCACCCAGTCTGCCATCAAAGTTATGATGAAAAAGCAGATTGACGAAGATGATTCAACTAAAGCGATTCAAAAAATCGTTGCTAAGAATAAGATAAAAGATGTTGTCAGGTCTGGTAAAAAGAAAAGCCAAGCTTGGTATGATAAAATGACAAAGCGTGCCAATCAAAAAGAAGAAGTTGAACTTGACGAAGTATCTCTAGGCAAACTTGTTCGCTATAAGAGAGGTGCTGAAAAGTCCCATGGCGATGCTACTTGGGAAACTAAGTTCACCAAATCTATGGGTGATGATCCTTCTCCTTCTAAGGCATTAGCAAGAAAAAGAGAAAAAGGTATTGCTCTTGCTGATAAGAAGATGAAAGGCAAGGCAAAAGTAAATGCTTCTATGCCTAAGAATGCTTACATGGAAGAAACCCAGATTGATGAAATCTCTAAGGAACTAGCAAACAGATATAGAAAGAGGGCACACGCCTCCTATACATATGCTGCTGGTAAGAGAGAAGATGACCGCTTTCACGAAAGGGCCGGCAAAGATATGACGGACGTTTTTGGTAAACCTAAGTTTAAGGATAGACCAGAATCAGAAAAGGCAAAAGACGAAAAGACCATTGGAAAAAGACTAAAAGGTCTAACCATGGCACATAAGCGTCTAAAAGAAGAAAAGATTGATGAAGTATCCGCTGGTCTTGCTAGCCGTGCTGCCCATCATGCTTATGTAAAGTCCGATAAGATGAAGAAGGATGCCCAGAAAGAACCTGATATGTATTCTTATGTTCAGGCATTCCATAAAGGCGAAAAGAAGAACAAGCAAGGCATCAAGTTTGCTAAGTATGCTGCCAATAAGATGGAAGAAGATAAAGATCCTTGCTGGAAGGGTTATGAAATGGTTGGCATGAAGAAGAAGGGCGGCCGCCAGGTGCCTAACTGTGTGCCAGTCAAAGAAGAACAGATTGATGAGGTTTCTAAAAAGACTCTTAGAAGTTACCTTGCGAAGAAGAAAGATCGAAACAAGGATTACGCAACACCCGAGTCTTTTCGTAAAGGAATGCTATCTCCTAACCTTGCTAAAGACAAGATCAAAGGCAAGAATGTAAAAGTTCATGCTAAAGAAGAAACACAGATTGATGAACTAAAGCAGGCAACTCTCAAAGCATACAAGAGTGCGGCTAAAGCAGACCGCAATGTAAGTAAAGAAGTTGTTAGAAAAGGCCTTGACACAGAAGGCAAGTTCAAGCACGCCATCAAGAAAAGAAAGAAAGGTCTTGAAAGAGTATCTGATAGACTAGAAGAAAAGGCACCTCCAGGCGCAAAGTTTGAGCGCATGGTAAAGCACATCAAGAAAGGCTATTCTAAGGACGGTCTAACTGCCAAAGAAAAGTCTATTGCTTACGCTACAGCATGGAAAGCAAAGAAGCGTGAAGAAAATAAGTGATCATCTAAAAGAAAGTAATACTACATATACGGCTCACCTCAAATGGGCCGTATATGCTGGCTTCATCCTAATAGGCACAGGTATTGCTTCTATTGTTCATGGTCTTATACCATCGTTATTTGAGGGAACAACTGCCAAGACAATAATCGAAATGTTCTATAGAAGATTGTATAATCATTCTAATAGGCATTATCAGTATAAGATCATGAAGGAAATGAAACGAAGTAAGAACTAAGTAATGCTTGATCTAAATGATGGAAACTTCTTGATATATGCGGCGAAATGCTATGATCGTCCTCACATCATCCAATCGGAGTTTGAGGACGATCTAAAGCGCATCAAGTATATCAAGCGCCTTTTGAGAAAGTATAAACAAACTGGTGAGTTCAAGGAGAGACTTGTTCTAAACCACGTTATCATTCTAGCCAATGTCTTTGGTGTTGAACCCACCGTCAATATGCTATTTTACAAAATAGATCAAGAAGATTATCCTGTTCTGAAAACAATACTGATATATTTGAACTATATGCCCGACCATCTAAAGGCTTCGTTTGATAAATACTATGTCAGGCAAGAAGAAATACCTGTGGATTTATCCATAGCAGATAGATTGAGGAAAATATGACAATCAAAGAAGATGCGCCGACAAACAATGTAGGTTCTGGTGCCATCGCCGGTGCAGGTATCGGACCAATGGGCGAACCTGGTGTTTCTAAGAAAGCACAAAGAAGAAGACAGCGTAATGAGAAATCAACTCCTACACCTGTCGTTATAAATATGCTTAGAAGAAAAGCACCAAATCCTATTGTAGAAGATTGTGAAACATTTGCTGGTTCGGTTGTCTTCGAGGTGTCATCAAAAGTTTTTCATAATGCCAAGATGGAAAAGCGCAGAGGTAAACATTGGCGCAAGTACCTAGATGAAGATGATTGTTTTGCCGAGATTAGAGAATATGCCGCAAAGAATCCTGGGAGAGGGATTGTATTGAGAAATGAAAGCACCGGTGAAATGTGTTATGCTCGCTATCCCAAGAAGAGATAGACAGGACAAGAAAAGGAATGGAAGCAACAATGGTTAACAACAACACCAACGACGATAATGATGCGGTTGGTGGTATCGTAGAGAAAGTTCCACACTTTATCACCGCCATTATTGCGGTGGGTGGTCTTATTGCTGCCTACTTTATGACCATTGGCGACTTCAAAATGAAGGACCTGGAACTTCAACAAAAAGTAACTTACCTTGAAACAAAGGTAACTCGCATAGAAGAAACCGTAGATTCCATCAAGTCAAAGTTGGATTCTCGTATTCCTGTAGTGGACAATGACCGTCAAGACCTTAGAAAGGAAATCGATAGTCTAAGGGAAGTTCTCCAACAAATGAAGCCATACCTAAAGAAATAACTTGACACAGCGTCAAGGATAATATAGAATAGAACTTCATTATGAACAGGTGATCTATGTCGGTATACATCGATAAAAAGTATATTTCTCTCCTCGCTCCTAAACTTTCACAGTTCAAGCAGCGGGGAGAATTTTTATGGAACTTCCGTTGTCCAGTTTGTGGCGATTCCCAAAAGAACAAAATCAAGACCCGTGGTTACATCTATAAGCGAAAGGAACACTTTGGCTTTATGTGTCATAACTGCGGTTCCACTATGGCGTTGTCTAAGTTCATTCGCTATGTGGATCCTGTTCTCTATAATGAGTATCAGTTGGAATCGTTTGTTCAGTCCAATACAACAAACACCAAAGTGGATGTAAATGACTTTGTGTCCAAGCCTGTGTTTGTTTCCAAGCCTAAGACTATTGTAACCACCAAACTTTCGGAGTTGAGTCCAAAGCATCATGCCAGAAAGTATATGGAAGATAGAAAAGTTCCTATCGACCATCTATTCTATACGGACGACTTCTCAAAGTTTGTCAAGGACCTATTTCCTGAAAACGACAAACAACTATATAAAGAAGAACGCATCATCATTCCTTTCCATGACAAAGAAGGCAATCTTCTAGGCGTTCAAGGTCGAGCAATCGGTCCTTCCAAAATCAAATACATAACGATCAAGGCAGATGAAACAGTTCCTAAGATATTTGGTTGGGATAGAGTTGATGTTAGTCGCACTATGTATGTGGTTGAGGGTCCCATCGACTCTCTTTTTATTGACAATAGCCTGGCTACTATGGATGCAAGTTTGTATGTTGCGGCTAGTATCGTAGGTCTTGACTACGACTATGTTTTCGTCTATGATAATGAACCTCGAAACAAGCAAATCGTAAGCAACATGCGGAAGACAATCGACATGGGTAGAAAGATTTGTGTATGGCCTACGGATATCAAAGAGAAAGATATCAATGAAATGGTATTGGCAGGAATGCATCCTTCCCATATCCAGCACATCATAGATACTAATACCTTTGCAGGATTAGAAGCGACAATGAAAATGAACCAGTGGAGCAGAGTATGAACGACGCTAAGATCATCTATGATGCTAAGTGGGTTGAACAAGAACTAAAACATATATCACCACACGAATATGTGAAGCGTTATAAGCACCTTATGAATAAACATACATGGGGCGCTGCTTTTGTATTATTACCTAAACTAATTGAAGAAATGGCAGAATTGATTGAGGACATAAAGAATGAACGACGCTAAGATTATTGCTATTACACAACCGCTTATGAAAACTACTGTTGAACAGACTAAATTTTGTAAAGCAACAGGCAGAAATCATACATCTAGTTATCAAAAAGATATGTCTGCCGAAGAGTTTATCGCCTACACGGCAAGAGTATCTAATCCATCTAATCAACACAACACACTAACCGCACCAAAACTTCTAAAGTACCTCATTGAACATAAGCACTGGAGTCCTTTTGAGATGGTGTCTATCACAATGGAAATCAATACAACCCGTGATATCTCTCACCAGATCATTCGCCATCGTTCATTCTCATTCCAAGAGTTTAGCCAGCGTTATGCTGATCCTACTAAGGACATGCAGTTTGTAACGAGAGAAGCAAGACTACAGGATGCCAAGAATCGTCAGAATAGTATTGAGATTACAGATGAAACGATTTCTTCGTCTATTGGAGATATCGATGCTTCCGGTCTAAAGTTTCAATGGAATAGTGTTCAGGAAGAAATAACTGATCTTGCTAAAGAGCGTTATAAAAACGCTATAAGTTGGGGCATGGCCAAAGAACAAGCCAGAGCAATTCTACCAGAAGGTCTAACCACAACCCGTCTATATATGTCAGGGACACTTCGTTCTTGGATTCATTACATTGACGTTAGAGCCGAACCAGGCACACAGAAGGAACACCGTCAGGTTGCTCTTTCCGCACAAGAGCAAATTCTAATGCACTTTCCTTCTCTTTGGGATTATTGGGATAATAAATTTGTTGAGGTACCTCTCATTGAAAAGAAACCTTGGTGGAAGTTTTGGTCATGATTGATCCTAATGTTATGAGGGATGCGGCAGAATATCTAAAGAACTATTACAGTGATCCTGATAGAAAATGTTTAGACATTCTATTTGAGTTTAGAAGAAGTATTGGTATGACAAATGATACTATCATAGTCATCCACAAAAGAATGGAAAAAGGTTGGGGACAACCAACATCTTATTCATATGAGGATCTGACGAGAATCGCAAATCGCAAGGAATTTCGGTCATGATTGACGAAGCATTGACAAAACTTGACCAAACGATTTCAGAGGCGAACAAAACATATAAAAAGTATAGACGAGAATATAGTGATAGCGACTTACACAAAGACCTTCAAGCTATTCACGGCAAGGAAGAAGGTCTGAAACAGTATAAACAGATTATGGAAATGGAAAAGAAAGAGGAAGAATAATGAGTAACTATACTCCAGGATTCTATTGGGTCATCCAGTATGAGAGATCACAGAAACTAACTATTGCAAAGTTGACAAAGAACAGTGGTTGGGAATATATGTATATGGAACATTCAAACAAATGTGTCAGTAATGCTCCATATAAAGTGATCAATCGTATTGAGAAACCTAAAGATGAGCAGATAGTATATACGAATAAGAAAGAGGAAGAATAATGGAATCACTTTATCAGGAATTTATTTACAAAAGCAGATACTCAAGATACCTACCAGAACTAAATCGCCGTGAGAACTGGGGCGAGACTATCAATAGATACCTAGACTTCATGGAGAATCATCTCCAAAGCAAATACAACTACAACATCAAAGACATTCGTCCTCGTCTCTATAACGCCATGTATGACCTCAAGGTTATGCCTTCTATGCGTGCCTTGATGACTGCTGGCAAGGCATTAGAGCGTGATAACACTTGTGGTTATAACTGTTCGTTTTTGCCTGTTGATGATCCTAAGGCATTTGACGAAGCAATGTTTATTCTTCTTTGTGGCACTGGTGTTGGCTTCTCTGTTGAGCGCCAGTTTATCAATCAGCTACCAGAGATTCCAGAAAAACTATTTGATTCCGAAACTATCATTTCTGTTCGTGATTCTAAGGAAGGTTGGGCAAAGGCACTTCGTATGCTTATCTCACTTCTTTATGCTGGTGAAGTTCCAAAGTGGGACCTAACAAAGGTTCGTCCTGCTGGTGCTCCACTAAAGACATTTGGCGGTCGTTCTTCTGGTCCTGGTCCACTTTCCGAACTGTTCAAGTTTGTTGTAAAGATTTTCAGGAATGCTCATGGACGCCGCTTGACATCCTTAGAGTGCCATGATATTATGTGTAAAATCGGAGAGGTTGTGGTAGTCGGTGGTGTTCGCCGTTCTGCTATGATTTCCTTGTCTAATCTTTCCGATGATCGTATGAGACATGCTAAGGCAGGTGCTTGGTGGGAAGCAAATCCACAGCGAGCATTGTCTAACAACTCTGCGGTCTATAACGAGAAGCCGGAAATCGGATCATTCATGTCCGAGTGGCTAGCACTATATGATTCCAAGTCGGGTGAGAGAGGTCTATTCAGTCGTGAAGCATGTCAGAAAATCGCAAAGCGAAATGGCCGCAGAAATGCTGACCAACTTTTTGGAACAAACCCATGCTCTGAAATCATCCTTAGACCGTATGGCTTTTGTAATCTTACCGAGGTTGTTATTAGAGCCGGAGACACCATGGAAACTATTCGTGACAAAATTGAGATTGCGACTATCCTTGGTACTTTTCAGTCTACTCTTACGGATTTTCCCTACCTAAGAAAGATTTGGCAGAAGAATGCTGAGGAAGAAAGACTACTTGGTGTATCTCTCACAGGCATCTATGACTCCAAACTATTCAACAATCCAGAAGACAAAGGCATCAAGGAGCGTCTTGCTTCTCTCCGTGACTTTGCTATTGAGGTAAACAATGGACTCGCAACTACTCTTGGAATCAATCCCGCTGCTGCTATTACTTGCGTTAAACCTTCTGGTACTGTATCTCAACTATGCGATTCGGCCAGTGGTATCCATCCTCGCCATTCTAACTTCTATATTCGTCGTGTTCGGGCTGATAATAAAGATCCTCTCACACGGTTTATGAAGGACAAGGGTGTGCCATGGGAACCAGATGTTATGAAGCCAGAATCCACAACTGTCTTCTCATTCCCAATGAAAGCGCCAAAGGGCGCTGTCGTTAGAGACGACATTGACGCCATCAAGCACCTTGAACTTTGGGCAGTATATCAGGAGGCATGGTGCGAACACAAGCCATCCGTTACCATCAATGTAAGAGAGCATGAATGGATGGATGTTGGTGCGTGGGTGTATCGTCATTTTGATGAAATGTCTGGCGTATCATTCTTGCCACATGATGGTGGTTCATATCGTCAGGCACCATATGAGGAAATCACCGAAGACCTTTATAATCTAATGCTACCATCTATTCCAAAGTCTCTCGATTGGGACTCTCTGGTTGAAATGGAAGATAATGTTGAAGGTGTTCAGACTTTGGCTTGTACCTCAGGAAGTTGTGAAATATGAGCGAAGATTGGAAAGAAGGATACAAACAAGGTATTCGTGATGGTATGGAAATAGGAAAACTATGGAGGGACTGGACGGTCCCTTCTCAACACCAACTTCCAACTGATTATGGCGAAGTGAAATGTAAAATCTGTGGTATTTCTTTTACAGATGGTCTTGGCAGACTATTACCTATGGGATATGTTTGTCCGCACGACAAATGTCCTGGTAAGATTACATGCTAATGGAGAAGTAAATGAGTCAAATAGAACTATCATTCAAGGCAAGAGTTATCAATACCAGAGAAGAACTTGATAACATGATGAAAAGGGATCATCTACGCAACTATACAGTAGATGATCTTTTGGTTGTGTCACAGTATTTTGATCGGAAAAACTATCAACCACATATCATATATGCCATAAAAGAATCTAATAAGGATTTTATGGCATGGCAAAAGTTTGTTGTACCACTTGAACTTACTGTGAAGGAGAAAGAGAATGAAGAAGTTGCTAAGTCTAGCCCTCGTAACGTTGCTGACTACACCGGCGTTTGCTGAAACCAATATCACTGTTAGCAAGTCTCACCAGATGATGCAGGTTGATAGTGATTATGGTTCTTATCAGTGGCCTGTGTCTACGGCTCGTAAGGGCTTTTATACACCAACTGGCACATTTCATCCGTATTCTCTACAGAGAATGCATTACTCAAAGAAGTATGATAATGCACCTATGCCGAACTCTATTTTCTTCTCTGGTGGATATGCCATTCATGCTACTCCCCATGTTGGCAATCTTGGTCGGCCTGCTTCTCATGGCTGTGTCAGGCTACATCCTGCTAATGCTGCCACTCTATATGAAATTGTAAAGCATGATCCAAACACAACTATTAGGATTGTTCCGTGACCGACGAAAAGTTTCGCACCATCATGTCTCTCATCATACTAATCACAATCTTTGGTATGATAGGACTGGCAACTAACTGGGCATTCTCATTAGTCATGCTTATCACGATTACTGCCCTTTTGTTTTCAGCTTTATAAATAGTCTTGCCTTCTAACCAAAGGAGCGGTGTTGAAGAACAAAGAGAAAAAGAAGTATCGTGCTATCTTTATATCAGATGTTCACTTGGGCACAAAATACTCCAATGCTGAAAAGCTATTGGAGTTTCTCAAAGAAACCGAAGCCGATAGATACTACTTGGTTGGTGATATTATTGACGGATGGATGATGCGAAACAAAGTCTATTGGCCTCAGGCACATAACGAAGTCATTCAGTTCTTTCTAAAGCAATCCAAGAAGTCAGTAGAAGTCTATTATGTAACTGGCAATCATGACGAGTTTCTTCGTGAGTATGCTGGCACCGAGATGGGTAATATCAGATTGGTGAATGAAACTATCCATCATGGTGAAAGTGGTAAGCGATATCTCGTAATTCATGGCGATCAGTTTGACTTGATTACAACAAACGCCAAGTGGCTTGCTCTTATCGGCGGTTGGTTGTATGATAGAATGATTGATCTAAACAGATATCTACAGAACATATATAATTATTTTGGCATCAATGGATTTTCTCTTTCGGCATGGGCGAAACAAAATGTCAAGGAAGCAGTAAACTTTATTGGTGACTATGAAAAGGTAGTTGCTGATGCTGCCAAAAGGAGATGCGTAGATGGTGTGGTTTGCGGTCATATTCATCATGCTAATATATGTTCTTTTGATGATGTTGAGTATATGAACTGCGGCGATTGGGTAGAATCCTGCACCGCACTTGTTGAACACTATAATGGAAAGTTTGAGATTATAAGACGATGACGAACATTACAATTTTTACCGATGCTTGGGAACCACAAATCAATGGAGTTGTCACTACACTAAAGACGACAATCAAGCATCTTGAAAAGCGTGGTTATGATGTAAAAGTTGTCCATCCTGGTATGTTCAAGGTGACAGTTCCACTACAACCATCAACGGGCATTTATATGCCACTTTTGCCTATGGGTATCGCTGATGAATATGTGAAGAATGCGAACCACATTCACATAGCAACAGAAGGAAGCATAGGTCTTGCCGCTAGACATTATTGCAAGAAGTATAAACGACGCTATACCACATCGTTCCATACTAAGTATCCAGATTATCTTTATGAACATGCTTATATACCACCAAGAATTACTGGTCGGTATTTTCGTTGGTTCCATAGAAACAGCGATTGTGTTATGGTTCCTACCCCCGCCATGGTTGATTACTGTAATTCATTGGGTATCAAAAACCTAAAGTTATGGTCTCGTGGTGTTGATACTGACCTTTTCAAACCCGATCCGAATTGGAAGAAGATGGAAGTAGAAAAGGTCATTCGTGCTATCTATGTAGGTAGAGTATCAGCCGAGAAAAACCTAGAAGCATTTCTAAAGATACCGAATGAAAGTATTGTGAAGTTTATTATTGGTGATGGTCCACAGTTAGAAGAATACAAAGCAAAATATCCAGATGCCATATTCCTAGGCAGAAAAACTCCAGAAGAAATCGCTAGAACATTACAGGTACAAGATGTGTTCGCATGGCCATCCATGACAGATACATTTGGCCTTGTCGTGCTTGAAGCGATGGCATGTGGTCTACCTGTTGCTGCTTTTTATAATGATGTGAATGAATATATCATTGAAGAAGGCAAGTCTGGTTATCTTGATGATGATCTGGAACATGCCATTTGTAGGGCATTCCATCTCAAACGAGAAGATGCTGTAGCGAGAGCAAAGCATTTCTCATGGGAAGCAGCAACCGATCAGTTTGTAGAAAATTTGGTATGAATGAACTTGACGAAATCTTACTTGAACAACTCCACATTTCAATGAGAAATAGAAAGCATCTAAGGAGAGTTTCTAAACTTTTGAGAAATGATCCTCAAGTGGAGAAGGGCAAACTTTACATAGAAGGAAGAATAAAGTTTTTTGAGACTATGATAGAAGATAAGTCTTTACTAAAGAAAAGACCCAGAAGAAAGAAAATAAAAGAGTCGGACTTGTTGGCTAGAAATCTAGTTTATGAATGGTATAGAAATGTGTTTATCGCAGCGGCTTTCAGTTATAAGATGTTCTCCGATTCTGTCACAAGTTACATGTCTTATTTCAGAAAGGATAAAGAAGGATGACCGGAGAAAGAGCGGCCATATTTGGACAGTTTATTGAACAGTATGTTGAAAGCGATGTTGGTGTATTAGAACGAGAAGAAACATACAGGATTCTATTAGAAGTTTTGGAAGAGTTTGAAGTCAAAGGCATGGAAGGATATCTTGATATCGATCCGGCATTTGATGTAGTGTGGAACGAAAAGTATCCGCCAGAGGTAGAAGCCTTTGAAGATTGACGCATGGACATATCTTCTTTTTATCGCACCTCTATTGGTAATAGTCTACGGTATTTTGATTGTTGTTTCTGCCAAGATATATGATTGGTTTATAAATCGATGACTATATATCTGTATGGCATGGACATACAACAAAGAACCACTTACTGAAATACCAGATGGATATGTGGCGTTTGTTTATCTGATAACAAACACGGTCACTGATAAGAAATATGTAGGCAAGAAACTGTTTCGTTTCACTCGCAGCACCAAGAGAAAAGGTAAGCGAGTGAAGAAACAGGTTGATTCGGATTGGCTGGATTACTATGGTTCAAACAAAGAACTCCTTTCGCATGTTGATCTATTCGGCAAAGAAAAGTTCACAAGAGAAATCCTCTATCTATGTAAGAGTAAAGGCGAGGCTTCGTATATGGAAGCGAAGGAACAGTTTGACCGAAACGCTTTGATTTCCGAGGACTATTATAACGATTGGATTTTTTTGAGAGTTAGGCGAACTCATGTGAAAGCACTAAAGTAAGGGTTTCTTCTTGGACTCGCTAATCTTTCTTTTCCATTCTTCGGTGAAAACACGACCACGGAGTTTTAGATTAGGTTTACCTTTCTTTGCTTCACTTATCTTCTTACGATATTCTTCGGTTTTCATATATGAACGATCAATGGGTTTTCTTGTTTTACCAAACATAGGATTATTAGATCCTGACATTTTTACACTATGTTCTTTTTTCCATTCGTCGGAACGAGGACTAGTATTACCATCACCTCCTTCGGTTCTGTTTATGAGAATACCAGTGCCGAGGTCTTTGCGACCGAACCATCTAATATATCGGCGCTCCAAAGCACAGGCGCCCACATTAGTTAGGTTTGATTCCATTATGACTATGCGAGAAGGATCTTTAGGAACAGAAACACCAGGATGAATACTCCAGGCTCGTTTACCTTTTCCTTTACCGATATAATAGGGAGTTCCGTTTTGACGAATATAGGCGTATATATAGTAAGACATATGCTGGCGCTCCTGTTTAGCGTTAGAGTAGGTGAGGACGGCAATCCTGCGACCTACATCTATTTAGCGTTTTTAGATTTTTCACTTGACATTCCAAAATGATTCTGCTATTATATAAGACAATGAGGTAAACATGGCTATCGTAATTTATTCCAAAGATGAATGTTCCTTCTGTGACAAAGCCAGGGAACTTCTAAGAAGTCAAGGAAAGTTCTTTATTGAATATAAACTAGAAAGAGACTTTTCCAGAGAGACTATCAAGGCATTATATCCTACTGCCAAAACCTTTCCCGTAATCACTATTGACAGTCGTTACATTGGCGGCTATAATGAACTTTCCAATCTACATGAGGAAGGAAAACTATGATTGACAAGTATGGACTAAAAGAAGACTTGAAGAACGGTGTTGTTACCGTTGTCTTTGAGAAGAAAGATGGAACGGAACGCACCATGCGTGCCACTCTTTCTGATCTATATGTACCGCTACCGCAGATGCTATCAGAATATGATGGACAGGTAGCAAAGCCTGCTCGGCAGTTGAATGATGATGTTCAGGTAGTATGGGATATTGACGCAGATGGATGGCGATCCTTTCGTTATGATTCCGTGAAAACCGTGAAAACACTATTGAGGGAGTAAGTATGGCGCATCCACATAAGAATAGACCTCGCAAGGGTCGTCGTAAGATTGGTTCAACAAAACGCAAAGCCCGTCGTCTCAAAGGAAGAAAGAAGAAGTAATGCCTATGGATCTACCAACAAAGGTGAAGAACTTGAGCGAGAATAGCAAAATCATCAACGTGTCAGCCTCGTCCGATGGCATCAACTTTATGGACGGTCTAGCACTACTGTTCATTGGTCTAAAGTTGACCGACCATCTCCAGAACTGGACATGGGTAGAGGTGACTGCTCCGCTTTGGGCACCTTTCATGTTCTCTTGGTTTGTTCGCTTGTTCAAATCAACTTTTATGAATGATGGTGACGAGGGAGAAGAATAATGTCGGTTGATAACGGAATCTATGTCCTTCTAACGGAAACAGAAAAGGGTCCTGAATATCGTGTCTCTTATTCTCATTCCATTGGAAACATCTATGGTGAGTGGAATGCTGATAAGGCATTATATGAAGGAAATCTTTCCGCTATCAAGGAAACGTTTGGTGAAAGCGAAGTATTTCATACACTTAACCAGGCTATTGACTTTGCCGAGGCATTGGAGTATGATGTAGGCGAAACTGAGGATGGTATCTGTGTGATCAACGACTTCAAAGATTACGGATACATCTTCGGATAACATGGCAACAATCAAGATCATAGGTAGCGCAAAAAAGGTTCATACTAGATCAATTCGATCCGCAGCAAACTTTTTTTGCGATTACCTCTTGAAACGCCTAAGTAGAAATGTCCATGTCAAAATCAAACTCAAGAAAAATCTATATAAGAATACTAAGTGTTTTGGTTTCGCTACATGGACAGATGACGAAACAAGGAACCATCGTAAGTTTGAAATAGAAATTGACGCAGACCTTGGACCTGTATTTTTATTTCGGACACTGGCACATGAACTTGTCCACGTCAAACAGTATGCTAGAAAAGAACTTATAGATATGGAGTATGGCAGTTATCAAAAGTGGCAAGGCACTATGTTCAATGAGCATATGGTCGATTATAAAAAGCTGCCGTGGGAAATAGAAGCAGCACAACTAGAAAAAGAACTTTACGAACTTTGGAAACAACATCTTGAAAGACAAGGAGAAAAAGGTGAGAAAGTCGGCTACCGTAAGACGACCTAAATTTGCTGATGAAAAGTATCTGGGTCCGGAACCCACAGTCACCGAAAAGGCCACGCAGGGCGATATGGCCAGGGCATACACATGGTTCAACTATTTCTATAATAGTGAGGACGCCAAAAACTTCACAATCTCCTACCTCAAGTATATCAAATACAACAAAGACACAATCACAAAACTCTCTAAAGTAAATGCCATTGATCTTCATAACATCGGTTGGAACTGCCGTTTGCTCCATAATGGCAGTAATCTGCCTGATGGTGTTTGGGATCGTTGCTATTCCAGAATCAAACAACTTGCTTCTGCTGTTACAATCGATAACGACGAAGAACCAGCGGCAGTTGTCAAGATCGTATCAATCCAGGACCGTATCAACAATAAAGCGTCCGATCTAATCGGCGAGTTGGAAGAACAGTTGGACGTGTTCTTCCAAGAAGGAGTTATTCAGTTCGATGTTAAGAAGTGGTCCCTTGAGAAGGGAATTAAACCGCAAATTGCGAAGAGGATTGCAGAACACTTCCGTCCTCAATACAATGAAATCACCGAAGCCCTCGAAGGCAAAGACAAAGAGTTGGCTGAGTCGTATAAGGGTTGGCGTAAGCCAGTTCTTAAAATCATGGCGCTTTTCATCAAGCGACTAATCGATCATATGGTAGAACTGGATTCTGCTGGTCAGACTATTCGTAAGCCACGCAAGAAGAAGGTAAAGCCAGCGAGTGTGCTGGTTTCCAAGATGAACTATCTACCTAACAATGATGAATATAAGAGTATCGATCCTAAGGAGATTATTGGTGCTTCGCAACTTTGGGTTTATAATGCTAAGACTCGTAATCTTTCTGTGTATAATGCCGTGGGTCATTCTGGCCTTTCGGTCAGAGGGTCTACGCTTACAGGATTTGACGAGACAACTTCGGTCACAAAGAAACTCCGTAAGCCAGAAGCGGTAATCAAACCTCTTCTCGAAGGTGGCAAAATCTATCTTCGCAAGGTTATGGATAACATCACCACAACAGAACAAAAAGCAACTGGTCGTATCAACACTGATACACTTCTATTGAGAGTAGTAAAATGAACCCGTTAGATACAATACAACATTATAAACACTTCAATGAAATCTGTCCTGATATCCTGACCTTTTTCAATCATGGATATTATACAGAAGATCCTGAGGTCGATCTATCATCCGACTACTTCAATGGCTATCAGAAATCCCTATACCAACATCTACTGAAAAATCTTGTGACCGAAAACAAGAATATTCTGGACGTTGGTTGTGGTCGTGGCGGTGCGGTCAATATGTTCAAAACAGGAAACTATGGTTTCGCTGGCGCCACAGGGATCGATATCAGCGAGGACAATATCTCGTTTGCTAATAGGGTATTCAAGGACGATTCTTATTATGTTATGGATGCTCATAACATATCGTTCAATAACTCTACGTTCGATATCGTAACAAATGTTGAGTCGATGCATTGTTATGATAACCCTCAACTGTTTTTGATTGAAGTTCGGCGAGTGCTTGATTCCAACGGAGTGTTTGTTGTTACAGATACCGATGCCTCCTTAGAAAAGCATCTAGCATCTAATAGATGTCCGTTTCGATATATTGACCGAGAAGATATCACGGACAATATTGTGGCAGCGTGTATGAGAATGGGCGAGAGGTTTCTAAATATCGAGAGTTCTCCGTTTCGTGATAACATGCTTTATATTACAGAAAAGGCTGCTTTCTACTATGCTAACAGAATATGGAGCTATGTGACGTATACTTGTTACAATGACAAATCAGTTTTCAAGGATAACAAATGACCGACAAAGTAATCGAGTTTCCAAAACATAAGGTGGTTCGAGAAGTTCCACAAGAGCATCTTATAGCACGACAAGCAAAGGCTGACCAAAAGTTGGCCGATGCTATTGTTGATGACCTAACGGGAATGCTAATCACGGAACTTGACAACTGTATGGTCGAAGTGGAAAACAAACAGTTCTCCAAAGACTTTGTTCTGGTAGCGGACGCACTCAAGGCTTGTGTATATCGGTCATTTGGAATCGATCATCATCTCCATGACTTTGTGGATAACAATGTCAAGCTAATCGAAGGTGGTGAAGGAATGACCAAGGAAGAGATTAAGGAAAAGATCGAAAAGATTATGTTGGAATTGACACAAGCAAAAGATAATCTTGACACTGACGAGGAAGAGTGATATAGTATCTATTCACTCAATAAGGAAATATTATGTCTTACATGCTAATCGACCTTAACCAGGTTCTTATCTCAAACTTGATGCAGCATCTAAAGTTTGTGGCCAAACAACATGAAATGAGCGAAGACCTTATTCGCCATATGTGTATCAATACAATCCGATCCAATGTAAAACAGTTTCGGTCGAAATACAATAACGTTATTCTTTGCTGCGACTCCAAGCATTACTGGCGCCGTGATGTGTTTCCTTTCTACAAGGCGCATCGTAAGCACGACCGAGAGGCATCTGGTCTGGATTGGAACATGATCTTTGATGTTCTAAATCGTCTCCGAGATGAACTGCGTGACAACTTTCCCTATAAGACTCTAAATGTCGAAGGTGCCGAAGCCGACGATGTTATTGCCGTTCTAACCGCTCGGTTGGCTCCGCATGGCAGTGTTCTCATTTTGTCATCGGACAAAGACTTCGCACAACTACAGAAGTATCCAAACGTTTCACAGTATTCTCCTATTCTAAAGCGGTTCATCAAGATTGATGATCCTAAGACGTTCATTCGTGAGCATATTCTAAAGGGTGATCGTGGTGATGGTATTCCAAACTTTCTATCGCCTGACAACTGCTTTGCCGCTGGTGAACGTCAGAAGCCGATAAACAGTAAGAAACTCTCTGAATGGGTTCAGAAAGATGCCACGGATTTTTGTAACGCTGATATGCTTCGTGGGTTTAAGCGTAATCAAATGCTGGTTGATTTTGACTATATACCTGATGAAATTCAGAAGAAGATTGTAGTGGCTTTTGAGGAATCAAAGCCTGCTACAAAAGAGAAGATGCTAAACTATTTTATTGACAAAGGACTCAAGGCAATGATTGAGTCAATAGGAGACTTCTAATGGCTATTAAGAATGTGTATGAAGTTTTTGATGATTTCAAAAACGCTAAAACAAAGGCGGAGAGAATTGAGGTTCTTCGCAAAAACAAAAACTTTGCTCTAATGAGTGTTCTACAGGGAGCATTCTCACCTAACGTGGAATTTTGTATCAAGAAAATCCCAGAATACAAGAGCGAAGATGTGCCGCCAGGTATGTCTTATAATCATATCACTGACGCCTTGCGCCGTGTATATCTTTTTGTGAAGGATCATCCTCAGTGTCCTCCTACTTTGACAGAAAAGCGCAAAGAGGAACTATTGATTCAGATTCTTGAATCACTGGAGCCAAAAGAGGCCGAGGTGTATGCTAACATGATTAGAAAGGATCTAAAGGTGCCATATCTAACGCCAGCAATCGTTAGTGAAGCATTCGAAGGTCTGCTACCAACATAACATGGATATCATTCTATGAAAAATAAGACTCCAACTCGCAAAATCGATCCTCTCTATGTCGATCTATATGAAGAGGACAAGAAGTATGGCGGAAAGCGAATTGAGCGTCCGCAGACTGACATGACCAAGAAGCGTCCTATTCGGAATCTGACCAAGGCGTGGATGGAACATGTCGATGATTACGACGAAGTGGACGAATTTTACGAGCATTGAATAACTTTATAAGGTGTCGTTATGAGAAATATAAGTGAATCCGCTATTCTGATCGATGTTACAGATGACATTCGTGAAGCAATTAAACATCTAAACAAAGCACAAGAACTTTTCAGAAAATCTGGAATTGATAACATTACACAACCAGGTCTTATCAAAGAAGTTATCATGGCAGATAGTCTTGGTCATAAGATCATTAAGAACAAGCATCTCCCCGATGCTACTGATGGTATCAATTATTATGAGTATCTTTCTTGTCAGGAAAAAGTTGCTAACAATGGAAAAAAGTCGGGAACTTTTGCTATCGATTGCATGTTCTCCGATCCTGAAAGAAAGCCTGATAGTCTTGAACGCATCACCAGAAATAAAGCATTTTATTGTGGTGTGTTTGAAGGACTAACACTCAAATACATTTATAAGGTAAGTACCACGGCATTTCTAGATTACACAGAAGACAATCTAACTCGCCGTGGTGCCAATTCGAAGAATAAAGAACATACAATCAATTATCCTCTATCATGGGTTTCAAGAGTGGGAAAAATAGTTAATGAGATATGAATCTATAAGATACTCTGGCAGTAAGAATAAGATACTACCAAAGATTGATCTAATTCTTGAGGACATTTCTTTAAAAAATGTCCTCGATGGATTTTCTGGTAGCACCAGAGTCTCACAGTTTTTCAAACACAAAGGATTCGTTACGACTAGCAATGATATGGCAATCTATTCCAAACATATTGCCGAATGTTATTTGTTAGCAAGACAGCCTCATAGTTATTATAAGTCTATTGTAGATCATTTAAATAGTTTAACGCCAACAGTTGGATGGTTCTCTATCAATTACGGAGGTTATGATAGAGATGGATCTTCGATTCAAGAAGATGGCTTTAAAAGACCGTTCCAAATGCATGTTACGGAAAAATTGGATGCAATTAGAAATGAGATAGACATTCTTTATCCAATGGATTGTATAGATAAATCCGTGTTATTAACAAGTCTGTTGTTGGCTCTAGATAATGTATCAAATGATATGGGTCATCAGGTCTCATATCTAAAGAATTGGTCTTCAAAAACGTATAAACCTTTACATCTTAAAGTTCCTAACTATGTAATAGATAATCTAGATCATAGAGTTTATACTAAAAATGTCTTCGATGTTAAGGATAGTTTTGATCTTTGCTACTTCGATCCTCCATATGGAACATCAAATGAAAAAACAAAGACGACCCGAGTAAGATACTTTTCTTATTATCATCTATGGACAACAGTATGTAAGAACGACTGTCCTGTTTTAGTCGGATCGTCTAAAAGAAGATATGATGTATCGAGTGATAAGATCAAAGGTGCTATCTCGGAATTTGAAAGCACAAACAATTCTGTCGTCGAGGATTCTTTCAAATCTTTATTGACAAAGTTTGATACAGAATACACACTTATATCATATAGTAATCGTTCCAAAGTAAAGATAGATAACCTAATAGAAATTATTGGCGATCATCAAAAACTGATAAATATATTTAAGTTTGATCATAAACCAAATAGTCAGACATTTGCAATCAAGTCAGGTAATTGTAAAAACGAGGTCAATGAACCTAATGCGGAGTATCTGATACTATCGAAGAATTGACTAAGATAAAATCGCTTTATAATCAATCACTTATAAAATCATTAATGAAATCAGTCACTTAGAGGTGCGACAACCTGTCGCACTCGTTTACAAACGATTTCGCTTGCATCTCGGTTCCATTGTGCTATAATGTGACCATGATCAAGAAGCGCAAAGCCCGCACCGACCGTAAGCATGTCATCTATTCCTTGTCTGTAAACGGACTGGAATATATCGGCGTGACGTATGTAGACAAGTCGGCTGTGTCCAAGTCTGTTATCCGTCGCTGGCAGAAGCATGTAAACCGTGCCCTGACCGAGGGACGTGACTGGGCCCTATGTAAAGCGATCCGCAAGTATGGTCCAGACGCATTTGAAGTCTGCTATTACGAAGTGGTGCGTGGCAAGTCCGCTGCCCATATCCGTGAGCGTGAGCTTATCCGTGAACTCTCTCCTGCCCTCAATACGGACGTCCGATAATGGTAAACGAAACTTTTCTCCAACTTATCAATATGCATGACCTTGACCGTAAGGTTGTCTGTAAACGGGCTATCGAATGCCTTAGCCCACGTTTACAATTCATCGCCGTCCGTCGTTTCTATCAGAACCAGACCATCGATGCCATCGCCGAGGAGCTTGGCCTGTCGCAGGCACGGGTTTATCAGCTAGAAAGAAAGCTGGTCTGGAAGATGCGCCGGAGCCTTGAGCTTGGCAATAGCTGAGGTGCGACATCCTGTCGCACTGTTTACAATTAGATTTCTATTGACTCCTTCCTTTTACCGTGGTATTATGTTCCTATGATGAAAGGAAAAATCATGTCCAACTATTATTCCATTCTTGTTTATGATCACATAAACGACAATATCCGTCAAGAGTTTGATCCGTTATTCAACAATCTGACCGAAGCAAAAGAGTTTCGTGAATCCGTAGAAGTATTACTAGAAGTCTTAGAAAAGATTGATCTAGATCAATATAGCGTCGAAATTGTTGAATATAATATCGACAATGTTACCATTCGCTATGTTGATATTTGATAGAAGAATGTCAACGACTGCGATCAATGTGCGACAACCTGTCGCAGTCGTTGACAAACGATTTTGGTTGACCCTTCCGTTCCGATGTGCTAATATATTCCCATAATCGAGAAAGGTTCCAACATGTCAAATACTCGCTTTCATATCAAAAACCAAGACGGCAAAGATGTGGTTTTGCGTCTCGCCCTTCTTCGTTGGGCTGAAAACGGTGGTAAAATCACCAAGGTGAAATCGTCTAAACGTCCGAAGCGTGGTTTCACGGTTGGTAAAAATATCAAAGTAGGAGATAAGTGATGGAAGTTTTCGTTCTCTTCGGTTGCATCGATTATGAGGGTGATTATATGCTCGGCGTTTATTATTCGCTGGCAGATGCCCAATCGGCTCTGGTCGATTTTGAGGGTGAAGCGTATGGTCGTTATATTATCTCTCGCCGTGTAGTTGGTGCCCGTGCCAACGAAGACTTTCTCGGCGAGTCGATTGTGTATGATACGGATAAACTCGGTCAGGAGGCTGCATAATGAATAATATCCCAGTTCACATCATTGCCCAGATCAATAACTGGGCCGAGCACCAGTTGATTTGGCACGGTGTTTGTGTGTGGTTATATCCCGATCTTATCTCTAATGCGGAGAACCGATAGTGTCCGACGTTATTCTCTTTTTCGTTCTATTCGGTGCGCCTATATCTCTTGCGCTTGTCGCTATTCTGACGGAGGTCTGAAATGACAGTTTTCTATTCTATCTATCACGATGGTCACCGTGGTTATTCTGCTATCACCTGGCTTCAGGATGAAATCTATCCCGATGCTGATATCTCTTATTGGATTGTTCCCGGCACTCTGGAGGATTGATATGATAGTATATGTTAATCATCTGATGATATACGCCAATCTCGGTGTGTTTGGTCATGTTGTGGCATATGCTGCTAATAGTGATCATCAATCTTATTGGGTTGTTCCCGGAACTTTGGAGGCATGATATGGTTATTCATAGGTATATTCCTTCATATGGTCATTGTGTAGCATATGCTAGCTTTGGTGGTAATATGTTTACTTCATGTTCAATATGGGTTGTTCCTGGCACTCTGGAGGACTAAAATGTTAGACGAAAGTAAAATGGTTCAGATTATGGCCCTTGGTGTTGTTACTGTCGGTCTAATCTTCGGTATCGTTCTTATCATGGCTCTTGATGGAGTAAACTAATGGCTCGGTTTTATGTCAGTCTCTATGGTGCTGGAATTCGGGTGAGTTATGATTATAGTACCTGCCCATATACCGCATCCAGCATTTGGTATGTGCCTAATACAATCTTGCTACAAAATCAATAGACTAAGGGTGCGACAGAATGTCGCACCCGTTTACATACGATTTCGCTTGCATCTTCCATTCCTTGTGCTATAATATGTCCATAGAATGAGAAATGAGGAAACGATGGCTGTCCACTTTGTCGGTTTCAAGGACGAGCGTGTATATAACGCCCTCAAGGTCTTTGGCAAGCCGGACTTCTGGCATCGCTTTTGGGACCTTCGTGCGGTTGCGGAAGTTGTTGAAGGCGACACGGTCATCTTTGCGACTGGCAATGAATATACAGTTCCGAACGTCAATGCTTTTGACGACTCGGCAAATCAATAGGTGAGAAATGGCAGAAGCAAATCTGGACAAAACTGTTTATGTTCCTGTCACCGAACTTCTGCCGACTGTTGCCGAACTTTATGGTAATGTCGGTGTCGTAATCTACACTAAGACCTTTATGGTTCACGGTGTAAACATTTGGATGGTGCCTGAATGACGACGTATGAAGTGACACTAGTGGAAGAACGCAGATACGTTTATGTAGTTACCGCGGATAGTTCTCTTGAGGCGACCAATGGTGTGCTTTGGGATTTTAACCATGCCATACAATGGCAAAGAGACATGCATTGCAAGGAAAGCATCCTCGTCGATTGGCATGAGAAGGAGATAGATAATGACTAATGTTAGCGATACTGCTCCCGATTGGTATATGAAGGCAGAAGATAGAGTTGAGGTTGTAGAATGAAGTATTTTGCTGATAATCTAAGCCAAATGGAAGGATTAACCTTTCACCATGTCGAGGGTGAAAAGGACAACGATGTTCTCTTGTTCGTTGGAGCAGGCGATACTCCTTCCTTTAAGTTCTATCACGAGCAGGATTGTTGCGAGAGTGTTCGCATTGAGGACATTGTAGGTGATCTTAACGACCTTGTAGGAGTGCCAATTCTTGAGGCTCGTGAGGACTCGCAGGACGGTGGTGCGGATTATGAAAGTGCCACTTGGACTTTCTATAACTTTCGTACCATTAAGGGATCTGTAACTGTTCGTTGGTTGGGAACTTCAAACGGCTACTACAGTGAGAGCGTAACATGCGAACGCCTACCTACTGAATACGAGAAGACTATAAACGAACTATATGAGGATGAGGAACATGAAGAGGATAATGACAGTTGATTTAGATCAAGACCAAGTGGACTATTTGGTTGTAGAAAATCTAAAACATGATTATCGTTCAATGGCTGTAAATCCCATGCCAGAGGAGGATGACTTGAGAGATGCTATTGAAGTAGTGCTTGAATATTATCTCAGTCACGACGATTATAAAAAGTGGCTAGAAGAAAAGGTTCAATATTATGGCTGAGCTTCCTACAAGTCTTATTGTTAGTGCTCGCAACCTTCTCCGTGATATCACAAAGTATTACGGAGACGAGCAGGGCATGAAGATGTGGCGTTCACTGAAAGAAGGAATGGGCGAGGACTTACAGAACGCTGTCCTTATGGGACTTCTGCGTGGTATTAAGTATGATCTAAAGATTCGTACTCATGCTTCAAAAGAATATCGCATGTTCATCAATGCCATTAAGGCTGTGCGTCATGCTACTGGGTATGGACTTAAAGATGCCAAGGACTTTATGGTTCACGGTGTAAACATTTGGATGCTTCCTGAAGGAGTGAAAGAATAATGACCTACGTTCTAATCGCTCTTTTATATTATAAGGCAGGAATTACTGCGGAGTTTAGTTCGCTAGACAAATGTAAAGCGGCGGGTGAAGCCCTTATTCGTATATATCCTGATAAGTATCATCAGGCTATGATCCAGTATGTCTGTGTGGAGAAATAAAATGGCTAATGTGAAAACCTACAATCTGTCGGTCTATTTTGTTGATAGCACGACCATAACATTCCGTGGCATTTCACGGGTTGCTGTTGAACGATATAAAAAGTATTATCTCAATAAGTATATCAAGCCCGATTTTTATGTAGAGGCTCGTTAGGAGAAATAAAATGGCTTATCAGTTCGTCCAAGGTCGTGGTGCGCCGCTCAAGATGTGGTGCGAAGGTGTTGAGGTCGAAGCCGACGCTCGCACGCAGTTGGAAAATATAGCGTCCTTGCCGTTCGTGTATAAGCATGTAGCGGTTATGCCGGACGTTCATCTTGGCAAGGGTGCTACGGTTGGTTCTGTTATAGCAACGAAGGGTGCTGTGGTTCCGGCTGCGGTTGGTGTTGATATCGGTTGCGGTATGATGGCTGTTCGCTTGTCACTGACGGCGAACGATTTACCGGATAATCTTGCTCCGCTTCGTTCTGCTATCGAGGCCGCAGTGCCGCATGGTCGCACGGACAACGGTGGTAAGAACGACGAAGGAACGTGGAACTCGAACTTTGCGTCCCGTTCTGCCATAGATGCTTGGGCGGTGTTGAAGTCTCGTTATGACGCTATCTTAGCAAAGCATCCGAAGATTGCTTCTCATAAGACCTTCGAGTTTATGGGAACGCTTGGCACGGGTAATCACTTTATCGAATTGTGTCTGGACGAGGCCGACTATGTGTGGGTAATGCTACACTCTGGTTCTCGTGGTGTTGGTAACAAGATAGGTCAGTATTTCATCGAAGCTGCAAAGCGTGAGATGGAACGCTATCATATCTTGCCGTATCTGCCGGATCAGGACTTGTCCTATCTGGTAGAAAACACGACGCTATTCGATGATTATGTGGAGGCTGTATCGTGGGCACAGGAGTTTGCTGCCCTCAACCGTCAGGTTATGATGGACGCTGTGCTAAAGGTTCTTCGTGGGCGTTTGCCGGCATTCGTTGTATCTGACGAAAAGGCTGTGAACTGCCATCACAACTATATCTCCAAGGAGAACCACTTTGGAGAAAATGTGTATGTGACCCGCAAGGGTGCTGTTCGGGCTCGTAAGAACGACCTCGGTATCATACCGGGTTCGATGGGAACGGGTTCGTTTATCGTTCGTGGTCTTGGTAATCATGAGTCGTTTTGTTCATGTTCTCACGGCGCTGGTCGTCGTATGTCTCGCAATGCGGCACGTAAGGCTATCACGCTAGAGGATCATATCAAGGCGACCGAGGGTATCGAGTGCCGTAAGGATGCCGATGTTATCGACGAGTCGCCGGCTGCTTACAAGGATATCGGTGCGGTCATGGCTGCCCAGGATGACCTTGTTGAGATTGTCCACCGTCTCCGTCAGGTGGTCAACATCAAAGGTTGATACAACGTCTTTTGTGTTGACTGTTCAACGGTGAAATCATTTCGCCACAGTTAGGACAGGGTAGTTTGCCTAATGACTGTAAAGTTTTAGTCATTCTCTCTGTCCTATCGTCTTTATGTTTCTTACCATAACAGTGGTGATTTTCACCAAACTTGCCATAGTTTGGATTATTTTCACCGCTCATAAGGAGTGATTGTCTTGGTCTTTTCTTTCCGAACATATGATGATCTTCACCCGATCTTAGCATATGGGGTGAAATAACGCCTTTTCGTGCTTCACTAAATGATTGCCTACAAATCGCATATTGATAAGATGATAGAGTCCTTCCATTGTGATTATTACCAGTCATTCCACCCAAAGCATGTTTCATTTTTACTTGTTCATTATCTTTAGTCATTTTGGTTAGTAACCAATGTGCTAAAAAATGTTCTCTTGCGGTCAATGCGACAAGATTATCGGAGTCATCGGTTCCTCCGATAGATTTGGGGATAATATGATGCTTCTCAACATATCCTTCTGGAATAGTTGATTTGCGATTCTCTATAAGGGAGAAATACCAAGTGGTATACTTGTTGGATATAAATAACATTGCTGATACTCCTATACAGTATTAGAGTCCGTGGGTGCGTCAACACCGTGACGGACATTACTATTTAGTAAACATAGAATGTGAAGGGGTAAAATGAAACGAAAACCGAATCCAGTAGCGAAAGCACTCCGACAACCTCAATGTAGACAAAAGGTGATTGTAGACAAGAAAACTGTATACAATCGCAAAAGGCTACCAAAACTATAGACTTTGATCTGTAGACATTCGGAGCGCATTCTATATTCCAATGGGTGCTTATAGACCAGGATCGCCTGAGGCCAGCGACGGCTGGAGAGCGGTCCTGGTCGTTTTGGTGCGTATATAGCTGTCCAATGCTCGGTTTCTCCAGCCCGCTCTGGAGGAATGTAAACGGCTATGCCTAAGGTGCGACATCCTGTCGCAGTTGTTTACAAACGATTCCCATTGACTCTTTCCTTCCTATGTGTTAATATATTCCCATAATCGAGAAAGGATCTAACATGTCATCCATCGCTATTCGTGCCCAGTCCATCGGTTCCAACCAGCTTGAAATCCAGCACGGTTATAACCGCTTTCTTATTTCTTACAAGACGCCTGTGGCAGTCTATATCTGCGGCATGGGTTATTTCCGTACCGCTACCAAGTTTTCTCGCACCACGTCCAAGCATATCAATAAGTGGATCGGTTCTGCTAATGCTAACACCATCGACCAGAAGGCTCTGGAAGATATGCTCGGCTGGAATGCGTAAGGAGAAATAAAATGAAAGTTAAGTTTATCGATGCGGAAACAATCAATCGTATATGGAGCAACAAAGTGTATTCTTTCTTTTTTGTCGATAAGCATGGTAAGCGGCATACGTTTTATGGTTTGTCCGAACGTACCGCCAAAATGAGGTATAAAATTTTCAATCGTGATATGGCTCTATATGGTTATCTTCAAGTTGGTTGGAACAAGGAGATATAAATGCTTTTCATTCTAGCTTGGGTTATCGTCGGTCTAATCGGTCAGGGCGTTTTTATGTATCTAATGAAACGCACATATCCCGACATCTATCTAAAAGATGAAACCGATTGGGATATCCTTCCCTTTCAGATTTTTATATCAATGCTAGGCGGTCCTATCTGCTTTCTTGCTATTCTCACCATCTTCTCTAATTCGGAGGACTAATATGTCACGTATGTCTGATTTGGTTCTTATGGCAGAAAATCTAGTGATTGATGCTATGTCGGAACCCGGTGTAATGTCTGACCGAGACGTCCTTGAATATGTAAATGAGCGTATGCCGGTCGAAGTTGGTATGTGGTTTGTTGAGAGTGTCCTTGAAAAGTTTTTCGGTGAGGATGCTCCTGGCGACTTTACTTCTTACAACTGAGGTGATGAAAATGGTCCGTAAATACACGAATAAGATAATCGAAATGGTTGATGAATGTCTTTGGGATCGAGATGAATTGATCCGGGACCTTCTTAACTATATGTCCGAGTCCGATGTAAAGGATTTTTACAATTCCTTTGGTTTTGATGACGAGGAAACGGACGAGGACGATGGTCAGCCCGACGAAATTCTAGAGTGGCACGATTATGACCCTGGATGCTGATTGTATACACTCTACCCATTCTATAGACTATGGGTGCGACAACCTGTCGCAGTCGTTGACATACGATTTCGCTTGCATCTTCCATTCCATGTGCTATAATATGTCCATAAAGTCGAAAAGTGAGGTTCTAAATGGCTAACAATACTCTTTCCAGTCTCTCTCCTACCCTTCTCAAGGTCCTTGAGATTGCCAAGCCCGGCGTGCCTGTGTCTCCGTCGCAGATTAACGACCATGTCGGCAAGGGCAACTATGCTGCCAAGCATGTCCTTTATCTCAAGATCCTTGGTTATGATTTCTCGGTTGCTAAGAGCGGCCGCAATGTCGTATCCTACACCCTTATCAAAGAGCCCGCAAATGCTGCGGCGCTGGTGGCTGCGGCCCAGAGCAAGGGCAGTGGCACCAAAGCTAAGACGGCTAAGACTAAGGCAGCACCCGCTGCTAAGACTAAGACTGCAACCAAAAAGGTTGTTGCTCCTGTCGTTGCTAAGACTAAGCCCACCAAGTCTGTTGCCGAAATCAAGGCAGCTAATCTTGCTAAACTCAAGGAAGTTGGTGCCGCTCATAAGAAGCTGGCAAAGCGTGTCCGTGAGTTCGATGATGTGACCGAGACTTTCGGCACGACTGGTGAAGTCGGTACGTCCTTCAATGTCGATGGTGACTGGGACTCGGTCGAAGGTCTTGACCTCAAGAACCTTCTCTGATATAAATTGAATGTGAAAGGATAATATATAATGTCTACGTCTTCGCAAATCTCCCGCATGAGTTCGCTTTATGATAGAAATCTTATGGAATGGGAGATGAAAATCATCACCATTCGAGAACTTATCGATCTAATGGCGGACATTGATGTCCTTCCTGTCCATCAGCGAATTGATACGACCAACGATAAGTTTGAGTCTGATAAGAAGAAGACTGCCACGAAACGGCAGGGTATCGTGTCTTCTATCTTTAAAGGCACAGACATTGGTGAAATCAAGATCAATGAGCGCACTCCAGAAGAGCGTTTAAAGTATCGTGAAAAGTATGAGTCCATCGATGGTGGTCATCGCAAACGTGCGATCCGAGCATTCTTTCGTGGAGAGTTTTGTACCAATCCTTATGAAACTAAGATGATCGGTTACAAGCAATATTCGGATTTGACCGACCAAGAACGTGATATGTTCCTTAATTTCAAGGTTCGTATCGTGATCTATCGTAATCTGTCGCCGACACAGAAAGCGATGCTGTGGGCTACCTCGAATAACTTTACGGCTCTTAATCATCAAGAGCAGGTAAATGGCGTTGGCGATGTTCCTGTTGCCAATCTTATTCGTCAGTTGGCTCGTACCGATCGTAAGACCAAGACTTTCTGTCACGATCTTTTCGATGTTAAGCAAGGTACCCAGGGTGATACGATTGGTGAATGGTTGACGTTCACTCCTAATCGTCTGACTTATGATCGTCTGGTTGCTCGCATCGCTACTATCGTGTATAATGGTTCCAAGCCATGCAATGTGGATGATCCTGACATTGAAAAGATGTATTATGATACTAACATAACACAGGCTCAGGCTGACATTATGCGAAAGAAAGTCACAGAGGTTCTTGATTTTCTTTTTGCAATGGCAGAAAACAAGTTAGCAGACATTAAGGCGAAAATGACCGAAGATGAATGCATCATGCTTATTCGGTTATGGTTCACTTATCAGTCTCGTTATGACTCGTTCAAGATTACTGACATGGATAGATACTATGATCAGTTCCGTCTTGCCTGGATCCGCTTTCATAAAGACACTTTTGATGCCTATGCGTTGCAGCTACTCAATGGTTATGATAACAGCAAAGAAAAGCGCAATCGCTTTGCCATGTTCAAAGACAATCACGGTAAGGGTAGCGTAAATCGTTGGCTTGATAATATCAAGTGGATCGAAAATCGCTTTATGGACTGTGATACCCTTATTGAAGATGGTATTCTTGTTGTGAAACAATCACGCAAAACCCTTACCAAGGAATTGCGTGAGCAAATTCTACAGAGTCAGGATAACAAATGCTATATTGATGGTAAGCCGCTCAAGTTCAAAGATGCTCATGCTGCACACATTGTTCCACTTGATGAAGGTGGTTCCAATGATCGTAGCAACATTCGGATGGTTCGTGCGGAACATAACACTCGAATGGGCACAATGAACCTTGAAGATTACAAAGATATGTGGTATAATAAGCCTAAGGCTGCTTAACTCGGAGTGCCGTGATGGACTTGGTAGGTAAACGTATCAAGATTACTGTTAGAAATGTTCACAAGCATAAATGTTCCCATGCTTGTTATGAGCCAGACTCTAACACATATGTTGGTCGTTATCTGCCACGTCCGTCATGGCTATCCAAAGACGAGTTTATGTTGACGACTGGTGATATTGATGCCCCAGTCCGCATCGTCAATAAGAACAATATAACGGATATCAAGATTGACAAATCAAATCGTCCTGACGGTGTATATCTGGTCGATGGCGAAAAGAGAAAGTATGTGGTTACAAGCGGTCCGTTCGGACGTTTCTCTTGTAATTGCACGGCTTTCGGATATCGCAAGTGGTGTTCTCATATAAACGAAGTCAAGAAAGGTCTGAAAAATGCGCCATGATACACTCTCCATTCTTGTAAAGATTTTGATGGGCGTTACGCTTATTGCCGCTATTTATAACGGCATTCTAATGCAAGACTGTATCAATAGCGGAAGCTCTAATAGCCAGGCTTGCTTCAAGTATAATGTGGTCAATAACAATCTCCGCAATAACAATGTCAACCTCAACTTTAATCAGGGTGAATGAAATGTCAAAGGTTAAGATGATTGATCCACCTTCTGGTTGGCTTTACGGTTTTCCAAAAGTTCTTCCAGAGGATGTTACAGACACGATCAAATGGCTATTAGAGAATGGTTATCCGCAGCATGAGATAGATGCCTGCGGTGACCATTTCTATTGCCGTCACTGGTATGTGGAGTTAAATAATGAAAAAGATGGCTAGAACGGCTGGTCGAGTGCCGCCGAGAAGATATTGGCGTAGTATGGTAATAAAAAGACGAAAGAACCTTGGATGGGGTCCTTGTTTTGTTTATGGTTCTTATCACTCTTTGTTGCAGCGGGCCCACGACCATCAACCAATTCGGAGAAAGTAAATGAGCAAGATTGTCCTAGTAGAAACCGTTTCAACATTTCGGCATGTATATGCTGTGCGACTGCCTGATGATGAACCAAATCAAAATGCCATTGATGATGTTGTATGGAATGTCGATCTACCTGATAGTTCTCTAACAGAGGTCACGCAAAATCATATTTCAGAAGAAGTCTTTTCGCACCATGTTGTTACCGAAGATGAATATATCGAACTGTTCGACCGTGAAAATGAATATCTAAGAGAATGGCCGAGAGAAAAGAAGTTAGAGTTTATCTTTGACTCGGCACAAAAAAGTAGACTTCACAAAGAAGTAGACTTTGGTAAGCCTGTTGGTAAGGAGAAATGGGGCAAATGGTCGATCCTCTTCTAAAACTATACAAGATTGAAATCCACTGGATATGGAATCCTAAACACTGGGCGTTTCATATCGTGGAAAGGTTCAACAGTGGGAACCCATATAGAAGTTACAGATTTGGGCCGTTGTTTGTGAGGAGATTTTGGTAATGATTAGCCTTCCGAAACTATACAAGATTGACACTAAAGGTAAGACCCGTGTTTGGTGGATCGAACATGACAGCGAGAAGTATCGGACACATTCTGGTATCGATGGTGGCAAGATTGTAGTTTCGGGTTGGCAGTATCCTACTGAAAAGAATGTTGGTCGTGCCAATGCGACCGACGTTGCTATGCAGGTTGCTAATGAAGTAAATGCTCATTATGTAAAGAAGCAGTTTCAAGGCAAGTATTATACTAGCGTTACTGCTGCTAAGTCGAAGGATGATTTGTTCTATGAGTGTATGCTGGCCGACAAGTATGATGCCAAGAAGCATAACAAGTTTCCGTATTGTTCACAGCCGAAACTTGATGGTGTTCGCTGTCTCGTTTCAAAAGATGGTATGCAGTCTCGCAATGGCAAGTCTATCATCTCTGCTCCGCATATTCGTGAGGCATTAGAACCATTCTTTCAGAAATATCCTGATGTGGTTCTTGATGGTGAGTTGTATAATCATGACCTCAAGAATGATTTTGAAAAGATCATTTCACTGGCTCGTAAGACAAAGCCAACTGCTGCTGATTTGGAAGAGTCTAAGCAGATGATACAGTATTGGGTATATGACTGTATAATGGATGGCACATTCGAAGAACGTTACGACTTTCTCTTTCCGAACCTTAAAATATATTTTCAGAGTTGTATAAATTTGGTCAGGACATTCGAGATTAAAAACGAAAATGAAATTGAAACAATGCTTGGTCATTATCTCGAAAGTGGTTACGAAGGCCAAATGCTCCGTGTTCCTGACTCTCTTTATGAAGGCAAGCGTTCTAAGAACCTTATCAAGCATAAAGAGTTTGAGGACGACGAGTTCCAGATTGTCTCTATCGAAGAAGGAAAAGGTAACTGGGCAGGTGCTGCCAAGCGTGTGGAAATCCGTTTGAAAGATGGAACGACACAGTTTTCGGGAGTGCGTGGCTCATTTGACATGCTCAAGGACTTGCTGTATAATGCTAATGATTATATCGGCACGGACGTTACCGTGAGGTATCAGAACAAAACGGAAGACGGCAAACTTCGTTTTCCTGTTATCGTTGCTTTCTGGAAAGGTAAGCGTGATCTATGACATGGCAACCGATTGAAACATATCCATACGATCATCCGTTCAATCATTATCTTCTCTGTCATAAAGAAAAGAAATGGATACGATTTGGTCGTTGGTATTCTCAACAGAAAGAATGGTATTATTCTGGCACGAATGAACGATCACAATACGCACAAGTAGAGGGTGATGCGCCTACACATTGGATGGAAATACCGGAGTTACCTAATGATAATACGAAAAATTGATGTAAAACTTGATAAGAGAGTCGAAACAGGACCAACACAGTTTGGCGACGATTGGCCTGGTTTGTTTATTCGTGGTGATAATGCTGCATATTATGCCATGAACCTTCAAAATCTATTGGATGAAAACGAAGATGCTTTTACTCGTATCGTGCTAAGAGGATTGCTCGCAGACCTAAAAGGATGTCAATTATGACCGATGAAATGAAACAAATCGCCTATAACGAAGGCGTAAAGGCATACGTTGATGATGTGTTGTGTATTGACTGTCCTTATTATGGTGTTTCGGAGGTTCTTGCTGATATGTGGGAAGAAGGTTGGTGGGAAACAGGTTTTTGGGATATGTTTGATGACGCATGATCCACTATACAAAGTCGAAAAGATAAACAACCACGCCTGGGGTGTCTATAAGAGAGACTTCGGTTCTGCTGGTGGTTGGGTGTTGCTAAAAGCATTTTATACTGAGGACGAAGCAAATGAATATATTTTATCTACACTCTGACCCCAAATTATGTGCCGAGTGGGCTGTTGACTCTCATTGCGTCAAGATGATCCTTGAAAGTGCCCAACTTCTATCTACCGCACATCGGGTACTTGATGGTGTAGAGTATACCGATAAGACAAAGACTGGTCGCAATGTAAAGCGTTGGCGACTCGATGACTGGCGTGATACAGAATTTTATTCTGCCACCCATATCAATCATCCTTGTGCTGTGTGGGCCCGTGAGTCTTCTAGCAACTATGAGTGGTTGTGGGATCTTATGGCCGAGTATTGTATAGAATATACCCATCGTTATAACAAGATTCATAAGATTCAGCGAACCAATCTTTTGGGTAAACTATCCGATCATCCAAAAAACATCAAGCGTATTGGCCCGACTACTCCGCCAAGTTGTATGGATACTAAATACATCATATCCGAAGACCCAGTGGTCAACTATCGGAACTATTACAAGCATGGTAAGGCACATCTTCACAAGTGGAAGAATCGTGAAGCGCCAGCGTGGATAAATGAGGTAACACTATAGCATGAGCCGTGTAGTTCACAAAAGATTGATGACAACAACAGAAGATATCATTGACATTTACGATGGTATCTTTGATGTTGATGAACATTATAGAATGCACCACTATGCTGGTCACTCTCTCTTTCATACCAAAGGCACATCTCTAGGCATTTATGAATCCCGAAAGGACTTCTTTCTTCGGTCTTCATTCACCGAAGAGGATGTCTATAACTTTGGCTTTTTTGAGTCTATGAACTGGAAAGTTTTCTCCAGCGAGTATGAAATCAATCTAAATCCAAAAAACTTCTGGATGGTCTTATCAACACATCTTTCCGAATATAGTTATCATCCCGACAACTCTCATAAAGGCAAGAAGTCCTTACTATACTACATCAACACAACCTGGAACAAGGATTGGGGTGGCGAAACTATGTTTTGTAACAAGTATGGTGAGGTAGAGATTGCTACGGAGTTTAGACCAGGAAGAGTCATCATATTTGAAAACCACATTTTACATAAGCCAGCGCCACTAACTTTGAGTTCGATTCCTTATCGTTTCACATTTGTGGCGACTGAATAATACTAAATACAGAATACTGTGAGGGACTATGCCATATTACACATTTCGCAATAAGAATACCAACGAAGAAGTCACCGTCCAGATGACGATGGCAGAACATGACACATATCTAGACGATAAGCCAGATTGGGAACAGGTCATTCTTGCTGTGAACTTTGCCGATCCTGTAACTATCGGTGTCACTAAACCTCCCTCCGACTTCCAAAAATACGTTTTAGGCAGAATCAAAAACTCGGTGCCTCAAGCTGATGCCGTAGCGAGTAAGCGTTGGGATATTCCCAAGGAGATTTAACCTGTCAGAAGAAATACCTTCAAAAAAGTTTAGAGGTCGTGCCCGTAACAAGGCATCGACCTCTTTTGTTTATGATAATGTGACTAACAATAACAACAAGGTAAAATATATGTCACGTAAGAATAGAAGAAATAGCAAGCAGCAAAATCAGCAAAACTTTGAGGAGCATAACCACTTTCAATTGCGTCACATTAAACCACTAACAGTAAACCAACAGAGAGTGTGGGACGCATATTCGAATGGCTCCAATCTTATGCTGCATGGCTATGCCGGTACCGGTAAAACCTTTCTATCATCATATCTAGCACTAAAGGAGGTGTTATCAGACGACATATATAAGAGGGTCGTTATCATCCGCTCCGTAGTTCCAACCAGAGACATGGGCTTTCTACCAGGAACCGATAAACAAAAAGCGGAAGTTTACGAACAACCCTACCAAGAAATTTGTGACGATTTATTTGGTCGTGGAGATGGATGGCGTATATTGAAACTAAAGAGAATGGTAGAGTTTACCACTACATCATTTCTTCGTGGCACTACATTCAATGATTCCATTATCATTGTTGACGAGTGTAACAACATGACCTTCCAAGAGGTCGATACAGTTATGACACGTATTGGTAATAACTCTAAGATTATCTTTTGTGGTGACTATCGCCAGACCGATCTACATAAACCACATGATAGAACTGGCATCAAAGAACTGATGGCTATTACTCGCCGTATGTCATCATTTGAGCATGTCGAATTTGGTATTGAGGACATCGTTCGCTCCGGTGTCGTCAAAGAATACATCATTCAGAAAACTGAAATGGGACTATGATAGTTTACATGTTATATAAATAGAAGTAAATTACAACCAGGAGTTTCTACAATGTCAAATGTCACTTTCAAAATGTTTGCCGACCATATGGGCGGAACACAGGCCACCGAATACATCGGAAGACCCGGTGAAATATTCTATGATACAGATGGTCAGACACCTCTCCGACTTTCGGATGGAGAGACTCCTGGTGGTATTCCTTTTAGTATACTTTCTATCAATCAAACTTTTGATCCTCAATTTACAGCAAATGGTGCCAACGTTCCTGGTGTAGTTGCTACAGGGTCTTATGTAAAGCAAGGTCTTATTACACACTTTAGAATTAATATAGATTTTGCTAATTGTAATGCCGCATCTTTCAATGTTGGTGGGCAGTATCAGGTTGTTTTGCCAGCGCCTTCTATCGCAACAATAACGGCTAGAGCCGGTACATTACATCAAGCAAATGGCGACGCCAAATATCACATCGCCGGTATCACAGATATAGACATAAGTAATACAGTCATGAAACTCTACTATTCAGGTAGTACCACAGATTTGGCCTGGAAAAATACCACACCAGTTGGAGCAACATCAAACACAAGTGAGTTTGATATCTCCGGTGCTTATCAAACAATAAGTTAAAAGGTTGACAACTATATATTTGGAGTATATAATGTATAAATTAAATGAGGAACATTTTGATGTTGGTTGCTAATGAAAACTTTTACACATATAAACAATGACCCAGTGTTGGTGAATCTGAAAAGAGAAGAACAAAATGGAAAACGATATTATATATCTCCTTCGGGCAGGCCTCTTCCATCGGTTACCACCTTTCTCTCTCACTTCAAAGGAGACTCCATCCAAAAGTGGAGGAAGAAAGTTGGCGAAGAAGAAGCGAACAAAATATCAGGACGAGCAAGCCGAAGAGGTACAAAATTTCATTCTCTTATGGAATCTTATATCAACAATCAGGAAGGGTTCCTCAACGAAGATGTAATGCCTGATATGCGGCATGCCTTCAATCAGTTTGTTCCTATACTCAATAGACTTGATAATGTTCACTATCTAGAAACTATGCTATACTCTGAAACTCTTGGTCTCGCTGGTCAAGTAGACTGTATTGCCGAGTTTGATGGTGTTCCTTCTATTGTTGATTTCAAAACTTCCTTGAGACCTAAGAGAGAAGATTGGATTCTAAGTTACTTTGAGCAATGTACCTGTTATTCTTTGATGTATGAGGAAATGACAGGCATCAAGTGTAAGCAGATTGTGGTATTGATATCGGTTGACCACGAAGAACCGCAGGTGTTTGTGAAAGACCGTAAAGATTACTTGCCAGAACTGGCGTATAAGATAAAAAAGTTTAGAGAGGATACAGGACTATGAAATCTCTACATATTAGAAACGTAGCTGGTCAGTTCGATCTAAAAGGTAAAAAATATAAACTTCTTTCCTGTAAATGTTGCGTTTTACAAAACTTCAAGGAAAGAGAAAGATATAGGGAAGCAAAGAAAGAAATGAGGGAATACAAATGAGAAAAGTATATCTAGCGGTAGCATTGGTGTTTCTTAGTTTGGGTTTGTCTGGTTGCGTTTTGGCGACCGTCGGTAAGTGCGTTGTATGGGACAGTTCTAATAGACCGTGCCAGTGATGGACCCGGTGGTATACACGGACCAGATTTAGACGATTACGAAAACGCTGTGGAGTGATAGGTGAGTAAGATTATTACTCGTAAATGGATTAGACCAGATAGTGTATTTCATACAGCAAATGAAACATACACATTTGAACAACTTGCCTTATCTATCAATCACTGGAAAGAAAGACTTCTCAAAGAACGGATAACACCAGGTCAAAAGATAGGGATAGCCATTCCATCTTATGAGTTATCATATCTGGCTATAACATTTGCCGCATTTGAGTTAGGTCTAAAGATGGTAATACTAACCAGACCTATGAATGAAAAGGATTGCGTCAGTGCTAAATGTCTGGCGCATTTGCCTTTGGATATGTTCATATACGGATTACCAGATGCGCCCGAATACAACTTTGCGGTCGATTTCTTCATTCGTCATTCATGGAAGAGTATTAGACTAGAACCTAACTATGTTGCTTTCTCTGACAATGATGTTGGTGTATATGCCACACCAGATAGTGATTTGCTTTTGTGTACCAGTAGCGGCACTACGGGCAAACCTAAACTAATAAGTCAAACACATTCTTTTCTTTATGACCTATGTTCTATGAACTGGGAGCAACTCGGATTCAATCAGGATGATTCGGCGATTCATCTAGAGTCCTTCAATCATGGATCCTCTATCTGTATATTCTTCTTACCCTCAATGCTTGTTTGTAAAGAGCATTATTTGTTTGCTAGTGTCGTCACCGATGCGGACAAAGGCTATTACTACAATGTTATGAAGTTTTGTGAGAGAAAAGGCATAACTAAAATACTATCACCAAACGGTTTAGCAACAGACTCGTTACTTTCTACATTAGAGTCTGGTGAAATAGATGCTTCCGCTGTCACTATGATGATTCTATCATTCATAAATCCAAAATGGCTGAATGCTGTCAAAAGTGGTAGTATCAAAAAGATTGTTAGTGTTTTTGGTTGTAGTGAAACTGGCGGTCCACTGTTTCTTCCATACATTGACAAGAACACAGAAAAGTTTGATCCAAGATCGTTAGGTAAACCGTGTAATGATTTTTATAAGATAACGACTCCAGACAATATGCTAACGGTAAAGATGCCAGATGGTAGAGTGATAGAGACTGGAGATTATGTCACAGAGGATTTTTACTTTGTCCGAAAAAACAAACTGCCACGCATCAATGACATTGATATCAACTCTTTTGACTTGATAGAACTTTTGGAAAGAAAGTATTCCAGAAGTCGATTTGAGATAGTGGTTGACGAGATTAGTAATCTGTTATATATTGTAACAGAAGATGAATCCATGTTGTCTGATTGTGATATCGGGAACGACATTAGCAGCTTTTACATGAAAAGAGTTGAGTTGGCAGATATCATCCACATACCAAATCTAGGAGATATGTCCGTCAGTATCAAGCCCGATCATGGAAAACTTTTAGAATACATCAACAATAGGACTTGACAAATGAAACGGATTGTAGTATTATTATCATTATTGAGTGGAACAGCAATGGCAGCGGATGATATATCATGCGATAAGAAGGCTAGCGATAGCCATATCATCCACTGTAAAGCAAAGAAGGTGATGGATGTTTCGTTGGTTTCTATTAACGGCGGTGAGTGTAACGCTCCTACATTTCACTGGCATGGTAGCGGTGAGTTTTCCATTCCAGGAACAAAAGAATGTGGCTACGTTGGAGCAGTCACATTATCAATCGACGGTCACAATAAAACCTTCGCCCCATTATAAATAGAATTGGAATCGTCTTCATCATGGATACACTCGTTAGACTAATTATCTAACATAGCGAGTTGGCCGACTAAGGGTATATCGTAACGTTCGGTATATCTGAATATCAAAGAAAGGTATGATGGTTCAAGTCCATCACTTTGACGCTAAGAGTGTATCTTTGATGGAGACGATAAATAGAATTGCCGAGGTCGTTGAGAGACGAAATATAGGTTTCTTGGACGTGGGTGCGATTCCCACCGCCTCCATCATAGATACACTGCCTAGACTGAAAAGATAGGAACCCGCAACTCTTTATGAGAAAAGTTGGAACAAGACAGAGGGTCCAACAGTGTATCTTTGATGGGGGCGAACAGGTTCGACGGGATACAGTAAGGTCGTAAGGAGACCAAAGGCAAATTGCAGGTGCAGCAAACGACAATGTACCATTTGACTTCGCTCTAGCAGCGTAAGTTCATTGGGTTTGGTGGTTTTCCTCGAAACAGAAAAATCACCTTTTATATTATGAACCAGAGGAACAAATGACCCCCGAAGACATACAAAAGTTTAGTTTAGAGATTGAGGAACTGGTCTATATGAAAGACATTCCTTATATCGATGCCGTCGTTATGTATTGTGAACAGACAGGATTCGAGATAGAGACCGCAGCAAAGTTAGTCTCGGGTGTTCTCAAATCCAAAATCAAACTAGAAGCCGAAGAACTCCACTTTCTCAAGAAATCTAATACCTCACAACTTCCTTTATAAAGGGTTACATCATGTCTAGTGAAGATTTTACCGACAAAGAAGTTCGGCACATTGCCGATGTCAAACGGAAACTAGAAATACTAATCAAAGACGTTGGCCTTTATGAAAGAAGACATCCAAGTTGGGATAAAAGTGAGGGGGTATCCACTGATGATGGTTATAATAGAGAATTTATAATCGTTGCTGGTGGTTGTATTAGTTCTCTGCTAAGGGATGAACTCATCAACGACATTGATACCTTTCTTCTAAAGAATGAATCATTCCATCCTAAAAATCCCACACAACACAACATGCTTGAGAATATGATTAGGCATAAACCGGGTACTTGGATAGTAAAGTATCATCTGGACGAGGATGATGATTATAGCAATGAACATATCTTTGCTACTGCACTCAATCAGGATTCAAATGTCCAGTATATCAAGACCGACTTCACGGATCGCAAGACACTGATTGATCATTTTGACTTCATTCACTGTATGGCATCCTATCATGTCGGCAGACTTTACATTAGCCATCAGACTTATAACGCTATTATGAACAAGCACCTTATTGTCAATGGTAATAAGAAAGTAAAGAAGTGGCGCCTTGATAAGTTTAGACACCGTGATTGGAAGACAAAAGAAGACCTCATGATTGACGAGCCACTAAAGTCAAAGTCACAGTCACTAGAGGAAATGCTCCGTAAGGTCCGTGTCCCAGATAGGAAGTGTGATGCTCCGACGAAACTTGATAATAATAAGGTCTGGCCGGCGTCGACCTTGCAGAATCCTGCGGTCAAAGCGATGAATATGAACTTCCAGGACTTTCAGGAAGGAGCGAATATGCCTGCACGTCCGGTTGCGCCGTTCAGTCGGGCGCTACAAAATATAGCTAATAGGAACAATTCTTATCTTGATGACCTCACCAGAAATGCGATGGGCGATACCGAAAAGCCATTTGAACTTGATGACATTATAGGCAAATACGGACCTAATTCGATGAATGAAATGGATGATATACTTCGTAATGATACTAAAATAACATTGGACTATCTAAAACAAACAAAATGAAACACTTCTCTGGTTATGGAGCATATCTGTTATTCTTGGCCTTGCGAACTCATTTCACCAAGGTCAAGTATGACTTCTTTCTAATGAACGGTAAACTCCGTGCTACGAAAGAGTCATATCTAAAACGCAACGATAAGGCTTTCTTTGAGAAGGTAGCGAAACTATACAATGCCGAGGAACTCAAAAACTTCTTCGTTGCTAATCTGCTAGAGGACCGTCATTACATTACCGAGATGATAGGAGAAGAAGCGCATGGAACATTCTGGGAGGCAGAAAAGAGAAGACAATCCCTCTCATACATTTTTAGAAACGATGTGGACAAAGTATTTGAGCATGGTTGTAAATATGCTTTTGATGTTGTCGATGGTGAGTATCCTTTCATTGTTACTCTTATTCTGCGGAAGTCTATTGCTCTGGAGTCTGCGGCAATTCTAAACGACTTTGTTCCTTACGCTTCAAAGTTTGATAAATACCTTGGCGATGATGATATCATCTGGTCAAGAGTTGCTTTGAAACTCCGCAAGTTTAGACCGTTCATAAAGTATGATGCCGAGAAGTTCAAAGCCATACTGAAGGAGAAGGTCAATGAAGACACTAGAAGGGAACGCATCCGACATATTGAAAGGGTGGGTTGACGGAAGATACGAAGTGTTCTATAAGTATGACGGTTCTCATGTCTCGCAGATTGAAATCTATGAGACGGAAACAAAGACTAGTTATCTACCAAATGAAGAAGTGGAACACTATTTGGAGATTATTCTTGAATAAAGAAAGAAGACAGAGAAGATTCCAACAAAAGAAGCGACACATCGATAGACAAGTCAAGGTGAAAAAGTCATCATACTGGTTCAATAAGTATGGAGATACTATTCAGCCACATCGCTTTCATAA
>Ga0208856_1000026_pt1 | contig 67155 bp, 92 predicted proteins | sample LakMenEpi13Jul12_FD_150690 | JGI IMG/M metagenome (GOLD analysis project Ga0208856, IMG submission 150690) | Freshwater microbial communities from Lake Mendota, WI - 13JUL2012 deep hole epilimnion (SPAdes) | ecosystem: Environmental > Aquatic > Freshwater > Lentic | place: Lake Mendota, Madison...
CTGCCCTCAGCCTCCGTCCCACTGTTTTCTCAAACAGTGGGGATATTATACGCCTATTCTACTTCTTTGTCAAGTCTTTGTTTTTGTTGGCTTTTTCTGTGATTTTACCAGAGGGGTCTTACCTTTAGTGGGCTGAGTGGGATGAAGTTGGTTTTCTCCCAGTAGTTTACTGGGTCTGCATCGGGTAGCACGTGGCTTCCGTCTGCTTTTAACTCGTCCACCTTGTTTCCAGCACTGTCTATCACTACCTGCCATCCTGTCGGCTGGCCTATGGGTTTTGTGTTGCTACTGGGTTTTGTGTTGCTACTGGGTTTTGCGTTGCTACTGGGTTTTGCGTTGCTACTGGGTTTTGCGTTTTCCTGCCCCCACTCATTTTCCTCGCCTCTGCCCCATGCTTCCAGTGCATCGAGCAGGGTCATCATGTCGGCTTCGTCTATTATCCGCAGGCTCTTAGCGTATGGGGTCTGGTACTTGAGCCAATGCTCGCGTGTGTTGTTTATAACCTGTAAGAATGAAGCCGTACTCACACCACCTAACAAGCCCGCATCTATGCTACCGCCACCTAATAGGCCAGCGCCTCCCAAGCCAGTCCCTCCGCCTACCAGCCAATTAAATGTGTAGGCACTTTTAGCAGCCTTTTCAGCGCGTTCTGTCGCGCTGTTGCCCTTGTTCCTATTCATTATAGAAGGTAGATACATGGTAGAAGCACCCTCTGCCCTGAAATCCTGCTTGTGGTCGATGCAGTATTTGTTCTTAACATCCTCAATCAAGGCAGCACTAGGGATAATAATGGAGTGGCGCACCGTTTCGACGTAATTCACAGCACCCCCATGCGCTTCTACTCCATAGTACGACACTATGCCTTTCCTAGCTGCTATGCCTGCATTACGCATGTTCAACGTGTTTTCTGATGCGTACCTTGTGCTTAGAAATTCTCCACGCTGGCGCGTGATGTATACAAGGTAGTCTAGTTCGGGTAGGTAGAGTCCTTCTGGCATGAACTCCCGTGTCTTAGCACGAGGGCTTTTCCTTGGGCTTCTTTGGTTGTTTGTGTCGGTGGCGGTGGTGATTTTTATGGGCTGGTGGTTGGTGCTTTGTTGGGCGTTTTGCTGTAGGTTTTCTATCTGGTGCGTCAGTTTTTTTATCTCATCCATCATCATTGCCACCGTCTTTTCCAGCATTTTTTCACGGTCTTGGGCACTTTCGGGGGAGGGGGAGAATTGTGATGTCATGGTGAATCCTATAATTAGATGTAACGAATCGTTCTTGTATTTGAAATAACTTGTCAAATTTAGGGGGGTTGAAAGTTACCGCTCTTACTCGGATATGATGGGGGCGTAAGCGGATTAAGTCAATAGGCTTTTTGTATTTATATTGGATTGGGGGATTGATTGGATTAGGGAAAAAATAGTGATGTTTATGGCTCTTAATTTTGGTTGTTTTTCAGTGTGAAAGTTTAACCTGTGGATAAAATTAAGGCGTTGATTTGGAAGGAGTTTTTCGACGGCGATTAAGGAAATGCGCGATATAATAACCTATTCTATTAAAGAGAAAAGAGAGAGACCCTATAAGAGGGGTCGTAGGAAAACGGGCGGCTGGGAAAATCTCTACGACGCCCTCTCTTTCTTCTTTAATAGAATACATTATTATATCTTCTACTTTTTTCTTTTTTCGCGGGGTTCGCGCCCACCTCACCCCTGCCTCAAACGCACCCCCAAAAACTTATACCGTATAAGTTTTGCATCCCTGCCACGCAACACGAAAACGCCCAAAGGCCTCAGTCCTAGTAATAAGGAACTGGCTTGGTGGAACTGGCTTGAAAACTTATACCGTATAAGTTTTCAGCCTCGCGCATGCGCGAACGCTAATCGAAGTGAGAATGAGAATCATTCTCAACAAAAAGTTGAGGCCAAAAAAGCCGCGCATACGCGCGGCTATGTTGGTGAGTGCGTGCTACTTGCTAGACTTAGCCTTGAGCGCGTCGCCCGCTTTGCGGGTTTCCTGTTCGCTTTGTATCAAAGCATTTTTTAAGTCCACGTACTTTATGCCTAGGATTCCCGCAGTGTTTTTAATGTACTCGACTGTCAAGGGGTGCCGTTGAAATTGCAATAGTATCGTGTACCAATGCTCCAGCTCTGATAGCGCGTCCGTGTCGTCTGTTTTGCTTACTATTTTGGATAGTGTTGCGTCCGCATCTTGCACTTGTTTTGGTGGGACTTTACCCGCTGGAGCTGGAGCTGGAGCTGGAGCTGGAGCTGGAGCTGGAGCTGGAGCTGGAGCTGGAGCTGGAGCTGGAGCTGGAGCTGGAGCTGGAGCTTTATCCGCTGATGCCGGAGCTTTATCCGCTGATGCCGGAGCTTTATCCGCTGATGCCGGAGCTGATGCCTTGCTAACAGCCCTATTGATCGTTTTGCCGTCCCAGCCTATCCACGCTTTTGCCGTTTTTAGCCTATGCGGGTTTAAGTCCGTTGGGATTATTCGCTCTTGAAAGGCAAATTTAAGAGTAGTCATGAGCGCGTCGGGGTTGCTGTAGTTACTCGCAACCACGGCAACCCGTAGTTGCTTCTTGATGCTGTCCCATGGCTTAGCGCCATACTTCTCTAGCAGGGAAACAAGAGCGGCTCTTGTTTCCTTTTGCAATTTAGCAGTTGTCTGAAGTTCGTCATTAAGTTCGCCTATCCTTTTGGCGTAATGCACATAGCCTAATGTGTGCTTGACTAGGTTTATCGAATCAACGGCAAAAGTATCCACATTGTCATTTGCTTTGTTTGCTTGCTTGCTCATGTCATTCTCTCATAAGTGATTGATTTACCACGGCAGGGCTGCCGCTTGCCGTCTATTATACAGAGTCTGTCAATCTGTACAACAAAAATTAAACACGAAAAAACAAGGGAAACTTATACGCGTATAAGTTTCGGCCCTGTAATGGCACGGTATATATAAGGTATATTATAACACAAAACGCTAACAAAATCAAGGACTTACAGAATATAGGCTATCGTTGTCCGCTTTTTGTCCAGGGTATTCGTTGTTGTTGTCCGTTTTTTGTCCAGGGTAGGGAACTAGCTTGCTTGATTTTGACCCCACCCCACCCCGCACCCCCCGCGCAGCGATGGGACTCCGTACGTAAATATAGACTATATTCTTGACAGTTACAGACCAAAATTATTGCATGTTTGGTTAAGATGTGTTTTAATACACCCTCTCATCTACGGAGGTAGCACCATGCGAGCCAGCAAATACAAAAAAATTTCCCAGCAACAGTTACATGACATGTTTGATTACGACACAGAGACCGGATATTTAACCAGAAAAGTAAAAGGAAACACCCAGCGTGTAGGGAGCCGAGCAGGAACACTGTACTATGCGAAAGGGAATCTTACGGGGCGGGTGATAGGCATAGACAAAGAGCGCTACGCCGCGCATGTACTAATATGGTTGTATGTGTACGGAATAGTGCCTGAGTGTCAAATAGACCATATAGACCAAAATCCAGACAACAACTCCTTAAGAAACTTACGCCTAGCGCCAAACAACCAAATGGATCAATGCCAAAACAAAAGGCCCAGCAGGAAAAACAAGCTAGGTGTCATTGGGGTCAGGTACGATGCAGAACGGCGGCGCTACTACGCTACTATCACTGCATACAAAAAACATTATTTTTTAGGAGGGTATGCAACGCTAGAAGAAGCTGCCGCTGCGCGTAAAAAAGCGGAAGTAGTGCTACACCCTTTTTCTACAAAAACACCCCCCACTGCTTAAAAAACAGCCCCAAAAAATTTTTCATATAAAAAATTTACAACCCTATTGACATTGGACTTTACCCGCGCTACTCTCCGATTTCTGGTTTTATACCTGCTTATGCTATGGATGACCTAGCCGATACTCTGTACGATTTTCCTATTATTGTCCCTGTAGAGGGGATGCCTGACCCTGCATTGTTCCTTGAGGACGAGACTCGCCCGCTTAAAAGGGCGGAGAGTGCATGGATAAAGACGGCTATAGAGGAGATAAAGGCGTCACCAGAAAAGCAGGAAGTAATAATTCATTCCGCTCCCAGTGCCCCTGCACTGAAGTCTCTTCAAAATGCCCTGCAAAGATACGAAGGCGCAATGCCTGTCACAAAGGAGCAGTGGCAGAACTTTGTGATGAAGAAATACTTCGAGCAGGCAAACGACATAGACCCAAAAGTATCAAAGCCCGCCCTAGATGCACTAGCAAAGACCTCAATGGTTGGACTGCATAGCGATGTGCAGGAAATAAACATCAACAACCGCACAACACTCGAAATAGAAGCCGAGCTATTACAGACTATCCAGAAGCTAACAAACAAGGCTGAGGAGAAGGTGATAGAAGGAGAGTGGGAAGATGAGTGATGCGGAGAATGGCGAAGCAGCCGAGGAGAATAGCAAAGCCACCGGGGAGATAACCCCAGAGGTGCTTCAAAAGGCGCTGCTACGTGCCAGCCCAGCGGATAGGATTAAGATAGAAAAGCTCGTAGGTGAGCTTACTAGAAGGAAAAAGAGAGAGGATGCACAGGAGGATTTTCTGTCTTTCGTGCGATCTCAGTGGCCTGACTTCATATCCGGTGCTCATCACCGTAGAATCGCTAAGTTGTTCGAGGCAGTAGCTAAGGGAGAAAAGCGCCGAATCATTATCAACCTAGCGCCACGACATACAAAATCAGAGTTTGCGTCGTTTCTGTTCCCTGCATGGTTCTTGGGCAAGTATCCAAAGAAGAAGATAATGCAGATCAGCAACACGGCTGAGCTGGCAGAAGGCTTTGGTAGAAAGGTGCGAAACCTGCTGGAAACAGAGGAATACAGAGAGATTTTCCCCGATGTCGAACTCAGATCAGACTCAAAAGCGGCAGGACGATGGAATACCAACTACGGTGGCGACTACTATGCTACAGGCGTTGGGGCTGCTCTTGCTGGTCGCGGTGCTGACGTTGTGGTTATTGACGACCCACATACAGAAAATGAAGCACTCCAAGCGCAATTTAACCCCGGAATATATGATAAGGTATATGAGTGGTTCACTACAGGCCCACGGCAGCGACTCCAACCGGGCGGGGCGATAATCGTTGTTCAGACTCGATGGAGTCTCCGCGATCTTACAGGGCAGATTCTTGAAACAGCCAGCCAGCGAGAGGGTGCAGATCAGTGGGAGGTGTTTGAGTTTCCCGCCATCCTGCCGTCTGGCAATCCACTATGGCCTGAGTATTGGTCAAAAGAGATGCTGGAGGCCATCCGTGCAGAACTCCCGACAGGTAAATGGCAGGCGCAGTACCAACAAGACCCAACAAGTGACGAAAACGCTATAATAAAGCGAGCAGACTGGCAAATGTGGGATAGAGAAGACCCGCCCAGTGTTAGTTACATTATTATGGCTATGGACACCGCGTTTGAAGCTAAAAAGAGTGCTGACTACAGTGCTGCGGTGTTTTTTGGCGTGTGGGATAACCCTGAAGATGGCGACCAGCCTAACCTGATTCTGCTTAATGCGTGGCGAGAAAAGCTGGAGTTTCCTGAATTGAAGGCCCGCACGCTGGAGCTGTACAAGGAATGGGAGCCAGATAGCGTCATTATTGAGAAAAAGGCCAGCGGTGCTCCGCTGATAGCCGAGCTGCGTAGAACGGGCATACCAGTGCAGGAGTACACACCCTCTAGGGGTAATGACAAGATAACAAGACTTAACGCAATCTCAGATATTTTTGCATCAGGTAAAGTATGGGCACCGAACAAGCGCTGGGCAGACGAGCTGATAGATGAAGTCGCATCCTTCCCGTCCGGTCGTTACGATGACTTTGTGGATTGCGTTTCTCTTGCTCTGTCTAGGTTTCGTGCTGGCGGATTCGTTGGAACGCAGCATGATAAGAATGATTACGAAGACGAATGGATGTACAAAAGTAGACGAGCAGCCTACTACTAAAGCAAAAACACACAAGAAAACAAACGATGAGGAAACAACGAATGACACTAGAAGAGTTTGAAGCGATCTTCAAAGAAAGAGATGAAGCGAAGTCCCCAGATGAGTTGCACGCACAGGTAGTGCGAACCAAACTCCAGAATAACCTGAGCGATCTAGCGAAACTATACAACCCACCAAAGCAAAAAACTCAAGAACAGAACACTCAAGAACAAAAAACCCACGCTCGGCAGGTAGGCGGCGACCACTACAAAACCAAATCCATTCAGCCGTGGGATGTGATAGATACGCTGCCTCATGCCGAAGCTATCGGATTTTACAGGGGAAATGCTATAAAATACCTCATGCGAGCAGGAGCTAAGACTGATAATCCAGCGCGACAGGATTACGAGAAGGCACTGCATTACATTGAGAAGTTGCTAGATACCCTACGGTAGCACCCACAAAAGCCTCCCACGAACACAGGAACCCCACATGCCCATAGAACGCGCTCCCCAGCAAAGCCCCCTACAGGGTTACATAGAAGAGAACCTCCGTGCTCAAAGCCCACTGCTGAGTGAGAGCGAAGAAGAGCCTGTAGAGATTATTCTTGGGCCTGAAGACGGTGAGGAGGTATTTTCCATAGAAACTACAGAAATCGAAGCGCCTAGCTTTGATGCTAACCTCGCTGAGTTTATGGATGAGTCAGAGCTTGCAGCCCTGTCTGCGGATTTGCTTGATGATTTTAGTAACGACAAGGCAGCGCGTAGAGAGTGGGAAGAGACCTATGTAGACGGGCTGGACTTGCTTGGGTTGAAGCTGGAAGAAAGGACTGAGCCTTGGAACGGAGCGTGTGGAGTATTCCACCCCATGCTGACAGAAGCGGCTATTCGGTTCCAGAGCGAGATGATCTCAGAGACATTCCCAGCACAAGGGCCAGTCAAGGCGCGGATCATTGGTAAAACGGATAAAGAGACAGAGCAGGCGGCGGCGCGAGTCGTTGCAGATATGAACTATCAGCTCACTGAGCAGATGCAGGAGTTTCGGCCAGAGCATGAAAAGATGTTGTGGTCACTGTCTCTCTCGGGCGCTGCGTTCAAGAAGGTGTATTTTGACCCGACACTGAACCGCCCTACGTCGATGTTTGTGCCAGCGGAGGACATCTACCTGCCCTACGGGTCTAGCAGTGCTAACACTGCTGAGCGCATCACTCACAGCATGCGGAAGACCAAGAACGAGGTTAAGAAGCTACAGCACAGTGGGTTCTACCGCGACATAGACTTGAACGAGCCGACGAGAGACATAGACCGTATTCAGAAGCGCAAGGACGACGACTCTGGGTTCAGTGCTATCAACGACGATAGGTATAACTTGCTTGAGATGCAGGTCGAGTTGAATCTGCCGGGGTTTGAAGACGTTGATCCAGAAACAGGTGAAGAGACAGGTATCGCTCTGCCTTATGTTGTAACCCTCGAAAGGGGTACGGGCGAGGTGCTGGCTGTCAGGAGAAACTATGAAGAGCATGATGATTTTAAGCAGCCTCGTCAGCATATTGTTCAGTATACGTACATTCCGGGTTTTGGAGCGTATGGATACGGTCTCATTCATCTTATTGGTGGTGCTACCCAGTCAGCTACCTCGATAATTCGTCAGCTAATAGATGCAGGCACGCTGAGTAACCTGCCGGGTGGGTTCAAGACCACTGGACTACGAGTAAAAGGCGACGACACACCCATAGCACCGGGTGAGTTCAGGGATGTGGATATTCCCAGCGGAGCGATGCGTGACAACATCATGCCTCTGCCGTACAAGGAGCCGAGTGCTACGCTGTTCCAGCTATTGCAGAACGTAGTGGAGGAGGGCCGCAGGCTAGCAGCCGTGGCTGATGTTAAGCTCAACGAGATGAATGGTGAGGCTCCCGTCGGTACGACGCTGGCGATCCTAGAGCGCACTCTGAAGGTTATGTCGGCAGTGCAGGCGCGGGTTCATGCGTCGATGGCTCAGGAGTTCAAGCTGATTGCGGCCCTGATAAGGGACTACACCGCCCCTGACTATTCATACCTCCCGGATGACGTAGCCCCTGCTAGTGCTAAAAAGCAGGACTATGAGAAGACTGACATAATCCCAGTATCTGATCCTAACGCTACGACAATGGCGCAGAGGATCATTCAGTACCAAGCCGCGATACAGCTAGCGCAGATGGCTCCGCAGATTTATAACCTCCCACTGCTACACAGGCAGATGCTGGACGTTATGGGTATACGTGACGCAGATAAAATCATTGAGGTGGATGATGACCTCAAGCCGACCGATCCTGTTACGGAGAACATGCAGTTAATCAAGATGAAACCAGCGAAAGCGTTCATCGAGCAGAACCATGACGCGCACTTGGCTGTGCATAATGCCTTCATACAAGACCCCAAAGTGGCCGCTCAGATGGGCCAGAATCCTCAAGCGCAGGCTATTATGCAGGCGTTTCAGGCGCATATCGCGGAGCATATCGGGTTCTCGTATAGAAAGCAGATTGAGTTACAGCTAGGCGTACCTCTACCCCCGCCCGACGAAGATATGCCTCCAGAATTGGAAGCAAGGGTGGCTCCGCTATTGGCACAGGCCGCACAGCAGGCGTTACAGCAGTCTCAGGCCGAGGCACAGGCGCAACAAGCCCAGCAGCAGGCTCAAGACCCCGTGATGCAGATGCAGATGAAAGAGCTTCAGCTTAAAGAGCAGGAGCTACAGATGAAAGCGCAGATTGAGCAGGCCAAAATCCAAGCGGATAAGGAGATTGCCATTATGGACAATCAGACCAAACTCCAGATTCAAGGGGCCAAGGACAAGCAGGAAGGCTTCAAAGTAGGCTTCGATGCAGTTAAAGAGTACGTCATGAAGGATGGTGAACGCGCACACGGACGTGAGGAAAAGCAGAAAGATCGGGATCACTCCGCAGCGCAAGAGCGCGGGAGGTCGGTTTGACTACGCTAAAGGCGGTAAAGTAACACAAGACCCGTATGACTTTTCAGATAGATATAACACACCATTAACCCCCAAGGAGGAGCGTGCTTTTAAGGAGTGGGCTGGAGAAAAGGTAAAAGACCTGTATGACTATGACCTGAAAGGATTTTGGAAATCTGGTGCAGGCTTAGATGCTAGAGGGCATGGGTTAGATCAGTACAAAAAGCCTAACCATCCTACTTTTAGCAATCAGAGCTTGTACCACGGGGTTGATGGACAAACGGGCGGGGCTTGGTCTGAAGCTCCTGATGGGCAGGTTGTGTTTACTCCTTCTAGGCACAATCTTAAAAATATGCCTCTGCCCGTTATGAAACGCTACTTTGATGAACGAGAACCGGGCGCGTTGATAAATATAGACCCAGCAACAATAGAGGAAATAAACGAATGAAAACGCCGGTTGATCTTGTTATAAAAAATCTCGAAGAGGCTATTTCTTGCCGCAGAGATGCTATTACAAAGGGGCCGATAAGCTCTTTTGAGGAGTATAAATACCTCACCGGGGTCATTGCTGGCCTACAGGCGGCGCTGGATGCTGTGAAAATAGCGCAGAAACAGTACGAAGAAGATTGATTTTTTGTGGGGGATGGAATCAGGCCACATCCCCCATTATATTCTGGCCTGCTGTTAAGGAGCTTTTATGTCAGTTGCTGATATTGATACGGAAAAAACGCAAGAAAATGCTGAAGCCTTGGCTTCTCGCCTACCCGACCCAGTAGGGTACAAAATGCTGGTTGTAAAACCAGAAATCGAAGCGCGTTCTGAAGGCGGTATTTTGAAGCCTAAAGAGTTCTTGGATAGAGAAAAAGCTGGTGCAGTAGTAGGGCTTGTCCTTAAACAAGGCGATCTTTGCTACAAAGATGAGGATAAGTTTCCCTCTGGCCCGTGGTGTAAGGAAGGGGATTTTGTCCTTATCGGAGCCTATAGAGGCTCTCGTTTTTCCGTAGACGGACAGGAGTTTGTCATTATTAACGACGACATGATCGAAGGTGTCGTTGCCGATCCTCGTGGAATTAACCGCGCATACTAGGAGTAAATCATGGCTGAAATAGATGACGATTTTGGTGCTGAAGAGGAAGTCTACGTCGTAGGCTCCAACAAGGACAAACCCAAAGATGAAGTAGAAATCGAGATTGTCGATGACACTCCTGAAGAGGACAAAGGCAGAAAGCCCTTAAAAGCAGACAAGGAAGAAACGCAGGAAGATGAGCTAGACAAATACTCTGATGGCGTTCAGAAAAGATTCAACCAGCTTACTCATCGGTATCACGATGAGCGCCGCGCTAAAGAAGCCCTAGAAAAGCAGAATAGCGAAGCGGTAGCACTGGCGCAGGCCATTCTTGCTGAAAACGAAAAGCTCAAGCAGACCCTTACTTGGGGACAGCAAGAGTACGTTAATGAAGTAAACGCCAAGATTGACTACGCACAGAAGCTGGCCGAAGATAAGTACCGTCGTGCTTATGAGTCAGGTGATACGGAAGGGGTTTTGGATGCACAAAGAGCGCTACAGGATGTAGCTGTTCAGAAGTCCAGAATGAGCGATTTTAGACCGCCTATTCCTGAAGTAGAGCAACGTGAAAATAATGCTTTACAACAGCCACAACAACCTGTATATAATCAACCTCATATAGAGCAGCAGAAACCACAAGCGCCTGTACGCGACCCTAGAGCGGAAGAATGGGCTTCCAAAAATCCTTGGTTCGGTGCAGATGAGGAAATGACCTCCTTGGCTTATGGCTTGCACTCTAAGCTGGTAAATTCGGGTGTCGATCCGCAGTCAGATGAATACTATGCGACTATCGACAAACGCATCAGGGATGTATTTCCTGAATACTTTGGAAAGACGAAAGAAAAGCCGCGAACCTCGTCCCCCGTGGCTCCTGCTGGCAGGTCAACTGCAAGTAGGAAAGTGACGCTAAATCCACATCAAGTGGCCCTAGCAAAGAAACTCGGCGTTCCATTAGCAGAATACGCTAAACACGTCGCTAAACTGGAGCAGCGCAATGGCTAATATCCAAATAGATAGAAAACAAAGAACCAATGAAACACGGGAAGATGAGGTACGTCAAGTATCTTGGAGGCCCGCGCACGATCTGCCGACTCCCGCACCACAGGACGGCTATGTATTTCATTGGAAACGTGTATCTATGGTAGGCCAAGCCGACCCCGCTAATATGGCTAAGGCGCGTCGTGAAGGATGGGAACCGTGCAAAGCGGAAGATCATCCTGAAATGCTGGCAGATTTCGCCGCTTTTGGGCTGCAAGCCACAGGGATCATTGAAATTGGTGGTCTCGTGCTCTGTAAGTCTACTGTTGAGAACGCACTGGCGCGTAAGGCGTACTATGAAAACGCAACTCACGCTCAGACTCAAGCAGTAGATCAGAACTTTTTACGTGAAAATGACCCGCGTATGCCTCTCTTTAAGGAAGGCAGGACAAAGGTTTCTTTCGGTCGCGGTTCCTGATTATTCGGGGCCGCTTAAAATTATTTAGGAGTTTACTATGCCTAGTGTTTTCAATCCCGGCCCCTCCGGTTTCCTCCCGGTAAACCTGCTGGGTGGTCGTGTATATGCGGGTTCAACCCGACACATCCCGATTGCTTCTGGTTATGCTCAGAACATCGGTTTTGGTGATCTTGTCGCTCTTGACGCTAACGGTCAGGCCGTTCGTGTTGATACCTCTGCTGGTGCTAAGGCTGACTTTAATACCGCAAAGGTCATTGGTGTCTTCCTCGGTTGCGGTTATTCACAGACCTCTGGGCTGAAATATACGCTTAACGCTCAGAACTGGGTGTCAGGCACCACTGCTTCTGATGTTTATGCTGTTGTCGTAGATGACCCGGATGCCATTTTTCAGGTAACTCTGACCAATGCTTCTGGTGTTCAGTACACCTCTTCTGCGGCTACTCAGTCCAATGTTGGTAACAACATCGGTTACTACCAGCCCGCTACGTTCGTTAATGCCTCTGGCAATAGCACCGTGTCTGCAAACCTTGCGTCTGCAACTACCACCAGCACCCTGCCCTTCCGTATTATTGACGTAGTGCAGGAAAGTGCCCTACCGTCTGATGGATCGTTTACGCAGGTTCTGGTTACGTATAACTTCGGTCTGCATTTCTATCGTCAGGCTACAGGCATCTAAGGAGTAATTATCAATGGCTGCTATTTCACGCGCGCAACTACTTAAAGAACTGCTCCCCGGCCTGAACGCCCTGTTCGGTCTGGAATACGCACGTTATGGTGAAGAATGGAAAGAACTGTTTGAGATCGAAAGTTCTGACCGTTCCTTTGAAGAAGAACAGAAGCTGTCCGGTTTCGGCGCTGCTCCTGTAAAGAACGAAGGCTCTGCTATCACCTATGACACCGCTCAGGAAGCATGGTCTACCCGATACACCCACGAAACCATCGCTCTTGGCTTCTCTCTGACCGAGGAAGCTGTAGAAGATAACCTGTATGACTCTCTGTCTGCTCGTTATACTAAGGCGCTGGCTCGTGCTATGGCGTACACCAAGGAAGTCAAGGGCGCTAACGTGCTCAACAACGGCTTCAACGCTAACTACCCCGGCGGCGACGGCAAACAGCTTTTCAGCAACGCTCACCCGTTGGTTAATGGCTCTACCCTGTCTAACGTACCTTCTACCCCCACTGACCTGAATGAAACTTCTCTTGAGAACGCCGTCATTCAGATTTCTCTGTGGACTGACGAACGTGGACTGCTCATCGCAGCAAAACCGAAGAAGCTGATTATTCCTCCGGCTCTTCAGTTCGTTGCTACCCGTCTGTTGGAAACCCAGCTTCGTGTTGGCACCACCGACAACGACATCAACGCTCTGGTTAACAACGGCTCTATTCCGGGCGGCTACAGCATCAACCACTTCTTGACCGACACGAACGCTTGGTTCTTGCAGACTGACGTTCCTAACGGCCTGAAGCACTTCGTTCGTGCTGCTCTGGCTACCTCTATGGATAGCGACTTCGATACCGGCAACGCCCGTTACAAGGCTCGTGAAAGGTACTCGTACGGTTGGAGTGACCCGCTGGCTATGTTCGGCTCGCAGGGCTAAACCTTGTAAATCAAGGACTTGGAAGGGGCTTCGGCCCCTTTCTTTGGATAAAATTATGAACAAAACTATTTTTGAAGGTAATAAAGCATTTATCGGCGCTGAACATGGGAAGCCCCTATTTTTGTCTGAAGTCGATAAGAGAAAGGTTAAAGCCATAGCAGGTAAATACGGTGTTTGGTACGAAGGCGCGGGGGGTGATGTTGAATCTAACGCAAGTTTGTTTGCGCCTGAAGACTACGAAGGGTCGTGGGATGACAAGTTTGCTGGCTCTGTACAAGGCTATCCCTATGAGTTTTTGTACACGATTTTCACTAATACCTCGGTTAACAAGCAAGCAAAAGCCTTGACTGCTCCCAGCAAAACCATATTCGCCAGCATCATGGCCGCACAAGAAAAAGTAGGCTACTTCAAAGACAGAAAATTTGGAGAAAATACTCTGCGAAAATTTCTTATAAATTGTGCAAGTGTGGGCATAAATTTCTTGGTGATGAGCCAGAAGAAAGCTACTGCGGATAACGTGGCCCAGTTTCTTAAAGCGGGCGAACAGTTGATGTGGCCTTCAAACTGGTCGGAGTACCCCAATGCTGCGGGTAAAGCTATGAAAAAAGCCGAAGAAGCTAGGATAAAGTTCCTTAAAAGTGCCGCTTCTGGGGTATATGTAGTGGGTAAAGACCACTTAAAATTTTTAGTTGACACGCACCGAAAACCCTAGTATAAGAAAACTAAATCTGGGACTTTTTATTTTGCCTGTCAGACTGGCCCAGCAGACTAGCACACGATTTCAGGCGCAAGTGCATGAGGAAATTCGATGGCTTTTTCAACCTTCTCTGGCCCAATTCGCTCTGGTACTGTTCGTTACGGTACTGGCAATAATACCGGCGTTGCCGTTCTCGCACAGTCAGCCTCTCTTGGTCTGACTACTTCTGTTGCCTGCGTCCTCCCTGCTGGTGCACAGATTCTGAATATCTTCATTGACGTAACCACTACGTTCACTACCAGCTCGACGCTGGCTGTTGGCGACGGCACCACTGCTGATAAATACGTCACGGCGATTACCACTCCTACTGCTGGCCGTCAGACTATTACGTTCACCGCAGCGCAGCTCACGGCTATGTCTAACATTGGCACTACTGATGTGGCGGTAACTATCACTATGGCAGGCACCACTGCTGTTGCAGGTGCGGGATTCATTACCGTTGTCTATGCACAGAAAGCTAGCGATGGCTCACAAGACCCAGCAACTCCGTAAGTAGTTAGCAAATGGTTACACCAGTGGAACCGCAAGTTATAGTAGACGCTGTTATCGCACTGGTCGGTGCTTTGTTTGGTTGGTTGTTCAAGATGGTCTGGGATGCTATCAAAGAGCTACAGAAAGACATCAAGGATACCAACCAAACTATCCATGAAAGCTACGTCAGAAAAGACGACTACCGCGTTGAGATTGCTGAGATCAAAGGCATGTTCAACCGGATAATGGATAAGCTAGACGGCAAGGTAGATAAACAATGACCAGACCTTCACGCGGAGTTGCCGCAATACAGAAAAAAGCCAGAGGAAATGATATGAAAGCTAAGAATGTTTCCATGAAAAAGACCAAGATGTCTGTCAAAAAGCCTATGGACAGAGCAAGCCTCGGCCCCGCTATGAGCGCCGGAGCTATTCCGGGCATGAAAATGGGCGGTTCTTGTAAGGGTTATGCTAAGGGCGGCTCTATTGATGGTGTTGCTAAGAAAGGCAAAACCAAAGGCAAAATGTGCTAAGAGGGTATTATGGCTAAACCATATCAAAAGTACAGTAAAACGCGCCGCCCCGTTAGTAAAACTCCCGGAAAAGTCAGTGCAACGCCGGAAAAACTCCCTGAGCCTAAGACCTCCCGCATAGGAAGAATGGCCTCTCGCACTCTCGGCGGGTTGGGGCTTATGGCTTACAGCCCTGCGGTTGGAGAAGGATCAGATAAGCCCAAAAACTATCCGGGAGAAGGGTTGAAAGCGAAGGAAAAATCTTCCCCTGCAAAGCCCACTGCTACCGGAATGGAGCGATATAGAGAACCTGCGACTTCGGCCCGTGCATCTTCTGCGGCGGCAAAGCCCGTGAGCGCCCCGGTGAAAGTTTCTGAATACCCGCCAAAAGGGTCGTCTATTGACACCACTGAGCTTAAACGCTATCGGGATACTAACGCAGCGGATAGTTCTAAAGCAAAACCTTCTACCCCCGCTTCCACTAAGCCGGTAAAACGCCCAGTGAAAAGCGCTAGCACCAGCTCTGCAAGTGCTAGAAAAAGTTCGGCAAGCGATAGATATGATCCAAACCTTGATTCTTCTGTAGCAGTGGGCACCACCGCCCGTGCTTCTATGGGGCCATCAGGTATGCGCTATGAAAATACTCCTCGCGGGCAGACTTTCAAAAAGGGCGGGTCTGTCAAAAGCCGTGGTGACGGCATAGCGCAACGCGGGCATACTAAAGGAAGGTTTGTGTAATGGCTGGGGGAGGACAGAATATAGGCGAGCTGCTGAATCAGCAGAACCCGATGGGGCAGTTTAATACGCAGTCTGGCTATAATAATTTTGCCTCCCCTAACCAGAACTTCATGCAGTATCCACAGCAGGGGCAGCCAAACCAGCCCACCCAACCACCGGACTTTATGCCTGTGCTGGCAAGCCAAACACCTCCTGTTATCAACACGGGTGGGCCTAATGCTGGAGGGGATTACCCAAGCACGAACATGGGTTTTGACGGCAGTGGGAGTGATAGCGGAGTTGGAGGGCAGCCTGTAACGCAGCCGCAGACGCCTTTACAGCAAGGTAATAAGCCTATAGGATTGAATCAATATCGTCCACAGCAAGGGCTTCAGATTCAGGGTAATCCAACTGCATCATTTGTGCAAAACCCCCAACAGAGATAAAACATGCAACCGCAAGTCCGATCACAGACAGCCGCAGGATCAACTTCTCCAATAGTCACAGACTACTACATCTCTCCGTTCAATGTAGGGTTTGGCGTTGTGGTATCTGGCACTGTTAACTACACCGTGCAGCATACCTTCGATGGTACTACATGGTTTGACCATCCAACCATAGCAAGTAAAGGCACTAATCAGGACGGCAACTATGCTTTTCCTGTACTACAAGTTCGCCTAACAGTAAACTCAGGGGGTGGTACGGCTACTCTCACGCTGATTCAGGCGGGTAAACCCTAATGCCCTATGTGGGTGGTTGGGGTACTGGGCCTTGGGGCACTGGGCCTTGGGGCACAACAGGCGCCGTTATTTCGTATGTAGGGTTTACAGGCGTTGCCAATCTCGCAAACACTTCGACAGGAACGGCGATTAGCGTTGTCGCTAATGCCTATAGTGATTTTGGTGATGACGTAGGGGACCACGGTGTTGTTGATCTATACACCACATATGTACCGCTCCCCACTGATTCCTTCATATCTATGGAGTCTACAGGATACGTCCTGCAAGAATCCGACAGCAAAATTTACCTAGAGACCTAATCAATGCCTGACACAAAAATCTCAGCAATGCCCGGTGCAGCTACCCTCACGGGTACAGAGATTGTGCCGTTGGTTCAAACTGGGGCTAATGTTCAAACGACAGTAACCAATTTTGTTGGGCAGGCTCTTGACGTTACTCCTGCCACGATACCCAGAGGTGGTACCAACCTAACAACCTACACGCTGGGGGATACTCTCTACTCCTCTGCTGCGAACACGTTAGCAAAGCTGGCGGGCAACACCACCACTACGCAGAAATTCTTGACTCAGACCGGCACAGGTGCAGCTTCTGCTGCACCTGTATGGAAAGCGCTTAGCCCATCTGACATAAACACTCAGTACGGTGCGTTTCATTACGACTATACCACTACCCTGACAAGCACTATTAACGGTACTGTTGGTACTATTCCAGTTGTCTCCACGACAGGTTTTTCTTCGACTGGTGCACTCATCATTGGTAACGAGATTATCACGTACACGGGTATTACAGCTACTTCGTTTACCGGGTGTACTCGCGGGGTAAATAGTTCAGTAGATAGCACACATACGGCTGGTGCTTATGTAGGAGGAGCGCAGGTTGCTACAGCAAACACGGCTACTTTGCTTCAGATCAATACAGTCGATCTCAGTAATGGTGTGTCGCTTAACACTACGACAAATGAGTTATCGGTAGCAGTAGCAGGCACGTACAACCTCGCTTTTAGCATCCAACTATTTAACACAGGTAACAGCCAAGATTTTAGCAATGTTTGGTTCGTACTTGATGGGGCAAATATAGCCTCTACAGCGAGTTGGGCAACTACGGCGGCGAGATCGGGGCAAGTACCCGGAGCAGTAATTATGGCTGCTAATGTGTTTTTGACGCTGACAACATCCAATAAAGTCACTATGAAATGGTTAACTACCAATGGAGATACTTCCGTTGTAACCTATGCGCCTAGCGTAAGCCCGTCATATCCGGCAGCCCCTGCTGTCATCGTAACCGTCAATCAGGTGTCTTAATGGCTAAAGAAATCTGGGACAAACCAAGGCCGAAAGGATTGGGCAAACCGAAGAAACTAAGCTCGGCTAAAAAGACTGCGGCCAAGGCTATGGCTAAAAAAGCAGGTCGTCCGTATCCGAATCTCGTTGATAACTTAAGAGCTGCGAGGAAGAAATAATGGCTAAATCACCTGCATGGACTAGAGCAGAAGGTAAGAATCCGAAGGGCGGCCTCAATGCAAAGGGTCGCGCTAGTGCTAAAGCTCAGGGCATGAACCTGAAACCCCCCGCTCCTAAACCCAAAACAGAAAAAGACGCAGCTAGGCGTAAGTCATTTTGCTCCCGTATGAAGGGTATGAAAAAGGTTAATACCTCTGCTAAGACAGCTAAAGACCCTAACAGCCGTATAAATAAAAGTCTGCGTGCTTGGAATTGTTAACTAGGAAAAGCTATGGCAACTTACTTTACTCTCGATTTGGTGCCGCAAGGCGGTGGGTTGCTAGGGTCTCCTGTGTCTGTTGGAGTGGTAAACAACGGCACAACCTTTGCCGTTCCTATCTTTGAAGACGAAGCGTTAACTATACCACTGGCTAACCCCTTCAACATAACTACTACAAACATACACTTTTGGGTAGCTAATGGGGCAATAAGCTACGACATCCTTCTTAATGGGGGCAATCTTTTATCCCCTGTTACGATCAGCAACATCTGGACGTTACCGGGGCCGATCTGGGCTGATGTGTCTACATTTTGGGAAGACCGTGCCTCCGAGTGGGCGTACATTTCTCCCTACATTGTCGCCGTGGCTTCTCGGTCTGAAGAGGCAATGTGGACGCCAGACATGGCGGAAATCATTGAAGAAGCCTATGAGCGATGTGGGGTCGAGGTTCGTACCGGCTACCAATTCCGCACTGCTAGGCGCAGCTTGAATCTACTCTTTCAAGAGTGGGCTAATCGTGGGTTGAACCTCTGGACTATCGAGCAGGGCGAAATTCCTTTGAATGTCGGGCAGGTTGCCTATGAACTGCCGAATGATACTGTTGACCTGATAGAGCATGTAATACGCCAAAACCAAGGCAGTCAGTACAATCAGGTTGACCTGCAAATCTCACGCATCGCGGTGCCTACATACGCCACTATACCCAATAAACTCGCACAGGGTAGACCTATTCAGCTTTATGTAGACAGGCAAGCACCGACTCCGATTGTCCGAGTGTGGCCTACTGCGAATGTGACGGGATACACTTTGGTGTACTGGAGACTGCGGCGTATCAGAGATGCCATGAAGCCGGGGTATGGGCAGATGGATATTCCGTTTCGTTTCATGCCACCACTGATCGCTGGCCTTTCCTATTACCTGTCTTTGAAGGAAGTCAGTGCTACGAACAGAACCCCAATGCTCAAGCAGATGTATGACGAAGCATTTGATCTTGCTAGCCGTGAGGACAGAGATCGTTCACCAGTAAGGTTTGTGCCGAGGATTGTAGGGATTGGTAGCGGTGGCTGGTAATGTCTAAGAACTTCGCTTCTGAAAAAAAAGCCATAGGGCTATGCGATAGATGCGCCCAAAGATACCCTCTTAAGAAACTGCGAACCTATGTTGTCAAAGGTCGGGTCATCAATCAAAGGGTTTGCCCTACGTGCTGGGACCCAGATCACCCGCAATTATGGGTAGGCATTATCGGTGCTCAAAAGGCAACTAACGATCCTCAAGCCCTGAGAAACCCTCGTCCTGACACTAACCTGAATGACAGCAGAGGGTTGTTTGCGTGGAATCCTGTCGCCACTCAGACCATAGCAACGACAGTCAATAGTGTTATAATTTCACAATTCGATTCATTCTCTGAAACCTAACGAGGTTAGTAAGATGGCTAAGACTAAATGGGAAGGTTCTGCTAAAGACGTTGCCCAAGACAAAAAACTAGCGAAAAAGCACAAGATGTCTTTTTCTGACTGGGAGAAATCTTCAATGGACAAAAAGCATGATACGCAGAAGTCCATGAAGGGTCTAAAGAAGGGCGGTGTCACCACTGCTGAAGCTAAGAAAATGGGCCGTAATCTGGCCCGCGTTGCAAATCAGAGGACAAAGTAATGCGTAAATCCAAACCTGTATGCTGCGATCATAAAGAAGGCAGCGCTGAGTACGCGGGTGTTAAACAAGTAGAAACCCCTAAAGGCAACGGCTATCCTGTAGAACTGACCGCAGAAAAAACTGTACAGGTTCGTGGTACTGGCGCTGCTACTAAAGGAACTAAAGCATCTAGCAAAATGGGCTAAAGATGAGCTTAACATACGCGCAGTTGTCCACCGCTATTCAGCAATACACTCAGGTCAATGAGACAAGTTTTATTGCTAACATACCTAACTTTGTCCAAAACACAGAGGTCATTGTTAACAATGCGGTGCAACTGCCTGCGTCTAGGCAAACTGCTACGCTTACGGCCACTGCTGGAAGCCAATATCTGACGCTTCCTACGGGATTTTTGTCGATGTTTTCTCTGGCAGTGTCTAGCCCCACAGAAGGCTACGTGTACCTTCTGAACAAGGATGTTAACTACATCACTGAAGCCTATCCATACCAGACCGCTCGCGGTCTCCCCGTTGCCTATGCGCTGAACAACGCATCTCAGATGATTCTTGGGCCAATCCCAAACAGTGCCTACTCCTTGGTCTTGAATTACTACGCTTACCCGCAGAGCATTGTAACCGCAGGAACTAGCTGGCTGGGAGAGAACTTCTCGAACGTACTTCTCTGGGGGTCTATAACAGAAGCCTATATTTACCTGAAAGGGGAAGCGGATTTGATCCAGACCTATCAGGCTAAATTCCAAGAAGCTCTGGCAGAACTGAAACAGCTAGTCGATGGCAAAGATCGTGGCGATACATACCGCAGAGGGCAAGTTAGGGATATGGTGACGTAATGGCTATTTACCAGACTGTCGTATCTACATTCAAAAGTGAACTGCTGAGCGGGGTGCATGACTTCGCTTCTGGCGGAAGCACTTTCAAAATTGCCCTGTACTCGTCTATGGCTAATCTTGACTCGGCTACAGTGAGCTATACCGGAACTACAGGTGAAGTTCCCAACGGAAGCGGATATACTACAGGCGGAAAGACGTTAACAGGTCAGTCTATTACAGCATCAGGAACCGTTAGCTTTGTTGATTTTTCTGATGTTTCATGGATGGGCGCGTCGTTCTCCGCCGCAGGTGCTTTGATTTATAATGACTCTGCTGTCGGAAAGCCTGCTGTCCTCGTGCTCAATTTTGGTGGAACCTATCTGTCTACTAGCAGCACTTTTACAGTGAGCTTCCCCAACGCAACTAGCACTACGGCGCTTCTGATACTTAACTAACGAGCATAAAAGGCCGCACAATGAAAGAAATATCTCTGTTCCTTACCGTCGATGAAGTCAACGCTATTCTGGCTGTGTTGGGTGATCTACCTACCAAGTCAGGGGCGTTTCCTCTGGTCATAAAGATCAAGGAGCAGGCTGAAGAGCAGGTAAAGTCTGACGAAAGCGAAGCGTAAGGAGTAACGAGATGGCCTTTGGCTTAAGTTCTAAGTCCTTGAAACGCCTTGAAGGGGTGCACCCTGACTTGGTGAAAGTCGTCAAACGCGCTATTGAGATCACACCTATTGATTTCGTAGTAATTGAGGGCTTACGGACGAAAGAACGCCAGCACTATCTGGTAGCCAAAGGTGCATCCCAAACCATGAACTCCTACCATCTCACAGGCCATGCAGTAGACATAGCGCCACTCGTAGATGGGCAAGCTAGTTGGGATTGGAAGTATTACCATCAGTTAGCCCCTGCTATTAAACAAGCAGCTAAAGAGTTGGGTGTAGACATCACTTGGGGCGGTGATTGGCGAAAATTCAAAGATGGCCCGCATTGGCAGATACCGAGATGAAATTAAACCCTTTAGCAAGTTGGCTGCTAGATAGACTACGAGAGAAATCTACATGGTATGCCGTGCTGGGCCTTTTGGCCGCCTTAGATGTTCACTTCAACCCTGAACTTACGCAAAATATAACCGAGTTAGCTGTAGCTGTCGCTAGTGTGATAGCTTTCGTAACCAAAGAGGAAAAATAAATGGCGTCTACTTATTCCCCCAATCTTCGCATTGAACTCATCGGTTACGGCGAACAGAACAACACATGGGGTACTACGACCAATACCAACCTTGGTACGCTGATTGAGCAGTCGATTGCTGGTCAAGCTGCTATAAATGTAACCGCAGGAGATGTACCCCTGTCGGTTGCCAATGGCGCTACTGACCAAGCTCGTCAGATGATTTTGGGAATTACAGGTACTCCGGGCACTGCTCGAACTGTCACTGCCCCCAGTGTTAGCAAGGTATATGTAGTAGCTAACGGATCAAATGCTACTGTTACTGTAAAAACAGCCGCAGGCACGGGTGTTCCAGTTTCTGCTGGTAAAGCTAAATTTGTTTACTGCAATGGTACGGACTTCTATGAAGCTACCACTGAGCAGGCCAGCGCAGCTATTACGAACCTCACTGTATCAGGCAATACCATACTAGGCGATGCGTCAGCAGATACTGTGACTATCAACGGAACAGTTCAGCCCGGTGTGGTTATATCTGGGTCTTCTAGCTCTAATGCCTTACGAATCACGCAGACTGGTTCGGGCAATGCTCTGGTGGTAGAGGATGACACTAATCCTGATAGCAGCCCGTTCGTTGTTGAAGCGACTGGCGATGTTTTGATTGGAACAGCTACATCTATTGCGGGAGCATTTTCGGATACAGGAAAGTTACAGGTAGCAACAAATACTGGCGAAGCAACACAACACAATTATGCGTTCCTAAGTAACCCGAATGGGTCAATTATTTATCTTAACAAGTCCCGTTCAGGTACAATCGGCGCTAACACAATAGTCCAGAACGCTGATATTCTTGGGCAATTAGTGTTTGCAGGTGCGGACGGGTCATCTTACACAAGGGGAGCGGCTATCATAGCGGAAGTAGACGGCACCCCCGGCACTAACGATATGCCCGGAAGGTTGGTGTTCAGCACTACAGCGGATGGCGCTTCCTCCCCTACAGAACGGATGAGGATTGATAACGCGGGGCGCGTAGGCATTAACGGCACGATCAGCACCGCCGCTTTACTTTCCTTAAGAGGAACATACCCTACAGACTCAGTTGCCGCATGCACAGTAGCTAATATCCAAGGTACTATTCCTAGTACCGTAACAGGAACATATAACGGCGTCTTTAATTTCCCAAGCACTGCTGCGAGTACAGCACTTACCACATTCAGAGGTTTTTCTTCCGCATTACAGACACTGGGCGCTTCTTCAACAATATCTGTAATGCAGGGCTTTTATGCTGACTCATCGTTGGTATCAGGTACTACCAATTACGGCTTCTACTCGAATATAGCTACCGCTTCAGGCCGCTACAACTTTTACGCTGCTGGCACTGCTGACAACTTTTTCCAAGGCCCGATTAAAAGCAATGGTACTGTAGCTGGCGGGTATTTCGCCCATTCAGCAGGTACGACCGCAATGATGCTTGGTTCTTATAATGTGGTCAAAGTAACGCCAAACGCAACGGCAACTTATACTACTACTGTAGCTCCGGCAGGTGCTGAATCTTCCATTATCATCGTGACGAGCGGCACGACATCTTACACCATTACCTTCGGTACGGGGTTCTTAACAACGGGCACACTGGCTACTGGCACTGTCACGGCTAAGACTTTCGTTGTAAACTTCGTATCAGATGGTACCACTATGATCGAAACTTCTCGCACTGTAGCGATGTAATTTAGAGGAAACACAAATGGCAATATCAATCGAATGGATCGTTACCCGTCTTGAAGTAATACACAAAGACGGCCTTGAAAATGTAGCTGTTCAGGCATGTTTCGATGTCGAAGGATCAGATGGAGACCTAAAAGGGTTTACGCAGAGTGATGTGTCTTTCGCTAGTACCGATCCAGCTACGTTCACGCCTATCGAGCAAGTAACGAAGGAGCAGGCTGCCGCATGGGTAAAGAAGGCTCTAGGTAGTCGCGTTACGGAGTTTGAAGACCGCGTTATAGAACAGATTGAAAGACAGCGTGCCCCACAACCTAAGTCAATCGACCTGCCGTGGATGGCGGCCAGCGAGCCTGAACAGGCACCATTGGGTTAAGCTATGTCAAATCTATCCAACCAGCAAATAAACCAAACCTTCAACGGTTTACTCCAAGTCCCCGGAGGAGTTACTTCTGCCCTGCAAACGGTGCAGGATGGTAACGGTGCAAGCACTCAGCTAAAAGTAAGCACCACGCAGGTTCAGGTCGGACTCGTAAACTCTGGGGATATTCTTCAAGTGCCGGGCGGTGTTACCTCCCAGCTTAAAACTGTTTATGATGGGGACAATGTAGCTACGGGGCTGCAAATAAGCACGACTGGAATTAACGCTGCTTACGCTCAACAGGACTACGGCAGCTATGCCAACTACGTTGAGTCACAGACTATGACGTGGATAGCACACCGTGGCGGTGCGGGTATGGCTCCTGAAGACACGATGTCTTCTTTTGCGAATGGTATCGCACTGGGCAGTAAAATAATCGAGTGTGATGTGCAGATCAGCTTAGACAACGTACCTGTAATCATCCACGACTCTACTGTGGATCGTACTACCAATGGCACAGGCGCAGTCGCAGCATTGAATTACTATAGCTACATGCGCGGGCTGGATGCTGGATCATTCTTTAACGCAAAGTTTAGTGACAGCTACATCCCTACACTAGACGAATACTTCGCACTATGTCGGGCGCGTAACGCGCTTGCAATGCCTGAAATCAAAGGGTATAAAACCCAGAGCAATATCCAGCTTATGCTGGATAGTATGAATAACAACAACTGCCAACCGATTACGTGCTGGCAGTCTTTCAATTTTTCTGATCTACAGTACGTTAGAAATTTAGACGCTACTGTTAGCTTAGCCTATCTTTATACACCAACAACGCAGGCACAGTTGGACACTGTTATCGCTCAGTTAATTGCTCTCGGTGGCCCAGTAGAACTTGCCTGTAGTTATAGCACTGTACTAGCGAATCCCAGTATTACTTGGGTGTCATCAACAAGCGCAGCTAACATTAAGTTAACAGTTTGGACTGTAGACAGCCCGTATATTGCCAAGCAACTTATGGACTTAGGTATAAATCGAATTATGTCTAATTACTATCTGGGGAGTATTATTTAATGGCTATAGCAGCAGCAAATGTATGGACGCAATGGCAGTTACAAGGGTCAGGCGGGTCATACACCATAGACTCTTCTGGAGTTCTAAACATAATTGACGGCTCCACAAGCACTAATCAATCATTGTATCTGACGATTAACGTGCAAGGTGGGGATGAAATAGAATTTTCATGTAAAGCCAAAGCTAACTCCGGCCAAGGTCGGCAGTGGATTAACTATGGTTCCATCGGGAGTGCTTCTGGCGGAAAGCCAGAAATGATTATAGCTAACAACGCTGATTATCGACCATCTGTGCTGAAAGCTGTTGTTCCAGCGTCTTTCGATATTACAACGTGCTACATTGGCGTTGGGTGCACCACTCCAGATATTGGTGATATTTCTGTGATGGAGCCTGTTGTAACTCTCAATGGCACGCAGATTTACTTTGGGATTGACCCTAATAGCAATACCATTCGCTTTAACGCAACCACAACGCCTAATCGTACTATTGTTGCACAATCATCATTTGTTGATGTAAACGGCGGTTATAATGGCTTGTACGCTAGCATTGGCTCACTTAACCCCGCTCTAAAAATGGTGGGGGGCACCAATGAAACTACGACTTTTGGTATCGCCCAATATGCTGATGATGCGGCAAGCGGGACAATCCGCTTCGGTAAAACGCGCACCGCAGTCCCCGGAGATACACCAATCGCAACCGTCTTAAACGATTCTATAGGCGCAATAGACGCTAATGGCGATAATGGTACGGGATTTGTCCCCGGCGCTCGTATAGATTTTCTTCAAGATGGCGTAGCAGCGGCGTTTGTACCGACGGCAATTCGTTTTAGATGCAGCACGGATGTAGCTGATAGGACTACTCGTCTTACTATATCTTCAGATGGTAATTTACGCCCCGGTGCTAATAACGTGCAAGGCTTTGGCACTACTTCTCTGAGGTGGGCTAATGCCTATATCAATAATGTCTATAGCGCTAACTTTTATCCGGGTTCTTCTGGTACTGTTATATGGACTTCCGGTTTCGGCTCTCCTGAAGGAGTAGTGGCTGCGCCTGTGGGGTCTTTGTATACAAGGACGAATGGTGGTGCTGGTTCTACTTTATTTGTTAAAGAGACAGGGGTAGGCGACACTGGATGGGTAGCCAAATAACGCGGCTGCATACTTTTGAAAGCTGAATAGGAATCCACGTGCCCTTACAAAAAGTCCAATTTAGACCCGGTATCTCCAGAGAATCCACCAACTACGCCAATGAAGGCGGGTGGTACGAGTGCGACAAAGTGCGCTTTCGCTCTGGGGCACCGGAAAAGCTAGGGGGCTGGGCATGGCAAGGTGACGAAGAGTATTTAGGTATTTGCCGCCATCTAAACGAATGGACTTCTCTCTCAGGGTACTACTTGCTGGGCGTAGGCACTCACACCAATTTCTACATTTGGGTGCGCGAAAACTTTTATGATATTACTCCTTCGGGGCTAACTCCCGGCCTGCCCATAAATGAGTACGCCGCTGGCTGGGGTGTTGGACACTGGGGTACAGGGCATGGGTGGGGCACGCCGTCTCCTAGCACTTACTCTCCTACGGTTACGGTCACTAGGCTGCGTACGTGGAGTGGGGACAACTTCGGGGAAGACCTCGTTTACAACCCAGCCAACCTGCCGATTTACTATTGGGATGCTTCTGTCAATCTGGACTCAAATGGGGTAGTGACTGGGGCGGGGGTAAATGTAAGGTTCCTACCGGGTGCTGACCTATGCGCTCCTTCTATAGCGTCTTGGGCTTTTGTCACCGAGGAGCGGCATATTGTTGCGCTAGGGGCTAATGTAACGATTCCGGTTTTAGCTGAGACTATTGTTATTGACACAAATTACACCATAGCAGAAGTTGGTAACACAAATTTTATCCCTCTTGGAGCAGCATCTAATACCATCGGGGTTAGCTTTACCGCTATCTTGTCAGGGTCTACGGTAGCAGGCACTACGGGTACTGTTGTTAGTACAAACACTGCTCAGCAGCCCATGATGGTTAGCTGGTGCTCGCAAGAAAATCCTTTGATATGGAATCCATCTGACATCACAAACACTGCGGGCAATCAACTGCTGTCCATAGGTAGCCGCCTCATAACAGCGGAGAAAACGCGCCAAGAGTATTTGCTTTGGTCTGACGCTGCTCTGTACTCTATGCGCTATCTGGGTGCTCCGTATGTCTTTGGGTTCAATGTTATCTCAGCATCAATAAGCATCGCGTCCCCCAATGCCAAGGCTAGTGCAGCAGGTATGACTTTCTGGATGGGGGTAAACAAATTCTATGTATACACAGGAAGAGTGGATTCTCTCCCGTGCTCTTTGTATCAGTATGTCTTTTCAGATATAAACGCCGAGCAGCTAGACATGGTGTACGCAGGCACAAACGAGCGCTACAACGAAGTGTGGTGGCACTACCCCTCCGCTGAGTCATTGGTCAATGATAGGTATGTTGTCTATAACTACTTAGAAAAACTCTGGTACTACGGCTCTTGGGATGCAGCGCAACAGCGCACGGCTTGGATGAACTCCACTCTGTTCAAATACCCTGTAGCGGCAGCGGGTGTTACGGCGAGTGGGAAAGTGCTGTTCCACGAGTTAGGAGCTGATGATGGCTTTGATATTCCGGCGGTTGCTATCGACGCTTATATTCGTAGTGCAGACTTTGACTTGGGTGAGGGCGATAGCTTTTCATTCATCAAGCGTATCATTCATGACGTAGATTTTATTGGGTCTGATACCACTGCTCCTGTTGCTGATGTTACGTTATCAGTGAGAAACTATCCGGGCCAAGCTAATTTTATGCAGTCGAATGACGCCGTTGTGGACGGCTCTGAAGTTACCATTCAGGTATACGAGTACACTCCTGATACGTGGCTCAGACTGAGAGGCAGGCAGGCTTCCTTCCGCATAGAAAGTGATGGCTTAGGCGTTCGCTGGCAGTTAGGTGTTCCTCGATTAGACATTAAGGCTGATGGCCGCAGGTAGATAAAATGGCTAATAACAACAACGTACCCAACTCAGTCCTCCCTCTGCCTCCTTTAGAATATGACACGCAGTATTTTAACAGCCTCGTTCGCCAGCTCAATTACATAATCCAGCAACAGGCGAATCCGGGGCAGATGCGCGGGGCGACCCTGACTTTGACTAATTTACCTACTTCTGCCGCAGGGCTGCCTTCTGGCTCTATCTGGAATAACGCGGGCGTTTTGAACATTGTACCTTAGAGGCAATCATGTACGGACTTGAAAATCTTTTTAGCCAAGGAATCACCGCTGTAGGAGCACCTGCACTATCCTCGTTTGTTAAGGAAGGCACGGGGGACATGATTGCTTCTGGGCTAAGTGGGCTGGATTTGAAACCGGATACGCTCAAGCTGCTGGGAGATATAGGCAGTGGGACTCTTGGTGCTTTGTCTGGTGCAGCTCTTGGTGCGGGTCTTGGCGCTCTTACTGGAGGGCAGGCAGGCGCAGCGGGCGGTGCGGCTACAGGTTTGCTAAGTGGCGGCTGGGGTGCATACAAGTCCAAAGATATACAGGGTGCGCTGGGCAACCCCATGACGCAGCAGGGTGTGGCAAATACTGGGTTTGGTGTGACTCCAGAACAGTTAGCAAAGCCTCAAGCCTTTGGCGTATCCAATCAGCAGTTAGCAGGGCAAAACGCATCTAGCCCCATAGCAGAAGCGTTCAATAAACCTATTGGCGAAATGCCTTCTGAAGTAACGGCACCCACTGCCGTTGCCTCCACTCCTGCGGAAGCTGCACCCGCTTCTTCTGATGTAGACTTAGAAAAATACTTTGATATAGCAGGCAAGGGGGCACTGCCTGCATTTACACTTGGCTCTGGTATTGGCAGTAACATGGCGCTCAGCGACTACATGAGCGAGCAAGAACAGCAACTACAGCAGAAACGCCAGCAAGAAGCAGCCAAGTTAGCACAGTTGACTCAGGGATTATACAACTCTCCGGGCTATGCAGATGGCGGTGCGCTAGAAATTCATCCTCCCAACACTGATGCAACTATACGGTTCCCTGAGTGGTTTCTTGAAGACTACCAACGGTCAGGTGGCCTCGCTGCGCTGAAAGATCGCTTTGCTAACGGCGGCTTTATTCATACCCAGCCCATAGACCCTAACGCAGCGTACCCACAGTCACAAATAGCTCGCGCCACTCCCTATCCAGCGGCCTCCCCTCAGCGGAGTGAAGTTGTAGATCATTACGAGCATGGGGGCTTGCTTGAGGGTGATGGAGATGGGATGAGCGACGATATTCCCGCTAATATCTCAGGACAGGAAGATGTACGAGTCGCTGATGGCGAGTATGTTGTGCCTAAGAAAATAGCGGAATCTATGGAAGCTAAGTTAGACCGTATGCTCACAGCAGTACGAAGTGCCGCGCATTCGCATAAGGGCAAGCAGATTATTCAGGACGCTGCTAAAAAAGCCTTCATCCATGCTATGACCGGAGTTAAAGCCTAATGAACGCTGTAGCAAAAGGGGCGCACCTCGCTGAGCTGAAAGCCAGCATGCACAATGCGATAGACTCTGGCGAGCTTACCCAGATTGAAGCCCCGTTGGATCACTACCATACGCCCGGCTTATATGGCAGAAGAATCTATGTCCCTGCGGGGGCGACGGTTGTAACTAAGGTGCATAAATCAGAGCATATAACGGTCGCGCTTAAAGGCCACTGCATTGTTGTAGATGAGCTAGGTAATAAGGCAGAGGTAATAGCCCCTGCGGTGTTTGTAACTAAACCCGGAACGCAGCGAGCAGTATACGCAATAACCGACGTAGAGTGGCTAACAGTCCATGCTTGTCAAGAGCAAGTGCTGGAAAAGATAGAAAATTTTTTGGTTTGTGATACTATGACTGAATACAACAGTCTACAAATTGAGGATAAGTTATGAGCTTCGCCGCCCTTATCACTATCGGCACTACTATAGGCAATGTCGCCGGGGCAGCGGCAGCTTCTCTTGGCGGCGTTTTAGGTGGAGCAGCGGGCACCGCTCTCGGTGCAGGGGCTGGCGCTGGTGGTTTGGGCACTATGGCTGGGGCTACTATGGCGGGCAGTGCAGGTTCTGCACTAGCAGGTACGGCACTTGCTCCTGCGGCGTCAACGACGGCTCTAGCTAATCTAGCTGCGGCGGGGGCGGGAGCAACGGCTCCAACGTCTTTAGCTTCTGGGGTGGGCGCAGGCGCAGCCGGTAAAATGGGGCTGGCTGGCTTACAGGGAGCGGTTCCCGCTAGTCCGGGCGTGGGTGTTACTTCTGCGGGTGTTACAGCACCAACAGCAGGAGGAGGTATGTCAACTGCTGCACTGCCTTCAGCGGCGCAGGGGGGACTAGGGGCTGTAGGAAACTTCTTAGGGCAAACGGCGACAGGGCAAGTAGTAGACCAAGGCGTCAAAGGTATTCAGGCCCAGCAGCAGCGTGCTTCGGTAAATGCGGCAAATCGTAACGCAACCAGACAGCAACAGCAGGAAGGGCAAAAAGCCCAAGAGCTAGGAGGCAATCTTATGAACCAAAAACTAGCACATGGCGGCTCAGTTAATCTTGAGAATGGGCAGTTTATTATCCCTGCCGACGTAGTAAGCGCTCTTGGTAATGGCTCAACTAAGGCGGGCGCTAAGTTTCTTGATGAGTTTTTCGGTAAAGTCTAGTGGCCTATAGCGTCCAAGAAGTACCCATAGAGTTTGTAAATAGAGCGTGGCCTGATGTAGAGAAGTTTATCACCACCTCTGTTGAGTATGCTGATGGAGAGTTTACTTTAGACGAAGTGAAAGCGCGGCTGGTGCAGGGTTCTTGGGCTTTAGTTGTTGCAGTGGATGAGAGCAACACAGTGCGTGGAGTAGCTACCGTGGCTTATTATAATAGAACTGACCATCGCGTAGCTTTTGTGACTAATTTCGGCGGTAAGTTTGTGTCCAATCCAGAGGTGTTTTCTCAGTTCGCTTCTATCTTAGTGAGCAAGGGGGCTACATGTATGGAAGGGGCGGTTCGTGACTCGATGTTGCGCTTGTGGGCTAGGCTAGGTGCCCGGAAAAAATCCACCAATATCCAAATCATATTGTAAAAATTTAGAAGGTAACATTATGGCCTCAGCTCCCGGACAACTCGCCCAAACTTCATCCACCCAAATAACCGACCTTTCGGACTACGCTAAACAACTATTGTACGGGCAGCAGTTTGCTCCCGGTTCTGTCACCTTGCGCCGTGGCGCTCAAGATGCTCGTTTATACGAAGGCATGTACGGTGGCAATCCTGAATACACTAGGCAGTGGGCGGGGTTAGCCCCCGATGCAGATTTGGCAGCATATAAATCCCAGCTAGGCACTGCCAACCCACCTGCTACCAAAGAAGCGCCAAAGGAAGAAGCGCCGAAAAAGGCGGCTGAAGGCGGCATCATGTCCCTACGTGGCTACAAAAAAGGCAAAGGCATTACCGCTGACCGCGCTGATTTTCTCAGGACTAGGCAAGAGGAAGGCAAGAAATTAACACCTATGCAGCTAAAGAATCTCGCTGCATACGACAAAGCGGAGGCCAAAAGAGCTGCTGCATCCCCCTATACCCGTGCGGAAGCAGATGTAGGCGTAGTGCCATTCTACGACCCTAAAACAATGATGTCTACGAACCCTTACTTTCTTAGGGCTATTGAGGAAATAGAAAAAAGAAAGTCGTGGACTGATCCGGGCGTGTCTGAGCAATACATGAGTCCCTACATAAAGAATGTCATTGACGAGCAGAAGCAGCAGGCTAATAGGGACTTTGCTCAACAGCAGAATCTGCTCCGTTCAAATCAGGTCGGCCTGGGTGCGTTTGGTGGCTCTCGCGGTGCATTGATGGAAACGGAAGGCCAGCGCAACCAGAATTTCCTGCTAAACAAAATAGCCCAAGAAGGCTTGCAGAACGCTTACACGCAAGGTATGGGTCAGTTTAACACGGGGCAGGATCAGCTAATGGCAGGTGCTCAGGGCTGGGGTGCCGCAGGGCAAACGCTACAAGGTCTGGGCCAAGACTACTACAACACCAGACAGCAGAGCGCTAAAAATTATTGGGGTGGCGCAACGCAAGCAGCGAGTCCGGGAGTAACCATGATAACAGGTATGCCGGGATCAGCTACGACGGGGCAATATACTCAGGTGCCTAGCTATTGGGGTGCAGGTAAAGCTAAAGGGGGCAAAGTATGAGCCAAGGAATTGTTGACCAGCTAACTTCTGCTTTCAAGGTATACAGTGCCAATCCTAATGCGGCTAAGCAAGCTGTAGCCGCCGCTGCTCAAGGACAACCTATAGGGCCGAAAGGACTCGCCGCCGCCGCTGCGCTGCAACAAGCACCGCAGGCACAAACCCCCGCACCCCAAGGCACAGTGATGCAGCACCTTGCTCAACAGCAAGGTATTATGGGCCAGCTCCCTGCTATGCAGGGACAGCTTCCTCCGGCGCAGCCACAACCTGAACCTGAAATGGGTATGGCAGGTGGTGGTCTAGTGTCTTTTGCTCAAGGCGGTGTAATCCCCCCTGATGTTCTTGAGGCTATCCAAGAGCACTTTGCTCAAGGTGGCGCAGTGCGTGGATTCCCCACAGGTGGCTCCTTACAGGCGCTATCAAAAATGATACCTGATGCTCCGGGCTACTACGAATCTGGGGATATACTCAGCCGAGAAGATGAAAAGCTGATGCAGGAGTTATTGCGGGAGCAAGACACGGCGACCAGAGCGCGGCTAGAAGAAGAGGCAGCGCGGAGAGGATTACGAGGAGAGCGCTCTAGTCCTTCTGCATATCAACAGCGGGCGGGTATGGTCTCTGACCAACCGGAGCCAACACAAGGGCGGGCCACGCCCAAGTCAATTCAAGGGCTATCTGAAGCAGACTCTGCTACAGAAATGGAGCGGTTGAACCGCCGCCTCAAATGGCAGAATTTAGACAAAAGCGTTGGGTATGAACTACCTAAAGAGCCGCCTCCGGCAAAAGCCCCCCGTGGTATGGACACCAGCAAACTTAGCAAAGAAGCACGAGAGTTTCTTAGCAGGGAGATACCACAGGCAGAAAAACTCGCAGTGCCTGAAGCAGAAAGCCTAGCAACTAAACTAGGTAAAGTGGGTAGGGCCGCAGGTAAGTTCGGCAAAGGGCTTGGGCCAGTAGGCGAAGTGCTTGGGCCAGTAGGCAAAGTGCTTGGGCCAGTGGGCGTAGCACTGGGCGCTTGGGATATGATTGACTCACTCGCTAACCCACAATTCCAAAAACAGTATGCTGAGGACTGGAAAGAGTACATGCCCTCATGGATGGGAGGCAAAGCGGCACCGCAAGAGGAAACAAAAGGAGTTACTGCCCCGCCAAAAAATGGAGCCTCCTCTGATAAAACAAGGCTAGGCGTTACTGAGCAACAGATGGCGAAAGTCTTTCCTAGTGCAGGGCTAGGCTCTCTAAAACAGGAAGGCAAACAGGTTGGTAAACAGGAACCTACTACGGGCGCATCTGTAACACCTCGTGCGGAGCCTACTCCAGAAGCGAAAAAAGCTGGGTATACGCCACCTGAAGAGCAGACCATAAAGACAAATAGCCAAGCGGCCCCTGCTGCTACAGAAGCCTCTCCGCAGGGTGCATCCTCTCTCATGCCGGGAGAAAGCTATGGCATACCCTCTCTTGAAGGCCAAGTCAAAATGCTGGACGAACTGCGTGGGTTATCCAACGCTAAGATGTCTGACGCGCAGGCTAAACGCCTTGAAGAAATGCAGACTGGTGCTAAGGAAGACAAATGGCTAGGTGCCCTTATGGGTATGATTTCTGGCACATTGGGTTCTTCATCGCCCTATCTAGGTCAAGCTATCGGGACTGGTGGCATCCAAGCGCTATCCGCTTACCAGCAAGGAGCTAAAGAAGAAGCAGACATTGCACGTAAAGCCTATGACATATATGGAGAAGAAGAAAAAGCCCCTCAACTGGAGCATGCTCGCAACGTCGATACAATTTTGAAACTGTTGCAGCAGAAAGCTGAAATGGCAAGCGAAGAGCGTAGAGCGGCGAATAGAGGGAGGATGCCTTTTGAAGAGAGATGGGCCTTAGACCGAGAAAAAGGGATAGAGGCTGAAAAACGCGCTGCGCTTGTGTCTGGTAAAACTAATGCAGCTATTGAGCATGCTGCTCTCCAGCAAGCGGTGGCTGATTATAATGCAGCAAGAGACAAGGGCGAAAACCCCAATTTTGACCAAATACTAACCAAGGCGCGAGTTCAATATGGGCTTACCCCGTTAGGGCTAGGCGGTGGCGAGCTAGGCGGGGGCGGGCTGGGTGGCGGTTTAACAGTTACAAGACAAGGCGTAAGGCAGTAAAATACCTCAAGCAACTTTAACTCAGGAAACCGCATGGATAAGTACGCTGGCCTTGCTTCTTTGTTCGACCCTTCTGTTGGCTCTGGCGATGCCGCGCTAGACGAGCTTATAGGGATACGCCCCTATACGGCCAAAGAACGGGAAGAGGATAAGCGGCGAGAGCTAGCGGATATAGAAGCCTACATGGGTGGCGAGGCTAGGCCAATGCAGGGTGATGGTGAGCAGAATCTCGCCTATGCCCGTAGATACTTAGAAGCTAAGGGGTTCCCTGCACATATTGCTGCTGGTGCAGTTGGTAACTTTGCACAAGAGTCAAGCGGTATTTCGGGGGGTTCCTTAAACAAGGAGGGTGGGCTAGGTATCGCTCAATGGCGCAAAGAAAGGCTCTATGGCGGTGGCGGGTATGAAGGGCTAATCCCTTTTGCAAAACGCCAAGGGCGCTCTCCGCAAGACCTTACTACGCAGCTCGATTATTTTGTTAGTGAGTTACAAGGGCCAGAAAGAGCTGCTCTCGAAAAAGCTATGCAGACGCGCACTCCTGAGCAAGCTGCTGTCATACTTGGGCGCTACTATGAACGTCCGAATGAACAGTATGCCAACTATGAAAATAGGGCCGCGCAAGCGCGGCGCTTCGCTGCTATCCCTGACGAGCAAATACAGAACGCTCCGTCTGGAATGTACTTAGATGTAACAGGTGGTAGGCCATTCCAACAACGGCAGGGACAATCCCCACAATACTCTCAGCTAGAAACCACCCCCATGCAGTTAAGCACGGGGCAGACGATCAATGTTGAGAAGGGCATGTCGCATGAAGAAGTAGCGGCTATGCTGAAAAAAGAAGGCATAGAAGGCGTTCCGCTACGCCAATTCCAAGCGCCCAACGGCCAGACTGTCAACGCTGAATATGATATGTCTGATGACGAGGTGCTGGGTATGCTTCGCAAAGAAGCCCCTGAATATGCTACTCCTCAAGGCGCTCCCACTCCCAATAAGTCAAGCTATGGCGCTGCGGCTAAAGAATCGCTTCTGACAAGCGGTGCAGGGATATTTACAGGGCTTGGTGGAGAAACAAAAGAGCTAGGGAAAGCTGTGGCTGACACTGAACTGCTGGGGCAGTATGCGAAGCCTATAGGGGAAGCCATTACAGGTGCTGGGGAGTCGATGCGTGGCTATGGCGAAGAGCTAGGTCATAGAGCAGAGGGCGTCTTTGAGATGCCTAAAGATGCAAGTTGGTTTGAGAAGACTGTAGGCTACCCAATCGTTCAAACAGGTGCGGGGATTGTCCCTTACGCTGCTGCGTATGCTATTCCGGGTGTAGGCCCAGCTACGGGCACTGCTGCTCTGTATGGCGGCGCTATGGGTGGGCTTGAAGAACGCGCTAAGGAAACAGGCAAAGAGTTTGTACCTAGCGAGGCACGCCCCTATGCTGTGGGCGAGACTGCCCTTGATTATGTAGGCGGCAGACTGCTCGGCCCGTTGAAAAAGTTATTCAGTGATGACGTAGTGCTGGGTGCTAGAGAGACTATTATAAAGGCTGTAGAAAAAGGCGGTATTGAAGAAGCCAAGAAACTCGTAGGCTCACGCCTCGGCAATATAGCTAAACAGGTAGGCATCACGGATGCAGCCTTCACCAGCAGTGAAGTAGCTGAGAATGTCATAGAACGCGCCTATGCTGGACAGCCCTTATTTGATGACTCTGCTCTACAGGAATATGCTGACACTGCTAAACAAGTTGCAGGTTTTGGTGGCGTTGCCGGTGTAGCGCAAGGTCTTGGCAGACACCACATCAAGGCTACAGAAGTAGCCCGCATCGAAGAGCAGAAAGCTACGGAAGAGGCGTTAGCCGCACAGAAAGCAGCCCAGCTCGCTCAGCAAACAGCCCTAGAAGAACAAGCTGTTGCTAAGGCAGAAAAGAGGAAAGAGCGCCAACCTATCGAGATACCTGAAGAATTACAAGGTATGCCCTATAAGGACGCTGTGCGCTACATGCAGATGCAGGAAGCCAAGGCACAACCCCCAGTAGAAGAAGTACCAGAACCTACGGTGCAAGAGAAGCCCTACTACGAACAATTAGGGTTGAAGGCGCGTAAGAATACCCTAGTCATGAAGGGATTGAAGCAGCTTAACCCAGATGACCCTTCTCATGGCCCCACTATCAATGCGTTTCTTGATGAAATAGAAGCGAAGAATATGCCCCGCGATCAGCAGGCTATAGACGCTTTACGCACTAAACTTAACGAGGTACAACAAAATGCCCAGCAAGTCTCCGAAACAGGCCCGACTGATGGCAGCGGCGGCGCACAACCCAGCGTTCTCGAAGAAGGTGGGGATCAAACAATCAGTGGCGAAGGAATGGAACCAAGCCGACAAGGGGAGCAAGATGTTGAAGTCGATGACGAAGAACCCACGGAAAAAGTAAAAGCTGTCGCGGAAGAGGTTCCTACGGGGATGGTAAATCCTCGTGAGTTTATGCACTATAAGGATGTAACCAAGCGCACTGCTGAGTTAACCCAAGCGGCGGAGCAATTAGCTGCTGGGGAAATTACTAAGGAAGACTACGCTGCACTGGTAAACAAATATAAACCTGTTACAGCATATCGTAGTATCCCCAAGCCTGCCTCACTGGAAGAAATGTACAACGCTTTATCTAAAGATAAAGTAGACAAAATAGGTGAGGCGAGCGGCACTCTGGAGGAAGGGGAAAATATAGGATTGCGCTTAGACATCCCCGCCTACAGGGATCACGGCGCTTGGGTAGTCACGGTGCATACACCGCGTCGAGGGGGGTTTGCGGGTAAGCCTATTGGGTACGAAAGTGTCGCAGGAGCTACGGATGTATCTTTTGGGATTACTGAAAAAGCTGCATTAAACATAGCTAAGGGTTCTGGTAAAGCCACCATAGCGACAATGGAAGGTAAGTGGAAGCCTGTATCCCCAGAAGAAGCTGCAACGCTGGGAAAGCAATACCTTAATGACCCAGAATGGATTCAGGTGGGCATGGACCCGGAGCGCCATAGCTACTTCTATGATCGCGCTAACATGGAACCCGTTACTCATGCTGAGGAGGTTTTGCAAATCGGCGGTCTAGTGTTCGCTAAAAATCCTACCTATGCCCCAGCAAGCAAATTCCTTTTCTCCGGTAGGGGCAAAAACCCAGACAAAGGAGTGCTCTCCTTACCAATACAAGAGTTCGAGTCAGCAACAGATGCTAAAGACCTGCTGAACAGATACGTCAAAATAGCTACGGATTCTCGCCTACATGATCTTGCTAAGACGTATTTAACATCTCCTCATATTGCGGCAGCCAAGGTTACATTCTTCAAGCAAGGAGACAAGATACCGCGTAATGTTAAAAATGCCTTTGATGCAGCCAAGGCGGGTGCAGTTACCGTAGTGGGCGAAGATGGTGCTCATCTCTATTTCAAAGCAGATGATCCTAACGTTTTCCGCGAAGACAACGTAATCCACGAAGTCACCCATGCTTTAACTGAGGCAGCTCTGGTGCGGAACCCATCTGCACGGGCGGAGCTAACAGGTCTATCGGACAAAATAAGTCGCGTACTTCATTCCAACAACCCAAAGTACGGGAAATTCTGGGATGACATAATAGGCAAAGACCCTAGTGAAACGCTGGCATACAGCTTGACTTTGCCTTCTTTCCGACAGGTTTTAAGCAAGTACGACGAAGATGGGCATAGGCTGAAAGCTAAGCCTGCTGCATTTAAGGGCCAAGCACCTGTACGCACCCTGTGGCAGAAATTCGTTGACACTCTTACAAGATTATTCGGCTTACCCAGCAAGCAGAAACAGGCGTATGACACTGCACTAAACGAGTATCTCGACCGCAAAGCAGAGTACGAAAAGCAAGTTGCTGACTACAACGCCCAGCGCCCAATGCAGGCTAAGCTGGATAGCATCCTACAAGAATTGCTAAAAACTACTGCGGCTGAAGGCGTTGCTATGCCTAGCGACACCGCTGTTAAAGCAGTTTACGCAGGAAAGAGCGCTGTTGGCGCTGACTTAGGCAAACTTGAGGAAGCTGAAAAACGAACCACTGCTGGAGAAAGCGCCCAAAAAGTCCGTAAGGATACAGGCTGGTTCAAAGGCACGGAGGGCGAATGGCGTTTTGAAATTCCAGACGACAAGGCTGAATGGGCGACAGACTGGGAAAAAATATCGGAAGCATCTGTAAGAGGCAAAGGGCTTCGTCTTGAGGATGTACTAGACGCTCCTGAATTATTCGCTGCTTATCCTGAGCTAAAGGGGGTAAAGTTCACTAAGCGCCCTGCCCTGTTTGACTTTTATGACGAGAGTTTAGGTTGGTTTGACCCTGCAACTAACACTCTAAACGTGACACCTAACAACCTTTCTGCTGACGCCGCGCTCGGCACTGCCCTGCACGAAATACAGCATTGGGTTCAAACAAAGGAGGGTTTTGCTCGCGGCGGCAATAGTAATTCGGTGCGCTTAAGCAACATAGATTCCTTAAATAAGCTAGCAAAATACTGGGCACGCAGCGCCCCCTCTAACTATGACGCGCTCAATGCACTGGCTATGGAAGAGCAGGGTGTGCCCTTTAGTAAGGTTAAAAGTCGTTACAACAGAGAAGATATGGTAGCTAGTGTTTTTTACGCTAAGCCTTATGACGAACTCACTGAAGCGCAGCAGCAAACTGTACGCAATAGTGCTAGCGCTAAAGCATTACAGCGCGAATTTTTAGCTTACGAGAGGGAAAAGACCGCCCCGATTGAAGAGCTTAAGGAAAATGCTGGTAAAAACGCTGCTTTATACGAAAGGGTTAACAATGCTGAAACTACGGTTAAGCTGCTAAAAGAGTATATTGCTGATAAGAAAAGAGAGTTTAAGGGCGCTTACGATACCTCAGTAAAAGCTCGACAGTATGACCTTGCTGGAAAAATCGAAAGCACGCATAAAGCCGAAATAGAAAAGCTGGAAACTTCCCTAGATGAGAAGAAAGCAGAACTAATAGAGGCAACCGATGCCCTTAACGACTTTACTAGCCAATTCGCTGATATTCAACACGCGCTGTATAAGCTCCTAGCTGGTGAGCGAGAAGCGCGAGATGTCGCAGGGCGGCGCAAACTGACTGCTGAGCAGCGCAGAGAGAGTGCCCCCTATACAGCGGAGGATATTAGGGAAGATGAGGCTATAATCGTAACAGGTGCTGGAGCAGATGCCGCTAGAGTAATGTCTCGACAAACCCCTAGAGGGCAAAGAGGATTAGCAGGCAAGCTAAAGGACAAGGACTTTGGCGAAAAACTTTCAGAAGCTGCGCGTGACGTTCTTACATCAGGGCGGCATACTTCTTTGCGTAGTGAATGGCTTGACCAGTCTGAAGCATTGGGCAAGGTTACAGAAAACCTGCCTACTATGGTCGGTAAAAAGGCCCGTGTTGATTTCCTAGCTAGCCATTTCGCGCAGGTGGGCAATGTCATTGCTGACTCTATCCATAACGGATTCGTAAAAGATGTAGGCGACGGCTCTGTGATGACGATTAAAGATCACAGTTTAGCCCCAGAGAAGATATTCAGGCGAGTAGCTGAGACAGGCAAAAAAGAACTGTTCAACGAAATGCTGGTAGCACTTAGAGGTCGATCCATACGCGAGGCTGACATAAAAACCAAAGCCCTTGCTGATGATCTGCTGACTAAAGCAGACGAGCTGGATGACTATGCTAGCACTCTACAGGACAAGAAGAAGCGAGCGAGCTTCACTCGGTCAGCGCAAAACCTTCGCACTCTTGCTGAGAAAAAGCTAGAGGGTATCAACTATGATAGAGGCCGCACCGAAGTCTCTGAAGAGGATATTCGTAAAGCAGAGGAGCTAGAACGCGCCGAGCCTGAGTTGGCCCGCGAAGCACAAAACGTCTATGACCTGCTGAGAAAGTCCGTTGATCTTCTCGAAGATAGCGGATTGATAGATTCTAAAACAGCCAAGCAGTATCGGGAGTACCCTAACTACATACCTCTGTACAAGGTGCAAGACTTTGAAGAGGCTATGATTGACCCTAAAAAGCACCTGCAACTCATCATCAGCAAAATGGGTAGAGGTGCAAACAAACTGCCTGAGATAAAGCGGCAGAAAGCTCACTTCCATGAGGTTATGGTAGAGAGTAACATTCTCAAGCACATCGCACTGTGCACCATGACAGCAGCTAAGAACAATCTCAACAAAGCCGCAGCACTACAGATGGAACTCGTGGGTGCAGCAGAGCCTAGCAGATTAGGTAAAGACGATCCTGATGCTGTGCAATTCCGTGACAAGGGTGAGGTTAAATACTACACCATCAAAGATAAGCAGGCGTTGTTCGCTTTGCAAGCCGCGCAGCCTCTAATCAATCCTATCTTCAAACAGCTTAAGAAAGTATCAGGCGTCGTGCGCGGCGCTATGGTTATGAACCCGCTGTTCTGGTATCGGCAGTTGGTGCGTGAGCCACTGACCGCTAGCCTTGTTGGTAGAACAGGGTTGGTGACGCCTTTTGATACTCTTGCTGAAATAACCAAGATAGCCGCAGGTAAGTCCAAGCGGTATGAAGACCTGAAGCGCAGAGGCATAGTCGCAGCACAGGACGTTATCACTGACCCTATAGAGTTCATCAAATATGTCGAGAAAGGCAAAGGCTGGACAACCAAGGGCATCGAGCGGATTAAGGAAATACATGAAGCGGTGGACGGTGCTACTAGAGCGGTGGTTGCTGAACGCGCATATCAAGATGCTATCAGTAAAGGTCTCAGCGAAGAGGATGCGAATAATCTGGCGGCGATAAAAGCACGGGAGATTATCAACTTCTCCAAGCAGGGTAGATCACAGAATGTTCGGGTCATGAGGGCCACTACGCCTTTCTTCGGCGCTGCGCTAAACGGTTTGGATGTACTGATGAAAGCCGCCATGCCTAGAAAATACGGGCGGTTGAGCAAAGCTGAAGCAATGGAAGCTAGACGTATGTTCTACTCTCGTGCGTCTATGATAGCGCTGTACACCGCAGCTTACACTATGGCAAGTTCAGATGATGAAGATTATCTGAGCACTGTAGACCGCGCTGGTAATTGGCTGGTGCCGATAGGTAATAAGGACAACCCCTTTACCAAAATATCTATCCCCTACGAATTGGGCTTCTTCATTAAGACGCTGCCTGAGCTTATTACGCTCCTGAACATGGGGGCTATCTCTACTAAAAAGGCCGTAACAGAAGCGGGCAAAGCAGCTTGGGAAACGGTGGTTCCCCCTATGCCGACTATCTATGCAATCAAACCCTTGGTAGAAGCCTTTATAAACTTTGACTTCCATACGCAAAGCCCCATAGAAACAGGCTCCGATTCCAGAGGAATGATACACCTCAGAAATAAGAAGGCGGGTGAGCTAACCAAAGCGGTTGCAAGCAAGCTGCACGATGCAGGGATAGACCTAGAAACTCTGTCTCCTGATCGTATGGAGCACATAATGGAGGGCTTCTTTGGGCAGATATGGGGTGTGACTCGCGCCGTGTCAGACTATTTTATGTACGATGGCCCTGAGAAACCTGAGAAGATTCTTTCAGATTTACCCCTGATCGGCGGTGCATTTACCAAAGGCGCTAGGGATGCTGCGGTGAATGACTTCTACACGGTTTATAACAATGTTCGAGACCTTGCTGAGAGTGTGTCCAAGTTGGAAAAGGGCGGTGACGTAGATACCCTAGAGAAGCTGCGCGAAGACAAAAACTACGCAAAGTACATGAGAGCTAACACCCCGCTAGGCGACAAGATGCAGGCTATGGATAATAAAATGCAGATCATAACGCGCATCGAGAAAGACCCTACGATAGACGCTGCGGAAAAGAAACGCAGGATAGACATTCAGAACGAACAGCGCAATACGCTCGCCAAGCAAGGACTGGATATTGCTAGAAAGCTAGGTCTGGAGTTTTAGGCAAAAAGAAGCCACCTATGGAGGGAAGGTGGCTTAAGGGTAGGTATAGGAACGAGAGAACAAAACGAAATGCAATGGAGGGATACTACCCCTCCTCAATGCGGTTGTCAAGCTATAATATGATGCTTAGCAGTCTGGTGTTAAAGCGGTAGACCCTCACGGGTGCTGTGGAGTATACCTTGGTGTCGAAGCCTATATTCAGCATCTGCTCTGTCTCCAGTGCATTAGACGCCCTCAATGCTTCCACTAGCTGAGTTGTCGGTAGGCGCTTCTCACTCATCCATGCCTCGAAGTCAGCGATAGTCAGATATAGCCTTTCTTTTGACACTTCGTAGCGCCCCTTCAACGAGCCTATCACGGGCTTGAAAGTAGACTGCCTCATCAGTATATCATCAACTTCTGATGCCCCTGCGCTTACGACAAGAATATGCTGGTGCTTTTCATTCCAGTAACGGCTTATTATTTCTTCGTATTTATTATCCTCGTTGACGATAGATGACTTACGAATGGTAGCACGGGTGGTTGTCACTAAGCCTAGCGCCCACTCCCATATAGGCTCTATAGGCACCTTGATTAGACCCAAGCGATTAGCGATTTCCGCCCCCGTGAACGCCGCCGCAAAACAGGCAGAGTAGAAACGGTCTTTGCTCTTCAGCCCTGCTTCCTTATCGAACTTGTCGTGTATCTCTTTCATGCGTTCAATCACGTTGTCCAGATTAGGCACAACATACTTCATGAACTCTTCGCCTGCTATGCCGTAATGTCTAGGCAAGGTATAACTGAATAGGTCATCTGCTTCCTGTTTTGTCAAGCTCTTGTCCAACGGCACAGGGATTTCAAGGATACGATACATCTCACCTTCTACAGATGCCTTGTGTTGTTTAAGCACATCGTACAGGCTGTTGTTGCCTGAAGTCTGGAATATCGTAGCCCATGTTGTCTCGTTGACTCGCTCCTCATTTGCATTACTAGCCATGCGATTTCTGCCACGGCCAGAGGACAAGTCAAACGCCAGCCTGCTCACGGCTTCAGGTGCCATATTGGTCAGCTCGTCTATGCAGACAGGGATATTGTTCAACACACCTGCTCTATGCAGCTTGGCATTGTTGGTGTCGTTGTCTGTCAGCATACCCTCTACAGGATTACCCCATACGCTTGTTGCTACCTTCTGTGCGGTGGATTTACCCACGCCAGAAGCTACGTTAGTCAGGTGCAACAACATGCTGCCTTCGCCAATAAACTTGTAGAGGGGCGCACCGAAACTTGCAAACAGACTGAAGCCTCGCGCCTCATTTCCCGGCATAGCATAGGTATTGGCTACTTTCTGCCACATCGCTAACTCACCCTGCTTGGAGTAAATCTTAGCTACGTTCTCTACATTCTTTGCAATAGGGCAGAATTTGATATTGCCGGTGCGATCTATTTCTCTAGTGCCTATTACAAAGCTCTGCCCGTTATCATGCCAGCCAAACTGCATCCTTGATCTTTCCGCCGCGCTGTCCTTTTGCAGCTTGTGAACCCATGCCGCTAAGTATTTTCTTAGTAGCTCTAGGCGCTTAGGATTCGCTGCGGCGCTGACACCCTTCTTGGATAGTAACTCTTGCAGCTTGTCTGTCTTGAATACAACGGTCAGGGGTGCAGTAAACTCAGCGATACCATCATTAGGCAGTCGCCTAGCAATTACAATGTATTCCTCCTGCCCGTCACACATCCTGCTCTTAACCCACAAGTCATGCTCATACACCATAACTTCATCAGGGTCAGCGTCAGGGTCTTCTGAAGGTGCTGCATCCTCTGGGCTTCCTCTAAATGCCACACCACCTGTCTTGGGTCTTAGCCAAGGAAAAGGGTAGTCACTAGGTATTTCTACTGTAACTGTTTCGCCAAGGCTCTCGTGCTTATCCTCGAAAACATTGTCTTCAGGTGTAGCTTCTTCAATCATTACACCTAACAGCAGAGGAGTGCTGATCTTGCCTCTATGGATACACTGCCCACAAAGCTGCGGCTGGTCTAATTCTTTCCACTTCTCGCATAAGCGTGGCCCCACTTTGCGCTCAGCCTTCGCATAGGCTTCGGCAAATACATAGTCGGGGTGGTCTCTCGACACCATGTCGATAGCTTCGTTTTTATCTATGCAGTGCCATGCAATAGATAGAGCGGCATCCCACATAGGCTCTTCTAGTGATGCTCTATTGGCAACGCAGTAGGCGATCTGCGGGCACCCTGCGCTTTTCTGAATCTTCTTGTTGACGAGGCGGATTGCTTTCTTGCCGTCCTCTTGTAGATACTCTTCCTCTACCTGTTCCGTAACCTCAATAGTCTCAATGCTTTTCTTGTATATGCGGCTGAATTTGTACTTCGTGCTGTTCTTCAGCAGTGCATCCATCACAGGGTCAGCGTTATTGGCTGAGTATGATCCCCGCGCTATGTAGCCTATCTTGGATGCAAAGTCCTCTAAGGAAATAGCAGCGCAAGTTTTCTTTAACGTGACTAACTTGTGAGCATTGTTGCGCTTTTTGTTCGTAGTCCCCGGTATGCGAAGGATTCGCGCACCGTCTGCTGTAACTACATTGTCTGCTTTTAGTCCCTTCTCAATCGTCTTTCTTTTCAGAGCATCAGCTACGGGCTTCCATGCGTTATAGTCTACCGATTCGTCCAAGGGCCAGTAGGTGTGAACTCCGAATCCTGAATCTACTAGTGTCGGTATGGGCAGTCCGACCTCTTTGCAGAACGCTGTCAGTGCTAGTATTGCTGTCTTTTGGTCTGGGTAGCTCTTGTCTTTCCCGCAATCTAAGTCTAAATAAAATGTTTTAAGACTATGGACATTACGAACATCCTTAGCCTTAGATGAATCAACGTAACTTGCACACCCGAAATAAACTTCGCGCCCTGCCTCATCAAGCGACCTGATGCACTCATCTGCCTCCTCACTCCCCATGTTGAAATACTTAACAACAGGAGGTGCAGACCTATCACTCATCAACCCTACGATGCAAAGCAAGCCGTTTTCGGGCAACACAACATCTAATAATTCTTGTCCTATCATGGTGTCCCTGCTTGCATGTGGAAAGGGCGGCGATTATACGCCGCCCCAAAGGATAAAGGAACTAACCCTTAATCGTCGGTAGCCCAGTCATCCAGTGTGTCTTCTATGGACTCCTCTTTAGCAGGGACTGGCTTGCTCTTGTTGCTACGCACCACAGGCTCGGCCTCTTCACGGAATGGCGTCGGCGCTACTGCCACATCTTTTCTTGCACTTGCATCAAGAGTGCCCGGATTGAACACGATAGCTGCTTCTGCTTCAGGGCTAGCACCCTTCTCTGCTGCTATGGTTAACTCGTCGCCCTTGAGCCTACGCACCGCACGGAAATACAGGCGGGGTGTATCTGAGTGTTCATCGAAGCGCATTTCAGTCACAACCCGCGTGATTGAATAGTTGTACGCTGCGAGGTGCTTAACATAAGCGTCCAAGCCCATGTGGTCTTCATCGGGAGCTTTGCCAAACAGTGAAGTAGGTGCAAGCTGCATCTGATACACGTCACTGTTCTCTATGTTGTTGCCCAGCAGAACTGCCAACCTGCGAGAGTATTTGCAAGCGCGGCTCTTGCCATTAGAACCTGACCCCGATTTGTTCATGGGGCAAGTCTCACAGGTTTTGCCCTGCGGTGCCGCTGACCTTGCGTCAGGCTTTATGCCATCATTCGACCAGCAGTCAGGTACGGAAATAGCATTGGGGTCATACAGCTTCGCGTAATAGGCTCGGCTAACATGAGGTGCGGCATTGACGATAACTACATCCATCTTGGAGTCAGGGCTACGCGCCGCTTCCTGCCCATTAACGATCATGCGGAATTTGCCACCCTTTATAGAAATGCGCTTGTAGTTCGCATTGCCCAGCAGTCGTTTAGTAATCTCATCAAGACCTGTGCTGTCAGCTTTGTTGATAACAAGGTCAGTCTCATCGCGGAATAAAGTTACATTAGTAGCCATTGTGTTTTCCTATTTACGTATTAAATTTTCTTGGTAGGGCGGCGAACCATGACAGTGTAGGCACTGTCAACATTCATTCCAGCGGGGTGTGCCTCTGGATGCTCTTCCAAGAACTCTTTCATTGCAGAACCGCAAATGCGCTTTTCGAGTAGGTACGGTGCGTTATACTTGATGATTACACCGTGTAGTGAACCCCAGTCGTTTGTCCAATAGCGCGTAGTGGTTGTGCGAATAATCGTCCCGTGCGGTGTGCGTATGCTAGACGCCCCCTGTGTGTTGCACAGAACATTCATCTGGGCGCGTATGTCCTCCATTCTATCCTTCAATACGGCTTGTTCTTTTTTATGCTTGTCTTCGAGAATCTCCAGTTCTGTTTTTAGTTCTATGTATTCTTTCGCCAAAAGGCTAGCGTCTACAATTTGCGCTTCATTTTCCATGTTAACCTCTGTTGTCTAGTTCCCACCGAATACCTTCGGTGTGCGGGTATTATACTGTTTTTACTATGTTTTTACAAGGCACCTCCCAAAAAGCTCTGATACATTTCCAACAAACTTTTTTGCGCCAGTGTGCGGCTGGCTAGCGCTTTGTACAATTTGGTCTCAACAGGACTGCTGCATAGGTGGACTACCAAACAAGGATTCTTCTGCCCCGATCTATGCACCCGTGCATTGGCCTGTAAATATGTCTCCGCCGATGTCGTTGGGGAGAACCATACTACCGTATTAGCTGCTGTCAGTGTAACCCCATGTGCCGCCGCCTGTGGCTGAATGACTAGCACCTGTGGGTTTTTATCAGTCTGAAACTCTTTGAAAATAACCGTGCGCTTTTTAGCCGACACATCACCGTGTATCGCTGCTGTGGTTATGCCATGCTTATTCAGGTAGCGCTCGACCAAATCTATCGAGTGCCGAAAGGCGCAAAACACTAGCGTTTTATGCGAGACTTGCTGAACAATGTCCAGCAATTCTTCCAGTTTGTTAGAGCAGTCAAACTCAACAACCTCTCCAGTGTCAGAATACACTGATCCACAATTATGCACAATAAGCGGCCCTTGGTGCCCAGCTACAACAAACCTAGCCCTGGGTCCGCAGTTAAGTAAGTCGTAAGTTTTTTGCTCTTGTCTGGAGGCACCATCAGGGCTATTTCTACGGGCCAACCCGCCTTTAGGCGTCTTCTCAATGTGATAGGCTTGATCCCATACGCCTTCGCCGCTTGTGCTATGGGCATTAAACCTTTCGGGGTGTCTATGAGTACATTCGTCCGTTTGTTCAGCCCCTGCTGTTCTGCGGTAGCCCATCGGCAATTTTCTGGGGAATATGGGCCATTGTTGTCTATTCGATCCAGTGTGAGCCCCTTCTTGTATACCGGCCCCATATCTAACCAAAACGCCGCGAATGAATACCGCCAACTTTCGCATACTGCTATACCCCGTGCCCCGTAATTTTTGTAGTCCTTGTTGGAGGGATTGTGACAACGGAGTATCATGTTTTGATAATTGGAATACGCCTGATGGTAACTCATTTTGTGCGTTTCGTTCCCGTGGTGGCAGCCACAACTCCTTGGGTATTTTCTGTGCTTCGCCCGCAAGTATTGGCTCTCCCTTTCCGTAATGTTCCCACAATCGCAAAGACAAAGCCATCTGGCTTTTTTTGCTTTCCCAACTGATGTTCCGGCCCTTGCTATCACAGTCAGGTAGCCGAACTTTCGCTGCATCAAATCTATAGCCGGATTTGCCATATAGTATATCTCCTGCTGTGCGCCAACCTTGTGTAGTAAGGACATTATGATCTAGTGTCATAGATACCCCGTAGCAGTCCTCTACTTGCTTAACTCCTCGGAATATGACTCCACCATGATCTACCCATTCCTCTCCATCCCAGACTTTATGCTTGGCTGATACGTCTTGTATAGGTATCCAGCCTATATCCGTGAGTACCGGAGTATTATACACTATGCACGAAATTTGCAATAGCTTCCCCATCTGCACAGCGGCATTTACCGCTGATATATCCGTCCCCGCCGCCTGAATGAGCTGCTCTTTCCTCAGCTTATCATAGTATTTTTTCTGCTGCGCTGTCATAGGTATTTGCCTATCTGAATACAGCATATCCGGTAAGTCTAGGCAGTCTTCTGTCTTGTATCGAATGGCTGGCTGAAGCGCTTCATACACAATATCTTGAGCTTCTGGGCGCGGAACGTATTTGAACTGCGACGTTTTCAGCATCACTTTGTCTTTCCATGCTCCAGCATATCCCGGCACAGCGCTTGGATTCACTAGCCTAGCCTGACCATACGCATCTTCTGGTGACTGCGCTGCGGGTGTTCCTGTCAATAGCCAGAGCCATGTGTCTGCCTTTATCAATGAGTTTAGCGTCTTCCATCGCCTTGTCTTTACATTCTTTAGCGCAGTGCTCTCGTCACACACAATCAGGTCAAAGCCACCCTGCAATATCTCATCGCGCACCACTTCAATCCCGTCATAGTTGATGATGACAAAATCGGCCTTACCCTTTATAACGGCGATGCGCTGCTCTTTCGTGCCGTGGGCTATACCCACTCGCCTGTGCATAACTGTATTGAATAGGTCTGACCGCCATGCACAATCCATGATAGACAGTGGGCATACGATCAACACGCGCTTTATTGCTTTGGTGTTCAGCAGGTAGTCTGCGGCCCACGCTACAGCAGAGGTCTTCCCCGTCCCCATCGCATTAAGGCAAAACGCTCTCCTGTGCAATGTCAGAAACGATGCAGTGTCCCTCTGATGGTCAAACGGGCTGTATATTCCGGGCCAGTCGTACTTACCAAGGATAGGTGACAGCACCTTTTTGAAGCCTAGGTTTTTCAGAATCATGGCATTGCCCAGATTCCAATGCACAGCAACATCGTGCACTCCATGCCCTTCTTTTATAACCTTGGACTTTTGAATCACCTGAGTGATTTTGTCTGGGTTCTTTGTACGCACAACAAGTGCGCTATTTGCTAATACTTCCATAATTTCACCACATCGCTTAGGGAGCGACGACCCATGTTGTTTCGCTAGATACTTTTAGAGAATGTCGTAGGTGTCATCCTCACTTGATATTTTAAGAACATCCTGCACATCGGGTTTGATAACATCGCCGCTGTGCACCCACTCCTTGATCTGTTTGTAGCAGTGCTTCCTCTCCCGACGGGCTACCACAAAGGTCATGTTTATCAACTCATCCAAGAACCGATCTATGACCTCTTGCGGCATCCCAGCGTTTCGTGCTAACTGCTTAACGCTTTTAGTTGTTACTCTCATTTTTTCTTTTTCGGACTGTCATAAGTTGCTTTGGGTTTGTGGTTGCTAGCTCTAGCATAGCTACGGTTGTCATGCTTAGAGGTTAAAAAATATCCGTCTGCATTAGAGCCACCTTTGGACAAAGCCTTTTTATGCGCTATGTCTTTGCCGGTTCTATCCACACCTTCTTTATCCAGTTTATACCTAGCACGCTGACGGGCCAGCTTAGCTTGAAGGACACCGCCGTCTTTTTTCTGCCGTGCCTTTTCATTCTGCCAATCACGCTTGTAGTCTCTCACCTTAGAGGGCATCGCCTTCTCCTATCTATTTCTGCCGTTATGCTCACAAGATAGTGCTTCGCACCACTTGCCACATAAACCATTCGGTTTTGGGTTGAACACGCCTGTTTCATAAGACATTTCTCGTTGTGCAAGTATACCATGCAGGTCAGAGAAAATAGTGAAAGCCTCGTCACGGGTGTAGACACTCTGTATGCGGTCATTAGGCACGATGAACCACAGCATAGCCTTCACTTTTTCCAACTGCGGAAACTTAGCGAACATACACGCTGCCATCAGCGCCAACTGCTTTATGTCTGCATAACGAGAGCTTTTGCCTGTCTTGTAGTCCAGCACCCAGCCTGTGCTGTCATTTATGATAATCAGGTCGGCTATGCCTCTAAACCATACGTCCTTGTCAAAGAAGTCACAGGCTACCAGCTTACCGTCCTCTTTCTTCAACCCCATTTTGAGTTCGCAATGCTTATCACCGGGGAATCTCTTTAGGCTGTCTAGGTAAGACTGTATATGAGAAAACTTGGGCAGGAGTGGCTTGTCATCGCGTACGTACTCTTCCGCTGCGGTATGCAGCTCTTTTCCGTAAAGTGTAGCCTCAGTGTCAGTGAATACTACTTCTTTGGTGATCTTCTCCGCCTCGTACTTACGAGGGCATAGCTCATACAATTTTATTGATGAGAAACTCCATGCTCCGGGTTTTTTCATCTGTACCTTCCTTAAAAATAACTCTCTAACTTCTTCATTTTGAATGATAAATTATCTCCGAACCCGCACTCGGCGTCCAGTGGTATGTTGGGCAGCCACTCTGGAGGTTTGCGAAGCTCCTCTACAATAAACTTCATGGCTTCTAGTGATTGCTCGGTCGGCACGATACCATAGAGCGCGTCATGAATAGTCAGCCCGACAGGGTACTTCTTGTGTACTCTTACCATAGCCTCGCCCATCACGCACCTAGCCAATGCCTGAATGATATTCTGAAAGCATTTGGCGGCGTGTATATGCACTGGCCCTTTGCGCGTTTTGTACACCCATTGTAGCCTGTTCGAGCTATCCATAGAGGGTGTCAGGTCATTATAGGTCATATACAAATTGGAAGGTAGCCTGATGCCCCGCGCTCCGATAACTTTCAGCGATAGCGCTCCTAAACCAATGTCGTATTCTTCATTTTGTGCAATCGCGTACAGCGCGTTACCTGCATCATGCCAAGCTTTTTTGACCATATAGTAATCATCTCGGTAAATTTCTACGACTTTTTTAGCAAATGTTTCTCCAATGTCCCTACCGGATAGCATCTTGATTTGCTCACGTAATTTCACATGGCCTGTGCCATAGATCAAACTTAACTGACAGTTATGTACAATTATTGGGCCGGAATCAGTCAAGATCGTAAATCTGTTCCTCGGCCCGGCGCAAAGCAAGTCGTAAACGGGCAATCTCCGCCTCAAGCTCACTGATTTGGCGCTTGTTTCTGGTATTCTCCGCTCTGGAGATAAACCTAATGTTGCCCGGTTCGTAATTACCATTATTGTCGATGCGATCCATGTCAAACTCTGGAACATCCCAACCATCAAGTGTTTGCGCGTGCGCGAGAAACTGCGCTTTATCCATGCGCCATAGTGCGTACACCGTGATGCCTCGGCCCCCATAGTTTTTATAGTTGCCGTCTTTGGTGTTATGGCAGCGGTTAATTGCTGCGGCGATTCGGTTAAGCAACCTACGCCGATGCTGGTCATTAGGCATGGCTTTGGTGTAAGCCCAGAACCTTTTAGTCCGACCTGCTGTAAGCCCGCATTGATGGCATCTAGTGCTTTTGAAGTCTTTGAAATTATGCTTATCCACAGTGTATTCAGGGAGGCCGCAGTCGCATTGGACAATAAGCGCGGCAACTCCCCCTCGCGGGCCTTGAATGTAGCCTGTAACGGTAAGTTTGCCGCTCCTATACCCAATGCTTGGGAGAGGATGGACGCATCTGAAACCACTGATTGACTTTCCAACCACTGAGTCCCTGACCACACTAGATGATCCGGTGTTAACCAACTCCCGCAAAGACTCAATGTTTCTTTGTAACCTTTCGACACTAATCCTTGGTGGCATACCCACTCCTCCCCATCCCATACTTTGTCTGACAAAGAAACCGCTTCAATCGGCTTCCATCCTGAGTAGCATAATACTAGAGTTCCCTCGGCAATACAAGTTTTTCCAACGAAGCGCTGCTCGTCTGTGACATCTGCATATCTTATGTTAAACGCTGATGCAGCAAAGTCTTTATACAGGTCAAGCCCATCGCCCAGCATCTCTAGCTTATCCATCTGCCCAGCAAAGTACAGGCCCACACGCAGCTCGATGTTAGACAAGTCAGCACCCACTATGCTATAGCCCAAAGGCGCGACGATAGCCTTCTTTAGCGGAGAAGTGCGAGGCAAATTCTGCAGATTGATTGAGTCCACTGCCGACCAGCGCCCTGTGATCGCGCCATAGTATTTTAGAGGTACAGGTAGCGAACCACTCTCTTCTGCTATGCGAATGAAGCGCTCTGTGCGGGTTTCTTCGAGTGTGCTCTTGACGCCTAGCCTAGCAGCAACTACAGCCTGTACACTGAAATTATCATGCTCCAGCAGTGCTTTGAACTCTGCATCACTCTTGGCAAAAGCGTAGGCAATCTTGCCCGTTCGCGGGCTTACTTTCACCGGAGGTGTAACACCAAAACTTTTAAGCACTTCCGCCAGCTTCGGGTTCGACATCAAGTCTTCTTTAGCAATACCGCTCTCTATAAGCAGGATTGTTTTCCTACCACGCACATCCGTTAAGTGCTCGTGTAACAGTGCGGTGTCTAGTTGAAATTGTGGCTTTGTGTGCATCTTGATCGTCATGTCGATCAACGCAATTTCCGACTTGATAAATGCTGGGGCTAGTCGCTTGAACAACTCATAGGTTAGCTCTACGTCATTCTTGCAGTATTCCCCATACGCCTTTAACTCTAACTCTGCGAAATCTGCACGGCGTTTACCCATAGCAAGGACAACTTCTTCACCCTTTACCCCTAGCTCGTAGCGTTCAGCTAGCGCTTTGAGCGATCCACCTGCGTCAACACCATGTACGGCGCGGGCCATAGACAGAGTATCGAGTATCAGCTTAGGGTGAATCCCGAACCGCCACGCTAGAATAGACGCATCAAACAGCGCATTGTGAGCCAGCATAAACGCATTGGCCCAGTCAAAACAACCAAGCCAGTCCCTAATTTCTTCATGCGTTCCGCTAAACCATGCTGCCGGTTCATCGTTCTTCTTTACTGCAACGCCGATAGTTTCATATCGTTCGTCATCTACGTAGCTCTGAGTCGTTACGTCTTTGCGTGATAAGCTGTACTCTTTGCTATAGTAGGTTTCTATATCCACCGTAAACATATTTAGCATATGCCTTTCTCCTGCATAAACGCCCTAACTATTGCTTCCTTTTCTGGGCTTAATCTGGCGCAATTAAAGCCTTCTTTGTCTTTGTGCCTTACTCGCCAAATGTAATGATGCGCGGTCATTGTCTTCACACCCATGAGGACGCCTAATTCCCATGCCATAGTTTTAGCATAGTTGCGATTTCGCGCCTGTGTTTGTCGTGTAGCCCAACAGCAATTATCAGGGCTGTACCCTTTGTTTACATCAACTCTTTCTAGTGTGTGCTTGCTCGTAGGGCGTCGCCCCATATCCGATAAGAAATTTTCGTAGAGCAACCATTCAGCTATGACAGAGATTCCCCGCCCCCCGTAGTGCTTATAATCTACGGCTCTAGTGTTGAAACACCTATTTTTCATCATTTGCCATGAGCGATATTCTGGAGTAGCCACGCGCCGCCCATTTACGTAGCGCACTTCCCCGCACGCTTTTACAGCCATTACTTTATCAGGCATCCTCCCTCCAATTTTTTAATAGCCTTTGCAGGTCTTCTTTCAGTGTGCCTAAGCCTGCTTCATTAACGACGAGAGCGCACCCACCAGCAGTGCTTATTCTTTTTAGCTCTCGCTCCTGCAACGCCGTGGTCTTCCCCTTTCCAGCTTTGCACTCTATTCCAAAAAAATACCCATTCAAACAACCGCATATATCAGGCACCCCACTTTTTCCATAGCCGCCCGTAACAGGGCTAAAATGATATGCTCCCAACTCATCCAAGATTTTCTTAACTACTGCTTTTACTTTAGCCTCTGGCGTAGTTGCCATTCACTCCTCCTTTGTTAACCATCACCGCTACCCTCGCCATCACCGTAGCCAGCACCACTGCCACTACCGTGGCTGAAACTACTACCTATGTCAGTGCCAAAGCCCTCTACCGCTTCAAAGTACCATTCAGGGCAATCGTTTACACCATCGCCAGCACCAGCGCCATTACCGATACCCCACCCGTGACCACGCCCTGAGTAGTGGCCTGAGTTATCTCCTTCGTTAGTGAGTTTATAGGGTGGCATCTTCCCACCTCCCGCTGTAACCGCCCTCACCATCGCCATAACCCGCACCGCCCCCCTCCCCCTCGCCACTGCCCTCGCCAGCGCAGCCTCCAATACCCCCATCCGCGCCGTCCCCACCGCCAGTGCTATCACCAGCGCCAGCATCATATCCGTAAGTAGATAGATCGCCCCAGCCCCTACCCTGCCCTGTGCCGAGGCATAAGTTATCTCCATTGTTAGTGAATCTATAGGTCAACATCTTCCCACCTCCCGTTGTAGCCACCCTCACCTGCGCCTCCGCCGGAGCCATCTCCATCACCATAGCCATCGGCATAGCTGTCTTCATTGACCTCACAATCACCATTCCCAAAACCGTCGCCAGAGCCACTATACCTGCCGTGACCTATTCTAACGTGGCTGAGAGTAGCAGCATTACCGGAGCCGTAACCCCATCCCCAACAGCGACCTGAGTCGTGGCCTGAGCTATCTCCTCCGTTAGTAAGTTTATAGGTCAACATCTTCCCACCTCCCAGTAGCGCTCCCTCTACCCTCGCCGGAACCACCGCCGAAGCCGTTGCCGTCGCCGTCGCCGTCGCCGTTGCCATAGCCGTTGCCGTAGCCGTATCCGCTGCCGTTGCCGTAGCCGTGGCCGTGGCCGTAGCCCCATTGGGAATCGTGGTCGTTACTCAGTATCTTAGGGGACATAGGGGTCAATGCCTTCGCTAGTGAGTTTATAGGGCATTGTCTTTCCAGCTCCCATCACGACCTCCTCTACCGTTGCCAGAACCCCAGCCGATGCCCACGCCAGTGCCCAAGCCGGAGCCTCCCACCGCACCGCCGCCGGAGCCTTCTACCCTGCCAGCATCTGTTATGACAGTCCCGTGTGATCGACCCATGCCGTCGCCGTAGCCGGAACCGGAAAGGCTAATAGCACCGTAGCCATAGCCATTACCGGAAGCAGTGCCGCGCCCCCTGCCATTAGTAGAGCCACAGTCGTTATTCAGTATCTTAGGGGACATAGGGGTCAATGCCTACGACAAGTATCGTCTGGGCTGTGCCTGTGCAGGGAATCACTTCAATCACCCCCGTTAGGTAAATATCATCGACGGTAACAGACAGCTTGGACGAAGTAGCCAAACCATTCTTGCTGATCTCGCTGAGAGTGAACGCACCTTCCCATGACCAGATACGCCGCGCTTGTGTGAGTACGCATATGTCCCTATCCAACTCCTCTACGATGCCGACATGAACGCCAGCGCTAACGGTACGAACTACTACGTATTTACCAATGTACTTTTTCATTCTTCAATCTCCACAGTCACAGTACGCTTTACCTTTACGATCTTGCCTGTGCTCAGTTCTCTGGTGTAATGACTGCCAGCCCATGTTACATCAGTGGGATGCTGCAAGAACTTAGCGCGGATTTTAGGTATGAACTTCACATTTTTTAAAGTGGGGTCTTTCCATCCGCAAGCCGTTTCCCGTCCATCAGCATAGGTCTCACCCCATGCCAGTCCATCTTTCATAATCATCACGCCTTCTTCAGTGTGTTCGTATTTCATTCTTCATCTCCTATCCTGTAATGTTTCTCAGCAAAGCAAATCCCAGCCAAAAAACTAAGCAAGTGTACTCCGTCGTCTCTGTCCCGTAACTCAATGAACCCTTGCAGTCGCTCGTTGCTGGTCAGCGGCTTTCTTTTTGGATTGGATATTGTGTATAGGGGTATATTGTTTTCGCCAAGGAAAGCGCGGATTTCTTCGATTATTGGTGGGCTACGCCAAGGCTGCATACCGCAAAACTCGGCGCATATTGTTTCGTCTTGGTCAATCAACTCAGCAAGCGCCCGCCTCAGCAGTTCAACCGGATTGCTCATTCTTCTTCCTCCCATTCGATACGGACACAGGCTTTTGGTTTTTGTGTAGCAACTCTATCTCTCATTGCGTCAGCTTGTTCCTTTGTAGGCCAAATACCATTGTTCCCAGCTCCATAGTAATAGACATTCACCCACCCCTCTTTTTTCACACGCCCTTCTTTTTTCTCGGATTTGTGCTCAGTTCCCATTTTCTTCCTCCATCGCTTCCAGTGCAGCGTTAACGCGACTTTCGTAGTCGAACCAATCTTTATCTTCCTCTGCCGTGGCGGTATTCCATTCTTTTAGTAGACTGGCTAATTCCTCTACTAAGTCTGCGCGGATATATTTATTTCTACACCTGAAGGCTACATATCCAGCGAGTAGTTTCCCGGTTTCAGCAACCTCGACCCAAATCTTCTTCGGTGCTTCGTTCATGAAATCAACCATATAAATAAATATGCAGGGATGAATAGGATTGCAATCATAATAGTACTACCCACAGCTAACCCAACACTAAAAACAATACAATCAGCCAAGAAGCCTTTTAAGTCTTTCATTATATGTTTGCTCATGAAATCACCCATACGAAGAATTTAACGACTACGTATGCTGCTCCTATAAAAGCGCCAGCTAACGCACCAAGGAATACAGCTCCTAGTAAAGACGTAATAGTGTCGTTCATTTCATCTCCCTCAAGTTTCAAACGACGCAACTATGCCGGGTTCGTAGGTTACGGCTGAGTCTAGCTTAAACTCCTTGACTGAGCGCACAGATATGCGTAAGTCGAAGTATACTTCATGCCTCTTGAACCGCTCAGTCAGTATCTTTCCACATTGCTTGGGAGACTCGGCTATCACTGCAACCATCCCGCCGTATTCAGAACGGGGGAATTTAACAGGCATATCGCAAATGTATATGTTCATTGTGTTTCTCTCGTTAAAGTGCCAGCGCTAACGCGGCTGGCGAGCGATTGTCGGTCGGTACTTTCGCCTCTCGTTGCCACACAAAAATAAAAGCCCAACCGACGAATGGGTGCCGCCCCAGTGGTTCCAATACTCCCATTAAAAATAGGTAAGGGCGGCATTAAACCTAAGCCATCAGTGCAGCCCAACTCACGGGGAATAACTGCTGAATAAACCCGCTAAACTCCTCAACCACATCTCTCGTTTCCTTCTGTGCGTGTGAGTCTAGTCTTAGTTTGCACACCCGAGCGAAGAAAACCAGCGAGCCTGTCCATATCCATGTGGTTTCTGAGCATATAGGGATGACCACACGCGCTTGTTCAGGACATACACCACTTTCAATCAAGTAGTCGTATGTAGCCAAACATTGATCCATTAGTTGATTTATATGCTCTTGATCTACGTTTACTAGCTCATCGCTTGAGCCTTGCTTCACATTCTCTGCGGCTCTGCGCCATTTGGTAGGCACATCTAACACAGGTGAGGTACTTACATACCGCCTGCTCACCTCATTAACAACCCCACCGACTTGATGTTTAGCCAACTGACGGGCTACATAGATAGGCATAGTCACCCTAAACTTTATGCTCGTGTGCGCGAACGGAGTCCAGTGTTTGTTCTTTGCGAGGTAGTGGATTAACTTCGCATCCTTTTCTGACAAAATAATTGCCGATTCGTACTCTGACTCTTTATCAAAGCTGACTCGCGCTGCGTTCACCACATCCAAATCGTCGCCCATGTAGTCTAGTAATTCAACGTGCATAGTCTATTTTTCCATTAAGTAAAAGCTAAGAATAAGCAGGGCGAACGCCCATAACACAGGATCATGTAGAACATTTACCATACATCCTCCCCCACATCGTCTGTTTTTCGCATCTCTTCGGGGGACATTTGGATGAAGGTAGCAGGCTCGTTAGGTGGAATGACAACGTACCCATTGCTGGTCTTGTTGATTGTCGTAATGCCCTTACCACTCAGGCTGCTGATAGCATAGCCATAAGAAGTCTCCTGCACATCTGCTGCACCATCCGGCCCCCAGATAAACAATGCCTGTGCAGGTAGGGAAAATACTACGCCTAGTAAAAATAGCTTTTTCATATCTCAAACCTCTCGTCGATACCAACCTTCTCATCTAGCAAAATGTCCAAGAGCTTTATGTGAACCATGCGAGACATCTTGTACAGCATCTTCCTCTCACCAATTTTGATGCCCTCTTTAATCCCAGCGGCTTTAGCACGACCCAGCATGTCATAAGAAGGTGCAATCTCATCAGCTAACTTAGCGGCCTCTTCTACTACCTCCTCGACTTCAGGTTCTTCTTCCATTACCTCCTCAACAACTTCTTCAACTACCTCTTCAACGGCTTCTTCCACTACCTCCTCAGCTTTATACTCTCTATTGAAACTCAGCCACTCAATGCCATCATCACTCACAACCCGCAGCACTTGGCCGCTATCAATAAGCAGCTTCAAAGGTTTTCTGATTCTGTCTTTGCTCATTCCCAATGCGTTTACAATCTGACCGCGTGTCATTTCACAGCGAGTGCTTAACAAATCAAGTAGGCAGATGCGTGTACTCATGCTCATATTTTTACCTCACACTATATCTTTTACGAAAATACCGTTGACCATCTTGCCACTGCGCTTGCGAATGACATTGTAGGAGTCTGTCAGGCATGTCATCAGATCAGTGTCGATCAATTCAGATAGCAGAATAAGCGTAACCAATACGTCACCAATATCATCTTGCGCTGCTTCGTAATTACCAACGGCTATGTTATCCGCCAACTCACCTGCTTCTGATATAAATTTTAAGCACTGAGTTTTAGGGTCACTGCTAACTAGAATCCCTCGGCTATCAGCCCATGCAACAACAGCCGCTTTGAGCTGCTCATACGTCATCTCATTCATTTCATAACCTCAATTTTAAGTTCACATTGTTCTGCATCGTAAGGCGATGCGTCCATATAGGGTGTCCACCAAGCTGTACTTAGTCTATCAGATTGAGCATCCCTGTCAATCTGCAAGTACCTTTCACAAGTATTTTTTTGGCGACACAGGCTCCCCGCGCACCTCGCTACATCCGTCGGTAGCCCACTTATTTTGTATAAACGCCGCGATTTTTTCATGCTGCTCCGGTGAAAGTTTAGGGAGGGGGCACCATGCAGAGAACTCACCCTCCTCGTACCAATGCCCTATGACTGCCGATCCCCATGATGTTAGCAAAAGCACCTTAGTGCTTAGGGGCGCAGGCTCCTCGAACTGCAACCGCCATTCTGGTTTGAACTCAGCCGCGTATTTCTCATGTAGTCTATCCATAATGTCCTCTGCCTTGCGGTACTCTGTTGGGGTGGTAACGGTACACTTTTACCAGCGGCCCGTACTTGTCGATCACTTTGTAAAACAGGTTGCCTTTTCTGTATATCTGCCCGATGTACTTATCAATCCCTAGCGTTATCATGTTCATTGCTTACCTCTGGTTCTTTCATCTGGCACTCATCGCTTAAGACCAACACCCTCTTAACAACGGGGCAGTAGTAGTAAAAGAAATGGTGCTTGAATTGCTCAACTCTATGCTTGTCACCGCACTTCTTGCATACGGCTTGCTCGCTCATGTATCACCTCGGCTTCGTATCATAGCTATGATTTCCTCGCGCTCTTCTCTCTTTGCTTTAGCCATCATCTCATTCCACGCAGTAAAAAATATGAGCGCATCAGGGTGCTTCGCAATGATAGCCCCCTCCTTGGTTATGACTACCTCTATCTTTACGCTGTCGCTGCCATCTATTTCATCAATCATAATGAATCCGCTCTCCGTAATGCACTGCTCACTTCATATCTGAACAGCAGGTTAGCTGGCGTTTTAGGCGGGGTATGCTTGCTCTCATCCCAAAACTGCTTGTATGTACCCACGGGTTTTTTGCTATCAGGTATAGCTACATAGATCGTATAGTCTCCGCGTGACAGCACTATGTAATTGCCGGATTTCATCGCCGTGACGTTAGGTATACTGTCAAGTTCGGCCATCATATTTTTAAGGCTTGGTCTAAAATTACTCATGTTACTCTCCTAGTGATCCTTTTATGGTCAAGTAAAATACGTTGTCGGTCATTCTGTATCCTACGCCCTCCAGTTCAGTTCCGTTCTCTACTATAAACAGCAGTGCCATACTCTCACGCACCCAGCGGGGCGCTTCCTCTACTCGCCACGAACCCATCGCAAAGGGGCCATACATATCAGGGCCGTCGTTGAGATTAGTCCAAGAGTATATTGGGCTTGACGCCTCGTCCACACATGTCTCTATGCGTAGACGAAGCATACTAGGCTTGGTGCTATCTTTTGCACTCATGTGTTTATATGAATTGTGCTGCCAGCGGGGGCTAGGATATGCTCTGAAGTTATGGCCCACAGCGTCGGATACTTGATGATGTTTGGGAAGGGTGTGTATCCGTCGGTCAGCACGATTATAGCCTCTGGCTCTAGCTTGTTCTCTTCGACGTACTCGAAGATTCGACACATATCTGTACCACCACCGCCCTTGAATGACTTCTTCTGCTCTAGCGAATCGAATGTCTCTCGGTCATACACGGTGTGGGCCTGCACTTTAGCATCGACTTCCAGCAAGTGCAATGTAGTGGGTGACACTGTGTTACATATAGCGACGATCTCAGAGAGGAAGCAAGCTAGTTCCTTATCTCCCAGACTGCCAGACGTATCAACACCTACCACCACAGCCCCCATAGTTTCAGAGAACGACTGCGGCATATACAAATCGTGCTGCAACCACCGACGGCTGGGTCTAGCCCATGTGCTGTCATCCTTACCTGCTGATACTGAAGACACGAACTCTCTCAACTGCTCACGCCAGTCAACCTGCGGTCGCATCAACTCGCCAAACAATCTATTGGCATCACCTGACATTTTACTCGCAAGCATCGCCCCCTGTCGTACAGCCTGCTCAATCTCTTTGGATAACTCGTGACACTCTGCCTCGCTTATCTCATCGAAGCGATGCTCGTCCATACCACCCTGCCCACCATTACCACCTTTTTCTTTCAGCTTGCTAAAGACCTCTTGGGTGTTCATCCCTCTAAAGCCCTCATCAAGCAAAGCACAGTCAGGTAGCTTGACGAACCCCTTATGCTTCTTCTCCATGTCAGCAATCTCTAAGTTGATAACATAGTCTGCCGCTTGGTTAGCGAGCTGAGCATTTTCTTTCCACAGGTGCTTCCATAGCCAGTGATGCTGATAGACTTTATGCAGGTTCTCATGAAGCACCAGACCTACGATCTCCGAATCCTCTAGGCTGCGAATGAAATCCGCACCGTATAAAACATCACGCCCATTAGTACACGCGGTGGGTATGTCATCTCTAACCTCAGTGTCACCCACCATCAGTATCGCACTGTAAGATAGCGTAGCTGGGTGGCCCATCATACGCACATGGATTTTCTGTAGTCTCTGTTCTGGTGTAAGTTTCATCTCTGTTCCTCTCTATTGTTATGCTGTTAAAGCTGCAAAGTCTGCGGGTTCCATGATCGTGCCATCCTCATCGCACTCGCGCACTGCACTTCCCCACGCTTGTAGTTGTTTATAGTTCAGCATGGTTGCGTCGTATATCTTGTGCTTCTTGATTACCTCTACATTGGGTACGCTGTAGGTAATCATGTAGTCCACATTGTCTTTGCCTGAGCGATACGTGTAGTCAAGCCCTACAGCGTTCTCAGCTATCAGAGCCTGTATCTGATGCGCTACATGAAGTGGCACCATGATCGTCCCGTTGAGGTGCATCTTAGCCATGATCTGATTTTGCGCGGGCAGGGTAATAGTAGGGGTTTGTTTTGTTTTGCTCATTGTTACTCTCCTGTTGTGGGGGCTACCTAAGTAGCCCCATGAAAACTTATACCGTATAAGTTTTTACCTTATGAAAATAAGAAGCTGTTTTGTGCAGCCCATGTTATGAACGTCTTGTGTGTAGATGCCATGCCCTGCTTCTCACTACGCATGATGGTCTTGGCAAACAGCGCGGCTACCTCTTTGGGCATACGCTCTACATACTCCATCCACGCCGAGAATGTCTCGCGCTCTAGTCTCATGCAAGCCTTGGCTACCAACATACAGCACGCTGCGCCAGACTTAGGGATCGCTGTACCAGTAGGGTCTTTGAGTATCTGCTCCCATCTTGGCAGGTCATTGTTTAGCTTACGCATGGTCAACAAGTCCATAGCAGCGGCCTCACCTACTGTACCCATGAGAGCGTGGATAATTACGCTATCGGGCAGATGCTCAGTAGCCTTGAGAATATCGCTGGCCTTCTCCATTGCCCTGTGAGTTACGAACGCAGCACGCTGTGCCTTAGGGTGGTTGATATAGTGATTATTGCTAGGGTGTTCCACATGAATGTCATCCTCGAACATAGAAGGAAACTCCAGCACCGTGCCGATAACTATGGGGTGGATGTTATTCTTGAGCGCCCAATTCTCTACCCACTCCATAGCCGAAGACTTAGTGATTGCTGCTTGACACATCCTGTTGCGCTCATGGGGTAGGAACACATCGCCCAGCCCCTCACTAGACCTGTTAGTGGTAGCAAACACTATGCTCCCTTCTGGCAAAGCATAAGTGCCTATCATTCTATCCAGCATGACCCTCAACAGGCCGTTCTTCACCGCTTTGCTAGTCTTGCCTATCTCGTCAAGCATTATGATGACAGGCTTTTTCAGGTGACAACCAAACGCTTCGTTAGGTACGAACGACACAACATCAGTGCCGTCGATGGTCTTGAACTTCGGCATCTGCAAGTCACCCAAGTCCATTAGCTGCGCTTCTACATACACAGGGTGGTGGTCAGGGAACCTAGCTGCCAGCTCCTTGAGAATAGACGACTTGCCGCATCCCATCGGGCCAGTGACTAGCACTGTAACTTTGTCGCCAATAGCTGCGATCAGATCAGTCGCGCCAGCCAAAGATATGTAGTTGTATTCTTTCTGTATTTTCATTGCTGTTTCTCTCGTTGTGTTGTGTTTATTTCTGCTTACTACCAAGCGAACTTATCTAACAGTGCGTCCACCTCCTCCTTCATATACTTCCTCACCACTTCATCCTTGCGTAACTCTGCTGGTTCATACCCAGTCAACACCATCCGTATGTTGCTCTTTAACTCCTCTATCTCTACGTCCCTTGTCAGGTTGAACCCATCCAGTGCATCGCATAACTCAAGCGCGCTCTCAATAGTCACATCATGGATGCGCCCCTTCTTACCATTCTCATCTACCCTGAGTTGCTTGGATATTTTCTCAAGCGAACTCTTGACTCTGCTACGCACCTCAGTCATAGCCCCATTCAACCTAGCATCCTGCTGTCTGGCAAACTGCTCACGCAATTCACTCAATCCTTGATTGCCTATATCTACACGGAAGTCCCCTGTCTCCGGCAGTGGGTACACCGCGCTACGCATCTCGAACTTAGCAGGTATCTCTGACGGGTCAGGGTAGTCGTCAGCCTTGAACATAGCACCAAGGGAGAACTGCGCTGCTTGTACTAACAAGGTGTACTCATTCACGAACGCTTGCACCCTGCGATTGTATTCCGCTTCGTGCGCCCCGTACTGCGCCATGTATTCTTGTAAGCGTGCGGCTGGTAATAGCCGCGTCCCTGAGTCCGACCAAGGCAGAGTGTTCCAGTTGTGCCATTGCCTGATGATGGCAGCGTACTTTGTTATGTCATCCAGTTGCCCTGACCCTGCAAGCAGGTTCTTCTGATACACACCTGCTCTGTTAGTCGCGCCCTTGTTCTGCCCTACCTCATCGGACACTTCCTTGTCCTGCTTTTTAGCAGTCCATCCTCTGATGGTCAGGTCTACCAGCACTGCGCTAGATGCAATCGTTACGTCGTTGTTGTTTACGTTGTTCATGCTCATCGTTATATCCTCATTGTTGAAAACTTATACCGTATAAGTTTTTGCTGCTTTACATCAGCGGGTAAGGCCCGCCACCTCTTTCTACGTTTCTTCAACGTAGATATATTATAGCACAACTATAATACAAAAGTCAAATTTAGACCGCGTTAACCATCAGCGGCGTAGGACTACATCCTAGTGGGAGAGAGGTGCAGAATTACGATAACTGCAATTCGACACTATATGTAGCAGCCACGGTTATTACGCAAGTGAGGCACTCATGGCTTACCCTCTTTTGTTAACTAAAAATTATTGCGATGACCGGCGCTTGCTGGTCTATAAAATCTCTTACGTGCCGTGGCAGTTGTGCGTAGTACACACACTGCGTCTCTCTCAGGTTGTTTGGCCCACCATAGGCTACGCTCTGTGGTGGCTCTCCCGCATTGTAGGTATAGTACCAGTATTTAGTACCCTTGATTTTGAACCTTGTCAACACTCGGGTAAACCGCTCGTCCTCAATTAAGTCATGTGTCAGATTAGTCACTTCGTATTTCATACTCACCTCACGAAAGCATGATCGCTATTATTGGTAGCTGCTCAGTGATTGTTCTCTGCACCCACTTGGGTGCGCTGCATGTCCTAATGGACACTCCGGTTGCTGCGTTCGTCACACGGCCTGGGCCTAGTAGACGGCACTTGGACTCCTTAAATACATGTGTTTGGTACGTCGTCCCCCTGTCATTGGTCATGGTGATCGTCACAAAATGTGACCACGCATGCCCTACATCCCACAGCTCATGCTTAACCTCAATCTTACCGGCCATCGGCGTAGTCCTCGCAGTGCATGTTCAGTACCCACAGGGATACCAAGTCGTCTAGCTGTTCTTGAGTGAGGCACCCTCTTATATCCACGAACTTATAAACAACTCGATGCACGTACCACTCACCCTCATCCTTACAGTAGGCGCACTCCAACTCTACCTGCTGTTCGTTTATTCCTATTTGTGCTTTCATACTAATTTTCATAACAGCTCACCCTCCTCGTCGAACTCGCACTCGTTTGCGAGTATGGATTCTTCAATAGCCTCATCGCTCGTCAGCCAGTCGTATTCCTTTTGCAGTGTGTCCTGTATCCAATCGGCAAAGCCATTGAATGCTTGCTCGATTACCTCACCATTTAGCAAGTCCTCTATTTCTTCATCGTCGTCTGCGTCACACACTTCCCAATCTACGTTCAATGAAGTGCGGTGTGATGGTGTAATCGACGCCCATAGGTAGCTACCCTGCGTATGGATAGCGCATAGTGCAGATTGCTCAACCAGAGGGTCGATGATATGTTTTAAGTCCTCTCTCTGCACATCGGTGAAGTCATCGAGCCTCATATTTTTAGAATTAAACCGCGCCTCATACTGGACATACGCTCCATAAACTAGGCCGAATCCCTTGATCTCGAAGCCATATATCCCCAATCCAAACGCCACGTCTGCAACGTATTTGTATACGTGCTCCCACCAATCGTGATCGACGTTGATGTCAGCGAAGCGGTCGCGGGCTTTCTCTTTTGCTTCGTTGCTCAGTTGTTCGTACTTCATGCTGCTCTCTCCTGCGAAAACTTATACCGTATAAGTTTTCGCCTTGTTATTTTGTTACTCTTACCACCAAGCGGGTGCTGTGGCGCGATCCCAAGAGGCGAAGCTCTTGGTTCTGTAGTATGTGCGGTATGATTCTACCGCATCATCCGTCTTACACGCATCTGGCATAGCCAGAGCGAATGGCGTTAGCCCTGCATTGGGCAGGGTTGAGATAAAGCCAGTCCTTCCTAAATGTACGCACTTGGCAAGGGCTAAGTGATTGTCGTGCTTACCCCACCTCTTCTTGTACTCCTCATTTAGCCACACCATTAACTCCCATAGCCACGTAGCATTATCTTGTGACTGTGCCACCCACCTAGTGCATGGGTGGTTTTTATGGGTGGGCTTGTATGGGCCGTTAAGGGCTGTGGATAACATCTGCGCGCTCTCTAATATCATCTTCGGCACATGCTTATCGCAATGTGCCTGAGCCGCAAGGCGCGGCTCCTCGTCTAATACAAATATATTCATTGCTTTCTCTCCTCGTCCTCGTAGAATTTTGCCTCGACGCAATTCCCCCACAAACCCGTGACTTCACACAATGCGAAGCCCACTTCATCGCCACAGTCCCATGTGCCTGTACCTGCCGTAGCTAAGAAGGCATTGAGCATACCTTCTTCCTCATCCTCCAGCCCTGAGTAGTCGCCATTGATAATGGCGGGCAGGAAGTGTTCGCCTATTGTGTATTCGATTGGCTCTCTCATCTCAATTCCTCCGGTACATCTACCTCATCGCCTAATTTACTAGCCACATAGCAGCGCATAGCTGCGATAAGGGGGGTCGTGCCGTGAAAGTGGTCAGACCGTTTTTGTTTACGGCAGGCAAACCAGTCAGGGTTTGCTTCCTTGAATGCTTTTGCTTGTGCAAGGGTCAGGTTACACAGCACCTCTATGCCCTCCCGCTCAATGATCGGCCCACCTTGCTCCCATTTGGTCGAGGGGCTAAAAAACCCTTGTTTTACGCCATCTATGGCGATCTTACCAAGCATCAAGCCTTCACACTTTGCCACTGCCCAGTCAAGGGCAGCGCCACTCAGTCGATATGTTTTCATACTCTCGTATCTCATCGTTGTTCCTCCTGTAAAACTTATACCGTATAAGTTTTCGTGTTGTTACTCGCCATATGCGCTTTCGATGCGCTCCCCGCTGTGGGCGCAGTACCAGTCGTACTCGCCCCAATTCACGTCCATATAAATGACGCGCCATCCGTAATCGCTCTGTTCCCTGACAGCTCGCAATACTTCCTTGTAATTCTCCTTGACTGCCTTAAATGATAAGGCTTCGCCATCGCTGGCGATGAAATACACTGGATACCCGCCCGGCCACGCATAGGGGCCAGAGCGGAGGGCGTTCTTCAAATCTTTGCTGTTTTTTATTTCCATTGCTACTCCTCCTCTATGAACATCACTACGCAGTCGCCGTTTTTGGGGTGCAGCACTATGGTGTCATGCCCATACTGCACATCACAGGGTATACCTGCCCACCCCGCCACTGCCTTGGCAGCGCGGATTTTTGCCAGTCGGGTGTTTGTCTTGGTCTCGGCCTCGTACCGACGCACCCACGCATAGTTTGCGTCTCCTCCGAATGTATCAGTCACTTCTACTTTTATTTTCATTGCGCTCTCCTATGTTTGAAAACTTATACCGTATAAGTTTTCGTTGGGTTTGTTGTGATGATGTGTTGTGTCTAGCTGGTAAGGCCAGCCGTCCTATATGTGAATGAAATGCGCAACGTGTAAACCTATACAAGCACCGCTCATTCATCGCACCGTTTTCTCAAACAGTGGGGATATTATACTCTAATATCTGGTTGCTGTCAAGCATTTAATTTTAGGTCATTCATCATCATCCAGCAGCACCTAAAACTCTCTGCCC